>Ga0131853_10003310_pt1 | contig 28918 bp, 30 predicted proteins | sample TergutLab28metaG_FD_92764 | JGI IMG/M metagenome (GOLD analysis project Ga0131853, IMG submission 92764) | Labiotermes labralis P1 segment gut microbial communities from Petit-Saut dam, French Guiana - Lab288 P1 (version 2) (version 2) | ecosystem: Host-associated > Arthropoda: Insects >... | reverse complement strand
TTTGTGCAGAACTACCGTACAGGGCAGTGGTTGGGAGCAGGCAATAAGAGATGGAATTTTAGCATGGAATGTTTCGTCCGGGAACCGCAATGCCGGTGTGAGTATATCGTTACGGACAACGGGTGCTCAAACTCCACATAGGTTTGAGGTGCAAACTAGAAGCATGTCGAGTGCAACAGCTTTTGGTTCTATGGCGGTTGCGCAATGGGGTACCGGCAATATAATTGAGCACAGCATATCAAGAATATATGCGGCGCGTATAAATGACTATGTTCGCGACACAAGCATGTCTGCGCTAAATGTAGCGCGAAGCGTTACCGCACATGAAGTAGGTCATATACTTGGGCTTGGCGACCATCCTCCGCAATTCACATCCAGCATCATGCATGGTAATAGAACTCGTCACACTGTTACAAGCCACACTACATTTGATGCCAGGAATGTACGCATAATGTATGGCGCGCAATAGTTCAACCAAAATTTTGAAAGGTGATGAATATGAAAAAATTATCAGTACTATTAATCTCTTTGCTTGTGGCAATGTTGGCCGCGTGTACTCCAGAACAGCTTGCACTGTATAACGATCTGGCGAACCATGAAATACAGTTCGGATATGTTATGTTAGATGAATTTATGCTTGGTGACGTAGCGGAACTTGTAGATTTTGCCGATCATGTCTTTACAGGAAAGGTGGAGAGCATATCCTTTGCGGTTATAAATGATGTAACCGGAAAAGCTCCTGCGGAGGAGTGTAATCCTCGCTATCTAAGATTAATAACAATTTATGACGTAGCTGTTATAAACGCTTATAATGGTGCGGACCGAAGCACCATGAGATTTTTGGTACAAGGCGGCATTAAAGGGTATCGTGAGCATGAGCAGCTATTTGTTACAATGGAAGCTGGTGTTGCATTATTTGCCGGCTCATACCGTATTATGACTCTTCATGAACTTTCCGCACTAGAAGCAGGTGAAACCTATCTGTTTGTTGCACTGGATTTGGAAGTAGAATTAGACGGCTACAGCAATTTTATTGGGATAGTTAATACGAAACAATCCGTGTATGACTTATACAACCCATTCGAACTGGTTGATACTTGGAGCGATATTTCCGTCGAGTCAATTATCAGCGAGTTTGGCCCAACAGCCTTTGCCGAGCATTGGGCCTGGTGGCAATCGGAGACCCCTGATTGGGAACAACGGCTTGAACAGGGTAATCCACGCAGTAGGCAATGAATTAGTCGTTTTAGATAGGTAGTCATGCAATAAAATTCAAACGCTGTTGGTTATATTGTCAACAGCGGCTACATAGGAGGTCGATTTTATGCAACTCATCATGGTTAACCACATAGCAATTTACGTTGAAAACGGTTGAAAGCGAGACGAAAAATGTGCGGCCTAGTGACTTTTGCGGAGCAAAAGCACAAGATGCGCTTTTTTGGCGAAGCTTGAGACCATTTTCAACTTAATTGTCTATAATCAAATATATCCCCTGCAAGCCGTACAGGCAACGGCTCATTTAGAATAAATGTCACGGCCAATACCGGCGCTACTCAAAGAACAGGACTTATAACCGTATCTACTCCGGGTTTGCCTAATCGTACCATTGCTGTCTCTCAAGCGGCTGCGCCCCCAACGCTTAGTCTATCTGCAGCTTCGTGGAATCCAACATCTGCGGCACAAAGCTCTGTTGTCCAAGTAACCTCTAACAGGCAATGGACAGTAACCAGCAATAGCACATCATGGCTGACCATATCAAATATATCCCCTGTAAACCGCACGGGCAACGGCTCATTTAGAATAAATGTCACAGCCAATACCAGTGCTGTATCAAGAACAGGGACTATAACCGTTACCGCTCCCGGGGTTCCCAACCGTACAATTTCCGTTACCCAAGCGGCTGCGCCCCCAGTGCTTACCTTATCGCGAAGCACATGGAGTCCTACATCCGGGGCAAGCTTTGCTGATATTCAAGTAAACTCTAACAGAACATGGACAGTAACCAGCAACAGCACATCATGGCTCACTATATCAAACATAAACCCTGCAAACCGCACGGGTAACGGCTCATTTAGAATAAATGTCACAGCCAATACCGGTGCCACATCAAGAACAGGAACTATAACAGTTACCGCCCCCGGGGTTCCTAACCGTACAATTTCCGTTACCCAAGAGGCTGCACCCCCAACGCTTAGTCTATCTACAGCTTCATGGAACCTGACAGCTGTGGCACAAAATTCTGTTGTCCAAGTAACCTCGAACAGAACATGGACTGTAACCAGCAACAATTCATCATGGTTAACCATATCAAATATAACCCCAGTAAACCGTACAGGCAATGGCTCATTTAGAATAAACGCTACGGCAAATACCGGCGGCGCTCAAAGAACAGGGACTATAACCGTATCTACTCCTGGTTTGCCTAACCGTACTATTACTGTTGTTCAAGCGGCTGCACCCCCAACGCTTAGTCTATCTACAGCTACATGGAATGTGTCATACAGGGCGACCAATGCTTTTGTCAACGTAACCTCTAACAGGCAATGGACAGTAACCAGCAACAGCACATCATGGCTGACTATATCAAATATATCCCCTTGGGACCGCACAGGCAACGGCTCATTCAGAATAAACGCTACTGCCAATACCGGCACTGCCCCAAGAACGGGGACTATAACCGTTACCGCTCCCGGGGCTACGACTCGTACAATCTCCGTTACCCAAGAGGCTGCACCTGCAACGCTTACCTTAACAACAGCTTTTTGGACTCCTTTAGCAGGTGCAAGCTTTGCTGATGTTAATGTAAATTCTAACAGAACATGGACAGTAACCAGCAGCGACACATCATGGCTGACTATAACAAATATATTCCCTGCAAACCGTACTGGCAACGGTTCATTTAGAATCAATGCTACTGCCCATATCGGTGCTGTATCAAGAACAGGAACTATAACAGTTGCCGCCCCCGGGGCTACGACTCGTACAATCTCCGTTACCCAAGCGGCCGCACCCGCAGCACTTACTTTATCAACAGCTGTATGGAATCCAACACCCGTGGCGCAAAACGCTTTAGTCCTTGTAAGCTCTACCAGACAATGGACTGTAACCAGTAACGCAACATCATGGTTAACTATATCAAACATATCCCCTGCAAACCGTACGGGCGATGGTTCATTTAGAATAAATGTCACAGCCAACACCGGCACTGCTTCAAGAGCGGGGACTATAGCCGTAACTGCTCCCGGGGTTTCGACACGTACTATTATTGTTACACAAGAAGGGGTTCCCCCAACACTTACGTTAAACCCATCAACAGCATGGAACATTTCACCGCCGGCAACAAACAGGACTATTAATGTAACATCCAACACGACTTGGGGCGTAAGCAGCAATGTAACATGGCTAACCATATCAAATATATCCCCTGCAAGCCGCACCGGCAACGGCTCATTTAGAATTAATGCTGCTGCCAATACTGGAGTAACGCCAAGGTCAGGGACTATAACTGTTACCGCCCCCGGAGTGCCCAACCGTACAATTGCAGTATCGCAAGCGGCTCCTGCAGTGCTGGCGTTAAATCCGTCAACCGAATGGCATCTATCCGAAAGGGCGGGAAACAGAACTATTGGTGTAACCTCAAACACGACTTGGAGCGTACAGAGTAGTGATATATCATGGCTGACCATATCAGATATATCCCCTGCAAACCGTACCGGCAACGGTTCTTTCAGAATCAACGCTGCTGCAAACACGGGTGGAATATGGAGGCAAGGTACAGTTACGGTTACCGGCGGAGGGCTAACCAGGCAGATACCTGTAACGCAGCCAGCCCGCAGCATTAACCTTAATACAAGAATACTTCATGATTCCACGGCACTTGGATTCCATTCGCAAGCACAGATGCGCACAATTACATCTAATGCAGTGGATGCTTTTAGAGGTACATTTAACGTCCATTTTAATGTAAACAGTGTCGCCCAAATTTCTGGCTTAAATGCAACTTTAGCAACAGGCTGCGCGCATACTATATTATGCACTAATGTACGATGCGGGGCAGATTGTAATGCTGACCACTGCAAAGGTGGTGGAAGAAAAATTAATGTGAATGGACACTCGACTATATATACGGTTAGAGTAGTTGGGTATTTAATGTGCTTCGTGGACAGAGTACATTCTTATCCACAAATCGTCCATAGGGCAGTTGGCGGTTTAGGCCATCTACCTGGCAGAAACTCAATTGCCAGTAATCGTTATGCAACGAATAGTCGTTATGCGACGGATCGTGTTTTACACTGGATTATTCAACACGAACTAGGGCATAACATTGGGGCGTTTGATGACTCTGATAGGCCTTGCAGTACAGGTCAAGATTGCACAATGAGGGACATTTATGGCGCAAACCAGTTTTGTCGAAATTGCTACAACGCTATACGCACTCATTTGACAGCAAGATATACAAGCTTTAACTACGAATGTGAATATTAAAATGTGCAACCGCCAGATAGGAGGCTAATTTTATGAAGACAGCAATGAAGTGTATTATTATTGTTATTACTATGGCATTGTTGGTGCCATTGGTTGGGTGTGGGTTAGAAAACGAAGGTGAAGGTCAAGTTTCTCTAGGTGTCAGTGTGCCTTCACCATTTTTCATAGCGATACCTGAAAATGTGATGAATTTGAAGGGGGAAATAACAAGCCAACTTGCACTTGCTTATGAACGTGTAGAAATGGCAGAAGCGATGGTCACAAGCGATTCTAACGGGGAGCGATACCATGACGAACAGCATATGTTATATTCTTGGAATAATGTTGCGGATTTGACCGAATTCTACTTGATAGGAGTAGAAATTGACGGATTTGAGTTAGCTGCAATTGCAATAAGTAGATATGGGTTCAGTTACAGTTATCACTGCTTTGATGGGCGGTATGATGTCATAATACGCATACGAAGACTTCAATATCCTCTTACTCCGGACGAAGCTTGGCAAATTGTAAAAGAACAGATGTTAGAGCGCCCAGGGGGGGCTTATTTGACAGAAGATGGCATGGTATACGTAGAGAGAACAAATAGTATTTTTGCTCGGATAGGTAATGCTTGGTTTAGTATAAACGTGCCGGACAGGCTAAACCATCTTGAGTTTGTGCACAATCTGGCTTTGGAAGTAATAGCAACACATGAGTTAGTCGTTTTAAACAGGTAGTCATGTAATAAAATTCATCCGCTGTTGGTTATATTATCAACAGCGGTTACATAGGAGGCTAATTTTATGAAGACAGCAATGAAGTGTATTATTATTGTTATTACTATGGCATTGTTGGTGCCATTGGTTGGGTGTGGGTTAGAAAATGAAGGTGAAGGTCAAGTTTCTATCGGTGTTCTCCCTCCTTCACCATTTTATATACCGATACCTGAAAATATGATGGATTTAAGGGGTGAAATAACTAGCCAACTTGCACTTGCTTATGAACGTGCAGAAATGGCAGAAGCGATGGTCACAAACGATTCAAATGGGAAGCGATACCATGACGAACAGCACATGTTATATTCTTGGAACAATGTTGCGGATTTGAGCGAGTTCTACTTAGTCGAGGTAGATATTGAAGGGTTTGAGTTAACCGTCATTACGATAAGTAGATATGGGTTCAGTTATTGGTATCACTGTATTATAGGCTCAAGTGATAGTGCTGCGATACACATACTAAGACCCCAAGATAATATTACTCCTGACGAATCTTGGCAAGCTGTAAAAGAACAGATATTGTGGGATCCTCGGGGAACCCATATAACAGAAGATGGTATGCTCTATTCAGAGAATGTAAACGATATTTTTGCCCGGATAGGTAATACTTCGTTCAGAATGATTGTGCCGGACAGACTTAATAACTTAGAGTTCGTGCACAGTCTGGCTTTGGAAGTAGTAGCTTCGTCCGAGTTGGTCGTTTTAAATAGATAATCATGTAATAAAATTCATCCGCTGTTGGTTATATTGTCAACAGCGGTTACATAGGAGGTCGATGTTATGAAGACAGCAATAAAATTTATTATTTTGGTTATTACCATGGCATTATTCGTGCCGCTGGTTGGGTGTAATGTGGAAGAAGAAATCGGCATTCCCCCCATAGTAAATGATGACCTTTATGATAACAATACTCAGATAGCATCCGTCAGAAGCGTAAAAGTTATATCGGGCAGAAACGAACATACAGCATTGGAGCATTGGCATCACGGATTTAATACCGAGTTTAGCTTTAGTGGGATGTCTAAATCACCTGAAATGGTTGCGGATCAACTAAGCTCATTTATGTTTGATGATGATTTTCAAATCATTATTGAAGGGCAGTTGAATGGCGAACCTACTTACTATTTTCACAAATTGATTGACGGCGAATGGAGCAAGGTATTAGTGGTGAGTAATAGGGAGCGCCGCGAACGAATATTCTTAACCCACGGAAGGCCTAGGGGCGAATGGGAAGAAGTACGACAAGTTGAATCTTTTCTTGACATTTTAAAGCCCGGAGAATATATTTTAGAAGTAGGCGTATGGTGGGGCACAAGGAACGCAGGAAGTGCTTATCAGAATTTTTTTAGGTTTATAAAATAATCGCAAGCCGGTACGAGAGGAATTGAATATGACAAACCATCAACCTCCTGCAGAAGATAAATATGATTGCGTTTATATGTGCAAGAAGACCAATAAATGGTTGGTGTTCTTTCGTCACGAAAAAAAACGATATTACATAGGAAGATTTGAAGATTTTATTCAGGCAAAACAAGTTAGAAATGAGGTTGTCGAAAAAACGAGAGACATTAACCAAGATACAATTGCTATCATTGAAGAATTGAAAGAGCAGTATAAGTGCAAAAAGCAACGATATGTTGATAACACGCATGTAGAAAGAATTGCTAGCAAAACAATCAACAAAAATAACAGCAGTGGAGTTAGAGGTGTTTCATGGGACAGGTCTTCCGGCAAATGGAAAGCGACTATAGGCTTTAAAGGAGTAAACTATCATCTTGGCAAGTTTGATACATTAGAAGATGCAAAAAAAGTAAGATTAGATGCGGAAGATAGATATTACGTTCCATTCTTGAAGAATATGGAGTAAACATATTGAGAAAAAGACTACCCAATACAAATACCGGGTAGTCTTTTCGCCTATATCCAGATAGGCTGTTTTAAACTAACTACGATGCTCTGTTGGCACGTGAGCACGATGGTGGTAATCCCTTCCGAAAAAGCTAAGGCAGTAAAGACCTGCCAAAGCAATAAGGGTATATATAATACGGCTAACGACCGCTTCCATACCGCCAAATATGACGGCGATAAGATCAAACCGGAATAAGCCGATTAGCCCCCAGTTAATTGCCCCAAGTATTACAAGCGATAACGCAATGTAGTCCCATGTTCTTGAACGCATGATTTCGCCTCCTTCCATTATATAAATGAGAAAACAGCTTCAAGGTTATTATTTCACCCAGCGGGTAAAATATGCGTATTATTTTAATTACGCAAGAAGTCAAGTGTTGCAGGTTACGCAACTATGTGGTTAAATATTGTTGTTACAAATTCTAAGACTGAGTCTAAGTAAGGGGCATGTAAAGTGCGACAACAAATTTTTGACGGTTTTATATCAACATTTGGAGCAAATAGTGACCAGCCTCGTGTATTTTTTTCGCCGGGGCGCGTTAATTTAATTGGGGAACATATTGACTACAATGGCGGACTTGTTATGCCATGCGCATTAAATTTGGGAACATACGGTGCGATTAGAAAGCGGGATGATAATGTAGTTAAATTGGTTTCCGGCAATTTCGATTCGCATATTTCATTTTGTTTAGATGAATTGACACACAACGCGAAACATGGCTGGGGCAATTACCCAAAAGGTGTTGTTGCAGAGATGATAAACGCAGGGCATAAAATTGGCGGTTTCGAGATGTATATATTTGGGACTTTGCCAAACGGGGCGGGGCTGTCTTCGTCTGCAAGTTTAAATACTCTTGTGGCAATGGCTATAAACAGTATTTTTGAGCTGGAGATTGAACCAGCAGAAAGAGCAATTATTTGCAAAATGGCAGAACGTTTTTGCGGTGTAAGCTGCGGTATAATGGACCCTTTCGCATGTACAATGGGCAAAAAAGACCACGCAATTTTGTTGGATTGCAATACGCTGGAATATTCATATGCGCCGCTTAATTTGGGGGATTATCGCATACTAATTGCAAATACTAACTACAAGCGCGGCCTGGCAGATTCCAAATATAACGAGCGTCTTGCGGAATGCGAAGCGGCACTTGCAGAACTCAAAAATGTTTGCGACATTGGCGCATTATGCGACCTTTCGCCCCAGGATTTTGAAAAATACAAAAATGTAATTTCAGACGAAACGCTTCGCAAACGTGCAGAACATGCCGTATATGAAAACTTCCGCACAAAGGAAGCCGCGCGCGCGCTTAAAGAAGGAAATTTGGCAGATTTAGCGCCGCTGATGATTGCTTCCCATTTATCATTACGTGATTTATATGAAGTTGTGGGCGATGCATTGGACGCTATGTTTGAACCGTCTGCAAAATTTGAAGGTATTCTTGGGACTAGGATGACTGGCGCAGGTTTTGGTGGTTGCACCGTTACAATTGTGCATAAAGATGACGCCGATAATTTTATCAATCATGTTGGAGACGCGTACTACAAACAGACCGGCACAAAAGCGAGTTTCTATATTGCGGAAGTAGCAGATGGGGCGGAGGAAATTTGATGTCAGTTTTAGTAGTTGGCGGCGCGGGATACATTGGCAGCCATATGGTGGCGGCACTTGTTGAAAGCGGAGCGGAAGCAATTGTGCTGGACAACCTGATAAAAGGGCATAAACAAGCTGTGTGGCCCGGTGCCAAATTTTACGAAGGCACTATGCAGGATGCCACATTGCTGGACAAAATATTCACAGAAAATAATGTGACATGCGTTGTACATTTTGCGGCGTATACCTCTGTTCCAGAGAGCATGTCCGTCCCTGCAATGTACTACGATAATAATACTTTCGGCACTTTTGTGCTGCTTGAAAGCATGCGCAAACACAGGGTTAAAAATATTGTATTTTCGTCCACGGCGGCGGTTTATGGTATGCCGGACATTATTCCTGTTACGGAAGAAGCCCTTCCGCAGCCGATTAACCCATATGGCGAAAGTAAACTTGCCACAGAGCGTATGCTTAAATGGTATGGCCAAGCATATGGTATTAAATATGTAGCGTTTAGATATTTTAATGTTGCGGGCGCACATGAAAGCGGACTAATTGGCGAAAACCACGACCCGGAAACACATTTGATACCCATAGTTATAAAAACAGCACAGGGCGATTTTGAAGAATTAGACATTTTCGGCGACGACTACCCTACCCCGGACGGTACATGTATCAGGGATTATGTGCATGTTATGGACTTGGCAGACGCGCATATGCTGGCGGTTAAACGGCTGGAAAATGGCGGGGAATCGGCAGTGTATAACCTGGGCAGCGGCAGCGGGTTTTCCAACAAGGAAATTGTTGACGCGGTGAAAAAAGTTACGGGTGTGGATTTCACAGTTAATATAAAGGAACGACGCCCGGGCGACCCGCCGGTACTGGTTGCGTCATCGGAGAAGGCAAGACGTGAGCTGGGCTGGAACCCGACAAGGACTGATATGGAAAATATCATTCGAACGGCTTGGAATTGGCATACTAAATAGCGAGGAGATAGCGATATGAAAGATAGTGTAATGGATATTAATACATTACCGTCATTGCTTTTTAGGTTATTTTCCACCGCGAGGATAAGTGTATCAGAAGTTGATGGGGGTATATATATTATGCCCATGAAAGAAGATAACTCCATAGATGGACTTATAGGCATCCTTGCTGATTATCCTGAAATGTCAGTCGATAATTTTTTTGAGCGCATGAGAGCCGATAAGGAGTTTGACAGATGAAAACTTATGTATTAGATGCTTGCGCGATTATTGCTGTTTTGTATGGAGAAGATGGTGCAAGCGTAGTTAAGGCGGCTTCTGATGAGGTTGACAAGGGCATGGCCCCAATAATTATACACAAGGCAAATCTTCTTGAAATCTACTATGACCTCTTACGTTCTCTTGGCAAAGATAGAACTGACATTATAATGGCAGAGATAAAGAAACGCCCTATCAGAATCAACGCGGAAATATCAGATGAGATTTTTGTTGAAGCTGGCCAGTTGAAATCGTCATATAAAATATCATTTGCGGATTCTTTTGCATTAGCACAGGCGAAAGTTTCTGGCGGTGTTCTATTGACTTCCGACCACCACGAGTTTGATGTGATTCAAGGTAAGGAAGATATTGACTTTGCTTGGATACGGTAATAGATAAGTATGAAACCCAAAAAATATATATGATTGGAGAAATCAAACCATGAAAAAAATCGTAACATTTGGCGAACTTATGCTGCGCCTGGCCCCACCGGGGTACGAACGTTTTACCCAATGCAACGAGTTTGGCGCAACCTATGGCGGTGGCGAGGCCAATGTGGCTGTGTCACTTGCAAACTATGGCTTGGACGCCGCATTTGTAACAAAATTGCCTAAGCATGATATTGGCCAAGCCGCGGTAAATTCTTTGCGCCGCTTTGGTGTGGACACAAGCAGAATTGTGCGCGGCGGCGACCGTGTGGGCATTTATTTTCTGGAAAAAGGCAGTAATCAACGCGCATCAAAAGTTATTTACGACCGCGCGCATTCTGCAATTGCAACTGCCAAGCCAGAAGACTTTGACTGGGACGCTATCTTTGACGGTGTAGGCTGGTTCCATTTTACGGGGATTACGCCCGCCCTTGGGCCTGTTGTAGCCGATATTTGCCTGGACGCGCTAAAAGCCGCCAAAGCAAAGGGCATTACAATAAGCTGCGACCTTAACTATCGCAAAAACTTGTGGACAAAGGCCGAAGCCAAAGAAACAATGTCAAAACTTGTGCCATATGTAGATGTTTGCGTCGCCAATGAAGAAGACTGCGCAGATGTTTTTGGCATAACATCCGAAGGCACAGACGTAACCGGCGGGCACTTAAACCACGACGGTTATATCTCTGTAGCAAAACAAATGGTAGAGAAATTTGGCATAAAAACTATGACTATCACACTACGCGAGTCACATTCCGCCAACCACAACGGCTGGGCCGCAATGCTTTATGACGGCACAACACATGAAGCGTTCTTTTCCAAAAAATACGAGATTAGAAACATCGTGGACCGCGTTGGCGGCGGCGACAGCTTTGGCGGCGGCCTAATTTACAGCATGCTTTCCGGCAAAGGCAACCAAGACGCGTTGGAATTTGCCGTTGCGGCAAGCTGCCTGAAACACACCGTCGAGGGCGACTTTAACCTGGTTAGCGTTGCGGAAGTAAGCGGCCTTTTGGGCGGCGACGGCAGCGGCAGAGTACAAAGATAATACAGCGATGCAACCGCAAAATAAAAATGGATGTCTTTTCGGCGGCCTTATCGCCTGTCTTAGTATCATTATTGTTGGCGTCTATATTTTAATAATTGTTGTTGGTATACCGTCTTTATTTACGCTTAACAATCGGAGGCAGGATCGTGCGCGCGAACGTCTGCTGGCCCAAGAAGATAATGTATTAAGACATGACGGCAATATAAGTAACTGGCACGAAATGCAGAACTCTCGACGAGTAGAACACGAGGTGGATATTGATAGGTATCGCCCGTTTAGTCCTGACAACAGTCTGGTTGTTATGCAAGAAACGCCCACTATCACTTTTACCGAGGATTTCCCTAGACTGGACGGTGCGACCGCAGCATTCCCGGTCTTTGCGGCAATGGCTCAGGCTTTATATTTAGGGCTGGATGAACACACAGCGACGGAATATGTGACCGTCTCGCAAACCGATGTTGCGTATTTGCGTCTGATAAACGGCGAAATAGATATCTTCTTCGGTGCGCAGCCCTCCCGACACCAGCTTGAAATGGCGCGTCAAGCTGGTGTAGAGTTGATTATGACACCCGTTGCGCGTGAGGCCTTTGTTTTTTTTGTGCATAGGGATAACTTAGTTGAGAGTCTGACTATTGCGCAGATACAAGACATCTACCAAAGGAATGTCACAAACTGGTCACTGCTTGGCGGGCGCGACGAGCGGATAATCGCGTTCCAGAGGCCCGAAAATTCTGGAAGCCAAACAATCATGTTGGATTTAGTAATGGGAAATCTGCCAATGGCAGATCCGGTTATGCAAGAACAAACAAACCAGATGGGAGGCATAATAGGGTATGTCGCTATAAATGAATACCGCAACATATCGTCTGGCATCGGCTATTCTTTCCGTTACTTCGTAACCGGAATGCATCCTAATGATGATATAAATATCCTGGCTATAAACGATGTCGCTCCAACCATTGAGAATATCCAAAACGGAACATACCCCTTCATTATCAATGTATATGCCGTCACCGCTGGTTCTGCTAACGAGAATGTGAGTCTTTTGCTTGATTGGATACTTTCTGATCAAGGGCAACGTTTTATAGAGCTATGCGGCATTGTTCCAATTCAGTAAATCCGGGGCTTTGCCCACGTTTAGGAAGGAAAATCATATGAACCACAAACAATCAATGCTGGCCGCAATGCAATACGCAAAAAATCTGGGCGCAGACTTTGCAGATATGCGGCTAAAAGATATCCGAATGGAAAACCTAAAAGTTGAAGACGGTGAAGTGCAAACAGCTTCTACCGAACGCAGCCAGGGATATGGCATTCGCGTTTATGTAAACGGCGCTATGGGCTTTGTAGCATCCAACGACCTTGAAAAAATAAACGAGACTGTGCAGGCCGCCTACAATTTGGCACAGGCAAGCCTCACTCTGCTTGCCGAAAAGGCAGTTTTGGACCAAAAACCACCGGTGACAGACGCGCATTATGCGACACCTATGGTAACAGACCCGTTCACCGTCCCATTAAGTGACAAACTTGTGCTAATGATGGAATGTGACAAAAATATGCGCGCGCAAGGCGCAAGCAAAACTAGCGTAGCATTCAACTTCCGCAAAGATGATGTTTGGTTTGCGGATACCGACGGCTCTTTTATCCTGCAAAATTTCTGCCAGGGCGATATTGCGCTTGGCGTATTCGCTATTTCTGACGCGGATGCACAGCGCCGCACATACAACAGTGTGCTACGCGCTGGATACGAAGCGGTTTTGGAGCTTAACTTGCCGCAAAAAGCTGCACTTATAGGCCGCGAGGCAGTTGAACTACTGAACGCGCCAGAATGCCCAAGCGGCGAATTTGATGTAATACTCATGCCGCGTCAAATGTTTTTGCAAATTCATGAAAGCGTGGGCCACCCAACAGAGCTTGACCGCGTTCTTGGCAGCGAAGCGGCATTTGCAGGGCGCAGTTTTGTAGAACCCGCTAATTTGAACGAAAAACATCTGCAATATGGCAGCGAGCATGTAACAATTGTAGCCGACGCAACTTGCCCGCGTGGGCTTGGCACTTTCGCCTATGACGACGAAGGCGTACCCGCCCAAAATGTAACTCTAATTGACAAGGGCAAATTTGTAGCGTTCCAAACATCCCGCGACAATGCCCCCAAAGTTGGCTTAAATTCCAGCGGTGCTGGCCTTAGTGATGGGTGGAAGAACCTACCCATTGTGCGTATGACAAATATCAACCTACTGCCGGGGCAATTCACTTTAAACGAGCTTGTTTCCGGCATAGAATACGGCTTCTTGTTTGACCAAAACAAAAGTTGGAGTATCGACGACCTTCGCGTAAATTTCCAATTCGCATGCGAAATTGCGCACGAAATAAAGGACGGTAAACTTACTGGCCGCGTGTTTAAAAACCCAATTTACTCCGGCAAAACGGCCGAATTTTGGGGCAGTTGTGACGGCACGGCAAATGCAGATCACTGGGAACTTATCGGCACACCAAACTGCGGCAAAGGCCAACCAATGCAAGTTATGCGCGTAAGCCATGGCTCTGCGCCAACCAGATTTAGAAAAGTGAAAGTAGGTGTTTCCGATGTTAAATAAACAAGAGGCCAAAGCACTTATCGAAAAAATCGTATCGTCCACAAAATATTATGCCGTGGCGTTGCTTACAGCCAGCGAGCAAGGCACCACCCGCTTCGCAAATTCGGAAATTAGCCAAAATGTAACTACCGTAGACGGCAAAATGACCCTTACACTGTACGACGGCAAAAAACAGGCATCTTGCACCACCAACGCCCTGCTGGAAAGCGGCATGGAGCAATTAGTTAAAGATGCGGAATACATGATGCTGGCCGTACCGGAGGGCGAGTTTGCGGCATTCGAGTTTTCAAAAGAAGACATTGCGGACCGTGCGTACAACAGCAGTCTTGCAAACGCTTTTAGCGCAAGCCAGCGTGCCGCATATATAAAAGAGGGAGTTACCCATTTAGAGCCGGGCTATACAGCCGCAGGCGCGCTTACGCTAACATCCAATATAATGGCAGTAGGTGAAAGCGGCGGCGGTTTCCGCTATGCAAATTACGCCAATGTGACGTTCAACACCGTAGTAAGCCACGAAGACGGTACCGACGGCGCGGGCGAATGCTGCAGCTACACAACCGTGCCGGATATTATCGGTATGTTCAAAAAAGCGCAGGACACAGCCAAAGCCGCCCGCAACCCAGTAGAACCGCAGCTTGGCGGGTTTACCGTTGTGCTTTCTCCCAACGCTTTTGGCGACTTATTGTACTTCACGGCCAGTTCCCTTAGCGCAAAGTCCGTAGATATGGGCATAAGCTTTGCCCGCGGCAAACTTGGCCAAAAAGTGTTTGGCGAAAACCTTACCATGACGGACGATGTAAACCATCCAGAGCTTATGCCGCTGCCGTTTGACCAGGAAGGCAACCCTCGCCGCGTGATTCCGCTTATAGACAAGGGCGTCGTAAATGCATTTTTATACGACAACAAAACCGCCGCAAAAGCTGGCGTACAAAGCACTGGCCACTCTATCACCACGCCGTTTGGCAGCGGGGCGTACCCGCGCAATGTTGTGGTCGAAGCAGGTGACATGTCAATGGACGAAATTATCGCAAGTACCCAAAATGGTATTTATATAAACGAACTGCACTATACCAACTTTGTAAATTCCCGTAATTTACAAATTACGGGTCTTACCCGCAATGGGACTTTTCTAATAGAAAACGGCAAACTTACCAAGCCAATAGCAACCGTGCGCTTTACGGAAAGTATGCTGGACGCGTTTAACAATATCACCGCAATAAGTAAAGAGCGCGAAGTTGTTGCCGGGTATACGGGTGCTAATCTTGTGCCAGGCGTACGCATAGAAAATTTCCATTTTACAAGTAAGCCTTAAAGTACCCGTCATTGCGAGGCAACGCCTCGCAATGACGGCAACTACATATTCAAACCAGAAAGGCCATCCCATGAAAAAATTGCTCATCATACTTCTCCTTTTTGCACTAACAGTCCCAATACTCGCTAACGAGGAATATACCGAATATGACGAATACGAAGACCAGCCCCTATACCAAGCCGCCTCTGTATTGGCAATGTGTGCGGATACAGGTATAGTATTATACGAAACCGAAGGTTACACACGCCGCTACCCGGCCAGCATTACCAAAGTCATGACAGCCCTTTTGGTACTAGAAAATGTTCATGACCTGGAAGAACGAATCATTTTATCCCCCCACGCTGTAGACATACCCGACTATGCCAGCCGCATGGGTCTATATGAGGGCGAAGACATTTCTATTTTAGAAGCTTTGTACGGCATAATGCTGCCGTCTGGCAATGAAGTTGCCCGCGCCCTGGCAGAGCATGTTTCCGGCAGCGTACCGGCATTCATAGAGCACATGAATATACGCGCAATCGAGCTGGGGGCATACTACACGCATTTTGTAAATGCCTGCGGCCTGCCAGGCGATGGGCAGCACGTAACCGCCCACGACGTAGCGGTTATCATGCGCGCAGCAATACAACACCCGGTTTTTGTAGATATTATATCTACACAGGTTTTCATATTACCTCCGACAAATATGTATGAATATTCGCGCCGCATGATAAACACCAACCGCATGATTCGTTACGAAACCGAGGAATTTAACCCATATGTAATTGGCGGTAAAACCGGGTTTACAAGAGCCGCCCAGCATACCTTGGTAACTTACGCACAGCGCGGCAACCATAAACTAATATTAGCCGTGCTGTACACACCGCGGTTGGTTAACTTCGCAGACACCACCGCACTCATGGATCTTGTGTTTGACATGATGGATGCGGCAGACCTTGAGGCCCAAATTGCGGCACAGCAACGGGCTGCAGAGCTGGAAGCAGAGCGCATTGCGCAAGCCCAAGCAGAAGCAGAAGAATACGAACGTGTGCGGCTGGAAGCAGAACGCGAGGCAGAATGTCTACAAGCCGAGCAAGAAGCCGCCCAGCCCGACTCAAACCTGCGCGAGGTATCCATTCGCGAGGCTACAATAGCCGCCGGGTCTATACTGGCGGTTGTAATAGCCGGACTCTTGATACTGCTTGTATACTATAAAATAAAAAACAAATGAAGGGTGTGAAACTGTGGGAGTTACACAAATAATTTTTACAATTGTAATAGCCATCTTCGGCATTGTGATTATTACTTCACTTTTAAGCCAGGGCAAAAAAAAAGGCTCGCTGCTTTACAAGTTTTATTTCTTTGGCCTAGCGGGGCTGGTATTGCTTGGAATACCCCTTGCTAACGGAGTAATAATGGCATACCACATAGCAATTGGCTTTGGGGCCGGGTTTCTATTTTTGCTTATGTATATCTGCTTTTTTGGCCGGTCGGAAGTAATTGGCCAGCGCGTATCACCATCAGACGCGGTATTCCTTATGATTAATAAACGGCGGCGCGAAGCCATAGCACTAGCCAAAAATGAGCAATGGCACGAAGGGCGCGCAATATTTGAAGAATTCTTGTTGGCACTACCAGACAAGAAAAAGCATAAACGGATGGTTTGCATGCATGATATTACAACTTGTTGCGCAAACACTGGAGATTTTTTAACTGTGGAATCTTTTATTGACACCGCACGCAAAAAACATTCTAATAATGCGCCGTTTATATTGCAGCTATATCATAATCTTTTTATAGCGTGCAAAAAATCTACAGAGATTGACAAGCAATTATTCGAATCATATGTACAGCAGTTAGAGCAATTTGTAAACAGCAACGCAAAAAATATATCCAAATTTAAATTTACACCCGATAATGGCACTGCATTAAAAGGCATAGATGCAGCAAATGCTTTAGTTGCATGGGCAAAACTGGACAATGCACAGGAAGGAGAACAATAAGTAGAAGATGATTAAGATTCGTTTCTTATAGCAGCGAATATTGCCAAATATGAATTACCATGAAAAGACGTTGGCTGCCGCTGAAGCAACCAAATTCTATTTGTTTTGAAAATAATATCGTTTGGTTTATAACTATGGCGCGTTTGTCCAACTCCAATAACATAGTGGTACATTGCGGGATAGTCAAAACTTTGCGCTCGATTGTCATAGCTTGCATAAATGCGCAATTTATTTTGATTTGCTTCAATAAATTCTCTTAGCTCAACCAAATAATGTCTCGTGCTTAGAGGGACAGCAATAACTTCCACGCCATTGCTAATCATCCACTCCAGTGCCTTAATCATATGTTGGGTGTCTATAACACCATCCGCATTAGTTGCGTCAAAATAGTAGATACTTACATTAGGAGCATATGCAGCGGCAAACCTCAGCATTTCATCGCCATGAGACATTGCCTCATTTGCCGCTATCACAGGCCTATTTGACATAGTAATGTTTGCGTGGTGGCGAGTCAACGTGCCGTCAATAATGCCAATGGCAATGTTTGAATCGTTATTGACAAACACGACTAAATTGCTTCGTTGCAACACAAACATCGCGATAAAAATTATCGCAACTATAATAGCTACAGCCATTATGGCTATTTTACATTTTAATGATATATTTTTATTCATGATGGAAAATATCAAAATGAAAAATATGGGCAAACATGGAAATTTTCAAAATGAAAGAGATGAGTAAACGATGAAAGCAAAACGTTTTCATTGTCGCAAAAAATGAAATCGTACTGGGCGTAGGTTATATCGTCTATAAATAGTGGGTCTTTAATAAGAAAATCATAAATATCGTCTCTCAAGTTTGAATTTCGCAATGCAGATATTGGCATTTTATATTTTTGCAAAAAACCATCCCTAACTGCACCATTTAAATCTAAGCGATATATTGGTTCTTCAGGCTCTGCTACAATTCTTGTTCCGATACTTGATGTCAAGCTTATTTTATCATAGCTATCAACTGCATTTGATTTTACCCATGTAGCCAAAACAGTATCCGGCTCACCATCACTAAATTTCCGGAACATATAAACTATGTTAGATTTATCAATTATATTACGAATCAAATTTGGAAAATCCTCTAGGCCAAATTCATGGGGTATATCAAGATAATTATTAAAACGTAGCTCAAGTTCTTTATTACTATCCTTCAATGTAATCTTACCATGATGGAAAATGGTAAAGTCAAAGTCATGAGTAAATGACATAAGCAAAGCCTTTTCATTGTCGCAAAAAATGAAATCGTACTCGTCGTAGGTTATATCGTCTATAAATAGTGGGTCCTTAATAAAAAAATCATATAAACCGGTTATCATGTTTGAACTTTTCAACGCAGTTATTTGTATTTTATATTTTTGCAAAAAATTCTCCCGAGTTGCTCCATCTAAATCTATGCGATATATGGGTTCTTCGGATTCTGCGAGTATGTTTATAGTTTCGGTGCTTGATTTTAAGCATATTAAATCGTAGCTTGCAACTGCATTTGTTTTTACCCATGCAGCTAAAGCTGTATCAGGCTCACCATAGTTGCTCAATTGCCGGAACATATAAACTATGTTAGATTTATCAATTATATTACGAATAACATTTGAGTAATTTGCATCGCTGACTTTGTTGTGTATATCAAAACGATAATCAAAACGTAGTTCAACTCTATTGGAATAATCTTTTTTAACTTCATCATGGTCAAAAAAAGTAAAAGCAAAGATAGCGACAAATGATACAAGTAGAGCCTCATCATCATTACAAAAAATAAAATCATGCTGTTCATAGGCTTTATCGTCTACATATAGTGGGTCTTGAGTATAAAAATCATACAAACCGGTTGTCGCGTTTGTGTCATTAAGTCCACGTATCGGTATTTTATATTGTTGCAAAAAACTTGCGCGGTTTATCTCATCCAAATCTACGCGATATATTGGTTCGCCAGATGCTGCTACTATATTTTCAATTTCGGTAAGTGAGACTATGCTTACTTTATCATAACTCGCAACTGCATTTGATTTTACCCATGTAACTAAAGCTGTATCTGGCTCATCGTCGTTTAACCGACGGAACATATAAACCGTGTTTGACTTGTCAACTACACTACGTATAGCATCGGCCAAGGCCGTCTCACTAACATCATCGTACATACTTAAAATGCGGTCAAAGTTTAGCTTCATTTCATTATAGTGATTCTTCAATGTAATCCCTCCATATTAGGCAGTAATCGAAAATCACTATCCGGCTTTAACAATTTTTATAGTTAAAGCCGGATAGTTTGACAAGCTAAGAGTATTTATTGCAAAATTGTCGAATTTCCTTTTTTATTAAGGCTACCGAGGTCGAGGTAAGCCGAAAAGAGAATGGGAGCCATTTCTCGTATGAGTATGAAAGTGTTGCAATTGGACTCCAGCAGCTGTATGCCATTCGGGACCTTCTGCTCGAAATCCCGCATGTGTTACAGCTTTCCTGGCTTTACTTTTCGTAAACGTGTACACATCTATTCCATTCCTAATCCTGTGTGCCGCGGCGTCTATGCAAATAGGAAAGGGGTTTACATACACATCACGTTTTTTTACTACATGAGCCTCGAACCACCAGCCTTGTTGGGATCTTAACGTATCAGTAACAGTACTTATTGCATGAAATTTAGCCCCTGCAACAATTATTATGGTTGCAGTTTTCAAAAGTGCTGTGATTAGCATGCCGGTGGTTATCTTAATGCCAATAACAATTGAAATTTGACCATCATACGAGTCCCCCATAACACTGCTAATACTGCCAAATGTGTCGAGAGTTTCTGATGTTACCTGGCAAGTAACAACAATGTCTACAGTATCAAAAGTCAAGTCATTAATATGAACATTGGCGGTATGATAATAGACACCGTAAACTGTGCCCTGCCCATACATATCAACGACTAACTTTGCATCGCTGTTAACCCCCACCGGCTTAACTACTACAGTGTAATCCTCATGAGTCTGGACGGAAAACTTTACGCCGTCAACAAATACATAATTGTCATCTAGGTCATGGATGCTTGCGATTGGAGATGCAAATGCCGGAAAAGAGCTAACTACAAGCACCAGCACTAAAAAAACCGCAATTACTTTGCCATGTGAAAATTTTTTCATTTTTTTTGCCTCCTAGCCCCATTGGGCGTATTTGTCACCAACAAAACATTGAAATCGAGTTGGTAGACATTATTTTTTATATACATGCGTGAATACAGCACAGCATGTTCGCTAACCCCTTCGCTTCAACTCCTAGCCGCGCGGTACAAGGCATTGAAAAACACCGGGTATTAACCATGTTTTCGCGATACCAAATTTGATTCCTTGTTCATTACATTCTTTCAATTGCAGCAAATTATTGCCTGTTTTTACAATTGCCACTCTTTTTTTCTATAAAACACATATTAGCAATAAATCCCGATACTGTAAAGAGACGGCTGACAGTACGGCTGACAGTATATTCAAGTAAAATACTTATTTTTGTCACAGCCCTTTGCTGTCTCCCATTATAGACCAAATATACAAATGTTTCATTCGCAATCTGCTATCATTGACAAGCAATGTTTTGCAAATACTTTTTTGTAATTTATTGCAAGTATTTGATTGACAGTCAACTAAATATGGGATAAAATGCATGTACATGAAATTTACCATTTGCTGAAATGCTGTCATTCTTTTGGCAATTGTCGAATTTTGCGTACAAAACATAGGTGAGAGGAATGACAGTTATGTACTATTACTATTACCTTTTAAATTTGTTAAATGGAGTTGTTGAGCCTATTGGCGGCACTACCCCACCATTCCCACCAATTGAAGATTAGAAAAGCCCTTAAAACTCGGGCTTTTTTCAACCAAAGGAGAGGTTCGATTGTGAACAGTAGTGACACAAGAAATGCATTTATCCATGAATTTACACAAATGAAAAGCTTTCATGATATTGCGGCAATAGATGAACTTGCCCTACGAATAAAGGCATATATATCTATGGCTGAAGCCGATACACAACTTGAGAGTATCATGATAGTATTAGACGCAGTTAAAGAGGACTATATTTCCAGTAATTTTGCAAAATGTTCAAAAATTGCGAAGCCAATATTTGACTGGGCCAAAAATCAAAGCAAATTTGAATATTTGGATACTATTATCGTTGGGATGGTTTTGCATCATGCACCAAATTGTAAATTGGCAATTCAACTTGCAAAAGAACTCATTGATACACTAAAAAATAAATATGCGGATAAAAAGCACAAGACTATATTGCTTATGATTTACATGCACATGACATATCGCCTGCTCCGCGCTATGTACTATGAAATTAAAGACAGGGTCAGGCAAAAAACAGAATTTAACGAAGTGACATCGCTTCTTGGCCACTATGCTAAGGTTGCGCTGGTCATATGTAAAGAGTATAGCCTACATGATTACAAAGAAGTTATACTCATACGCCTAGCCCTCGCCAATGCCAACTGCGCAGGTATAACAAACGGGTTGCACAATTTAAAAAAACTTGGCGCGCACGACTGGCTAAAAACCAGCCGCGACGAGGTGGATGAGTACCTGACATTTTTTAATGACAGGCTTACAACAGCACTGCGCAACTTACGCACCGGCGTAAGAATCCAAAAATGCAGGCTGGCAATTGACATGACTGTAGTCCAACTTGCGGATATGCTTGACATATCACATACTCAAATTAACGCGTATGAAACAGGCGAAAGGGGTATGAGGCGTACCCGCCTTGTGCAAATAGCTGATATTCTTGGTGCCAGTGTTACTTACTTAAGCGGCGAAGACAAAACTCCACCAAAACTCATTGATAATGTGAAATTGCACAAATTGCACCAAGTTGCGTGCCAAGGAGAAGAGGAAGATCAGGAATTTTTACTTGACTTCGCAATCAGATTTATTAAGCATCAAAATAAAATCTGCAAAGAAAAAAACGGGGCTAAACAATAGCATAGCCCCGTTCTTTTTTCACGGCGTATTAGTAAGCGCGTCAATAACCCGCTGATACAACAAGCTGGCATTGTTGCGCCAGTTTGCTTGAATTTGCTTTGCCTGTTCCCTGGTATCTACAGAAATTGCAAGCTCAAGCAATACGCGGTGATCTTCGTAAACACCGCATTTTACTTCAAAATCGTCCGTTTCCGCAACGGGGAAGTATGTGGCCGTAACTTCGTAATCGCGCTTAACTTTGCCGCGGTTTTCTTCTACATATTGATTTATAAGAATGCGCATGGGCCGAGGGATATGATTTTCGAAATATTCCAGGTTTATTAGGCCATTGTTGGTTACTGTGTAGCGGGTGGTGTTGGCATCCTGGGCATTTTCGATGGTGGCTTCAAGCAGACCCTGCTCTGTCATGTCTGCCAATGTTTCTTCCAAAACGAAGTAGTTCATAAAATCTTTGGACATTACAAATTCTGTTATTTGGGCGCGTGACATGGATAGTTCCATACGGTTAATCAAATATAAAATCAGCAGTTTGTTTTCGACATCTTTATACTCTATTGAAACCACAAACTAAACCCCTTCCGGCGCACTCAAAATTACTCTGTTGTTTTCGTCCATATGAATTTGCAGGCGGTTGCCGCCAAGCTCCATTTTGTCTAAAAATTCGCGCGGGATTTGCACACGCCCTGCGCGGTCAAGCACAGCAAGTTCTACAGACGTACCTGCGGTAAAACCTTCTATTCCGGCAAGTTTGTCGGAGTAGCTCATTATAAATTCGCTGGATGTTTTGCCGTCACGGATGGCAACCACGCGCTCTACTTTTTTAGAAATTTCCCTGTCGTGGGTAACAATTACAATAGTGGTACCAAGCTCGCGATTAACGGTGCGGAACATGTCTAAAATAATGTCAGATGTGCGGGAGTCCACACTGCCCGTAGGTTCGTCCGCCAATAGTACCGACGGGTAATTTGCAAGGGACAGCGCAATTGCGACACGTTGCTGCTCGCCGCCAGAAAGCTGACTTAGTTTATGCTTGGCGCGTTTGCCAATGCCCGTAAGCTCCAACAGCTCAAATGCGCGCTGACGCTTGTTTTTTATTGGTTTTACATTGTTAAACTGCATGGGCATCATTACATTTTCTACCGCGGTAAGGTATGGGATAAGGTTGCGTGCGTTGTTCTGCCATACAAAACCAACGGTTGTGGTCTTGTAGTCTACCAGGTCACTTTCCTTCATCTTAAAAAGGTCTTTGCCGTCTACGGTTAGCTTACCGGCAGATGGCTTATCCAAACCGCCAATCATATTAAGCAATGTGGATTTACCACTACCGCTATTGCCTATTATGGCCATTACTTCGCCGCGTTCTATCAATAAGTCAAGCCCTTGCAGGGCCATTACTTCGCTGTCTTTTGTCTTATATATTTTTACCAAGTTCTCGGCAATAATTACATATTTATCGAGGTCGTCATTCATTGGTTAATAACCTCCCCGTCTGCAAGTTCGTATACTTTATCCGCAACATCCATAAGCCCTGGGTCATGCGTTGTCATAACAATGGTGGCGCCTTCAAACTCTATTAAATCTTTAAAAATTTTTACTACCTGAAGGCCAGTATTTGTATCAAGTTCGGCAGTGGGTTCGTCCGCAAAAATAACTTTTGGGTTGTGGGCAATAGCGCGGGCGATGGCTACGCGCTGCTGTTCACCACCAGAAAGCTCTGGCGGCAAGTGCGTCATACGCGCGCCAAGGCCTACTCTTTCCAAGCAGCTTTCCGCCCTTTTGCGGCGTTCCTTTGCCGGGTAGCCGTTTATGCGTAAAATAAATTCCACATTTTCGTAAGCGGTCATCATCGAAACCAATGCCACCGACTGAAAAATAAACCCCATTTCGGATTTACGTACATTGTCGCGCTTGCGTTCGCTCATTTTTGTAAGGGAATTGCCGGCAAAAATAACATCTCCACTTGTAGGGTAATCCAACGCGCCAAGGATATTCATTAACGTAGTTTTGCCGCTGCCAGAACGCCCCTTTAAAATTGTCAATTTGTTTTCTGCAACTGTTAAGTCAATCCCTTTTAGGGCCCAAAAAGTATCCCCGCCCATAGGGAAGCCGCGCTTTATACCGCTTGCAGATAGTATGATGCTCATGCCAAGCCTCCTTTTCCTAAGCTTTCATTATACCCAGATACACTTCTTCTATTTCGCGTGCCATACGCTGTGCGCTAAATCTATTGTTGTAGCGCGACAATGCCCCGGCAGACAGGTCTTTATATAGCTGAGGGTTTTCCTTTAGCCTGGTAATTGCGTCGTCCAGTTCATCTGCACTAAAATCAGGGATTATTAGCCCATTGACCTTATCCTGGATTATATAATAATCGAAATCACTTGTCGCAATGGTTGGCTTGCCCGCACTCATACCTGCAAAAAGCAGCTGGTGACACGAGGCATCAAAAATAATTTGTACGTTTGTTATACTCATAAGTTCATTGATATTATCTGTTTCGCCCAATATACGTACGTTTTGTAAATTCTCATTTTTTACTCTGGCTTCCAAAACCGGCTTATGCTCATCATCTACACCGGCAACCAGCATTATAACATTGTATGGCAATTCTTTTGCGGCATCCAGTACATTTTCTATCTTGGTTTGGGTGCTAAGGCTTGCAAAGCATGTAATTACAAATGAATCACTTGGAATATTATGCTGCTGTCTGATTCTACTCTCGTCATCGCATTGTTCTATAGCCGCTGCACCGTTATAAATCATGCGAATTTTTTGCATGGATGTACCCATTTGAAAAAGCGACTCACGCGCTTCTTTTGTTGTGGCAATTACAGCGTGACTCAATCTTCCGCTCAATAATTTGGAAAAAAACTTAACCGATATCGCACTATGCTGCGTGTGAACTGTTTTTATGTTGTTCATCTTGTGCGCTAATATCCTAAGTTCGTGCGAAGTATGAGTATGCACAATGTCCGGCTCGGCCAGTTTAGTTGCTTTTTTAACATCAGACATTTCTGCATATGTTGTACAAGGCAGGCCATTGTCTTCAAAAAACTGCTTTAGTTGCGAGCCTACAGGAACAAGAACCCTAAAGTCTTCGTTCATATTCTTGTGCATGGCTAGCATTTGCTGCCCTGCAATGCCAATATCCTTGTCGGGAATAATATGCAATACTTTAATTTTCATTATGCAACACCCCTCGCCCCATATGAAGAAGGCTGTAGGCTTGCGGAAAAACAAACCCCGCAAGCTACAGCCATAAAATTTATTGGAATATTAGCTGTTAACTTCAAATCTGCCTTTAATCATTACCCAAGTGTCGGTATTTGCAAAAAAACCGCGCCCGTCGGTACGGGGTACAAGTAGCAAGTGGTTAGTTGGGATTCTTGTTCCATGCGTAACATCGTGGCCTGCGGTTACGTCAACCATGCCATCTGGGCCAGAAATAGCAGTTGCTTGCCCGCTACGCAAAATAAATTCTACACCGGCTTCAGCAATAAGAGTGCTGCCCGCAGGGATAAGCAATGCCGCAAACGGCACTACTTCCGGCTCAACAGGATTGGGGTCTGTTCCCTCACCAAAGGCAATGGCGGCCCTAAGCATATCGCCATACATGGCCTCGAAATAAATCATAACATCTGCAAACAAGGCATCCCTGTCAGAAGATGTAATTTCGCCGCCTGTGGTGGTGCCTCCGGTTATACTGTTAACCGTAGTGCGTAAAGCATTTACTTCTGCCATAACTTGCGAAATTCTGTCTGCTACATAACGACGGGTTACAACTTGGTCATTTGCATCGCCAGGTTGGGCGAATACGGGTACAATAAGTGTTGTCAGCGTGGCAAGTAACAGTACAAATGCGAGTAAAGACTTGATGGTTTTTCTGTTCATTTTAATACCTACCTTTTTCATTTTATTTAACTGGGGCTATGATTTCGCGCAACAGGCTTTCCATTTCATATACTGTACTTACCTTGTTTACGCGCCTTCTTATTTCGGCCGAGCCATACATTCCCTTTGTATACCAGGAGATATGCTTGCGCATTTCCTCGATACGCGCAGTTTTGTGGGAGGCCACAGCATGCAAATGGTTGATTGCGGTTGCAATTACTTCTGCATTTGTTGGCGGGGGTGGGAGTTCTCCCGTTTCAACGAAACCGATAATTCGCGAAAACAACCAAGGATTACCCATTGCCCCGCGGGCAATCATAAGCCCGTCGCAAGCTGTTTTATTTAAACATTCTACCGCGTCTTGGGGCGAAAATATATCGCCATTGCCAATTACGGGAATGTTTACTGCCTGTTTTACTTCTTTTATTATAGTCCAGTCTGCAACGCCGGCATAATACTGGTCGCGGGTGCGCCCATGTACTGCTATTGCCGATGCGCCAGATTCCTGGGCTACTTTAGCCATTTCCACAGCATTGACTGTAGAAGACGAAAAGCCTTTGCGAATCTTTACTGTAACAGGGCGGATGGATGCCCGTACAGCAGCCTCAATCATTTGGCCGGCCAAAACCGGGTTTATCATAAGCGCCGCACCTTCGCCGTTTTTAACGATTTTTGGCATTGGGCAGCCCATGTTTATATCCACAATATCGTAACGCACTTGGGGATAGTTCTCGTCTACGCGGCGTATTGCTTCGGTCAAAATATCCGGCTCGTGACCAAAAAATTGTATGGACCATGGGCGTATATATTCACGGTTTTCCATCAAACGAATTGTATTTTTGTTGCCGTAAACTATGCTCTTGGCACTTACCATTTCCGAAACTGTAAGCCCCGCACCATACTGCCAAACAATATCGCGAAAGAAAATATCCGTAACCCCTGCCATTGGAGCCATAATTAAATTATTACGAATTGCGACATTTCCGATTTTTAAGTTTTGCATATACACAGTTTTAACATTTTCTATGCGAAAAAGCAAGTAAAATGTGCTTAAATTTAAAAGCGGCTATGCCCATTGAAATATAAGCTATGCGACAAAATAGGCTTTTTTATTTGGGGTTGTGTAAAAAAGCATGGCAAGTTGAAAGCATTGTTGATATAATTCATACAAAAATAAGGTAAGGGAGCCTGTTTATGACTCTAAGAGAACAATACTTTAGCGTTGCGGAAGGTAAAAAACCAGCCAACATGCCATTTGTCCCGGATATTACAGATTGGTATACCGGCAGGCAAACGCCCGACGGTGTACCAAGGCAATTTGGGGCCGCCGAATACATCCCAGACAGCGACCCTATCAAAAATTACGACGGCAAAATACCCGCGTCTTATCGCAATTGGTCGTTGCTGGACTTTTACAGGAATTTTGGGTGGGGCTTTCACGCACACATAGGCAATTGGTACGAAACAAATTATACAAGTGACATAAAATACGAAACTATAAACGAGCCAAAACAATTAACAAAAATTTTTACAACACCCAAGGGCACATTAACGCGGACATATAAACTTGCTATGGACGGCACATGGTGCCCGGTAGACTACCTACTTAAATCCCCAGACGACTTCAAGATATGGTTTTATATATTAAACTCCCAAACATATAAGCATATGCCCGAAAATGTGGACTTTGTGCTAGACGGCATCGGTGACATGGGGCAGGCAGATTTAGTCATTGCCCGTTCGCCTTTTGGCAAATTAATTCACGAGCATCTAGGGTTTATGGAAACGGCCTACTTGCTGGAAGACAACCCCGCGCTCATCAACGAATATCTTGCCCTGCAAACAAAAAAAGACATGGAGGTCATAAATCTTGCATGTCAGGACCGGGCCCGCCTTGTTATTATTTCCGACCATGCGGACCAGACTTTGATATCAAAAAACTGGTACGCGCAGTATTGCATACCCTTTTATCAAGAAGCCTGCAAAAAGCTGCACGAGCATGGCAAAATTGTGTCCACACATTTAGATGGCAACTTTAAAGCCTTCTTCCCGCTTCTTAGTCAAACCGGCTTTGACGTTTTGGACGGCTGCACCCCTGCCCCCATGTTCAACTACGAAATAGAAGAACTGGCCGATGCCCTGCCGGACAACATGACCGCATTTATCGGAGTCGCGTCAACATTGTTCTGCTATAACAATGCTACAACAGACGATATTTTGGCCTATGCCGACAGGATTTTGACCGCGTTTAAAGGCAAGGGCATTATAAACGTTGGGGATATTTTGTCACCGGACGGCGATATCGAAAAGGTAATTGCATTGGGCGAATATGTGAAGAAGTCGTATATAAAGTAAAAGAAAGCGGGCGCACAGTTATGAAGCGTCCGCTTTTACGTGGGTTACCGAATCTGGTTGATTTCTTGTTCAAAATCTCTATTGACTTTCATCTTCGCCCACCTCCATTGGGGTAAAGATTTCAACAGGACGATAACCATACAAAGCATTGATATAAGCTCATGCTAATTATCATATAGTCGGTCAATTTAAGATCACGTCATTCTAATTCATGAATAAATATTCAAACAGCAGTCTGAGCCGTTTTGGTTTAGCCTAATAAAAGGTCATTTTCGGTCTAAAAATGGCTTCATTATTCATGAAACGGCATAAATATT
>Ga0131853_10003309_pt1 | contig 28931 bp, 15 predicted proteins | sample TergutLab28metaG_FD_92764 | JGI IMG/M metagenome (GOLD analysis project Ga0131853, IMG submission 92764) | Labiotermes labralis P1 segment gut microbial communities from Petit-Saut dam, French Guiana - Lab288 P1 (version 2) (version 2) | ecosystem: Host-associated > Arthropoda: Insects >... | reverse complement strand
GTTTTCCGAGTTCGAGAGACCAGAATCGGTTTGAGATTCATTTCAACGAGCCGAAAACGGTTTGCGGTTTTTCGGTCGGCGGTTTGTCTTGGTTGGAGACAAGTTATTTCTACGCCAACTGTCTCCTGATTGAAGGACGGCAATCGAACGACGATTTTTGGGTGCCTCTGGGTGAAGTAGAGTTCAATCCCGTCGCACGGCGGACGCGGTATTTTGATTTTCCAGTAAGCCGGAGTGTTTCACAGTTGCGAATTACCGTTCAGGATGTTACACGGGGGCAACACCCTTCAAACAGCACGTCTGTTTATTTGCCGCCCATGCAGATTTATGGAGAATAACGTCAGGGCGGCATTTGTCAATCCTATCTCTTCCTTCGCCGTCGCTCCCGTTGAGGAAAGCGTCAAATTGATACCGACAGAACACTGCCGGTGCATCCGGCACAACCGGTAAACGCTGTATCACTCCGTCTCTCCGCTCGCATTTTCCGCGCCAAGGGCTTGCTTTTTCCGTTATGGTGCGTTACAATCGGCGATGCTGTGGTCGGGAGTTTGCCCGATACCTCAGTAAAGTTTATTTTTTCACAGGAGGATAACGAATTTAGCCCGGCACAGTGCCGGTTTCACAATCAGATAATCGCAAGTATTAGCCATTGAAACCATCTTATGATGGTGGCTTGCTTCCTACGCTACCCGGCTTTGCCGGTTGGAAGACAAAGAATTTGCTATCCGAAAAACTGCGTTCCCTGACCGGGAGCGTCGTGCGGGTAGCTTGCGAAGAGTTCCGTGCGGTGCGTCCAAAAATACCTGCCGTATTGGTGTGCGTGTATGCGCATACTGCCTTATGTAGCGTGAGGGGAGCCTCCGTAAATTCAATGGCTCATGGCGTTCCCTCTTCTTTTGGAGATGGCTCTTGTCTTCTACTTGTCTTTTTCTGACGAACGACTTTACCGTACACATTACGGTTAAATCATCGGGGGCACTGTGCTCACTGTGATTTTTTACAGCCAACCTCAGAAATCGCCTTTTTATCATGACCAAATCAATCCAGCACTTTGTGGGCTTCTTGCTCCTATTGCTTATCAGCGGTGGGTGCAATCAGTCGAATACAGCCATGAGTACCGCTGAGCAAGCGGAACTTGAAGAAATCTACCGCCGTTTCGGAAGCAATGATATATCCGCTAGGGAAAGTTTCGGTCAATCAACATTGCTCCATTACGCTGCAACACAGAGCAGTCCCGCCGTTGTCAGGTATCTTGTTTCCAAAGGAGCCAGCCTTCATGCGAAAAATTTTGCCAGCCAAACTCCGCTTCATAGTGCGGTAGCCTCTAACGAAAACCTCGAAGTTACAAAATTTCTTCTCTCTCGACAGGAAGGCGGCATGGATTATACAAATAATCCTTTTACCCTGCTCCATTTAGCAGCAAGCAACAAAAATGTTGAGGTCATCAAGTTTATCGCATCCAAAGGACAAGAGGGCAATGTTAATGCCAAAGATGCAGATGGCAGCACTCCGCTTCATTGGGCAGCGAGCAATACGAACGTTGAAGTCGCCAAGTTTCTTGTTTCGTTGGGAGCCGATCCGAAAATACGAAACAAAGATGGAAAGACCCCGCTCGACAAAGCAAGAGAATGGATGCGCACTTGGGCAAGCACAGAACATACAGAAATGGCGAACCCAGAGGTTGAAAAGTACCTTTCCAGCATAAGATAAACCTAATTTTTTGGAGGACAACGCAATGGCAAAATACTATTACTACGAGAATGACGAAAAGATAGGCGTTACCGGCAAAGAACTCCAAGAGCTTGCCGAGACCGGAAAGATTACACCGGACACTCTTATCGAAAACGAAGAGGGAAAGACCTCGCTTGCGGGAAAGGTGAGAGGTTTGTCGTTTCCAGAAACAGTGGCACCGTCCGAAATGACACTGTCAGACTCAGCGATCATTGAAGTCACACACGAATCGTCAATCATCGAACCAAGTGGACAGGGTGAAAGTCTTCCAGAACAGGAATCAGCCGATGAGCATATTCAAGACATTACCGGGGAATCGGATCCCACTACTGATCCACAACTGGATAATCCCGAATGTAATGCAAATACTGAACCGGTGCCTGACGAGGAGACATCCGAAGCCGAAGAACCTGCGTTACAGTCGGCGGCTATCGAAAAAAATACCCCCGATGAAGAATTGTTGCCGCTGTTGCAACAATTAGCAAAAGACTTCGAGGTCAAACTCAAATACGATGCCTCCAAGCAACAACTCATTGACAAACTTTATGCGGACAATCAGCAGTTCAAAGAGGGTATTGTCAAAAAGTTTCGTGACACAATGATTCGTGCCGTCATTGAGCAAATTGACGATGCCGCCAAGCAAACGGCGCATTTCGACAACGTGGAGTTCACAGAAGAGAATTACCGAAAGCTCCTCGGCAACTACCGTGAGATCGCCGAAGGATTCCAAAATATGCTTCTCGAAAAGTTCGATGTTCAAGTCTACCACTGTGAAGCGGATACTCCCTTCGACCCAAAACGTCAACGGTCTCTTAAAACCACCCCGACGGAAGAGCAGACAAAGAACAAATTGGTGAAACGTTCGCTGCGTCCAGGTTATGAAATCGAAGATGATACCGGAAACAATTTTGTATTACGACCAGAACTCGTAGAAGTATATGTTTTTCAGCAATGACACCCGCACTTCTTTCGAAGTAGTGGCAAAATAATCCCCTAACCCCAACTTTTTATGGCTAATCGTATTTACGGCATTGACCTTGGAACAACCTACTCGGCGATTGCATTCATTGACGAGTATGGAAAGGCGCAAATCATCACCAATTCCGATAACGAGCGGATAACGCCGTCTGTTGTCTTCTTTGAATCGGAAGACAACATCATTGTCGGGAAAATAGCAAAAGAATCTGCAAAGACCGATCCGGGGCGCGTGGTCGATTTCGTCAAACGGCAAATGAGTACCCCGGACTGGTCGTTCGAAGTGGACGGCACTGCGTACAAGCCGGAGGTAATTTCCTCATTCATCTTGAAACGGCTCGCAGGAGACGCAGAAAAGACCGGCGATCACAAGGTCGAGGATGTCGTGATTACGGTTCCCGCTTACTTTGGCGATCTGGAGCGTCGGCGGACTCGTGATGCCGGAAAACTTGCCGATCTGAACGTCATTGAAATTTTGGATGAACCGGTCGCGGCTGCCATCAATTATGGTCTCAATGACGATGCCAAAGGCAAAAATGTGCTTGTCTATGACCTCGGCGGTGGTACATTTGACATAACCGTCGTGAAAATCGGCGACGATCCCGACAAAAACGAAATCAGCATTGTTTGTACAGAAGGAAATCACCAACTTGGCGGTAAAGATTGGGATGACCGGATTGTGCAGCATTATGTTTCCGAGTTCCAAAGTCAAACAGGAAGCGGAACAGACATTCGGTACGATCAAGATGCCGCTTATGATCTTCGGATCAATGCGGAAACGGACAAGCAAACGCTCACGAGAAAGGAGAAAACGACACGCAAAGTCAGTCATGAAGGAGAAAAGGCAAATGTCGAATTGCTCCGGGAAAAGTTCGATGAACTTACCGAAGACCTGTTGGAATTGACGTTTACCTTGACCGACAAGGTAATCGAAGAAGCAAAAGAGAAGGGAATCACGAAGTTTCATGCTTTCCTTTTGGTTGGCGGCTCCACCAGAATGAAGCAAATCCATGAAAAAGTAACTGCTCGATACAGCGCATCGCTCGGTATTACTCCGGTGGAGTTCGATGTTGACGAAGCAGTTGCGAAAGGGGCGGCAAAGGCGGGCGAAATCAAGGTCATTACCGGAAAAGTACAAGCGGCTATCCACGAAATCGCAAAAACAAAAGGTATCGGTGTGGATGAACTCACTCCCGCCGATGAAGAGAAAGCCATCTCCCAAGTTGTAGAAGCAGGAAACTATAAAGAAGCGGAAGTTCGGTTGGCAACGAAGACAAAACTCAGCAAGGTGGCGACAAAGAGTTACGGGATCCGCGTTTTGAAGAACGGGGAGCCGATTATCCGCAACCTGATTGTCAAGCCAACGCCTGTGCCAACAGAAGGAAGCCAAACTTTCGGAACTGCCGGAGCCAATGCCGACGAGATCGACCTCGTTGTCTTTATGAACAACGAATCCGAAGGGGATGCTGCGCTTGAAGTAAGCGAGGAACTCGGTAACGCTGTCTTTGCTTTGGACGGCAATTTGCCAGAGAAGGCACCGATTGAAATCACCTTCAAATTGGATGAAGAAGGCTCCCTAACGCTTGTCGGATTGGACAAAACACACGGCAAGCGGATTGAGGCAAACTTCAAGACAACCGGCGTGATGAGCGATGCCGAAATTCAAGAAGCACTCAAAAAGAGTAAAGACCTTGTCGTGGAATAATTCACACCACTTTTACCCGCATTATCGACAATGAAAAAAATTATCGGAATCGATCTTGGAACAACCTATTCCTGTGTTTCCTTCGTTAACGACTACGGGCAAACCGAAATCGTTATGAACTCGGACAACGAACGTACAATGCCGTCCGTTGTCTGGTTTGATGGCGAACGTGCCGTTGTCGGAAAAGAGGCAAAAGAAATGAGCAGCACATCTCCCAATGCTGTCTGTTCTTTCGTCAAACGCAATATAGGTAACGATGATTTCACTTTCGAAGTGGACGGTGTGCAATACACACCTGAACATGTCTCATCATTGATACTCCGTAAACTTGTCCAGGATGCCTCGGAGTACACCGGTGAAAAAGTTACGGACGTAGTAATAACGTGTCCGGCATACTTTTTCATCAAAGAACGAGATGCGACAAAGCGCGCCGGTGAAATGGCAGGATTGAACGTGTTGCAAATCGTCAATGAACCCACCGCCGCTGCCGTTGCATACGGTGTCAAGCCGGGTGAGTCAAGCACGAAAGACACTGTCGTTTTGGTTTACGATCTCGGCGGCGGCACATTTGACATCACGTTAATTCATGTCTCTGAAAACGGACTCGATGTCATTTGTACAGATGGTGATCATCAACTTGGTGGAAAAGATTGGGATGACTGTCTCGTAAGACACATCGCACGACGTTTCACGGACGAAACCGGTATAACATTGGACTTGGAGAACAAGCCAGAGATTTATGCGGAATTGATGCAACGGGCGGAGCAGATAAAGAAACAGTTAACAGAAAAACGATCATCGCAAGTCAAATTTTTCCACGAAGGCGAGACCGTCCAATTTGATTTAAGCCGCGAAGACTTCGAGCGCATTACAGAAGACTTGGTTGAAAAAACGCTGGTGCTAACTCACCAATGCTTGACCGTTGCGAAAGAACAAAAGGGATTTCCCACATTCGACAAATTGGTATTAGTCGGCGGCTCTTCAAGAATGCCAATGATAATAAACCGCTTGAAACAAGAATTCGGAATGGAGCCGCAACTCTTTGAACCTGATGAGGCGGTAGCAAAAGGGGCGGCAATTATAGGAAATAATATCCGTTTGCGGAAAATGATTGAGGAAAAACTTCAATCAAAAAATCCTTCACGAGACTTAACGCTTGATACTGCAACGCCAACGCAAATTAGTCAAGCAATGCAGGAAACGGCAGCAGAAACAGGTTATACGCTCGAAGTTATTCAACGGGCAAAGAAGAGAGTCCGTAATGTTACGAGCAAAAGTTTTGGTAGCGAGTGCATTGTTGGATTGACCAATAATGGAGAACCTATTTTTGCGGTGATTAACCTGATAGCGAGGAACACACCATTGCCAGCATCAAAGTCAGAGAATTTTTCAACGATGAGCGATAATCAATTGGCTGTACGTGTTGCTGTAGCGCAGAATATGGAGGACTTCCCAAATAAAAATGGTGAAAATCCTCCTATTCCCTTGGACATGTGTACTCTGCTCTGGGAGGGAATGTTGGAAATGTTACCCGGTTTGCCAAGAGGATCGTTGACAACGGATACGTATCTGATAGACGAAAACGGGTTATTGACGATCACAACGGAAGACCCTGCAAGCGGCAACCGTCTCGTTCAGAGAATCGAGACAGGCTATTCCAGCATTAACGAATCAGCCCAGACTACGAAACGTTGTCGGGAATTGACCGTAGAATAAAACGAACAAAAATGGCGAATAATATACCGGCTATCGGAATAGATTTAGGGACAACTTTTTCTGCCGTTGCTTATGTGGACGAAACGGGCAAGCCTGCAGTTCTCAAAAGCAGCGAAGGGAATAGTGTAACCCCGTCCGTAATTGCGTTCACCGATGATGGTTATGTTTTCGGTGAGGAAGCAAAACGTTTGCAAGCCCTCGGCGAGGCAAACATTGCCTCATTTTTCAAACGGCAAATAGGCAACCGAGATTTTTACTGGGAGTTCAACGGAAAGAAATACGATGCAACTGACCTGTCCAGCTTGTTACTTGGAAAATTAAAAGCCGACGCAGAGGCAGAACTCGGTTGCTCTGTTTCCAAAGCGGTTATTACTGTCCCGGCTTACTTCGACAATTCTCAGCGAAATGCAACTGTAGAAGCCGGAAAACAAGCAGGATTAGAGGTGTTGCGGATAATCAACGAACCCACTGCGGCGGCGATTACCTACGGTTTCAATCAAGTGGGCAAGTCCGATTTTACCGGCGAAAAGACAGTAATGGTTTATGATTTGGGAGGCGGTACATTTGACGTAACACTGCTCAAAATTACTCCTGAAATGATAGACGTTATTGCAACGGATGGCAACCACCAACTCGGTGGTAAAGATTGGGATGCCCGTATAATGTCGAGTGCCGCTTTGCAGTTCAAGGAAGAATATGGCATTGACCCACTTTCCGATATTGAAACGTCAAATGATATTGCTGTTAGATCGGAAGAAGTAAAGAAAACTTTGTCAGCAAGAACCACAGCAACGATTCATTTCGTTTGCAACGGCAATAAAGGAAAATATACTTTTTCACGGATGCAATTTGAGGAGGCAACAGCGGATTTGCTCGAACAAACCAGAACGCTTTGCGGACAAGTTTTGTTAGAAGCAAAAATGCAATGGCAAGATATTGACGGCGTGCTTCTGGTTGGCGGTTCAACACGCATGCCGCAAGTAGTTGATGCTGTGCGGGAAATGAGTGGAAAAGAACCGCTTACAAATGTCAATGTTGATGAAGCCGTTGCGACTGGTGCTGCTATTCAAGCTGCAATAGATACCGCTGCCGGTCATCCTTCAGAACTTTTACTGGAAACGAAGCAAAAGAAAATCGCGCGATTAACAATACAAGATGTTACCAGTCATAGTTTGGGCATGATTGCAGAAAACGAAAACCGCACGGCATATATCAACGCAATCATTCTGCGACATAATTCCAAGATACCGAGCAGCGATGTTCGTCCGCTACAATTCAAAACTACCGAAAATAAGAACGATATGGAATTGGAGGTTTATCTTTTGCAAGGCGAAAGTGAGCATCCATGTGATTGTTCGATTCTTGGGCGTTATGTCTTTTCCGGCATTACTCACGAACCAAAGGGAATGGCGGTTTTGGAAATCACCTATAACTACGATAAGAATGGTATTGTTAATGTATCAGGAAAACAAAAAACAACAGGACGTGCGTTAAAAATGCGTACTGAACCGATACCAGCAGATATGAGCTGGATTAACGGTTCTCCGCGAAACCAGCACAGAGGAACCATTGGCGAGCATATTACAGTGATTGTTGCTGTCGATTGTTCATATAGTATGAACGGTGTGCCAATGGAGAAAGCTAGAGAAGCAGCGAAACAGTTTTTACATAAAGTTGAATTGTCTCATTTTTCTGTTAGCGTAATGGCGGTCGCCGACCGAATAGAGTTGATGTGTCCTCCGACACAAAACGCTAAACAAATAGAGGAAGCAATAGATTCTCTCGATTGCGAAGGTTTCACCGTAGGCTTTGGTAATGGGGCACAGCCATTTACGGAAGCGAAACAAATCTTCGACAAAATTGATGGCGCAAAATTTATTATTGTATTAACAGACGGTGTATGGGAAGAACAAGACACCGCTATTAAAGAAGCAAAGACGTGTCATGCGGCTGGCATCGGTGTAGCCGCATTGGGATTCGGTGCGGCAAATCAAGAATTCCTCAGGGAAATTGCAAGCTGCGATGAGAACGCAATGTTTACTGATTTAAGCCGTATCGGTGACAGTTTTTCGACTATCGCACAGGTGTTGACACAAGGAAGCCGTGAATTAACAATATAACAAAAGGAGCAGAACAATGGCGAACATTTACCTCGATTTAGAACTTCACCTCGACGAGGCGAAAACCGATCCGACAGAGTTGAAGATAGAACTCGAAAAACTTAACAGCGAGCGGAACAAAAAAATCACCATTGACATTAAATTTAAAGACCTTGTAGCAAAGGCAAAAAAATATATCGACGATGGGTTGGAAAATTTGGATTTAGAGCGACAAAAGGACATCGCTCGAAAAGAATGTTTCAAGAAATTACGAGAGGCGGTCGCAGAAATTAGGCGGACTGGTTTTGTCGAAGAATCAGAATTCAGATTGCTCACAACGCATTTTCCGTATTTTTCAGAAGACACAATCAAGAAGGAGTTGGGTCCGATAAGCGAAGGTTTTAAGCCCCCATCCCCGCGACCGGAGGGTGTCAATGAGGTACCCATCGAAGATATGGAAGAGATGGCAAAATCACTCCGGATGATTGAAAATGGAAAATACGCCGATTTATACGGACTTTTGTCTCTGGCTAGGACAAGTTCTGCTGAGGAATTATACAAAGCAGCAAAAGAAGCGTCCTTACGAAACCTCAAAGTAGCTATTAAGACAGCCGAGGTCGATGCAAAAAATACGGTGTTCGGAAAAGCAATAGTGATTTTCAAAGATAAGGATTCGAAAGCCGGTTACGATGCTGCTTTGCGTCGAAGACCATTTGATGAGTTATGCCTCTCAAAATTTGCCTTTCGTGCTGCTAGTAAAAATGTTACTCAAGAAGATTATGATTTATCTATCGAAGAAACACGAGAAAAAGCTGGCTACAAACAAAACGAAGCGGAGTGGCTAGTCTATGATTATTATTGCAATAAACGCAAATGTCCGCCGCCGCGACGAAAAGTCACAGTCAAACAAGGGTATCAGTGCCCAACCTGCTACAAGTTTAACGATACTGCGGCAAGCGTTTGTAAAGAGTGTGGTTCTCCATTGAAACTGAGTTGCCCAAAATGCAAAAAGGAAAGTTTGTCTGACGTGAATTATTGCCCTTGTGGTTTTTCACTCGGAAATATGCTCAATGCCATCAGTTTGCTAAAACGAGCAAGAGAAGAGTTTTCATACGACCGCATCGAAGATGCAAAGTCGTTTTTGCGCCAGGCAAACATTTATTTTCGCAACAACCCCGAAGCCACAAAACTACGGGAAGAAATCGATGAACGTGAAAAAACAATCAAAGAGGAAAAGGAAAAAAATAAAGTTAAAATCGAAAAAGAGAACAAACAAATTGCCGAAATAGAACAAAAAATTCGTGAACTGTTAGGCAAAAAGCACCTATTTGAGGCAGAAAGATTCTTTGCCGAACTGAAAAGTGTTGCCCCGAATTCAACTTTTTTGCAAAATGAGGTAAAGGTTGCCGAAGACGAATTGAAAAAAATTAGGCATCTATTGACGGGCGCAAAACAACAAGATGCGAAAGCCCAACTTGATACATACGAAGACATCATCGTCCGGGCAACGGATTGTGCTGAAGCAAAAGCGGCACTGGAAAAGTTCCCGCCTTTGCCGCCAGAAGGAATGACCATCACGGAATTGCCGAGTGGTTTTTCGTTACAATGGCAACCGCCAAAAGTTAAACGCCTGCCGGTTTATCGGGTTGTCCGAAAATCCAAGGGTGTCCCTTCATCACCCCAAGATGGCGATGTTTTAATCGATGATTTGGAAAAAACGCAATACACTGATTCCAGTATCGTCGTTGGTGCAACTTACGGCTACGCCGTTTTTTCCAAGCGTGGCAATCAAATCGAAAAGAAAGGATGTTGTACTCAACTCGTACAATTACGGGACGATGTTAAAGACCTCAAAGCTGTACCGGGGGATAATGTCGTCTCACTCTCATGGAAGAAAATGGAAGTGTCAGACATCCGTGTTACTCGGTATGCTGGCGATACGGCAAGCGGCGAAGGCAAACAGATGCACCTTCAATCCCGCAGCAGAATTGTTGATCAAGGAGCCAAAAATGGCAAGACGTACACTTATCTTGTCCAAGCTGTTTTCAAGACCCCTGACGGTAAGAATTTTGTTACAGAGGGTAAGACCGTAACGTGCCGACCACAAGTTCCGCCGCCGTTAGTAACGGATTTGACCGCCGAGATACAAGAGCGAGAGCAATTCCTGCTTCAATGGACACCGCAAGCAGATAGCAAGGTGGCGATTATAGAAGTCGATGAAAACGCTCCCATTCCAGCAGAAGGAGCCATTGAATTTACTGAATTAACGCTTATCGAACAACGTTTCGGGCAATCCATACCTCTGGCAACAGACAGTTCTGCTGTTTGGAAAAACACAAGAAATGGACAGACAACGCTGCTGCCTGTCTCGCTTCGGGATGGTCTCGCCGTTTATGGGAAACCCGTCTCTGTTATTAAACTTGCCGATGTAAAAAATGCTTTTTGGCAAGCATGTGGCGTAAAATTGTATTTGCGGTGGGATTGGTTTGATGAAAAAGCACGGGTGTTACTGCTCTATCGACATGACCAAAGTCCGACTGGTTTTGATGACGGAGAATCATTTCGTAAAATCATCACTCACGCCGAATATATCAAAGAAGACGGTATCGCCTTGCCTTATACCGGAGAGCAGAACTATTACTTTTTGCTTTACACGTTCATTGAGCATGGCGACAAGCCCGTGTATTCCAAAGGTGTCCGTCTCCAAACGAAAAAGACCATGATCAATTACGCCTTACGGTTTCGGCAGAATGGCGGTGAGACGCAGGCAATACTTGAAATTCAAGGGGATCAAGAAACTGGATTGCCAGCGTTTGTAATTCGGAAAAAGAACGAGCGATGTCCACTTGATAGAAATGACGGCATGCCATTACAGGTCACAGTTGCAGAAGTTGCCGCTCCTCGCAGAAGTGTCATAATACCGGGCAATCTTTTGGAACAAGACACCTTTATCCGCCTTTTTGTTAAAGCATCGGAACAATCCGTCATGTATCGAGTCATTGATCCACCGCAAAGAAAATTAGAACTATATCCACAATAATAAATACAATCGAGAATGTCCCATTATACCTGCCCTTATTGTTTTACAAAAGTCAATCCAGCAGACGTTTGGTTTCGATGCGCTTCACAGTCCTGTGAAGAACCGAACGAAGTACGGACACGTTATGAAAATGATCTCGAACCAACCCAACCGTTACCTCCCGAAATGATAAAAAGGTCATACTCAACTGTTTTCAAAGGACAATCAAGAGATGTCGGTGGATGTACAAAGTGTTACCGACAAACAAGTATTCGTGTTTGCGCAAGTTGCCACAGTGATTTTCCTGCGGGTATTGATGGGTTTGCTAATTACGTTATTGCTGTGGTCGGCGCAAGAGAAACAGGGAAATCGCACTACATCGCCGTGCTCATTCAAATCCTGAAAGAACTGAATAATAGATTTAATTGGACATTCTCGCCGTTGGACGATGACACAATGACGCTGTACAAAGATAAATTCTATTCCCCTCTTTATCTACAACAAAAGCCGATAGATCAAACAGCAGGGGCGAAGGGGAATGTCAGTGCAAAAAGACCGCTGGTCTATGGATTGAAAATGAGAGACAGTGGAAAACAGGTCATTCTTGCGTTTTTTGATTCCGCTGGAGAAGACCTCGAAAGCGCAGATAATATGAGGAAAACGAATAAGTATATTGCAAGTGCTTCGGGGATTATTTTGTTACTTGATCCGATGCTCATGCCAAAAATCCGTTCAGAAGTCCGAACAGATAATTTACCAGATGAAAAAATGATCTATTATCACGGACATATTATTGACACTCTATCTAATTTCCTTTACGCAAGTAACAGTTACAATCGTACACTGAATCATTCCGTTCCGCTTGCTGTAACTTTTTCTAAAATTGATATGCTTCGGCATATTTGGGGTGATGAATTTGAACGCTTCACTACTCCAATTTATCACAAGAAAAACATGTTAAATCTTGAGACTTTTGAAAGTAACAGCGATTTTATTGAAAATTGGCTCGTAGCCAATTCCCCGGATTTGCTTAATGGAACACAGTTATTTACAAAGCATCATTTTTTCGGAATTAGCGCATTGGGAGCCGACCCAAAGAAAACCGACCCTGATCCTGCCAGCAAAAAAAGAACCATTCGAGGCGGTGTCAAACCGATGCACGTCGAAGACCCATTTCTTTGGCTCCTGCATGCAAACGGTTTAATACCGGGAAGATAGCCAACGCCCATACAACCCTGATGACACAATGACAGAAAGTATTCAATCAAATGTAATGCAATGGAAGTTTACCTCGTGCGGCTTCAATATCGAAAACCGTTCGGGTTTTAGCACGTTTTCCATGTCAGAAGGATTAACGCAAGGCGACAAGGATGACCTCGTAAAGTTTGCAGGAGGATATTCTGCGCCGGACGGCTTGCCGTTACAACCCACTACAGAAGAGGAACTTGCACTCTTTCCCATAGCGTTTGCGTCATTTCGGTTACGAAGCGGAAAACGGGCAGTTACACGAACCCGATATGTCGGAAAGGATTATGCTGGTGTCCGTTTCGGCAATCTTTTTTCGCACGGTTTCATTATTGATGGCGACTGGAATTTTGCCCCCATACGATTGTCCCATTCGCCTCTGTTTGCGGACGGGCTTACCGTAGAAGAACAGAATCTTGGACGCACCCCTGATCCACTACCTTGCATTTCCATAGACGAGGAACATCTATACGGCTTTGGGGTAACGGATTATCTTGATGACGTTGAAAGATTTGATTGGTTTAAGAAATTACTATTTGCTGTCCGCAGTTACAGGCAAAGCGGTAAAACAACAGTATTACGGGATGATACAGAAAACGTGTTAAATTGGTTTGCAGCATTACAAGAGACCTTTCCGCCCATTGTTACACAAGATATTTCATTTTCAACTTATGTCCGATCTCCAAGTGCTGCCGGCGCATTCCAAATTGCGGCGACTTCATTAGAAGGGCATTCCTTTTCATTTGATTCGAGTAAATTAGCGATTCAATGTTTTCCGTTTGATTTTGCGTCAGGTAACATTCCTTCGCTAGAAAATGCCGAAACGCTGTTTGCATCCCGCCTGTCCCGGGACGCTCATCCGAGTGACGAATTACAGAAAACATTTGCATTTCTTGAAAAATGCGGAGTTTATGACGATGAAACATTACGAGACATAGAGCCTTTGCAAACATTAGATAACGCCGTGTTGCTCTACGACCAATTTGTTGTTCCATCCTGCTCCTTAGATAACGAACAATTCGACGCAATGTTACAGTTTTTCCAAAGTCTCCCTTTGGAAGTGCGCCAGCGAGTTTTAGACAGCAACGAGGAGACCCACGATTTTTTTCCCAAATTGAACCCTAAGTATTCGTTTGAAAGATATGAACGTTTGGTGAAAACATTCGCAGAAACGGCATATCAGGCAGAATCAAGTGACTTGCAGGAACGTTTCCAAAATGGATTCTTATCACAAATTGTATCAGTGATCGAACATCTGAACAGTCGAGTAAGCGACAATGCCAAATCAGTATTACGCAGACTGATGGCAATTCTATATGAGTTAGATGCTTGTAATAATTTGATCGTTGAAAAATTTTTGCGGGATAACGTCAATAAAAGGTACAATGTCGAAATTGTGCCGTTGCTCTTGGAATGTCTATCTCCATTCATCAAAGCACCACAATTTGGCTTATTTGCAACTTTCATTATTAACCAATGCGATTGTCCGTTGCAGGTGGGGGCTGAACAAGACAAGATGGAAAATGATTTAGATGCACAAAGATTATCAGACCATGATGTAAAAGTATTGGCGATTTATAATATCATTGCCGATTTTTCTCGTCATCACCGCGACATCTGTGAACGAATACTGCCTCATATTGAAAAAAATATAGAGCAAAATCGCGATAGAATCTTCACGCTATTCTTTTTGTTCTGGGTTTTGCATATCAGAGACGATGGAACATCTCAATCTGCACAAGCTGAACGTATTAAGAAGATAATCCGTGATCTGCATCCTGCCGAGCAGAGGGCGGTATTTGAGAAAGGTGTCATTCTAAATGGCATGCTGAACAAGGCAACTTCTTTTGAAATCCATGAATGGCTCGATGGAACGTTTGAAGGAGTCAATTCACAACAAAGCGAATATAAAGAATTTTTGCGACGTTCAGGTTCATTAAATTGGCGTGAAGGAAAGGAAGCATCGCCACAAGCGAGTGCATTTATGGAGTATATCCTCAACGCTGCAACCCCTGTGTTCAAAAGATGGACAGAACCATCAAAAATAGGAGGATGTCCAGAAATAACAGGTTGTTTTATTGAGGTCGGAAGAGATGGCAAGCCTGTTTTTCACGATGACAAAAAAACGACAATTGAATTTGGAGTGAGAAGAGAAGAAAGAGAGAAAAGAGAACGTTACGGCAAAAATATCTGTGATGTGCTTGCCCCGCTTCTCCTTCCACAGAATAGAAAAAGGCTTGATACATTGCGTAACCGTTTGCAATTATACAAACGCCCCTGGTATGTAAAATGCATGGACTCGTGTGCTAAATTGTTGACAAGGTGTTTTAACTGGTGTGTGGAGCGATATTGGTGGTTCATACCCAGTGTAGTAGTCACAGTTGGTCTTATTATTGTTTTCACGTGTTGGCTCTTCGGAGCATTCTCTTCAAAAACTGACCAAAATAGCCCACTTGACACCCCAGTACAAACCCAGAACGCAGTACAGGCTGCGGACGAACCAAATATCCCGCCACCCGTTGCGGAAAATCCTCCCCAAGATTGACCTTACCCTAACCCCTTTATAAGGAGAATTAAAATGTTACATCCCGTCGCGTTTGTTTTAGTATTTTCATTAGGCTTTATCGCCTTCCTGTTTCTGTCGCTTTGGTATGTCTATCGCCATAACCGAAAGGTCTTGGAAATAGTCCATCGGGATTCCAAAGTTTGGACGATATGTCCAGATTGCGGGCATCTTGTTTGGTTGCAGACATTCCTCTGCCCGGCTTGTAAGACCGAAAATTCACTGCACCCGCTTATGGATGCCGATTTCAATGTGCATCTTGTACAGTCATGCGGTAATAGTAGGTGCGGGAGCGTTTTGCCTGTGTCGCATTATAGAGGACGTGAGCAACTTACCGCCGTTTGTCCCGAATGCAGTAAGCCTATCGGAGAACAAGTCGGCATTTATCACGAATTGATCGTTCCAATCATCGGTAGCCGCTCAACAGGTAAAAGTGCTTATTTGTCTGCTTTGCTTTTTACCTTACGCCAAAAGTATGGTACTGCTATAAAATTTCCATTCCCAGAGTTAGCGGACTATGCCAAGTCGGCTTTCCAAGCCTATACCAAGGGATATTTGCCCGATCAGACACCGAAGTCTATCCCCAAAAGTTTCGTTGTAGATTGGGAAAATCGTAACAAGGAGACAAAATCGAAATTGCCCGGATTGCGCATTCTCTTCTATGATGCGGGTGGTGAAATTTACGATGAGGAGAGGTCGATGGGCGATTTGAAATACCTCGATTTTATGGATGGTCTCATTCTTATCGTTGACCCATTTACGCTTCACGAGGTTATGGTTAATCAAAAGTATGCCGAACGGTTAGCAGGTCAGACCGCATTTCAGCGGGGAGAGTATTCTCTGGAAGATACTGTTGCCAGAATACGTAATGGATTTGGAAAGTTCCGTTACAAAGATTACGATTACGAAAACCTTGATGGTAAAAAAGAACATCTTTACTTAGCCACCAACGAAGTGCATTTCTGCCGTTGTCTTATCGTGATTACAAAAACGGACATGTTCGATTTAGATTCACAAGTCGGTGATGCAGCACTGGCTGCACGGCTCCGTCAAGACCCCAATTTGGCACCGGAAGAAGCGTTGCATCAGATTTGTTTCGACAAATTATGCGAGTGGGGACTCGAAAATGAACTCAAAATCCTCAATGAGTTATTCAGGGAAGTCCGTTGTTTCTCGGTATCCGCCCTTGGGCATTTGCCAGAACCGGGAAAGCGGTTTGAACCGCACAGGGTAGAACTGCCGCTAGAATGGCTGTTGAAACAACGTAATTACGATCCTCTGGAATGAATGCCTTTAACGCTCATTGATACAACATAACCACGAACCCATAACAACCAATGTCCAAACAAAAAAAGATACTCGGTATTGACCTCGGCACAACTTATTCGTGTGTTGCTCATATTAACGAATATGGGCAGCCGGAGGTCATTTCAAACGCCGAAGGTGAGCGAACTACCCCGTCCGTTGTCTGGTTCGACGGCAACCGTGCGGTGGTCGGGCAGCAAGCGAAGGAAATGTCCAGTGTGCATCCCGGAGCCGTTTGCAGTTTCGTCAAGCGGAGCATGGGTAACGACGATTTCACGTTTGATGTGGACAACGTTGCTTACACCCCTGAGCATGTGTCCGGGCTTATCCTGAAAAAGTTGGTTCAGGATGCGTCTGATCACCTCGGCGAACCGATCACCGATGTTGTGATCACTTGCCCAGCATACTTTTTCGTGAAGGAACGGGAAGCAACAAAACGTGCCGGAGAAATCGCAGGGCTCAACGTCTTGCAGATCATTAACGAACCCACTGCCGCCGCTTTCGCCTATGGGATCAAGCCAAACGAAGAGATAAAAGATCGTTTCGCTCTTGTTTATGACCTCGGTGGTGGCACGTTCGACACGACCATCGTTCGGATTTCACAAAAAGGTATTGATGTACTTTGTACGGACGGCAACCACCAACTTGGTGGCAAAGATTGGGACGATTGCCTTGTACGGCACATCATCAAATGTTTCAACGAGGAAAGCGGATTGAATTTCGATGCTGGTCATGATCCCGAATTCTATTACGATGTTTTGCAACAGGCGGAACAATGCAAAAAGCAACTGACTGCCAAGACAAAAACGAAAGCAACGGTTTCCTATCAGGGTCATAAGGTAGCTCTTGAAATTACTCGTGAGCAATTTGAACGGATGAGTGAAGACCTGTTGGAAAGCACCATTTCTCTCACTCATTCCTTGTTGGCAACCGCAAAAACGAAAGGTTGTGCCAAATTTGATCAGTTGATTCTTGTCGGCGGTTCTTCCCGAATGCCACAGGTTGCCCAGCGTCTCCGTAGTGAGTTTTCCATCGAACCGGTGCTGTTTGATCCAGATGAAGCCGTTGCAAAAGGAGCGGCAATCCTCGGAAATAACGTCTATCTGCAATCGCTCGTTAAGTCCAAATTGAAAACACAATTAACGACCGCAACGCAGGAAGATTTGCAAAATGCCGCTAAACAGGTTGCCGACGAATACCAGTTGCCAATAAAAACGGTAGCAAACTCGATGAAACGAGCGAGGAACGTTACCAGTAAAACATTCGGGATCACTGTTTTGGATGGTTACGATGAAGACGGTCGTCCATTGCTATCCGTTTCCAATTTGATTTATCGGAACACACCGATTCCGGCAGAATGTACGGAACAATATGCAACCATCGCCGCCCAGCAGCAGATTGTAGTCGTGGAACTGGTTGAGAACTCGTGCGATGCTCCTCAACAGGGATCACCGGAACCGTTTGTCGATTTGGAGCAAACGACTTCACTTTGGAATGGTGAATTACCGGTAAAACCAGATTTACCGATGTATTCGCCGATTGATGTAACGTTCCGCATCGATGAAAATGGTCGGCTTTATATCGTCGCTTACGATCCGGCAAGCGGCGGAAGAATCCAAAAAGCGATTCCAGAAATGGATGCGGAGTCCGCCAAAAGAATGCTCGCAATTACAAAACGCACCACAGAATTGATCGTTGAATGATGTAAGTCGATAGATTGTCCCATCCACTACAACTTTTTCAATATCCTCGAAACATGCAATCCGCCAGTTTTATTCATCGAACCCCAAAGTCAGTGGTTTTCGCCGCCGCTGCCGCTATCGGTGGTTTTATCGCTACTGTACTTTCAGAATTCACAGTAACACCAATGGAGTTTGCTCCCCTCGTAGGTACGGCTCTTTGGTCGGCATTGATTTGTTCCGGTATTGTTTTAGCAATAGTAATGCTCCAAAACATCTTACTCCGAAAGCCCGCCCTCATCAAAGAATCAATCACTCCCGTGCTTGTGGGTGGAGTTGTCGGTGGTGCCGTAGCTGGTGGAGCGGCACAACTCTTTTACTCCATATCGGCGGAAATTTTGTTTTCTGACGGAATAACGCCACTTTTGTTTCTCTTGCATAATGTTTTTGTTCGAAGTATTGCTTGGGGTATGATGGGCGGTCTTGCGGCATTGGGAATGTCCTATTGTATTCCAAACCTCAATCGAAAATGGGCAGTGCTCGGTGGACTCATTGGCGGCATAGTGGGCTGTATATTCTTTTTGATAATTTGCCTCTTTACCGGTGATTGGTTGGGGCGTTTACTCGGAACGGCAATCCTCGGCGCATGCATTGGTGCAATGATCGGGTTCGTCGAGCAGTTTTATCGCAATATCTGGCTGATGGTCTTATATGATCCCAGGAATTTTACACAGGTGAATCTTGGCTCACAGGTAATTACAGTGGGATCAGGAGCCTCCGATACAGTGTTCGTGAAAGATGTCGGTGCAAAAGCGGCATCATTTCTTGTCGTTGGCGATAAGGTTCGTTACACTGACGCAAACGGCACGCAATCACTGGTTCCCGGAAATAAAGTCAAAGTTGGCAACGTAGAACTGGTGATTTGTTCCAAAGACGTACAGTTTGCACCATCCAAATTTTACCCAATGAAAATGTCCCTCGCAAGAGAATTCATGAAAAAATCATAAGTTGGTCAATCCGCATAAACCTTTTTCCCATCCACCCTTAACATGAAAAACATCAATACCACACGACAAATCCCGAAGTCGGTGATTTTCGCCGCCGTTGCCGCTTTTGGTTGCTTTGTTGCTGCCCTATTTGCGGAATTAATTTTATGGGCAATGACACCTGCTCCACCGCCTCCGCCTCCACTACCCATACCCGAGGCACCCCAACAAGCAGTCCGATTGATGGTGACACAAGCGGATTATGATGACATTGCTCAAATTCTTGACGCAATGGGATTGCCATATTCGCATTTCAATGGAGTAATTGATTGTGATATTTTCTTCTTGAATTGCGGTAGTCCTGATACGAGAAGAATTAACGCCGAGCAGTTACGGAGGTTCGTTCATAACGGGGGCATACTTTATGCTTCGTGTCTTGCAGATGGAATTATAACTAGAGCATTTCCAAACTTGATGACATTCAGGCGTAATCCGCATAGAGGAAATACACGTGCTGAGGTTCTTGACAATGAATTACGAAATGTTACAGGCAATAGCGTTACCATTTATTTTGATGCTCCCGGACCAACTGTCGCCTCCATTTCCAGTGGAAATGTGATTTTGCAGACCCAAGAGTGTCCGATTATGGTCGTAAGTCCTTATGGGAGTGGCAAAATCTTTTTTACAAGTTTCCATAATCATGTACAAACAGATGAAAAAGAATTGGCGTTGTTGAAATTGCTTATAATGAAGCAAATCGGTGCTTTTCAAGATACAACGATAGAAGAAGTAAGTAGAGAATTAAACATTGATCTGACCGATTACAGCAGGCTGTTTTTAGTTGGAACAGGTAGCCCTGCTCCAACTGAACCGCGCAGAATGCCCGGAGATCGTGGAGAAACGAGGGAAAAAGCACCAAGCGTTCCGCCTCTGCATATCGTTTTGCTTATGAGTATCGCAGTCATCATTTGGACTTCGTTACTATGTTTTGGAATGGCATTGTCGATTGTTGCAGCACAAAACCATCTATTTCGTAAGCCAATGTTCAGTACACCAGAAATTATGATCCTTGTTTTGGGTTCGGTCATCGCTGGCTGTATTGCGGGTTTGACGGGGCAAATGTTTTATGCTTACTTTCACTTCCTCGGATTTTTAAGCCGTATCATTGCTTGGGGATTATTGGGAGCACTGGTCGGTTATGGAATGGCATTTTTCCTTGCGAACCTTGATCGAACGTGGGCATTAAGAGCCGGAGCCGTCGGCGGAGCATTAGGTGCTGTTGGTTTTCTAATGTTTTCTAACATGTTGGGCGATACCGCTGGTCGCCTTCTCGGTGCCGCGATCCTCGGTGCGTGTATCGGTGCGATGATCGGCTGGGTCGAGCAGGCATTTCGTAAAGTTTGGCTGATGGTCATCTACGATCCGCGTAACTTCACGCAAGTCAATCTTGGTTCGCAAAGAGTAACGGTCGGCTCGGCAACAACCGATACCATTCACGTGCGAGGCGTTGCCCCGAAAACGGCGACATTTCTCGTAGTTGGCGACAAGGTTCAATTTACCGACGCAAGCGGAACACAATCGCTGGCTCCCGGTAATCGGGTCAATGTCGGCAATGTCGAATTGATCGTCTGCTCCAAAGAGGTGCAGTTTGCGGCATCCAAGTTTTATCCTATGAAAATGTCCCGTGCAAGGGAACTGATGCACAAATAATCCGATGCCATCGGTACACCACTTAACCTTTATCATGAAAAAAACATTACAACGTTGCTGTTCATTTTTTTGCACCTTTTCCATTTTGTTTTTGGTCGGATGTATCAATCACGAAACACATGGACAAGTTGCCGAAACACGAGATCAATCGGCGGTTATCCCACACGATCCGTTCCCTTCGAGATCGATCAGCCCGATTGAAGCGGGTATGTGGAATGTAGTCAGGGTGGTCGATGGTGATACTCTGATAGTCGGCGATAATACAGACCGTGAGCAACAGTACCGGGTACGATTGATAGGAATTGATGCACCGGAGTTAGCGAGAGGGAATACACCGGCAGAGCCTTTTGCTAATGAAGCCGCAGAGTTTGTTAGAGAGAAACTAACCGAGGCAGGTAACAAGGTTCGCATAGATTTTGACGGGGAACAGTTGGATCAATATCGGAGAACCCGCGCGATGGTCTATCTGAAAATGCCCGATGGTAGAGAGGTTTGGCTAAATCAGTTACTGATATTTGAGGGACTTGCTCACGCCCGGTTGGATTTTCGCTATTCTCATGGAGCAAAATTGCACTTTGCATTAGCAGAAATTGAGGCACGGAGAAATAAACGTAATCTGTGGAAGGACGGAGAGGAATAACCATTTTTGGTATTTCCGGGGCAGAACATAGAACAACTTAACAACAACATTTAACCTTTTGGAGGACAATTCAATGCAAACAATTCTATCACGGACACTTTGGGGAAACCTGCTACTGACAGGGGCAGTCGTTTGTTTGATCGCTTGCAATCAAGGCATCGCATCGCAAGCAACCAGCGAACCGGTTCAAATTGACAGGAACACCCCACGTAACATCTTGGAACAGGAAGCGGCAAAAGACAACCCGGAGGCGTTGCTTCACATTGCTCTCCATTTTGCGTCTGGAACCAATGGTTTTCCCAAAGACGACGAGAAAAAGATCGAGTTTTATCGAAGAGGAGCGGCACTCGCCGATCAGGGATCATGGGCAGCATTGTATTGCCGAGCGGTCTGTTACATCATGGGCTATGGCGTTGACAAGAACGAAAGAGAGGCAGCCCGGCTGTTCCGGCAACTCGCCGAGCAAGGGCACGCATTGGCTCAATCGGCTCTTGGGCATTGCTATATGTTCGGTATCGGTGTTAATGAAGACCAGAGTGAAGCAGTCCGATGGACACGAAAAGCCGCCGAACAGGGAGACCCGGCAGGACAATTCATGCTCGGTCTTTTCTATCAACGTGGCATGGGTGTAGACCGAGATATGAGAGAGGCAATCGAATGGTATGAAAAATCCGCCGAACAGGGAAATGAAATGGCACAACAAGCCATTGACCGAATCGAAGTAACATTACTCAGGATATTAGCGGAACAAGGGGATTCACAGGCACAATTCGATCTCTCCCGTCGTTACTTCATGGGCGAAGGCGTGGACAAAGACGAGAGAGAGGCGTTCAAGTGGATGCAAAAGTCTGCCGAGCAGGAACATTCGGAAGCGCAGTTTTTTCTTGGTGCTCACTATGAAAACGGCTTGGGTGTAGAAAAGGACGAGAAGGAAGCGGTCAGATGGTATCGAAAGTCTGCCGAGCAGGGGGATCCGCTTGGTCAATTTTTTCTGAGCCGTTGCTACCGTGATGGCGTGGGCATGGAAGCGGACAAACAAGAAGCGGCAAAGTGGATGCGAAAAGTCGCCGAACAGGGGTCCGCAGAAGCCCAATTTGAACTTGCCATCCTCTACTTGGATAGTGAAAACCTTGTGGAGGCAATCAAGTGGTCTCAAAGAGCTGCTGAGCAAGGGCATGAGAGGGCACTGCGATTTCATAACGCGCTTGCGGATATGGCGTATCGGAAATATCGAGAAGAGGCGGAACGTGGCGATCCAGAGGCGATGTACAACCTCGGTGTTTTCTACAATGATGGCATAGGAGTTGAAGTTGATGTGAAAGAAGCAGTCAAATGGTTTAGAAAAGCCGCTGATCAAGACCATGCGATGGCAATGTATAATCTCGGAGTCTCCTACCAAAAAGGCACAGGAGTTGCTGTCGATGAGGAAGAAGCGGTCAAATGGTATCGAAAAGCTGCGGATCAAGGCGAGGCGAAGGCAATGTACAACCTTGGTGTTTGTTACATTATGGGGCACGGGGTTGAAGTGGACAAGGTGGAAGGAGTTAAATGGTATCGCAAGGCGGCAGCATTAGGTCATGCACTGGCGGCGCGTAATATCGGTAATTGTTACATCAATGCTTTTGGAGTGGAGAGGGATTACGATGAAGCGGTCAGGTGGTTCCGTATTGCCGCCGAGCAAGATTTACCGGAAGCGTTTCACAGTCTCAGTCTTTGTTATTGGAACGGTCAGGGTGTTGACGTGGACAGGAACGAGTCGATCAAGTTTGCACGCAAAGGTGCAGAAGGCGGATATGTTCTCTCACAATACCGGCTCGCTCTGTTGTATGCAACTGGCACAGGTGTAGATAAAGATGAGCGGGAAGCGGTCAAGTGGTTCCGAAAAGCAGCCGAACAGGGTCATGCAGACGCACAATTTGAGATTGGTGTTCGCTATTGGAATGGCGATGGTGTTGACGAGGACGACGACGAAGCGATCAAATGGTTACGCAAAGCCGCAGAACAGGGGCATGAAGAAGCACAGCAAATCATCCACGACATGATCGTTGACATGTACAGACATGCGGCGGAACAAGGAAATGCAGAGGCGCAGTATGCTCTCGGTAGATATTACTACAAAGAGGGTGGTGCCGACAAAGACATAGACGAAGCCGTCAAATGGTTTCGGAAATCTGCCGAACAGGGCAACGCCGATGCACAGGCTATTCTTGGCGGTCTTTACATCATCGGCGAAGGTGTTGAGAGAGATCGCAGTGAGGCGATCAAGTGGCTACGCAAAGCCGCCGTGCAGGGAGACGAAGGAGCACAGAGCGTTCTCCGCATGATTGAACAGATGGACGGGGCAGGAATGGAACGCTTACGGGAAGCGGCGGAAGAGGGAGACCCGGAAGCACAGTTTGAACTCGGTTGGTGCTACTATGAAGGGGATGGCGTTGATGAGGACATCGTGAAGGCAGTCTATTGGTGGCGCAGAGCCGCAGAACAAGGCATTGTACCGGCACAGTACCTTCTCGGTGCTCTTTACAGTAAAGGGGATGGTATTGACAGAGACACAAGCGAAGCGATCAAGTGGTTTCGGAAAGGCGCAAACGAAGGGATGTCAGTGGCTCAATACAGTCTCGGTTGGCATTACTACGAAGGGATCGGCGTGGACAAAGACGCGAGCGAGGCGGTCAAGTGGTTCCGAAAGGCAGCGGAACAAGGGGATGCCGAAGCGCAATTCGACCTTGGGCTATCCTATCTCCACGGTATCGGCGTGACCAAAAATGAGAGCGAAGTGGTCAGATGGTGGCGCAAAGCCGCAGAACAGGAGCACATGTTAGCCAAACGTAATCTTGGTATTGATAACGGAACAAACGAGATAGGCGAGAAGATGGATGCAAGTTTAATGACCTTGATCATGCCATTCAATGCGGTGGAAAATGTCCTTTTTTCTCCTGATGGTCGGTTCATTCTTGCTGGCGGTAATGCCGGAGATATTTACTTGTGGGACGTGACCCATCGAAACCAAACGCCGGAAAATCTTTTTGATCGATCAAGTTCATCGGAGCATCATCGACGAAGCGTTAACGGTCTTTGGTTTTCCAAAGACGGAAAATCGTTTTTTACCGGAGGCAGCGATGGGAAAGTGCTTCGTTGGGAGACAGATTCAAGCAAACTGTTGAAACGCTACATTTACAGAGAAAGTTCATGGGATGCAGCAGACACGACTCTGGGCGTTCACACCATCGCCCTTTCCAACAATGAGGAATGGTTGGTAGCCGGTGGTGGCAACGGCATTGTCATTTGGGACATTCAAACAGGGGACATTTTGGGAAAGGGAAATTTCATTGCAGAAGGCTTTATTGCAGAAGGCTTTGACAATCTCCCGCCTGGGGAATATGGGGAATATATTGTTACGTCTGTGGCGTTTTCGCCGGACAATCGATTCCTCTTGGCAACAGGAGGAAATGCGGTTCACCTTTACGAACTAGGCAACGACGGAAGCATTGGAAATCATGCGCGGATCGATTTCGGATTTGAAGATTTCACTTATTGCGGAACATTTTCACCAAGCGGACGATGGATCATGGCAACCAGCGATGATAAAACCGTCAAAGTCTGGGACACGGAAAACAAAAAACTTTTCAGAACGTTCGATCATCCTGACAAGGTGCGTCAGGCAATCTTTTCACCGGATGAGCGTCTTGTTCTGACTGGTTGCCACGATGGAGTTGCTCGATTGTGGAATCTCGAAACGGGAAACGAAGTTTGCCAATTTGAAGGACACACAGACAGAATCGAGTACGGTGTTGCCTTTTCCACGAAAGGCGACTTGGTTGCAACTGGCGGTTATGATAAAATGGTCAAACTCTGGAAAGTTCCGACAACGTTGGAGGAAGAGAATGTTGAATAATTGTGCTTTCATCCTTTCCTCGACAACCCTTTTTCACAAACAAACCCATTATGACAACCATCAATTGGACAACCCCACGTACTATTTTGGAACAGGAAGCGGCAAAGGATAACCCGGAGGCGTTGCTTTTCATCGCCCTCCACTGCTTTTCAGGAACCAATGGCTTCGCCGAAGACGAAGCAAAGAGAATCGAATGCTACCAAAGAGGAGCGGCACTTGCCGATCAGGGATCGCTTGCTGTCCAATGCTGTCGAGGTATCTGTTGCCTCATGGGTTTCGGTGTAGACAAGGACGAACAAGAGGCAGTCCGGTGGTTCCGAAAAACCGCAGAGCAAGGATACGCACCAGCACAAGAGGCACTTGCTCGTTGTTACATGAGTGGCGAAGGAGTCGATGCCGATCTAAACGAGGCAGTCCAATGGGTACAGAAAGCCGCAGAACAGGGACTTCCACGATCGCAATTCATGCTTGGTGCATTCTACCACCGCGGCATGTTGGGTAATCCCGACGTTCAGGAGGCGATGAATTGGTATCAAAAGGCTGCCGATCAAGGATTCGCACCGGCACAAGAGGCTCTTACAGAGATCAACAAACAATTTCTCGAAATGTTGCAAAAGCAAGCCGAAGAGGGAGATGAGAGTGCGCAACAAATCCTTGCCTCATACGATGCGGAGGTGCTTGCCCGGATGAGGGAAGCGGCGGAGCAAGGACACCCACAAGCACAGTGTGATCTCTCCCTCCGTTATTCCAGAGGCGATGGTGTGGTCAAAGATGAAAAAGAAGGGTTCAAATGGATGCAAAAGGCTGCTGAACAGGGGCATTCGATGGCACAGTTTTATCTTGGTGCTCACTATGAAAACGGCTTGGGCGTAGAAAAGGACGAGAAAGAAATGGTCAAGTGGTTGCGAATGTCTGCCGAACAGGGGAATCCGATTGGGCAACATTTTTTGAGCCGTTGTTACCGTGATGGAACAGGCGTTGCGGCTGATAAGCAAGAGGCGATAAAATGGATGCTGAAATCTGCTGAACAGGGAAACACGGAAGCCCAAGTCGAACTCGGTTTCCTTTACATTGAAGACGAGAGTGTCCCCCAAAACGTTGAAGAAGCAAACAAATGGTTCCGTATCGCAGCCGAACATGGAAACGAACGAGCACAGCAAGTTCTTGATCTGTTAAAGCAGGACAGACTCAAACATTTCCGCGAAGCGGCGGAACAAGGGGATGCGGAAGCCCAATCTGAACTTGGCTGCCATTACTACGAAGGCGATGGTGTGGAGAAAGATTTTGCGGAAGCAATCAAGTGGACAAGAAAGTCTGCCGACCAAGGTTACGCGCCAGCAATGTATAACCTCGCTCATCATTACCGTAGAGGTCATGGTGTGAACATCAATGAAGAGGAAGCGACCAAATGGTTCCGCAAGAGTGCTGAACATGGATACCCACCAGCGATGCACAATCTTGCTGTTGTTTACCAAAACGGCGTGAGCGTTGGCAGGGATGACAAGGAGGCGTTCAAATGGTATCGAAAAGCGGCGGAACTGGGATATGGACAGTCGCAAACCAATCTTGGTCGTTGTTACCAATACGGCGAGGGGGTTGAAGTGGACGCGAAGGAAGCAGTGAAATGGTATCGAAAAGCAGCGGAACAAGGTTTAGCGTCAGGACAATATAATCTCGCCGATTGCTATTTCAGAGGCATCGGGGTTCACATGAACCAGCAGGAAGGAATCAAGTGGTTTCAAGCCGCCGCAGATCAAGGTTTTGAGCCGGCAATCGAAATTCTTGAGTCGCTCCGGCATGGGCACGAAGGCACAACGGAGGCATTCAAAGAGCATCGAGAAAAGGCGGAACGCGGTGATCCAGAAGCACAGAATTTTCTTGGCTGTTCTTATCTTCACGGCGAAGGCGTTGCCATCGATAAGGAAGAAGCAGCCAAATGGTTCAGAAGAGCCGCCGATCAAGGTCATTCGTGGGCAATGTACAATCTCGGTGTGTGTTACCTTACCGGCGAAGGCGTACCAGAGGACAAGACGGAAACTGTCAAATGGTATCGAAAAGCAGCGGCACAGGGACATGCACTGGCGGCACGTAACCTCGGTAATTGTTACATCAACGCCTATGGTGTCGAACAGGATTTCAATGAGGCGGTTAAGTGGTTCCGCATTGCCGCCGAACTGGATTTGCCAGAAGCGTTTTATAGTCTCGGTATATGCTACATGCACGGGCAAGGCGTTGAAGTCGATAAGACGTTGGCAGTCGAGTATTTCCGCAAGGCGGCGGATGGTGGATATTACCTTGCACAGCAGGTACTCGAACAGTGTGATGTGGACGGGAGCATGGGAGACGCAGATGAAATGAACCGGGCACAACTCGCTGTTGCATTCAAGGAAATTCAACAAGGGGCAGAGCAGGGATTGCCTGAAGCCCAGTACCGCCTTGCCCGGTCCTACATGTACGGTGATGGTGTCGATCAAAACATCGACAAAGCCATCCAATGGTTTCAAAAAGCCATTGAGCAGGGACACGAAAAGGCGAAGCAATCTCTTGACATGCTCATGTTTGATCTTTGCAAGCATCATGCGGAACAAGGAAACCCGGATGCCCAGTATGAACTCGGTCTTCGCTATTGGGACGGCATTGGCATTGAGCAAAACAGAGAAGAAGCGGATCAATGGTTCCGGCAAGCCGCCGAGCAGGGACATGAGCAGGCAAAGCAAATTACCGTCGAAATCGGTTTTTTTAAATTCAAATATAACGCGGAACAGGGAGATGCAGATGCGCAGTTCATGCTTAGTGTCAGTTACTTATACGGTCTCGGTGTCGAGCAAGACATGGATGAAGCGACCCAATGGCTCCGCAAAGCCGCCGAGCAGGGACATAAACAGGCACTGCAAGCCATCGAAGGTAAGCCCTTAATGGATTGTGTTGCAGAAATTCGCAAAGAGAAACGAGAGAGTGGGCAATAGAAAAAAGAGAAAGAATGTCCAATAAACAACCATTTTCCACAGATAATTATGACAACAATTGACTGGACAACCTCCCGCGACATTTTGCCGCGGGAAGCCGAAAAGAACAACCCGGAGACAGCATAATGGCAAAATTGCACTACTACAACGAAACTGGCGAAAAGATAGGCATTTCCAACGTGGAGGAACTCAAAGCATTGGTGGCACAGGGAACCATTACGCCCAATACGACAATGGATTGGAAGGGACGCAAGGGACTTGCGGGACAGATGCCCGGCTTGTTCCCTGCTCCATCTTTGGAACAAGAAGCAACAAACAATCCAGAAACGGTACTGACGAAAGCACCAACGGTACCCTTGCAACTGCCAACCATTGCTTCCGTACAAAAACCGGTAGCGTCGCCTGTGAAAAAACATCCCAATCCGCTTGTTTCGTCCGATAGCATGGCAGGTATCAGTGCGACATTGTCAAGCGTTGAGGAGTACGAGAGTTACCGAAAATCAATACTTACACCGCTCCAGAGTCCGCTTCCGGTCGCCAAAATGTCTCGCGGATACAAACTCGGACTTTGGCTTGTCGCCTTCTTTGTCATTCTGTTGCCGCTCGTCTACTTTGCGGCAATCATCGGATTGAGTATCGTGGGATTCACCTATTGCGTTACAGTTCTCCCCACTTTACCGGATGCCTTGGAGCAAGC
>Ga0131853_10003308_pt1 | contig 28932 bp, 20 predicted proteins | sample TergutLab28metaG_FD_92764 | JGI IMG/M metagenome (GOLD analysis project Ga0131853, IMG submission 92764) | Labiotermes labralis P1 segment gut microbial communities from Petit-Saut dam, French Guiana - Lab288 P1 (version 2) (version 2) | ecosystem: Host-associated > Arthropoda: Insects >... | reverse complement strand
GCCGAAACATGTAGTTGTCCATTATATAGTCATTAAATACACCTCATGTGACACAGTTGTGTTTGACTACATACAATTTTCCAAGTTTCACACACACAACGGGGATGACACACTTCCTAGATCTGTTATTTTGAGTCCTGTATGATAACCACAGATGTGATAATAGTATTTATATTATGGTCTTTTGGGTTTTAATATTGTGGTGACTTGTAAGTGAATACCAAAATGTTAGGGGGATATGCCACTGTCATCTTCATTGTCATTTTGAAGGGAGCATGAAGGTGGTGGTAGCGACTAGATTCGTGATGTTGGTAACTGCCTACAGTAGTATGTGGTATCAGCCTAAAAGACCACAGTGTGAATGCTGACCAGTTTGAAACCTCAAATTCTAGACTCATACTGGAAAAATATATTCTAAAGAAAAATTAAGGAATCAGTGCAAATGACTTTTGCCCCTTCTGTTCATTCATTATAGTCATTCAGTGCTAAATATGTGTCCTCTGCAATTTATACAGCACTGTTAAATACCTACAGACAGACCTACTAACTAACTGGCCTTGTTTGCTGTTTCCAGTTCCCTGTCATTTAAAGCACTGCTTAGAAATCTTTGAAAGCCTTAGTTTGTCAGAAAGTGTGATTAAACAGTAAATAATGTACTATTTTATTTGTGCTTGTTAATTTGTGTTGTCCAAGAATTAACTTGTTGGTGTAATTGTAACGAGGTTATGTTGGGTTACAAATAAACTGTGATTTGTTGATACTGACTTGAACTTTGTCAAGTGTGTCACAAGAAGAATGAATAGTCAACTAAACTAAACTAAAATGGGCATAAGAATAGGACTCTGAATGCTGTTTACCATCAGAATCTGAGCCAGAGGACTGGTTATAACCTTATATAGACCTGTGTTGGCATATGTGAATGCACATAAGCAAATCTCCCCCCCAAAATTTCATTTTATATATTTAGGCAACAAGGAAGTTTACTGATTTTTGAGATCTACTGCACAATCTCTGTTTTATTTTCCAGGATGCCACTTAGTTCATAATTTTATCTTTTTCTGTTCAAATAATATGTTTTTCATGATCCATGTGCCAAAATTTAAATACCTGCGCAGAATGGATGAAGCGTACTGTGGCAGGCAGGAGTGTTAGCATACTATGTTGTCCGAGAGAGTGGATTCAGTGTGGAACCAGTGACTGTTAAAATGCTGTCATGGTGGCCACAGAAATTGTCAGAATAAAGTTGTCTTTATGAGAGTGAGCAGAGAGTGTCAAAATGTTGCCATGTTTGTCATAGTGTGTGCAATGCAGTGTGGCACCCAAGTACCAGAACACTGTTGAGCTTATATCAGATTCTGCTGGCTGCAAAAATTGTAAATCCATTTGAATTCTTCAATTTAAGCGTGTTATGAAAACAAGTTTATCATGAATCTGCACAAATCTACAAACTTACATTCAGAAGCCACTAACTTAACTGCCCTGTTTTAAGTGATCAATTGCCACTGTCCCCCAGAACAGATAACTAATAGCCATTGTAAGCTTTAAATGATCACTGTGTCTTTGAAGCCTCAGCACCAGTATCCATAGCTGTCCTGCTGTGGCCTAGAAGACAATGCCTCAGACAGTGATGGCATGGAAATTGGCCATCAGAGTTTACAAGTCCTTCAGTGCATGATACTTTAAAGGTTTAAGTTACTACCACATGCTAGTGCATTAGGTTTGTGATCATTCTGCTAAGTTGATGAGTTCATAACATAAAAATGTAATATGATGTTCATTTGTGTTTGTGAGAATCCTGTCTGAAGTGTGGCATCATGCAGTTTGGTAGAGAATGATGTACACCCCCCACCCCACCCCCCAAAAAAGTAGTTTGGTAGACATTTTGTGGCGTTCTGGAGGAACATCCTCATTCTGTCTTCAGGATAAAAGGTTAATCAGCTGAAGAAAGAGGGGTATGGTTACAAGGAAGGAAGGACTGGGACTTTAATTTTGGTACCTATTTACCAAACTAAACGGCATCACACTTTAGAGGACCACAGTCTAGATACTGACTGCTGTGAGAATTACACATCTTATCCTTCTTCTTGTATGATGTTTTTTGTCTTCCATGTTGTGTATATAAATTTTATATTTTTATTTTGTAGATTGGTGATCTAGGGCCCGGAATGTATAATCTTACAGCCCGTGGTGTAAATGGCTTGGATTTTGTGAACAGTACAGTTCTTAACTATGTCCATAAAAGCCATTCAGTGTTTATTCAGACTGATAAAGCGGTGTATAAGCCAGGGCATAAAATTCAGTTCCGAGCCATAGTCCTTGATGCTCATCTGAAACCAAGTGTCACTGGAGCTCTGGATGTGTACATAACTGTAAGTAAGTCAGCTTGCTGAAACATGTGCTGAACTTATGTTGGTAGTGATTAAGTATCAATTTGCTAAGTTACTTTGCATGCTCAAAAGAACCTGATTGTTGACAGTCACTGGTAATTACTGACATATGGGGAGGAGGATTCAGATAATATCCGGAAGCTTTGTTAAGCACTGGCACATCATTTTAACCAGTTTGGCTACCACATGCTCTAGCAGTGGTATGGAGAAGTTTCATACATTTAGGTGTTCTGTATTAGTTGTGAAGTAGGAAACAGGAAACAGAAAGATATAGGCAATCATCATTTAATTCTGGGGTTGCATTCTTAACAATCACAATGCAAAGCACAACAAAGTGGAACAGAACAAGAACAAGCAATAACTGGGCTGCCAACTCCAGCCGTTGTAGGTCCCACTGTCTGCCAGTGTAAACAGTGTTTATTCAAGTCCACACAATGTTTATCCACTTGGTGATCGCCCACATTTTTCAGTGTTAAAGGAAAGCAAAATATAATGACAAAGCAGCATTGTTTAGAGCAACATAGAATGGGGACTGTCAGTATGTTATTACTTTCTTTGTCAGCAATACAATAATTTCAGCCCAAATTAAAGAAAGAAAAAAAATGAAAGGACATCACACCTAAATTCAGAAATTAAACTGTAGTCATGTAGTTAGAAGGGAACTTTCAGGCAATAGTGTTTCAAATTGTATACAGCAATTATACTGTAATACTTGCTCATCATTTAGCAGCTTTGGCTGCTGCACGTACTGACAATTGTACACAATAAATTTGTGACTTACTTGCGAATTTTTTAGTATGTCCATGATCAGAAACAAGAAGCAGAGAAGTTATGTTGTTATATATAAAATATGAGATTTTTATTTCATAATGACACTTCCAGTTTGTGCAGCAAGATCATTTATCACATACTGTGTATATTTACCTTACCAGTAGTTTGTGGCATAATGATGTTTACTTGTAGGATGGAAAAGGCAACAGAGTGAAACAATGGAGTCGTGCCCTGACAACGAAAGGAGTGTTTTCTGGAGAGCTGCAATTGCCTCAGTCCCCTGTCCTAGGGGACTGGAACATTACGGTTGTTGTGATGGATCAGTATTTCTACAAGACGTTCCAAGTGGCAGAATATGTGCTGCCCAAATTTGAAGTTACAGTAGATGCACCAGCTCATGCAACATTTAAAGATTCTCACCTTGTGGCAACTATTCATGCTAAGTAAGATGTGTTACATACATTATTATATATTTGTTTTTTGTAGTGACCTGTCCTGAATAAGGCATATGTTGCTACACACTGTTTGTCAGAGGTTTGGCTCTTTTAAGTGGGGTATTAATTGCTGAATTTTACAGATTTGTGCACTTGATGACTTGGGGGTCCAAATCCCAGTAGTGACAAGAGATTTTACTGTTCTCCAGTACGTCCAGACCAAATCTGGAGCCCATCCAGCCTCCTGTTTAAAGGGTGCAGGGTTCTTTCTCTGGGGTGAAGCAGATGGAGCATGAAATTGGCCACTCACCTCCATCTTGTGCTTAGGTTAAGAATGTGTGGAACTTTACCCCTTCTCACCCCATGTGTCTTTCTTCATGGTGTGGAGAGGGAAAACTTTACCTTTATATAATTCTGAAAATAAACAGTTATTATTTTTATAAAAACATTAAACTCTTTGTTTTGTAATGTAGATGCAGTATATTTCTATGTGAAGTGGTAATTGTTTTTTTAAATATTACTTAGTTGATTTTCATGCTTCAGACAGATGACACTTTTAGAGGTGCTGTTTGTGGTGAAAGAAAGTTTGTATGCTGTCTAATTCATTATTTCATTTTTAGAATTGGAAAGCTAATTTTGTTGTATGTTGCTTTGAGTGGAGCTTTACCAGTGAATATTAATTCTCTCTTTGCCAGGTACACTTATGGAAAAGCAGTGAGAGGAGAGGCAACAATAACATTATATCCCACATACTATTCAGGTTTACTTCAGCCTATCTTCCAGAATCCAGTTCGTAAGGTCATACCTATTGATGGCAAAGCAAATGTTGAATTTGATATTACAAAGGATCTGCAGTAAGTTTATCACCTGTGTATGTAGACAGTGGCAGTATTATGCTGATAGTGAACTGTATGTAATGTTACAAATTTTGTATTTAAGGTTGGGTGATGAATATGAACGATCAGTACAGATTGATGTGACTGTAGAAGAGGCTCTTACAGGTAGACGCCAAAACACCTCATTTGAGGTTATGTTACACAAATACAAATACAAGATGGAACTTATAAAGACATCAGAATACTTTAAACCTGGACTGAAATACACAGCATTTGTGAGTATTTTATTACCATATGAATGTATTCACTGCTGTGCTCTCACTGGTTGCTAGCATATTATTTTAAAATCCACAGTTTATCAAAAAATATTTCCCTCTTATACCAGACTGTTGCATGTATGGTCATTTTAATAATACATTTATTTAGTATAGTAACACTGAATGTACTTGGATGAGAACCTTTTGAGAGAAGTTCTGTTTGTAACTGCCCCCAGGGTAAATATTTAATGTACTTTTTGGTGTTTTCAGATTAAACTGACTTATCATGATGGCACTCCAGTGCAAGATACAAATAATCCTGTTACAGTGAGACATGGTTACTCTTATGACAGTACTTTATATACTGAAGAGAAGCAAAAATTGTCAAAACATGGCATGGTAATGTTAGATTTTTATCCTCCACTGGAAAATGCAACAGTTCTTGCACTTGAGGTGAGTACGTAAAGGTCCCTTATTTATTATGTATCTACACAGTTACTGTAACTAGTCTCATTGGTATATATACACCTTAGTTACTGCCTGATTTTTTTCTTGTGAAGCTTCAGCAGAAAGCAGTAAGAACAGCACTATGCAATGGGGTGGGGTGTGTCACCTGTAGTTATCTGCTTTTTTGGCACTTTTCGGTTAGGTCATGTAGTGCAGATGCAAACTCTATAGTCTTACAAAGTGTTTAGCACTTTTTCACCGCCCATTTTCCTTGGCTAAATTGAGAGGTGTGAAAACACTGCATTGCTTGGGACAATAAGTTACCATGTGACTGCCAAACAACAACGTAAGACTGCAGTCAAAGGTTGACCCCAATTCCCTGTTCAAATGGGCTGTTGTAACCCCTAGCCTATGTCAAGATTTATAAGAAAGTCTTTACTTAATCAATTAACATTATCAAGATTGAATCATATTCTTAGTGATAAGAGACAAGGTTTTTATAATGCTGAAGACTTTAAATTATGATCTGGATTGTAATATCATGTACTCCAGTAGGTGGTTAAAATGGCGCCACCTGATATTCTTGAAAATGGGGCAGAAGTTTCCTATGAAATATTAGAAACAAGTTCTTAGAATGCAGGGGTCATAACCAAGAAGAAGCAATCTGAATGTTATGCCGATACATTTCTGTTGCTGCAGGCTGAATACTTGGACCTGAAGGAGTGGTTTTCTGCTGTCAGTGCAGCCATGTCACCAAGCAACACATACATTCAGGCAGTCATCAATACAGAAAATCCAGTTGTAAGTATAAGGGTAATTTTTATTAGGTCTAGTATTTTGTGAATTTGTACAGCTGGCTGGAAGAAATGTGCTCAATCTATGACAGCTTTTCTCTTCAATTTCTTGCTAGCTGTCACCTGTCTTCTTAATGTTTTGTAGTGCTGGCTCACGTATCTTGTTCTGGGTCATCCTTTGGGTCAGTTTCCCCCCCCCCCCAAAAGATTTTCTCTGTATTTTTGTTCTGTCCTTACTTCATACAGCCAAATTGTTATGGTTAGTTTTCTGCTAAGTATATTAACAACTTTGGATGCTGATATCTAATTGTGTCGTTTGTTTTCAATTAGTACTTCTCACATGCTTTAGACCTATAGACCACAGATATTCATACGTATTTGTTTATTGGACATTGCACTGTTCACTATTTATAAAGTGGTTAGACTTGATGTTAGCCAATATTCACCAGACTGCCAGAATTTGTCATTGCTATATTCTTTATTTGAAACTAAAACTTGACCACTTATAAACAGGAGTGGATTGTTAACTTTGCCCTTGTGAAAAACATGAAGTAGATGTAATGTAGGAAGGAAACGAGATGATGGTTGTATTGTCTGCAGCATTAATTTTAAGTGAAATTGAGAAAATAAAACTGAACAAAATTTGCGTGTTATTTATGGTTGATGTATTTCTGAAGTAGGTGAGTGTGTGTTCGCATTTCTTGCCCATATATAGATATATATATTTTTTTTTTGGTGGGGGGGGCCTTCCTGCTGTGATGCAGTTCTTTATGTATCTCATGACTGAAGTTTATGTATTTCTTTTCATCTGGTATTAATACATTACACATTTCCACTTCCCCCCCCCCCATCAATATGAATAAAAGCTTCTAGTTGCCCACATGTGATTTCGAACTGCATTTTATTTTGTGTTTTAGTTTATTTTATTTTAGTGCTGTTTGTAGTAGTGCATTGGTCATTGCTCTACCATTGTTGCCTGGTTCTCAAACCAAGGGCCCTTAACCCATTGGTGTAGTTTCGACACCCTGCACAACCCTCATAGAGTTCCGGTCCATCTCTTTATCAATCTGGACTCAACCCAAGAGCTGTGCATGGCATTGGTACAGCTGCCACCACCATTGAATTCTTACTATTATATTATTGTTGTTATGGTATAGCCCCCTGGGTAAGCTAGCTGTGTCTGGTTTAAAAGTGTTGACTACCGGTTTTAATCCTGTCTGGAAAATAGGCTAGGAAGGGAAAGGGAGCTCTCTATAGTCCAATAATGCACATAAATACTGATTGGTAATCATACACCTAGGACTGGTATTTATGTACCACTATAGTATAATGAAAATAAATTTTGACTGAATCTTAATAACTAACGAACTCTTTGACACAAGTTTCTCTCGCTATCAGTTACCCCTGGTCACTGGGACCCACATACAGCAGGGTACTAATTTCTCCACATTACCAATTTGGTGGCTGTCCTTCTCCATTCAACAAAACATAAATGACTATTTGTTCCATGAGGTCCCACTGCTGGACACCCAGACTTACACCAGTAGAACTCCAGTCATATCAGATGGCCCTCTCCCCTGTACACTTCAGCCTCATGTCTCCTCCTCAGTTCAGAAACTTCACCATGTGCCCTTAGCAGAATCTTTTCCATTCTCCCCCATTCTGAATCTGTTCTTACAAGAATCACCTCAAAAAAAATACTTTTTTCCCTTACAATGACAAGTCATCCCTTCACCTCTCCTAGCTGCCAGGTGAAGTGCTGACCACAGGTGTGCGTGATACTCTAGTCATTACTTTCTTACATACACAGAATTTTATTTTTCCACTGCTATGACTTAGTATTTGATTTATAGTTTTTGCTCTGTAGTGCTTATGTAACTGGTCTTTATATGTTAACTCTTCACTGAAAACGTGAATTCGTTGTCTTGTTTTACAGTACAGAATTTTTCACTCTTATGTCCTTGTGTTTGTACAGTAATTAAAATTGGTTGTCTAAAGCCACTTAACTTTAAAATGTGAAAAATTAGGAATTTTCAGTTTAATCATTTATACTGAAACTCATTACTGAAAATCAAGGCAGCAGTAACGTCAGCTGCTTATTTTCTGTGAAAGTTGATGAGAGAGAGATTATTTATGGTGAATTGAAACTTTTCTTTGTTCAGTTCATTTGACCAATTTTGTGTACTAAAATAAACATAACATTTGACACAAAGCATATCAGAGGACTTGAGCCTTAAGGTAGAAGTTTCTGATGTACTTATTTTCACCAGCCTTTAAATTTGATTATAAGATTTGAGCCATTAATTTTTTTTCATCCTCACTCTGCTGCAGGTGAATAAAGATATTGAACTTCAGATAAACTCAACAGAACCCATGAAGTATTTCAGCTATCAGGTGTTGGGTCGTGGAGATGTGGTTATGGCCAGTACAATCCAAGTATCCAATAACAATACACACAAATTTAGATTTGTGGCCACGTATGTTATGGCACCCACTGCACATGTTGTGGTCTTCTACGTGAAGGACGATGGTGAAGTAGTTGCAGATGCCATTGATATTGAATTACAAGGATCTCTACAGAATTTTGTAAGTTTGTGTAATTTCTCTGCTGATAAAAGGACCATGAGCAAGAGGAAGTAAATTGTAGCAAGTGATAATATTAAATTTTCCTTGTCTGCAGTAAGTTTTTTGAGTCTAATAAGTGGGAAGAATTAAGAAGATTGATTTGTTGGATTGCTAAAAGATTGGTTTGTTGGTTTGCTAACTGTGCTGTGATGTTACATAAGGAAGCAAGTAACTGGTAACTGAAGTATAGACGACATCTGGATTTGTGCAGAAATTCATACTAGAGGTTAATTTATTTTAATATACATATATATGTATGTGTGTATATCCATGCTTACATGCATGCTACATCTGAGCATACATGCATGCATACACATACAGTTGCATAAATTCTATGGATCAGAAGATTCCCAAAATAGCAGTAGGATGTGGAAGAAATTGTAAACATACATTGAGCACGAAGTGTGAAAAGTATACAGTTATTACCTTACAGATTTTATAAAGATTTTATATACATTGTTATGGATCATCTGTATATAAAAATTAATCAGCCATGTGAAAGGAGTATGTATTTAACTGCTTTTGTAATGGTAATGCTAATTGTGCCATTTCCTTCCTTAGTCCTGTAAGCTGAAGTTGTAATTTTGATGCCAGGATAGAATGCACTTTTCTTGAAACATTGAAGGTTGGCATTGGTCTGTGAGGATGGTGTTATTCCTTTTATCAGTACTGTGTACACATGAATTTTTTTGAAAATTGTCTTGGTTATTTACAGTAAAGTTCATTAATGAAAATATATGTTGGCTTGGAAAAGGTAAAATCTCTAATTTCGTAAACATACTTCTTCAACATGGAGTTCTAGATTGTACACCTATCAATTCTCGGTTTTATTTTGTGAAGTAATTAGCTTTTGATAGGGGGATGAATCCCCCCCCCAAAAAAAAATTATTCCATGCTTTATTATAGATAGAGTACAGATGGGCAAAATAGTTGACTTGAGAGTGTTAATGTTGCTGTTATGAGAACATTGACCTAGCAGCATAACATGCTTCACTTACGATTATTTGATCATTGTGCATCTCCCACTTTAAGTGGTTACCATTGTCAATTTGTAAACCAAAACATTTTTGTATTTTTAATTTGTTCTGTGTACTTTTCTTTATAATCAGTATTTAATACCCAGTCAGATTAATTACTTGCTGTAAATTTTATTATATTTATTTTCTCTAGATTTGAGACCAAGTTATTAGCAAGAAATCATGTACTCACATGAAACAGAATGAAATTTGACACTGTATGTGAGTCATCAGGATTTTAACTAGAAATTATGACATTAGTGTCATATGCAAATATTGTGGGTTCTTTCATGGGAAAGGCATGTATGTATATTATGAACATTAAAAGCCCTACAATAGACCTTTGGGTAGCTCCATATTTTAGTATACCCAAGTAGGAGAAACAGTTTTGAGTTGCATTAGATAATTTTATTTCAGGTTTCTGTTTTCTGTTTGTTAAATATGACCTGAACTGATTTGCCCACACTCATTGATAACCATAGAACTGTAATTTAACTGACACAACTGCATGATTTATGCTGCCAAAAAAAAAAAGCTTTTGCCAGATCACAGACAATTTCTCCAACATGTATTTTTTGGTTAGTAGATTTAAATACACTGTTTTTTTTTTCATATATATAGTTTGAAGGCAGCATTTTAGTAGACATCTCTCGCCTAAAACCATATTGTTCTGAGACCAGTAGTATGCACATGGTGACAACCCATCAGACCAGAACATGACTTCATAATATTCAAGTAATTCATCATAGATTCAGTTGTTGGGACCTATGACATATCACCCAGTTTAATTGTAGTTTCAACTGTGTAAGAAAGTCTTGCATTAGATGGAAACTTGATCTTCTGAATGTGAGCAGGAAATTTTCTGTGCCTTTGGTTTATTTGAAACTGTTGTATATTATTGAGTCCAATTTTAATTTGGTTGTTAAAATTTTAAGTATGTGAGGCTCAATCTCACTAAATTTCAGAATTATGTTCTGAAAATCAGACTTGTCTGAGACAGTATAGCTGTACAGGTCTTCCAGAAATGAGTACATTTTTTCTAGGGGTGTGTGTACCTAACTTTTGGAGTCCAGTAATTTTTTTTAGTTTTCCCATTTTTCATTGTATTGATGTGTGTCTGAAAAGGCATGACAGGATAAATGGAGGATAGTGCAAGATATATTTGTCAAATGACATGAACTTTGCAAGTACATGTATCTACTGAAGAGATTTTTGGCAAAACTGGAAAGGACTTCAATACTCCAAATGTTGTCTGCAGTACACCCTTAGAAGAAATGTACACATATTGGGGATTCTGTGTAAGCATAAGAATGGTATTTGGAAATATCTACACAAGATTTCAGTTTTTCACATTGGTGGAAACTTAGAGTGGTCTTGTGGGTTGTGACACCATGCAGTCTTGTAGGTGGGTGTATGTGTGTTGAACAAACATGCAGTCTCTGCCTTCAGGTTGTGAACTCTTATCATTTCTTCCATCATTGTCTGTCTTATTATGTACCTTTCTTTCTTCCAGGTGAAGATAAATACAAATTCAGAGGAGACTCAACCTGGAACAGATGTGGAATTGACAGTTGAAACGAAGCCCAACTCCTACGTTGGTATTCTGGGGGTAGATCAAAGTGTGTTGTTGCTGAAGTCTGGAAATGATATCACTGAGGTAAATGATAACATTGTTGTCTATTTCATGCTGTACCATTTAAGAAATGTTTTAGTCCAAAGTCATTATTTCAGCAGCTGTTAGACTGAAATCAGTTTATTAGTACTCTTGAATTTTACTGGAACTCAGAATAATTTGTATACTAACTTTTGCTGGGTTTAACACTGTTGTAATGGTGCATGAGTGCAGCCTTCATGACCCAGCATCGCATTGCTGAAATGGTGCATGTATCCAAGTATGGCTGTTTTACGATGCTGATATTGTTGGTCATGTGTTAAATCTGACCACTGGCCCTATAATACTAGGAGATTTAAAGCCCCATTTTCCTGACTGTAAGGTTGGCTGTTATTTGTAATTTTCTTGATCATCTGCTGTCAAATAACTATTGGCACCATTCAATTTAATAACTCCATTTTGTATTGGTGCTCACCACAAATAAGCACAACTTTTGGGGAAAAAACATTAATTTTTTTGTAAATATAATAGCTTGTGTCATTGTGAATTGTATTTGGGCAAACATAACGCAGTGTTGAACATAAAATTCTTTCTGTCCATCTGTAAATACATGCAGCAGTTCCATGTAAATGAAACTAATAATTTAATTTGAAGTTATTTATATTTGATATAAACTGGATTGCATGTACTGTAAGTTTTAGACACTTTAAACTTGTAACCTGAGCAGTAAAATAGAGTGAAATGTATAAATGTAACTTACATTTTGTGGTTAATTTTGTGCTTTAACCATTTGTAGTATGACTTCCATCAAAATTATATACAAAAGTTTAGTTGCACCCTCACAGAGAACATGACCTGTATCAATTATAGAAACCAAATCCATGAATGCTGTTTAGGGAACTGATTGGTATTTATAGTGAGAATTGCAATACACACATAAATACAGTAATAGCAGTATGATGCAGCAAGTTGGAGAGTTCTGTACTGTTACAGCAGTTGGGGTATATAGTTGCCTTTGGACTTTGAAAGTTAATGGATATTGACATTATTTTTCCACTTTTATAATTGATTATATAGAATAACCCCAAAATATAATTCCATACCTCATTGTGGATTCAAAATACACAATGTTTTTGGTGTTATCTGCTAAATGGTGGATCCTCCAATCCAGGTATCTATCAATTCCCATACCAAGAAATTTTATAATTGTTACTTCTTTAATTTGTTGTCTTTACACAAAGCTTGAAATGGATCATGTTGGAAATAATTTGAATTAAGTTTTATTACATTCATCTAATTTATATTCAAAGATAATCCATTTGCTACAAACCTCCAATACAGGTCAAGGCTTACCATGTAAAATGTATGAATGTGTTGAATAAAAACTAATGATACACATTTGTACAGGATGGCAATGAAGACAGTGTTATGACTGCAAAGTGAAATGGAAATATGAGTTTTAAAATTTGTGTTTTATCTTCTGGACAATAAGCTGGTTGGCTCACACACTCACTTAGGTTATGTTAGTGCATAGAAAGGCCTTAACTTCTCTTTTTTAAATGAAGTTGTGACCACTTAACCCTTAGCCAATCATATGACTGACACATGCATGATACAAATTTAAATGACTGTATTGCAATATCTTTTGTTATTGGTTTCCAGGATGCTGTTTTAGAAGAGCTGGGATCGTATGATTCAAGTTCTCAAGCACCATACATGCCCAGTTTAACATTCAGAAGCAAAAGACCATATTATTGGTGGCCAGGTTCTGCCACAGCACAACAAGTCTTTGATGTAAGTTACAGAATGAAATTCAGGAACTGTAATTTGTTGCATGATGGTGTGAGGTTTCATAGCTCTCAGAATGTGATTTTTACCTGAGAAATACATTTGTTTCATGCGAGTCATCCATCAGCTTAATGCTTATGACAGCCCATCATTGTTACTATGGCATTGAGTTTCCATACTGAAGTCTCAGAAATTAAATATGTGGGATTGAGACATAGGTCCATGGCAACAAACAATATATAATGTTGTTCGGATTATTTTCAAGGTGAATGAAAATCTACAGGTTTTTACAACAATGATAATTTGTGTTTATGTCTTCTGGTTTGTGACATTATGTAATCTGATGGGTTGGTAACATCATCAAGATGAAATGTACAAACTTTAGGATTGCAATGAATATTTGATGACAACGTGATGCTTAAGTTTATTTTTATACAATATGTAATGCCAACAGAGAGGAAGTTTGGTATTTCAAAAATACTGGGTTCCCCCCCCCCCCCCCCAAAAAATTTTTTTCCATTTTTTCCAATTTTTTTTTTTTTTGGGGGGGGGGGGGGTTTGAAAACCCTTTTGACCCAGGACATAAAATACTGTATTATATAACACTGTAAATAAATTTACTACATACCAAAAATTATGTGAGATATTTAAAATGCTGATTTAATTTGACTCATCTGGTGCTCTAAATTATATTGTTTATCAGTTGTACCTTCGCCATTTATTGACTTTGTGATAGTCATGTTAATGAACTGAGTAGTTAAAATATTTTGTTCTTGCACTGCAGATGTTAGAAGAATGTGAAAATGTGCAATGAGAACTGCTTCAACTTAAAACAGCACAGAGTGTAAACCAATTGTATTCTGGTAGAATGCTTATTAGGTGACCTGTTGCAGTTGTAAGCTTTAACAGTTTCTGTTGAGAGCTGAATTCTTCATAATCCTTTCCTAACTGACTTGCTAGGTTATTTCTGTTTAGCACATAACAAATATGTTATAAGCAACTGCATAAGTAAATTTTGTTATATACATAACTTAGATTGTTCCATTATTCCTTGTCTCCATAACATATAATAGCTGAAATTTCAAACCTGGAGTGTTATGCTGCAAAGGTCATCAGACAAGGGGTTAATTCCAAATTTTCAGCAGTGGTTTGAAGAGTTTTTCTGAAAAACCATGATTAGGCCCAAATTGTTGCTGATAAATTTTGAAGTAGGAGTTAGAATGGGATGTAATACAAAAAGTTTCTGGTTTCCCATAAATCATAATAGCTCCCTTTTTGCAAAAACTGAATTGTTAAGATCATGGTCATCTGGGATGTGACACCATGTAGTGTGGTTGATTGGTACCACTTTGGGAATCTCCTACTGCCCTGTCCTCATTCTGTCCTGAAGATGTACACAGCAGGTTGCTGTGAAACATCTGTACCTGTGAACCAGACTATTTGGCAACACATCCCGGAAGGCTGTGATATATGCTGGTACGAGATTTACCTTAACTGACCAGGGTAGGTGTTTAAATTTTAGCACATGGTTCATGAAAAACACAAGTATTATTTGAACAGAAAAAAATACAATTATGAAATAAATGGCATTACGTGGAAAATACAACAGATTATGTAGTGTGTCTTAGAGTGCAGTACATTTCTTGTAGTCTAAATATATGAAAATGAATTCCTAGTGGTGTGTTCCTATGTGTGTTCACAATTGGCAGTGCAGGTATTCAGAAGGTTAATGTCTGAGTAAATGAAATGGTTAATGTGAAAAGTTGATGCCTGCCACTCATCCACTGAGCTACTGGACATTGTTCCCCTTTGCAACTAATTGTAAGTAGCTGTTCGGTTTGTATTTTGTGTTTTTCATTCTTAATCTGATCTCTTTGGTGCTGTACCATCTAACAGTATAGCCCAATTCACCTGCCTATCAAGTAATGCAAATATTTTGGCTGTTTCAGAATTCTGGTGCAGTAATATTAACTAATGGTTTAGTGCATGAAAATTCGCCATGGTGTAAGTATGAGGCAACATTGTGTTATGTTTATTGACTAGTACTATTTTCATGAACTCTGAAATATGAAGCAAATTATGGCACTTGAAGGAACGGTGAAAGGTAGCAAACTGGACCCTCTGAGTACAACTCATATTGACCCTTCACAGTGGAGGGATGTTGAGGTTCACCCCTGATACAGCAGCAGTGTGTGTGGGTATTTAAACCTTACTCAATAACTGATGCACTCTGTTTTTTAATGGGGCTTAGATTTAGCCTATCACTTGCTGCCTGCCATTGTATTACATCATTTACTATACAGCGGCCACAAGAAGAAGTCTCATGGATCCATCTTTTTACACCTCCCTTGTGCTGTTGCTATTCTCTCCTCGAGCATGCCTTCTTATGTTCCCCTCCAATAATCAGTCCTTCAGATCATTGTTGGCAGTGATAACCATATGATGTCACAGGCAATAAGTGCATCATGTTCAGTACAATAAGCCTTGAATTCTGCCATCCCCACCATCCATGGGATTTCTTTCTCTGGCCTTATTATATTGATTGCTTCAGAAGTTGCTTAATTTATATTACATATTTTTCTATCTGAAATGTGACATTAGTTATGTATGAGTATTAAATATTATTTAATTGTTCATTGAACACAGAATTTTTTACAAAATCAGTACTGGGAAATTGCTTTAAAATTCCTTGACTTCTTATTTCAATATATTGAAATTTGGATAATATAAAAGGTAAAATAAAAGTAAAGTTGCCCCTGCATGTTCTGTGAAGGCATTTGGGGGAGTGTAGGTGTAGCCTCACTCATTCTTAACCTTAACACTAGATGCAGGCAAGTGGTCAACTTCACCCCTCAGTCACTTACTCCCTGGGGGAGGACATATTCATAACCCATAGAATGGGAGACCTGTGGTGGATGTCAGAGCTGGTCTGGACATTTTTGAGACAGGAAAACCTTTTCCATTTGCTGTTAATCAAACTATGATTTTTCATGTCTCCAGTACATGGCCCAGTCACAGTAACGTGCAGACAATGCTACACTGCTCCGTGGGTATTATATCTGTCTATAAAGTCATCCAAATAACATACCAAGCTCTGAAAGTCATTCTTGTTTCGTGTGCATATGGAAAATCTTGTTGTTGAATATGTAGTCTGCTAAATAGAATTCGTGTGCTACACCTGACATTATGGAATCGTCAAATGGACTGTTTAATCAAAAACACTACTGCCATGTTTACTGAGAGTAAAATGTTGCATTTCATGACATAATGTGCCTAGAACTTAAGGGGATTTGTGAGACAGTTCAAAGATGGTGTTACAAAAATTTTCTGGAAGTGCTATACTTTATTCAAACATTGTCAACTTTTGCATATATAATAAGCTGAAAAATTATTGATTGAAATGCATACCACATACATAGTACATGACCTGGCAGACTGCACAGAAAAAATTAAAAGGAATGTCTGTATTAATTTACAGAAGTAATTTAAAAAATATTAGTTTTAAAAATAAATTTTTTAACACATTATAAGAATAACAGTTTTGTAAGTAGTGCATTGACAGGATATAGTAATAACTCTTGGCTGTGGGTTGCATGGGTTGGTTTTTGGTTTATTCTTCAGAAACTGGAGCATTCACTTTGACATTTATTGAAAATTATGTATGTAAATGAGACATCTGAGGGAAACGGAAGCACCAAATTCTTCAGTGAGATAAAAAAATATGGTAAAGTTGTTCTGTGCTTAATGTAGCAACAAGGCATGAATGGACCATGGCACTAGCTGGATGTCAGTGGTCACTTTCATGCTACAACTCTTCTACCACCAGGTGAGGATCATTTAGTTTTCATCAGATAGCAATTAATGTGTACCCCAGACCCAGCCTGGACAGTATGGAGAAGAGAAATATCATGCTTCTTCTTGGAATTGGACTTTGAATCCTTAATAATCTACCCCTGTCATTATACTGACAGCTATCCTGCCTGCTCCTCAACCAAGTATTTCTAAATAATCCAGTTGTACTTTTAATAAAGGATTTCGTTCAGAGTTGCTTAAGATAGTTATGTGTAGAATGTGTAGTACATTTGTAAGTGCTTCTCTGGTTCCTGTTTTCATGACTGCCTTGTATCTTCTCAGCTGTGTGATTTGTATTTTCAGTGAGTATTTTTATTTTGCAAGTTGATCAATGCAGACACAGATTTCATTTAATCTTCTCATTTGAAATATGGTCGTACACATTTAGGTAAGAATGTAAGCTGAGGATGTTCAAGAATACAGTACTGAGGAATATGTTTGGGCCTGGGAGGCAGGAGGTTACAGGAAACTGGAGAAAACTGCAGGGGGAGGAGGAGCTTCATAATTTCTGCACTTCACCAGATATTAATAAGATTGTGAAATCAAGGTTGATGAGGTGGTCAGCATGTGTGGCACATATAGGACAGAAGAGAAATGCATGCAGGATTTTGGTGGGGAAATCTGCAGGAAAGAGACCACCTACAAGACCTAGGCATAGATGGGATGGTAATATTGTAGTGGATATTGCTTGAAGATAGAGGAGGTTTGAATAGGACTGATCTGGTGAATGATAAGGATAAGTGGTGGACTTTTGTGAACACAGTAATGAGTCTTCATGTTCTGTAAATAAAGGAAATTTCTTGACTAGTTGAATTGTTCACTTCTTAAGCAGGACCCAGCACTGTGGAGTTACTCATGTTCTGAATTATATAAATAACTTGTCTGTCTGTACTGATATGAACTTCATAGTACATTATTTTGTTTTTCTGTACAGTTAGTTGTTGAAAAGCATCATATAGCATGTAGGTGAACATAAAATATGTTTTCTTTAAACTGTTTTCCGCAGGATAGTTTTCTCTTATTTCCTGACTTCCACCTGTGGGAACCACATACCAGTATGAAGTCATTAATTTTATTGGTGTGGTGGATGACCAATGGCAACCCCCCTCCCACAAAAGCAGGGGGGTTATAACAATGATGGTTGTTGAAAACAAGAAATGTACATCTGTGTTGTAGGTGAAATAATGGTGACCAAAGCGTGTGCTTTCCCAGGATTGTGCACCCCTTCAATTCCATGGCCACAAGAATTGGAGTCTCTTATTTTAGTTTTACAGTAATATGCGAATGTATTTTAGGGGGACACAGTGGCGCAGTTGGTTGAGGCAATGCTCTACAAGCCAGAAGGTCATGGGTTCGATTCCCAATGGTGTCACTGGCATTTTTCGTTGACTTAATCTTTCCGGCTGTACTACGGCCCTGAGGTCGACTCAGCCTCTTAACAGAAATGAGTACTATGAATATTTCCTGGGGGGTACAGGTGGCCAGCGCAGAGGGCTGATAGCTTTCCCACCTTCATGTGCCAATTGTCTTGAAATCTGGCAGCCTCAACCTCCTGGAACCCTCAGGGCCTGTCCAGGCCTTTAATGCGTGTGCTTTTTTATGCAAATGTATTTTATATGGAAGATAGGAGTGATACAGCATCTGAGCATCATGTTTCTGGCCCTTAAGAACATACAAAATTAGTACAGTCTATAGTCATTCAAGACTTGTCCGCTTAATTAACGTAGTGGCAGATAGCTGTGTCAGGGTAACATACACTCCTACATTCCTTTGTTTTGCAATAATGTTAAGCCTGAGGTAACAAAAACTCCGTTGTTGGTGACAAATATGCTGTAAGGTCTCAAATGTCATGTGTCACATGTAAGAAGTTGCTGAGGCCTGCAATCAGACTTATAATCTCCTGAATAATAGAGTAGTATGCTGACTACTGGGCCAGTGGGGTGGCCCAGAAATGGGTGTTGTTATAACCCTGTTTATATCACTCATGAACTGGGGCTCAAATCCTGGCAGGGATAAAGATATTTCTCACCAAAAAACATTCCAGGGCCCAACCAGCATCCTATTGGGCGGGTATGAGGGGCTGATAAATTGTGGGTAAATCGGCTGAGATGTGAAACTGAACACACAACTAGTATTTGAAGTTTTGAAAGTGTGGAGTTCTACCTACATTTCACCATATGTCATTATAAAATCTGTCACCTGTTCAATACTCAGTTTTGATCCTACATATTTGCACTAAGCTCAAAATGGGCATAGAGGCAGCTCCTGAAATGTCATACGTGAAATTTGTCTTGGCTAATAGGCAGTGTTCAATATATAACGTCCATTTCTCCAAGTCAAGTGAATGTTCCTTTTCTTGTATAAATGTAACTAACAGGTATAGGAAGAAGTGATTAACTGTATATTCAGTAACTTAAACACACTGTAATCCAATATACTTATTATCAAGCTCTGTAGGAAGCTTAATTATGTACATATAGTGGCAGGTTCTTTACATTCATAACATTGTTTTCTTAATAGTGTACTACAGAGGTTATGCTTTTGCTGAAGATGGGGTAAGTCTTCGTTCTGGTGGTGCTCCTGTTTTTCCTATGTCAACTGCGGCATTTCCAATGAAGAAAGAGTCAATGGCACCTACGGAACCTGAAATCAGAGTTCGCCGCATTTTCCCTGAGACTTGGCTTTGGCAAATGCTTGAAACAGGGTAGGCAGTCTGATGCGCTAGTATTATAATAGTATTGTGTTTGTAGGTTCTAAAGAACCTGTGAATGAAGTCAGTTTGAAAGTAATCTTGAACAGGTTTGATGCCTTATCACTGAGATTTTGAAACAACAGAGTGCTGTTGCCACAACATGTACCACCAAATTTGTTCTGGTTGAATTTCTGTTGTGGATATTGTGTATGTACAAGCATCATGATTTGAAATTTGAAGTATGAATTTAGGACAGTGTTGTCATTTTTTATTTACCCAAGTTTATTGAACGTGAATTTGTTTTTCTCAATCTCCAAAGGAAGTATTGAATAATTGAGTTGGTTTGGAGTTTGCAGAAAATAATACTGCAATGGGAATGAAATTGTGTGGCTTCTTAAATGATGTTGTTTCTGGCATTTGTGTTGTTATTCACATAAATACTAACTTACCACATTTGATAATCTAGTTAAATGTGATCCTGTAGAAATTATTTAAAATAATACTTTAGATGTTTAGGATAGCTTTCTTGCAGCTGATAGTCTGTAGATCTGTACTTTTTCACTGTCTTACAAGCTAACTGTAGCCTGGGTTAAACATGCTGATTTTGTTGTACTTGTACAAGACTTAACCCTTTGAATTGTGGCATTCATATAAAAATGATTAAGAATATAATTTGTACGTCATAGGAAATGCACTGCATTTCTATTACATAGACTAAATTATTATCCTTGTTCATGAGAAACACTCACTGTTTGTTTTGAAAGAATGTCAGACCCACAAATAATATCTTTTAGCAAGGTGAAGAGTTCCTTTTAATACTGTAGCAGTAACTGAAGGCTTTCAAAGGGTTATTGTCACTGTGTTCATTGTAACTGGAAAGTTACCACTAACAACACCTGCATGTAGTGGCTTTTCATTTTTGGCTTTAAGTGTTTGTTTGGGTGGTGGCAATTCTGGTGATTTTCTAATATTTGAACATTCTGCTAGTGAGAAATATTTAACATGTATGACACTTCAGCAAAGTTAAAATACCTCTTTCTGGTTATTGACACACTGATTTTGCTTTAAAGCCTGGGTAATCATTATGCAGTATGCAACTGTGTTGTGAAAATAAAATTGAAATCATTTTGGACATTCACATTGATGTTTAGAATAAAGTAGCCTCATTGCCAAGTCACCACATTGTGTTGGCATGTACGGAGTGTTGAGGTAAAACTACACACATTTAAGGCCCCTTTCATGGACTTTTAAGTGGCCTGCTGTTGGATTTGTAGTGGCCTCTTCACCGTGCACTATGGTGCTTGTCACCCTTCATATTCATAGACTGTTGGTACAAGCATTAGGAAATCAAAGAAAAGAAACAAGAAGACACTGGCATCACTTCTTTGTCACTGGCAAAGAAGGTCCTTTATCTCCTGTCTATAAATGGTATATACAAATAAATGCTATGGATGATTGAAAAATGTCAGGAGTGAGATACTGATTCATTGATTGAAGGGGTTGGTGTTGATCACCCTGTGCACCATGACTGTTTTGTGGCAGTAGTGAGAGGTGGTGCTGCAAAGTATGGACAGCTGGCACTTATCATGGGTCTTCCCAGCATTCACACTCAGTGACTAACCTCAGCACTTGATGAAATTGAGAGATCAGCATCATGGTCTCTGCCCTCATAGTACGCCCCAAGTAAAGGACTGAGTGAGCTATGAGTCTATGGATGTACACCTGCCTGGAATCGAACATGTAGCTGTTCACCTGGGTGAGCAAACTACAGTACCTCCTGAAACTGGAAATGGCCAGCCTTGTTTTCACTTTTACATGATGTGATCTGGCTCAGGTTTCATGTAGGTTCTTAATCTCTTAGACTGCTTTGATGACTAATAGAGGGGTCCCACTACTGTCCAAGCATCTAACATTTTATGTTAAAAATTAGGATTATAAAGATTGAAAATGTGGGTGACAAGCAATACACTGCAGTCATTTTTTATATTTTGTGCCTTATCCTTCTGTGTAGCTGGCCCTTTAGCAGTCCTCAAGTTCAATTGCAGCTTAGTAATTTACATAGTGTTGAAATGTCCATTCAGTTCTGGTTAGTATATTACACAAATATTTCATACAAATGCTGTACGTGATACATGTCTGTGAAGGTACATTTGCTGCATAATTCTTCTGTTGAACACTATGCTTCAGTGGGATACAGGGCCTTGTAGTTTGCAGACGCCATTGTTTCAAAGGAACCTGATGCCATCATCTTCAGAGGCGAAGTCCCTCTTCTAACTTCAAGATGGAAGCAACAGGTTCCTCATACATGTTGGTATCCATCTACCAAACCATGTGATGTCATATTGTGTTGGAAGACCATAATCTTTTTTGCTTCTGACAGTGATTTTTTATGATTTTTGTACACTTACGTGATTTTCTGCACTTAGCTGTATACCTTTTTCCTAAGTGGCCTTTAATAATCTCCACGGCATTTTTACATTTCACTTAATTTTGACTTAAAAAGTCAACATAACCAGCACAGTTTTATTCTGATGCATCCTGTTGTGTTTTTCTATATCATAAATTAAAATATGCCATCAAACACAACACTTAAATGTTGTATCACACAGTGCTACATGTTTCATTTCACATGAACTTCTACTTTTAATTTCCTCGATGAGGTCTGGTTGTTTATATATATATCTCAAAGCTTGGTGTCAGTCCTGGGTCCCCTTTGTCATTTACCTTCTTGGGTCCCAACATAGAAGTTTATTCTCCTCTGTTTCTGACATACATACTTCTTGTGTACCGAAACTCCAGGTTTCTGCTGCATGTGTCACTACAAGGCATATTATTGACATACCATGAGCTTGAGGTTGTGAGGTGCTGCTCTAGATTGTAACATGGGACACGAGGCATAGTAATAGTGGTGTGTGTGCATGGCAGAATGACTTCATTGTTCCTGGCTGAAACTTGTTATGGTAATTGAGCATGGCAGAGGAAGAGAGAAGAGGCTGAATGAAGAAGGAGGCAACTGTCCACTACTCTGCATACTCCTGCCAGTATTTATACACACCTTTTTATGGTGCCATGACCACCTGCAACTCATGCTTAAATTTCAATCACCAATCCATAGTGTGGTCATCCCAAGAGATATGAACAAAAAGTATGCGGACTGGATGCCTTTCTGCAGAGCACTAGTTGTCGGCTGAGGCCTGTACACATCAGTGGCAGGATCTTCTGCGTATTTTGGTTCAGTGCATGCTGTTGGCTCTCTACAAGGCCCTTCTCAGTTAACTCAGCAGAATGATAATATAAACTTCCTAAATATCATCATCCTCAAAATCTGAGATTCCTTCTCCTGGAATTTTACAGGCTGATGTGAGATTGTTTAATCCTGTTGTGGTGAAGCCACAAAAGTCATTGTCTGCTTCAAGCCAAGGCTTTTTCCAGAGCCATGCAGATTTGTGGACTCCAGCCTGTCTGTGGACACCTTCATATGCACTGCAAGTCAGCTGTGCTATATAGCTGTCAGCATGCACTAACACTAAGAAAGATCTCCTTACTTCATCTGAGATGCTGCAGAAGGTGCAGCAAGAGTGACAGCTCTTGAATGTGCTGGTAATGCCCTGGTTGAGTGACAGCAGGAGTGAGCTGGTGGTGTTTTTTTAAGTGTGTGATCTCTGAGGGTTGTATTCACTGCAAGGGCAAGTGACTTTTGTATTCTCCAAAACGTCCTGACTTGCTCCCACCCTCCTGTTCAGTGGGTATGGAGTTATTTGCCCTGTGGCAAAGTGGCCAGTGTGTGACTTTGATCACATACCTCTGTCTAGTGTGGGCCGGGTAGCTCAGTCGGTGTAGGGACTGACTACGAGCTGGACGGTCCAGTGGGGACGAGATTTTCTGCCCATCTAGACCGGCCCTGGGGCCTACCCAGCCTCCTGTAAAATGGGAACCGGGTCTTTCCCGGGGGTAAAGTGTGGCCGGGGCATGCTGCTGACCACTCAGCCCCTTCTAGTGCCACGGTCAAGGAAGAGTAGAGCTATACCTCTACCCACCCTCTGGGCCACACTTGGCCTGTAACGGGATCACTTTACGTTTACTTTTTTTTTTTACCTCTGTCAAGTCCTGAGGTTCAGAATCGGTGAAGTTATGTTGGTACAACCCATGTCTTCCTTAATGACATGGACAAGGAAAACTTTGAGATATTCACTCTTCTGGGATATTACACGGCATAGATGGTAGTTATTTACCGATGTTTTGAGGAAACCTGTTGGTCCTGTCTTCAAGGATCAGGCAGTCCAAGAAGAACCTTGAAGATGGGACCAATAGGTTGTCCTGAAACTTAAGTAGTTAACTACCAATCTGCACCATGTAACATGCCAGAAGAGTGCAGGTTACATTTACACCATTGCAGAAGCCTCTAAAGGTCCACATTAACTTGTTGTCATTTAATGAGGCTGCCAACCAACTACTACAGTTGTGTAGCACCCGTTCTAGTTAAATGAATAAGTGTGCGTCATTGATGGAGTGTGTCAACAGTAGTCACAGAAAAACCTGTTCCAGTGCCATTTGTCCACCTCTGCCCCTACGTAGAGTGACTGGGGTTTGAACTCAGGTTTCTGTGGTGACAAGCCAATAACTAACTTTCTGATCACTGGCAAGGCCTTAAAGATAAGAACTTCACCTGTAACCTGTACCATATGTTAGTTCCCCAGTGTCATACATGTTTGAGAGGTGAATACAAGGAGAAATAGGAATTGATAATGTGATATGTGAAAATTCATAAAGTGGCAGTGCCATTACATTACCATGGGCTTTACAGCTTTTGGAAGAACCCTCCTTTTTCTCCAGTCCATTTCTTTCCTTCACCCACCATTTCTACATCCCTTGGCATGTGCATTACAATGCACAGATCTAAAACCTGTCTTTTTTGTCAAAGTATACAATTTAAATTTGTAATACAAGATGAGCTGTTACTGGACTGAATATGAATTGGACACTTTGTATTAAACTTATGTTTTCATTTATAAAAATATGTCAGTTTGTGCAGGTATAATATAATTCAAGTTTGCACTTCATGCAAAATTTAATTGAATAATAATCCAGTTTTGTTAACGGTAACAGTTAATGCATAACATAATGGGAAATGGTATGGTATCGGTGTTACAAAGTCTTTCTCACCTGTCCTACAAAACTGATTAAACCTGTCAGCTTCTTTCACTTCATGTCGGTTCTCCTAGAAGCCTTCTCTTCCACAGCTGCTGCTTGGTCTCCAAATGCTGATGTTAAATTTCAGGGTCTGACGGGGGCCTGGGTTTGGTAGCACAGAATCGGCCCCCATTCCGACCTATTCCAGCACCTGGTCTGCCTGTGGTGAAGCCGGATCTTGGGCCTGCAGTGGTGTACAAGCCTGTCACACGCCCTCCTCTGGCAGGACCGTATGCCTTCTCACGCATCCCCACTCCTGTCTGGAATAGGCCCCAAGTCTTTCTCATGCATGATATTGCTTCCACCTGGCTTTTCACCAATTTCTCTTCAGGGTATGGTGATGTTTTGAATGCAGATATATAGTATACTTTGATCTTTTGTCTTTCTGGTTGTAAGAGTGTTCTTTCTGGAGATCACAGTAAATTCAGAACAGTATCAGTACTGAGAGGAAAAATATGAGCCATCAGAATGCTGCTTATGATGAAAACATCCCTTTTTTCTCAATAATACAGTCATATGCAATATATACTGAATGCTTTAATTTTCCTGCTCCATGAATTGATAGAAAATTTTAATTTATTTATAGTAGTCACTTTGATGGTAAGTTATTATGTTACAGTTACAGTTATTCATTCATCCAAGGATTTGGCCACTGTACAGTGGTTTTTCTTTGCCCACAACTTAAATTTCTGCGCATGTACCTCTGTATTTGATGCATATTTTTATTATGTATACTTTAACTTGTGTAGGAATTCAAGTCCTGCTGAGTGCTGTGTAGCTGTAATAATACTGCTCACATGTTGCTGTGTATAGAGTTCAAGTTGTTGTATTCTTTTGTTATTTATTCTAACTATTTCACAGTATTTAAAGATCCATTTTGGTACAATTTTATGATGCCTTTTTAAGTTGTATACCATGTAGGATATGTACTTGTATCAAACAGTCACTGTTTTCTTCTTGACTGGCGATGTTAGATACCTTGCAGTTCATTGTGTGTGAGTACTTGTTAGGTTGCACTGTATTGTGCAAAAAGAAAGTGAGGGGATTCAGGGAAGTATGTGAAAGGCTCCGTGTGGTGTGGTTTTGCGGCATCACTTCATAAATAATAATGAAACAAGTTGTACACTATCATATAACTGGTCTTATATTATTATTCATACACAAACAAGCATGACAGCAAAGAAAGAAATGAAAATAAGAATTGTGGAAAAGATGAAAAAGTCTTCTTAACACAGCCAAACTACACTTAACATGGACTCAAGGTTCGTGGCAACCCAGTACTGAAGACCCTTCCACCAAGACACAATTTAGAACAATCCAGCCAAAACACAGTTTTTATACATTAGCTTCAGATTTTTCTGCAGCAAGGATCATGCACTGATTGCTACAGTCAGACCAAAATTGAGAAGGGCCTTCAGGTGGAGTGGCAGTACGTCAGGGACCAAGGGACCAGAACACTTTGACAGTGAAGGGGAATCATTCCTCAGAAGGGTCAGGGGCAGGATCACAGGAATTTGACACTGTTGGTCACCATGACCCCTAGACCATTGCAGAAAATGAATATTTGAGTGTTTCTAGATAATGGCTTTGTAAAGCCTTTGTTGTGAGTAAAGTATGGCTGCATTTATTAGTAAAACTGTCCTGGATTTACACTGCCATATAAAACGAAAATAATGGAAAGTTATGATCTGGACAGAAAAAACCAGAATGTACATTTTGACAGAAAAAAATTTGAACGTTACTAAAGCTCAATTACATGCAAAGCCTGATTGCACTTAGCTGTTCAGCATATCATATTGACATCTTGGTTCATGCCACACCAAAACAGTTTAGTTACAGCTTTAGAATCCTGTAGGTATGTAATGTGACTGTGTACTGCTTGGGTCATGCCTAAACAAAACTTACATTTAAGGCCTTGCAATACTGTAGTTACATAATTTAGCAATTGACTGCCCAGGTGATGTCACAAAAAGCTGTTTATGTTGCTCACCCGTTGATGTCAGTCATTGCCTACGATAATGCAGTTATGTCACTGAGCTGTTTTCACAACATAACTCTCTTCACAGCACCTGAATTGTTTCGCTTGTTTGTTGAGTTCCCAGCTGATGCTGTAACAAAGCTAATACTTTGTTTATATCGGGTATGGCCTTACAATACAGCATTGCTGATGCTGTAACAAAGTTAATGAATACAGTACTGCAATTATGTCACTTAGCTGTTGTCTGCTTGCTGAGCTAACCACAACATATCTTTACAGCACTGTTGTTATACCCAGTCTTGTGCTTCCAAATTTTGAAACAACCATTTATTTAATATTACTGGGTTCCTGAACATTGTTCATTGTCCAGTATTCACCAACAGGTTCCATTTCTGTCCTCAGGGAAAGAAGGAATAGACACCAACACGGTCCATGAAACAGAGACAATGTCACTGAACTGAGATAAGCCCTTTTCGATGTGCCCAGCGGTATTGTACCTACATACCCTTTTGCTTAGAGACATCAGAGATTCTGTTTCTGAAACACTACATTGTGCTCAGGATATGACAGTATAAATTGGACAAAACCAGAAACTTAGTAATATAATTAAGTGCCATACCATCACCAGAGCCCTTCAGGACAAAATGTTTGACATTGTAGTAGTTTTGCCAGTTTTTTGATTAGTGGGTTTCTGAATCTGTAACTTGTATTTTTCCTGAACAAACATCATTCACTTTATGTAGGTACATAGACTTTCAGAAGTATAAATAATTATTGTTGGAGTGCATGCAGTTCATGAAGTTAATCACATAATTCTGTCATGTGTCTAAAAATGTGCCACACCCTGAAAGGTCTGATTAGAAGCAGAGGATCAGTAGTTAATCTTGCAGGCCTCTGGGGTGTTAGATAGTTGTTTAGATAGTAACCAGTATGTAAGAGGAAACTGCTACCTACATCATCAGGACTACATGTTGTGAAGATGTCAGCAACAGTTACTTCCAAAATGTTAATAACCATATACAAAGCTCCACAGCATTACATCTGAGAGGACTGTGGTCTTAATATTCTTTCTGTGAGAAAATCAGCTGTTATGAGAAAGTGTTTCAAATTGCACTGGAATAGTAGATTATATTTTTGTGTTTGATAATTCAGTTGCTGCGCAGAAATTATGCCATTGCTTTCCCATTGATGACTAGAGACTTGGTAAAATAAGTTTTTACATCATGAATATGGTTTATTGCTTTTACTTGTGATTACTGTTACAGTGGTAATTAATGACACTTGTAAATATTTCATACAGACAAACTGAAGAAAATGTGTTCGATTATGTTCTAGGTTTGATGGAAAAACAACAGTGCGTAAACAAGTACCAGACACCATTACATCATGGGTTATTTCTGGCTTCTCTCTGGATTCTCTGTTTGGGCTTGGACTTTCTGAAACACCAAGAAAGGTATGAGATAAGACAGAAGTCTTTTATCTAACATTTGAAAAATGTGTTCCACCTTTCACCTGTTATCATGTGCATTTTCTTCCCACAGCTTCGAGTGTTCCGTCCATTCTTCTTGTCTTTGGACTTGCCGTATTCAGTTATTCGTGGTGAGATTGTTGCTATTCCCATTGTGGTATTCAACTACATGAACAAGGATTTGGAGGTGGATGTCACACTGGAGAATGAACAACTGGAGAATTTTGAATTTGCTGAAGTCACTAATGAAGTCAGTGCACAGCCTAGTAAGTGACTGTCTGTCAGGTGCTGCTATGGCAATCCCTTTAGGTCAGGTATTGTTCACAGTGTTTAAATAAGCTAATGGGAATTTTTCCAAACAAATTTTTAATGCTCTGTCACACTCATCATTCATAATAAAGTCGTCATTATGTTCATCACTTACACTACATGCTTATTTAGAAGTTAAATGGGCGTACCTCTGCCATTTGTATTTGTATTTTATTTGCATTCCATAAATCCAAGTAAGTACAATAAGTAGGATATAGAACATGTCAGTGTTTATACATATATATATGGTTGGAGTCAAGCAACTGATTCCAAGTTTAGTACATGAGTTAATAAACAAATAGGTATAATATTTAATAGGTACAAAATCATACAGCAAAAACAGCAGATTTTCCGTAGTAAGACCATTTGTGGTACATTAGTCAGATTTATGTTGAAAATATTCTTCTATTGAATAAAAAGAATGTGTATGCAAAAATCGTTTTAAGCAGATTTCAAATTTTCTAGCATTATTAGAT
>Ga0131853_10003307_pt1 | contig 28933 bp, 31 predicted proteins | sample TergutLab28metaG_FD_92764 | JGI IMG/M metagenome (GOLD analysis project Ga0131853, IMG submission 92764) | Labiotermes labralis P1 segment gut microbial communities from Petit-Saut dam, French Guiana - Lab288 P1 (version 2) (version 2) | ecosystem: Host-associated > Arthropoda: Insects >... | reverse complement strand
TACCTTCTTTGAAGACTGCATCATAACGGGGAGGTGCTTTTTCTTCTCCATGGTTTGATTCTCCTTTTCCACTTTATTATAACAGATGAAATTTGTCTGTCAAATGGGGAAAGGGGGCAGTATTTTGTCGAGATTGTTTAATCTCTATGACAGGTACAAGCGGAACAAGTAGAACTATCAAACTCCATTCCTACTATAAAGAGAAGGGCAAGGGTTGTAAAAATTTTACTGTAAAGAAAAACGAAATTGAAAACAAGGTCATTGAGATTGTACTTGATATGTTGACCGAAGAAAACCAGTTAATGATTGCTACGCAAATATCGGAGCTATGTGAACAAGAAAAAGACAATCCTAATTTGAAGCGGTTGCAGAATTTAATCAAAGAAAACAACAAAGAGAAATCCAACCTATTAAAATCGTTAAAGGTTGGCAATGCAACAGCTTCTGTTACCAATTATGTTTTTGGTGAGATTTACCGATTAGAAAAAGAGGTTGCGGAATTAGAAAAACAAGCGGCCATTGAAGAAGATAGGCATTACGGACTGGCAGAGGTTGACATTATGTATTTCCTGTCACATCTAAAATCCGCAAGCAGAGATGTTGATAACTTGGAAAATCGAAAATTGTTGGTTAGCGTTATGGTTAATAGCGTTTATGTCTATGAAGATGACGAGGGCGGGCATAAACTTACAATAATCTTTAATGTAAGCAACCAACCACCTGTAAAGGTTGATGTTTCCTTGCTGGGTGAGACTCGGAGTGGTGGTTCTTATGCTGTCGGGTTTGCTCCATATCAAAAAACCTCGAAAACAAAGTTTCTTTATCGAAATTTGGTTTCGAGGTTTTTTGTAAATAGCAATTTTGAGGGGGATTATTATGAGCGATAAGTTAGCTATGTATTGCAAAAGTAAACTGGATTTGGGAAACGCCAGCCTTAGTGATGGACATTACTATTCTTCATTGCCGCTTTGTGTCATTGATGCTATTTTTTCGATTGGTTTCGCTGCACAACGACAAAAAGCACCGTGCTAAGATATTGTGGCTATTATGATTTACCTATTTATCGTGATAGGTCGCCTGAATATCCTGATGGAGCGTCACGGCACAATATAAGTCAACCGCTTAATAGCATCGGGAGGGCGGGCAGTGAACATTTCACGGTTGGAGTTTTAAAAAATCGACAACGAACCTCTCAAGTAAATGGTATACTTAAAGCTGAAGTCGTTTATAAATGGGCTAAAGTGCTTTGGAAAAATGGCATTGAAGTTCTTCAAGATGTGAGCAAGATAGATAAAAGGATTGAAAACGAACTTTGCGATATAAAGGGTCAACGTAGCTGTATTTCGTTATCATATTTTTGATGCTGAGTGTAAACGATAATCTTTGCAAGCCAGATAGACATATAATTAAGATTTCTGTCGGAAAAGTTTCCGCACATCACAACCAGATTGATAGACCACACAATTTGGAGGTATATGAAGAATAAGTCAAAAGTATAATTCACAATCGACGAAAGTCCGCAGATGAAGCTGGCTGTTTAATCGAAGTTAAAGATTCAATTGGAAATTCGTGGCAGTCAGCAGCCTTGGCTCGCCTCCATAATTAAAATCCTGTAAATTAAACCCTTGCAGGATTTTTTAATTTCAAAATTCGCACAAATAGTTGCACGTCTTACCAAATCAGTGTTGGGTGCCATAGCAAGCCGCCCCACATCATCCCCACCTGACCTGCTTGACCCCCAACCACACCACCCGATCCACAAAAAGCCTGTAAAGCATAGACGTCACCGCACAAAACTATATATCTTCCCAGCAAAACTCGTATTACAATTAACAGAGCAAAGTCTTGTCCCATCGGAAGATGTTATACAGGGAAAGCCAAAGGTAAATTGAGAATTCGTATAAAGATATGATTTTACAACATGCGGACAGCTCGCTTCATATATAAACCCCTTAAACAAGCGAATTTCGATGAAAAAACTCGCTTGTTTAAGGGGTTTGGAGCTTTTCAAGATATTCATTTCATCCAAGGGACAAGCGTTCTATCCCCCTTTGGCCGTGCATATTATTTATGTAGCACATTAAAGGGGGATACTTATGAGGAAAATTGCACCGCAAAAAGCCCGTGTGCGTGGGTTTTATGTTAAAAACCTTGCTTTGGGCTTGGTTGTTTCTGTGATGTTGTTATTTATTGTGTCATTTTTTAATGACAGTATTTTCGGGGAAATATTTTTGTATGATGCCCTGCCCCATTATGGGCATATTTTGGCGTTAAGCCAAGAAGATTTGCCTTTTCCCATAGAGGCGGCAGAAGTTGCCACGACCACGACAACGCCCCAAAACCTTGCAATAATAGGCATTGGGGATGTGGATGTGGATTTTTCCACGAACTATGAAGACGCAGATGCGGCCACAGAAACCTTTACCCCGCCCATGCTGGTAAACCCCGCCAATTTAGAGGATTTGCGGAACCCGACTTTTTTGCAGCGTGCCATGTATATCGTGGATCCCCGCACTGTTTTTGTGCCCGAAATGTTTGATGTGGATACAATGTTGACCACAGATTTGCGGGCAAATCCCGCTAATTTGGGGGGCAATGACCCTGTTGTACTAATTTTTCACACCCACACAACAGAAATGTTTGCGGATTCTAATCCATATGATATGTTTACGGGCATTGTGGGCGTGGGAGCATATTTAACCCAATTACTAAATGATGCAGGAATACCCACAATGCACTATTACCGCCGTTTTGATATGGTTGATGGCCAATCGCACATTTTAGGGGCTTATGAGAGGCAAGAACCCTATATTCGCCGTATTTTAGAGGAAAACCCAACCATTGAAATTGTGATCGATATACATAGGGACGGCCTGCCCGAAACATCACCACGTCTTGTGACAGACATTAATGGCAAACCCACCGCCCGCCTAATGTTTGTAAATGGGCTTTCCACCCGCAATGTAAACGGCGTTGCTGTACCAATTACCCACCTGCCCAACCCCCACTTGCCCACAAACTTGGCATTTTCGCTACAAATGCAGTTAGCATTAAACGAAGCCCATCCAACCCTAAACCGGCGTATATATCTTAACGCCTTCCGTTTCAGCACCCATTTTATGCCAAAATCCCTATTTGTGGAAGTGGGCGACCAGCGCAGCACCTTACGGGAAGCTCTAAATGCCATGTATCCGCTGGCGAATGCACTTGTTGAAATTTTGAAATGATAAATCAATAAATATTTTCAGATTAGAGCGTGGAAATGCCCCCATTGTATGCGGTATTTACAATCACAAAATCCCTGTGGGGTTTGTAATAGTTGCTTATTTTGAAGATGGTGACAGGGACAAAAACACCGTTGCATCCATGCCCGCAACGGTGTTTTTGATGTTATTGAGAGATTGTTTTGTTTTTGTAAGTAAGCCAGCAGGCAACAGTCACCGCTAAGCCCAATACAATTGATAATTGCGGAGCAAATGGAAATTGCAGGAAGTTGAAAAAGGATTCTAACAAATGATCCTCAAAAATCATATTAGCGGCTATGTATCCAAGGTAGCCCGTTGCAAGAGCAAAAAGGATTTTGTAGCGGTTTATCAGCTTTATGATAGCTTCCGAGCCGATAAGTAGCACGGGCACAGATATTATAAGCCCGATAAATGCCATTGTAAGTCCACGAGCAGTTACATTGCCTGCATCATCCGCCACGATAGATAACACAGCAATTACATTATCCAGTGACATGGAAATGTCAGCAGCTACGATTATTAGCATCGCCTTCCAAAAACCACCGTCCTTACGGGGCTTGTCGGAGGTTTCATTGCCGCTGCGAAACATGCCTACGATAACATAAATCAGCATTGCACCGCCAATTAGGCGTATGTGCAGCCATGTTATGGTAAATAAATGCCCTATCAGTAAAATAAATATCAGTTTTAGGCCCAGCGACAGCCAAATGCCCAGCAGACGGGCGGTGTTGGCTTTTTTAGGATCCAGATGTCGGCTGGCAAGGGCGATAACGCCTATATTATCCAGCGAAACAATTAAATTTATTAAAATTACTTGTATAAGTTGGGACATGGCAACTCCTTCACGTTGTTGGTAGGGTAAGTATATGCCCGCCCGCCCCCAAATATGGCAAGCAGGGGTGGCTTGCCAAAAAAATCTTGCAAGCAGGGGCTGTCTGGGTTATAATTTAGATAAGCCTAAAATTTATTGGGAGGTTTTTATGAAACTTTGCAAATTCGGCACAAATAGAGTGGTTGAGCCACATGGTGTACTGCCACAAGCGGCCTTGAAAATCAATAATGATATGACAATTTATGGCAACGAGATTTTGATTGATGTGATTTCGTTAAACATTGATTCGGCATCCTTTGCTCAGTTAAAAGACGAAGCAGGCGGGGACGAAGGTAAAATCGCCGCCAAAATCAAGGAAATTGTGGGCGAGCGTGGTAAGATGCAAAATCCCGTAACGGGCTCCGGTGGTATGTTAATTGGTAAAGTGGCGCAAATTGGCGCAAACCTTAGCATCGACTTGAAAGTGGGTGACAAAATTGCCACGCTGGTTTCCTTGTCGCTAACACCGCTTAAAATTAAGGAAATTAAGGCGATACAGATGGATATTGACCGTGTGGACGTGGATGCGCAGGCGATTTTGTTCGAATCCGGCATTTATGCCAAATTGCCCGAAGATATGACAGAAGCCCTTGCTTTGGCAGCTTTGGACGTGGCAGGCGCACCGGCACAAACCGCCAAAATGGTAAAACCGGGTGATGCTGTGCTGGTTTTGGGTGCCAGCGGCAAATCCGGCATGATGTGTTGTTACGAAGCTATGAAACGGGTTGGTCCCACAGGCAATGTTGTGGCCATGTGCCGCAAAGAAGAGGATAAAAAGCGCATTTTGGAATGTGGCTTTGCACATCAAGTAATACTATCAGATGTTACAAATGCCCTTGATGTGCTGGAAAAGGCCACCGCCGCCAATGATGGGCGGGAGTTTGATTTGTCCATCAACTGTGTAAACATCCCAAACAGCGAAATGGCAAGTATTTTGCCTGTACGGGATGGGGGTATTGTATACTTTTTCTCCATGGCGGTTAGCTTTACCAAGGCAGCTTTGGGTGCAGAGGGTGTTGGTAAGGATGTGAATATGATTATTGGTAATGGTTATACCAAGGACCATGCCGCAATTACCCTGCACCAACTGCGGGAATCGCCTAAACTTCGCAAAATTTTTGAGGAGAGATATATATAATGGGGGATATTAAATACACCGTGTTACCACTTGCGGTGCTGGATAGCGCAAAAGTCTATTTTGAGGATTTTGTAACAAAATACCAACTTAGCGACTATCAAAAGGCAACCATAAGCAAATACACATACCACGCACCCGATGGGCTTGATTTTACACCAAAATCCATTGTAATTGCGGCATGGGACGGAAAGGCAAGCCGTGAGCCCATAGCGGCAGAAGCCCTATTGAAGGGTATGGGCGCAAAATTCCACGACATGCCGTGGATGCCTAAAAAACATTTGGCAGCACGATCCGGCATGGGTAAATATGGCAAAAATAACTTAGTTTGTTTTGATGATTGGGGCAGCTATGGACGCATTGGCACTTATTTTACGGATATAGAGCCACCAAGCAATTATATTTGGCAAGATACAGAAATTATGGACTTTTGCGCCACCTGCGGCAAATGCGACGCCTGCCCCGGTAAAAATTTTAGGGATGACAGGTTTTTAGCGTATGCCGAAGGGTGCATAAACATAGGTAAAGAAGCCAAAGTGTGTTCACTTTGCATAGAAGTTTGCCCGTTTAATCAAAAGGAGAATTAATTAATGAAAAATGACATTTTCAAAAATATCCCGACAGGGGATTGGAATGACTGGCGGTGGCATTTACGCAACAAAATTGAATCTGTTGCCGACTTAAAAAAGTTGGTAGAAATAAATGCCGCCGAAGAATCTGATATTAACGAGGTTTTGGGCTCCTTTCGCATGGCGATTACGCCCCACTACCTGTCACTGATTGATTTGAAGGATCCCTGCGACCCTGTGCGCAAGCAAGCTGTACCTTCCCTAATGGAAACCCATATCCCCAAAGAAGATATGGCGGATCCGTTAAACGAGGATGGCGACAGCCCGGTAAAAGGCCTTACCCATCGCTATCCCGACCGTGTGCTGTTGTTCGTAACCGACCAATGTGCCATGTATTGCCGCCATTGCACCCGCCGCCGCAAGGTTGGTGAAAACGATGCCGCAGCCGCCATTTCCCAGGTGGATGAGTGTATTAAATACATCGCAAACACCCCCGAGGTGCGGGATGTGCTGATTTCCGGCGGGGATGCTTTGCTTTTGGAAGATGAAACATTGGAATATATTATAAGCAAGTTGCGGGCAATACCCCATGTGGAAATTATCCGCCTTGGCAGCCGCCTGCCTGTGGTTTTGCCCCAGCGTGTTACGGATGAGTTATGCGAGATGCTGAAAAAATACCACCCCATATGGCTTAACACCCATTTTAACCATCCCGCTGAATTTTCTGAAGCCTCTGTGGAAGCTTGTGCAAAGCTTGCCAATGCCGGTGTGCCACTGGGCAACCAAAGCGTGCTTTTAGCAGGTGTAAACGATTGCGTACATGTTATGAAAGAGCTGGTGCAAGGGCTTGTAAAAATGCGTGTGCGCCCCTATTATATCTACCAATGTGACCTTTCACAGGGGCTTAGCCACTTCCGCACCCCCGTTGCCAAGGGGATTGAGATTATCGAAGGGCTTCGTGGACACACATCGGGCTTTTCCGTACCAACATTTGTGGTGGATGCGCCGGGCGGCGGCGGCAAAATCCCCGTTATGCCCAACTACCTTATCAGCCACGGGGCGCATAAGGTTATTTTGCGCAACTACGAAGGTGTTATTACCACATATACTGAACCAAAAACCTACGAGCCCAACTGCCAATGCAAAGTATGCAAGGGCGAAGAAGTTGTGAAGTTTGAAGGGGTTGCGGCACTTATGAACAACCAGCAACTGGCACTAACCCCCAAAGATTTAAAGCGTAGCAAGCGTACGGAGGGATAATTGCAGGGTGTTCCCTTTATTGCAAACAATGCCCGAAATATTCCCAAACAAAAACCCGCTATGCATTGTAGCGGGTTTTTGTTGTATGTAGTGATAGCCCTCTATTACATTCCTAATGATTTCCAGTTATTATACCACCGGCAATCTTTGTAATGTTCGTAACTTAAAAGTGTACATCTGCCGCTAATTGGATTTATCTCACATTTGCCGCCTATATAGTAAGGACACATGCACATTCCTCCTTTTGCCTTATTTTTATACAACCAGTCATCGTTTCTACCGCTACCTAAAGCCCTCTTGCCGCATGCGTTCCTCAGCCCTTCTTTCCAGTTCATTTTGTGCAACAACTTCCAAAAATTTTGGAAATGCCGTTTCCAGCTTGCTTGTGATGGGATTTAGGCCGCTTGCCTGCTGTATAATCATCTCTTTTCTGTCGTCGGGAAATATGGCGTACAGTTTTTCAAAGTAGAAAGAGTCTTCCTTAATTCTTTCATAAATTCGCCAAGCTTCGTCAATTGTAAATTCAATATTCATAATTTACCTCCCTCTAATAACGCTTATCTCGAAGTTGTTCCAAACGATCCTCATGTCGCTTGCGTTCCTTTGCAGATGCATATACTCCTGTCAGCATATCTTTCAACCTTCTTGCTTCATGAAGGCTTTCAAGAATAAACAGACCCGAGTTTTCGGCATCCCTCAAACGTTGTTTGGCTTCCGGAATCAAGCTATACCTAATGTCATGTGCAATATTCAAAGCTGCTATTGGCAGATATTCATCACACAAACCTAAAAGCTCTTTTGTTGCCAACCGAAGCTCTTGTAAAGTTTTTTCACTATCCATTTTCAGCCCTCCTATTTGTTATGGCATGGCAACCCTGCAACAAAAACTTGTATTTTTGTTGCTGTTTTGGGGGTTGAATATGCAATTAAGTGACTTAGATGTTTACTACTGTTGCCACACGTTTACGCATGAAGACTAAGTTTAATATAGCCCCAGTCAATACCGCCAACAATACTGCAATCCTTGGTGCAGTGAGCAAGATTACAGAAAAGCCCATGACAAAAACTACAATTACAATCACGGCCATCGTTATTGCGAAAATCATTATTTGCATTGCTTTTTTTGGTTTTTTGCGAACTACAACACTTGCAATGCCCAGCACTATCAACAAAATATTAACAGCTATTTCAAGAAATATAAACCCTCTAATCCAGCGAAAGATGAGAAATGTTGCGCCATCTACCACGCTACCTATAACGTCAGCGGCATCCAAAACCCCTGCGCCAGGAACTAACTCCATAATTTCCGTTAATGTCTGGGGAACAAGCTCGTTTATCCAGTTGCCCAACACTCCTGCGCCAGCACCTAAAAGTCCTGCACCAAAGAAATATAAGGCGGCAAGCAAGATGCTTAATAATAGAAAAGGTATGCCTATAATCAACAATGTAACGCCGGACACCAACAAGAGAACGTTGCCGCTTGGATTTTTAGCAATATAAGAATCGTTGCCTAAAACAAAAACACCTCCTTTGACTTGCCTAAAATTAGGCTTGACAAATAAGGCTCAAGTTGATAAGATTATCACTGAGCCAAATTGGCTTGTAGCGCACGCTGGGCGGGATCTGATTGGTAGTCTTAGCCACCCAGCGTGTTCTTTTTATGCCAACCCACACATTTGCGGGATTATAAATATTATACCGCCAAAACAGCAGGCTTGTCAATACTATTTTAGTGAAAATTCTTGACGGCATGGGCGGTGGGGTGTATAATGGCTTTAAGGCGGGCAGAGAGGGCGTAATTCGATTTACCCGCCCACCCCGTAAAATAGGCATATTTTTTGAGGTGATTATGATAGGCAAACTAAATCTGAATATGGAGCAAGTAGCACAAGCCCGCAAATACGCAAAAAATGTTGCCGAAGATACGCAACATTTTATTGACAGGCATACAACCACATCAACCGAACGCACCGTGTGCCGCTTAATGGGTATTGATGGGGTGAATGAGGTGGATGTGCCGCTTCCCAACATCGTTGTAAGCCACCTGCGGGAAAATGGGCTTTTGGGCAGCGGTGCCGCATTAATGCTGGGCAATGCCATGGTGCACCTCGGCAAAACTCCGCAGCAAATATCCAAGGGCATTTCCGGCGGCACCATAAATTTAGCAAAAATACCCATGGGAGACTTGGAAGTTGTCAAATCTGCCGTTTTTGATATTGCCCGGCAAGCCGTGTCAAAAATTGCCGATAACAAAGCAACCCGCAGACAAATGCTGGCTAAACACGGTGATAAGGAAGGGGCTTGGCTATATGTAATCGTCGCAACAGGCAATATTTATGAAGATATCACCCAAGCCGTTGCTGCTGTAAAGCAAGGGGCAGACATTGTAGCCGTAATACGCACCACAGGGCAAAGCCTGCTGGATTATGTGCCATACGGCGCAACAACCGAGGGTTTTGGTGGCACCTACGCCACCCAAGAAAACTTCCGTTTAATGCGTGCTGCCCTGGACAAAGCGGGTGACGAAGCAGGCCGCTATATAAGGCTTTGCAATTACTGCTCCGGGCTGTGTATGCCCGAAATTGCGGCTTTGGGTGCCATGGAGCGGCTGGATATGATGCTAAATGATGCACTTTACGGCATACTCTTCCGTGACATAAACATGCAGCGCACCCTTGTGGACCAGTACTTTAGCCGCATTATCAACAGCTTTGCGGGCATAATCATCAACACGGGTGAGGATAACTACCTAACAACAGCAGATGCGGTGGAAGAAGCCCACACAGTGCTTACAAGCCAATTTTTGAACGAGCAATTTGCCCTAATGGCAGGCTTGCCGGAGGAGCAGATGGGGCTTGGCCATGCCTTTGAAATTTCCCCGGACGTTTACAATGGCTTTTTGTATGAGCTGGCACAGGCGCAAATGGCAAGGGAAATTTTTCCAAAAGCCCCACTAAAATACATGCCGCCCACCAAATTTATGACGGGGGATATTTTTAAGGGTGTGGTGCAAAATGCCCTGTTTAACGCCGTAACTACCATAACAGGGCAAAAAGTGCATCTACTGGGGATGTTAACAGAGGCCATACACACCCCCTTTATGTCCGACAGGGCGCAGGCATTGGATTCGGCCGGTTATATCGCAAACACCATGGCGGACTTGGGGGAGGAGATTGAGTTTAAGCAAGGGGGCATCATCCAAACCCGTGCGGCGGAGGTGCTGGACAAATCCGTAAACCTGCTGGCGGAAATTGAACAGAAAAAGCTGTTTGCTACGCTGGAACAGGGTATTTTTGCTGGCATCAAACGCAGCAGGGATGGGGGCAAGGGACTGGATGGCGTAACCCTTAAAGCTGATGGTTATTTTAACCCCTTTATTGATTTGATGAGGGAGTAATAGAATTGTGTTCAATTGATTGGACAGCCGTTTCTACCGTAATGATGACTATCGTTGCATCCGTTGCACTTATCGCCTCGTTTCGTTCAAATAAAATAGCAAAAAACACATTGAACGAAATAACTCGACCTCATGTTGTTATTGAGCTGGTTTTCAAAAACGAATTTGCATTTTTTGCATTTACGAATCACGGCAGTCGGTTAGCTAACAATATTTCCATTGAGTTTGATGATAATTTTGTGAATTCAATAACCTTCCCGCAAGCAAAAGAAGCCTTTATAAGGTTGTCCAGGGCAAAATTTAACTTAGCCCCCCATCAAACCCGAAAAATACACTTTACTAAATTTGGTGACGACATTATAGGACGATACCAAGACGTTGAAATTAAATACAGTTATGACTGGAATAAGAGTTGTGGCAAAACCGAGGAAGAAAAAGAAGTTAAACTTAACATCAATTTAAGTGACTATACTTGGATTAGCGAGGTAAATGGGGAGTGATAATATGATTAAACCATACGGGGACACACTAAATGATGGAAAGGTGCAAATTTCCTTCACATTACCCGTTGCCAATGACGACAAGGGGCGGGAAGCCGCCAAAATACTTGCCAAAAAAATGGGTGTGGCCGACCCTAATGTGGCACATAGCAGTATGCTGGACAGTGGCTTTACATTTTACGTGATTTATGGCGGCGTTAACCATGCTGTGGATTATGACAGCATTGCGGTGCAGGCAGTAGATTCCCATGTTATGGATATGGATGAAGTTTCCGCTTTTATCCGTGGGAATATTGGGCGGGATGTAGTGATAATCGGCGCATCCACCGGCACGGATGCCCATACGGTAGGCATTGATGCAATCATGAATATGAAGGGCTTTGCAGGCAATTATGGACTGGAACGGTATGAGGGCATACAGGCCCACAATTTAGGCAGCCAAGTAACTAATGAGGATTTTGTGGCAAAAGCTAAGGAATTAAAAGCGGATGTGCTGCTTGTAAGCCAAACCGTTACACAAAAAGATGTGCATGTGGCTAATTTGACAGAATTGGTGGAGATACTGGAAGCCGAGGGCATGCGCCAGGATGTGGTGCTTATTTGCGGCGGTCCACGCATTTCCCACGAGCTTGCTAAGGAGCTGGGCTATGATGCAGGCTTTGGCCAAAACAGCTTTGCACAGCATGTTGCATCTTTTGCCGTGCAAGAATTGGCATGCCGCAAACAGCCATAGACCATTAATTAGTGTGGAAGGTGGTGTGCACCATGAAGGAGAATGACGCCGTAAAAGTTGCCGTTGCCGCAGGGGAAATTATGCTGTCGGCAGGGGCAGAAACCATGCGTGTGGAAGAAACCATGGTGCGCATGATGCATTCACAAGGACTAACGGAAATTGAAGCTTTTTGCACCACAACAGGCATTTTTGCTTGTGCAACAGGGTCGGATGACGAGGTTGTAACCGTTATCAAGCGGGTAAAATTTCGTGATAATAATTTGGAAAAAATCGCAAAGGTTAATGAGCTTTCCCGATGCTTTGTTGAAGGCAGGGTAGGCACCGCCGCCGCCATGGAAACCCTGGAAAACATACGTAGCCTGCTCCCCTACCCCAATTTAATACGCATTGTGGCCGCATCTATCGCCAGCTTGTGTTTTGCCTATATGTTCGGCGGCACATGGGCGGATGCTGTAAATGCCCTAATCGCCGCTATGCTGATGCAAATACCCGTACTTTTGATGGAGCGGCGACGGGTTGTGCCTGCCCTTACCACCATTGCAGGCGGCATTTTCAGCACTTCCTTTGCCTTAATTTTACTTAACTTAGGGGTTGGCGAAAATGTAGAATTCATCATAACAGGCGCAATTATGCCCCTTGTGCCCGGCGTTGCACTTACAAATGCAATTAGGGATATTTTAGATGGCAATATGTTGGCAGGGGCAGCCCGCACCATGGAAGCCCTTTTGACAGCCGTTGCCATTGCCGCAGGTGTAGGTGTTGTGCTAACCTCGTGGATATCCGTGTTTGGGGGTGTGTTTTGGTGATACTTGGCATAATTTTGGCAGCAGTGGCAACCATGGGCTTTTCCGTAATCTTTAACGTGCCGAGGCGGGAATTGGCTTTTTGCGGCTTAGCCGGGGGTGCAGTGTGGCTCATCTTCCTAATCGTCACCCACTTTTTTCCGGAAGGTACCATACCTGCCACATTTTTCGGCGCAATGGCGGCAACCACCCTTGGGCGGTTTTTAAGTGCTTTGCGCAAAATGCCGTCCACCGTTTATATGATACCCGGCATCATCCCCCTTGTTCCCGGTGTTGCCATCTACCGCACCATGTTTTATGTGGTGGGCGGCGAGCATATGATGGCTGTAACCCAAGGGGTTTATGCCCTTTCCTTGGCGGGGGTTATCGCCGTTGGCGTGCTTATTGTACTGTCCTTACCACGCAGGCTATTTTTGTTAGGGCACAAAAATTAAAAGGAGGATTAGGCCATGGAACTCATCAGCAGCGGCACGAGAAATGGCACAAGCCACCCGGGCAAACCGGCAGCCGCCCCAATTAACACGGGAGCAGTTTTTAGAGGATTTTGACTACCTTATGGCTGCCTTTGAGGAAAAATTCCCATCCTTCGGTATTATTTACAGACGCAATGGGGTTGATACGTTGTCCCTTATGCCGGAATTGAGAAAGCGCATTTTAGACGAGTCTATGGAATGGGATTACCTTCCCTTTTGAGAGATGTTAAGGCAGGATTCTTTTAGGCACACCTTTCCCGTAGGGCACTTGTGATTGGCCGGATACTTGCTGCATTTCAATGCGTCATACAATTCACCCCTCACTCATCGCCGAAGTGTTATATGCGGGGGATTTACGAAGGCTGGCCCACCATTTTCACACGCATGCTAATAGCACCCTTAATTGGCTATCCTCTGGAAACACTTTTCACCAGTTTTATATGGCCAGGGAATATAGTGCGCCATTTGACGGCAAAGTGTGGCTACTGACTGATGTGAACAATTTTTCCGGCGCATAGCAGTTGGCGGCATTTTTTCGCCAAACGGGCTTTGCCACCTTAGTCGGGCAAACCACAGGCGGAATGGCAGCCAGATGGTTTTGTTAGCTCAAATTTCATAACAATGCCAAACACCGCCTTCCAAGTGCGTTATGATCCTATTTATATCATCAGCGCAGATGGCAGACCTTGGGAATACGGCACAGCCTCACCACTTCCACCATGAGGGTATGAATGCCCTACAAACCGTGTTAGCACTTATTGCAGAAGGAAATTATTAAAGAGTCCTGCAAATAAAAGTCAAGAGGTAATTATTGGTAAATAACGGCAATCTTTCCGTGCTACCGCACGGGAGTTTAACGCTTTGTGTTTCCGTAAGAAGGCTGTTTAGGACAAAGAAAAAAGACACTGGCCTCTCACAGCAGTACCTTCTTACGCAAACCTCACAACGGCGCTCGGGTTGCACTCCTGCATTGCCCTATCCTCCGCATGAGTAAAGCAATATCGGTATACCCTGAAAATATGCAAGGCAAACAAGCCCATGCAAAGTCTCTTTTGAAGGCTTGGATTTGGTTTTTTGCAAGCTACAGACCTGTGATGGCAGTTTGGTGTGAGGGTGCTATGAACTAACAGCCAGATTCTTCAAGAAAAAGCAAATAAGGCTTTATCGTACCGCAATAAATACGCAAAAACTTGTTAGCACCTGCTATCATATAAACAAAGTATGGTTTGCCCTCGGCTCGCTTTTTGTCAATGAATTGGTAAACCGCTTCGTCTGTTGGCGAACGCTTCAAATGTGTGCTAACTATCTGAAATAGTGTTTTGCGCAAGTGAGATGAGCCACGCTTCGTAACTTTGCCGCTTTTGGAGAGATACTTGCCCGATTGAGAAGTGGATGGGTCAACCCCTGCATAGGCAATTAAAGCACTGCGGTTATCGAAACGGCGTATATCACCGATTTCCGCCATAAGCTGTGCGGCAGTTACTTCACCAACTCCATACATGGACAAAACAACCTCGTATTCGGGCATGAGTGCTGCTATACGAAGCATCTCTGCTTTGATGGCGGCAAGACTTTTAAGGGCGGCAATAAGCTGATTGCAAGCTGTTGTTACAAGTAGCTTGGCATAGGCGTTCTTTGGGAGTGTGATGTAATGCCCTAAAGCAGAGGCATACACATCAAACGCTTTTTGTTCGCTGAAATTGTAACCCTTACGCTTGCACCACTTTCGGTAGCGTTCAGTAAACGCATTTTGGCTCATGCGTGAAATACAATCGGCGTGCCAAAAAGGTTGCAAAGAAATCAACCCACTTTTGGTGACCGTCTTTACGCATTGGAGATGTGAAAATCTCATTGACACTAGGAAACACCTTGTCTGATAGAGCAATCAAGCTATTTTGTTACTGAACAACGTGCTTCATGTAAAAGTTATATTGGCCGACTGATGAGCTTTAACTGCTGCCTCATGGAGTCAATCGGCGTGTACTCCCGAAGCTCTGCCCAATGGTCAATGCCATATCTGGCAATCTTACGGGCATCTGCCCTTATCAGAGCGTACTTTGCGGATGGTGTTGTTGCCATAATTATGCGTGACTAATGGGTTAAGCACACAAACAAAAACAACCAGCTTCATGGAGTGCTGAAGCAACAGGTTCATGGTAACGTCCAGTGGCTTCCATGATAACCTTAACCTCACCGTCAAGGGCGAGCAATTCATTATAAATCAATCGCTCTAACCCAATTTCGGTGTGGTCAAAATCACGTGGAGTAAGTGTACAGGTAAGCACCACTTCCTTATTGGAGTTTACGGCAACCACCGCACTTCTGCCTTTGGAAATATCAATACCAACTGCGTTTATAAGTAACTCCTCCAATTGATAGTTATTAGGGATTCAGAAGTTTTGCTACGCAAAACCAGCTCTGCGAGCTGCCCGATGTCTTTCGGGTTCGACTTGGCGACCAGCCCGGCGCATGGTCGAGCAGTAAATGCGAAGCATTTACGACCAGACCTTTCTCTCAATACCTATTCAATCTCCCGAGTTACACGAACGCACCAAGAAGGCGGGACTACCTGCGTAAAACGAACACTGCGAATGAGAGGGCAGGCTGACAGACTCCTTAGCGAACGTGATTAGCACAATCAGTTCATGGCAGTCAACGTCAGACCAAATCCCTCTAACATTCTAACAGTTAAGCACGAGATAGGGAAATGATATGGCTGGCTACCATAAATGACCCTAAATATATTGTAGGAGGTAGACATATATGAAAAACAATGTTATCGTTGGACAGTCCGGCGGGCCAACCGCCGTGATAAATTGCAGCCTTGCGGGGGTTTACGCCACCGCTATGGCAAATCCCAGAATGGGCAAGGTGCTGGGCATGCGCAATGGCGTGCAGGGACTTTTGGAACGGCGGGTAATTGATATGAGTGAGCATTTGCGCCGTGATATGGACTTGGAAGTGTTAAAGCGCACGCCGTCATCCTTTCTTGGATCCTGCCGCTACAAACTGCCCAATCCCGAACAAAATGAGGATGTGTTTGCCAAGCTATTCGCCATTCTAAACGAGCTTGACGTGGGTTATTTCTTCTACATCGGCGGAAACGACTCCATGGATACAATTATGAAACTTTGCACATATGGCGAAAAAATTGGCAGTTCTATCCGCTTTATCGGCGTACCGAAAACTATTGATAATGACCTTGCCGTAACCGATTCCAGCCCCGGCTTTGGCTCTGCCGCAAAATATGTGGCAACCACCACTAAGGAGCTTATTTTGGATGCGCAAGTGTACAACAACGGCGCAGTTACCATTGTAGAGGCAATGGGGCGCAACACGGGCTGGCTAACGGCCGCATCTGCCCTTTCTGCCGGTTCCGATTCGGCAGGGCCCGATCTTATTTTCCTGCCCGAAATCCCCTTTGATATGGACGATTTTTTGGACAAAGTTGCCCTGCTTTCCCAAAGCCACAGCCCAACCATCATCGTGTCAGAAGGTATAAAGCTGGCGGATGGGCGATATGTAAGCGAACTTGGGCGGGACAATATCAGCGCAGATGCCTTTGGGCATATACAGCTAACAGGCACAGCTGCCTATCTTGCCGCACAAGTCAAGAACAAGCTTGGCGCAAAAACCCGTGCCATTGAATTTTCTATTATGCAACGCTGTGCTGCCCATATCCAGTCCGCTAACGATGCAGCGGGGGCTTATGCAGTGGGTGCACACGCTGTGCGGGCTGCATCGGATGGGGAAACTAATCGGGTTATCATCATCAACCGCCTAAATAGCAACCCTTATGCCTTTGAAACCTGCGCTATGGAAATTGTCAAAATGGCAAATATCGAAAAAACCGTGCCACTTTCTTGGATTGCTTCGACCAAAGACTATGTAACCCAGGACTATATCAACTACGCCCTACCCCTTATCCAAGGCGAAGTTGCGCCCTTTTATGTGGATGGTACGCCACGCCACATCCGCTCTGCTACCCACGCATTAAGCACACATAACCGACCTTAGTAATCACCGCATAGTTATTTTGGGCATTTGAACCGGCATATACATTTCTCCACATCGGTTTACACTGGACGATGTTAATAAAGTCATTCAAGCCATTTGTAACTCTATAAACCCTTGGCTCCACAAGAAAGCGTTGCAGCATTTAAGCAAAATTTGCTTCATCCCACTTACATGGCTACCCGCAATTGTAGACGGAGTGCTTGCTGATGCAACACCAGGTGCCTAAGCAAGGGGCAGACAGGATTTACGAAAAGATTTGTGAATTTGAAAACTTATCTGACTTCAAATGAAGCTGCAGATGTCATTATTTTTTTATGAATATATCTGCCATAGAAAAGGCTTGGTGTTTGTGATGACGAAGTATTTTACTGCACATAGTAAGTGTGTAAGCGCTTTCGTTCAATCATAATTCCTGCATTAAAATAGAGGCGCAGAAAAACCTTCCTGCGCCCCGATGCTCTTTGGCACAAAAAGTCACTTAAAAATCCGCACGTTTCAATGTGTCAATCAATTCGGCGGATTTGCTTGGTTTTTCATCGTTCAAATTACGCACAGGGTCTAAGTATTCTTTTGTAGACATGCAATCAGCTCCTCTCAAAATTATACTTGACCAAAATCTTGTTATCTATACAAAAAGTGACAACAAAAAACACCCCATGCGACAGTCGCATGGGGTGTTTTTTGTTTAAGTTATTATTTAAGTGTAACAGTTCCGCCAACTTCGGCGATTTTTGCTTTAAGCTCTTCTGCACCTTCTTTGCTAACGCCTTCTCTAAGCATTGCAGGGGCAGAATCAACCAAGTCTTTTGCCTCTTTAAGGCCAAGGCCGGTAAATTCACGCACAATTTTGATAACCTTGATTTTTTCGCTACCGGTACTGGTAAGCTCCACATCAAACTCGGTTTTCTCTTCTGCGCCACCGCCGGCATCACCGGCAGGGCCGGCGGCCATAACAACGCCCGCAGCGGCGGACACGCCAAATTTTTCCTCTGCAGCTTTTACCAGCTCGTTAAGCTCCAAAACGGTAAGCTCTTCCACGGCGGCAATTATTTGCTCTATTGATAATTTAGACATTTTTCTTTTCCTCCTAGACAAAAAAGTCTTCCTTGATTAGCTAATTTAATTTCAAAATTACTCTTCTGTTGACACTTCTGTTGCGGGTGCTTCCTCTGCAACGGGAGCAACTTCCTCCGCAGGAGCGGATTCCTCGGTAGTCGGGGCAACCTCTCCACCATTTTCCGCAATTGCGTTGATAACACGGGCAAAGCTGGATAGCGGGGATTTGAAGCTTCCAAGCAACTTCGCAAGCAACTCCTCACGGCTTGGGATGCTGGCAATTGCAGCAACACCTTGTGCATCATAAAGGGTGCTTTCGATTACGCCCGCCTTAAATTCCAGCACAGGCATTGCTTTTTGCTCTTTGGCAATAATGCGTGCGGCGGCCGTTGGGTCGTCATAAGAAACGGCAAGGGTGGTTGGGCCTTCCAGATGGGGTATGATTTCTGCAAAATCAGTACCTTCCACTGCAAAGCGCACCATGGTGTTTTTGTACACTTTGTAGTCGATACCCTCTTCACGCAATTTTTTGCGTAGTACGGTATCTTGTTCCACTGTCAAACCACGGGCGTTTACCAAAACCACCGAACGGGCTTTGCCCAGCCTATCCTTAATTTCTTGTACAACAGCTTCCTTTTTAGCATTTTTTGGCATTTGTTTCACCTCGTTTCTATTTCTGTTTAGTTTGCAGCAGGGTTCAAATTATAAAAACCCTTTCTGCCCAGAATTAGCGCAAAAAGGGATTAAGTCCAATCCAACTTTACGCCTCGGCGAGATTTACGGCAAAACCCATGTTTTGTCACTCGCTGTCTGTGGCACTTAGATATCCTAACACAAAAACCCACCCCTGTCAAGCATTTTTTCACCTTTGTCGAAATTTTGAGGAATTTTTGTAAAGGGGTTGCACCATACTAAATTTTGTGTTATACTTGTTTGGAGCATTTTGTTGTTTGTTGTAAATTTTAGGAGGAAAATATGGTTCGAGGTTTATATACATCCGCCATTGGCATGGCAATACAGCAAAAGCGCATGGATACGGCATCCAACAACCTGTCTAATGCTTCCACAACCGGCTTTCGGCGGGATGTGGTTGTTACGCAGGCTTTTTCTGACGTTTTGGCAAGGCGTGTGCGGGATTATGAATTGCAAGGCATTAGCGTGATAGGTAGTGGTATGCTTGGTCCTATGTCGCTGGGCGTTACCATCAACACCATCCATCGGGATTTTTCGTCGGGCTCCCTTTCCCAAACCGGGTCAGCTTTTGACACTGCCATTATAGGGCAGGGCTTTTTCCGTGTTGCCCACGTAAACAGCGAAGGGGAAGTTACTGAAATGTTTACCCGTGACGGTAGTTTTACCATGGGTGCGGACGGCACGCTGGTAACACTGGGTGGTTTTGAGGTGCTTGATGCAACCGGCGCACCAATCACCATTCCCGAGGGGATAATGTCCATCGGGGCTGGTGGTGAGGTTATCGTGGACGGGGAGCATGTTGCAACCCTTGGCATGGTAACATTTGAAAGCTTAGCAGATTTGCGCCCATTTGGGCATAATTTATACACCGCCATCGAAGAAGCTGTGCAAATGCCCTTTGCGGGGCGCATACAGCAGGGCTATATCGAATCATCCAATGTAAACACCGTGCAGGAGATGGTAACGATGATTGCAATTTCAAGAGCATATGAAGCCAATTCCCGTATGATACAGATGCAGGATGATACATTAAGGCAAGCAGTTAACGAGATAGCCAGAGCTTAATATAAAGTTATTGCGGGCCAGTGGCCTGCAATCCCCTTAGGAGGAAAAACCTATGATGCGTTCCCTTTGGACTGCCGCCAGCGGTATGACAGCCCAACAAACCAATGTGGATTTGATTGCAAACAACTTGGCAAATGTAAACACCACAGGCTTTAAGAAAGAGCGTTTGGAGTTTCAATCCCTTTTATACCAAACCATGCGCCGTGCCACCATGGATCAGGCAACGACAATACAAGGGCCAACCAATTTGCAGGTGGGCCTTGGTGTGCGCCCCATTGCCACCAGCCGCAGTTTTGAAATGGGTAACCTGCAACGTACTGATAACCAGCAAGATTTTGCCATAAACGGCCCCGGCTTTTTTATGGTGCAAATTGACCCGGATACGGTAGCATTTAGCCGTGATGGTAATTTTAGGTTAAGCCCCATGGAGGGCGGCGGCCTAATGCTTGTAACCTCCGAAGGTTTGCCGATTTTAGGTGTAGATGGTGGGTTTATCGAATTTGGACCGGAACTTAACCTGCTTACCATGGCTGTTAATGATGATGGCACAATACTTTTCACCGGCCCGGATGGGGAAACCATTGACGAAGGTATACAAATTGCCATTGCCCAATTCCCCAATGTACAGGGCTTGGAAGCTATCGGCAGAAACTTTTTCATTGCCACAGCCGCATCGGGAGCATTTATGTTGGAGGCGGACGGCGAAACCGTGGTAACATCCCGCCTTATCCAAGGTATGTTGGAAGCATCCAATGTTAATTTGGCGGAGGAGATGGTACGCCTTATCATAGCTCAGCGTGCCTACGAAATAAATTCCCGCACCATACAAGCGTCTGATGAGATGCTGCAACAAGCCAATCAACTAAGAAGATAGGGGTGGCCATAGATGGCAATTTCTTTTGCAAGTAATATGATGATAGACCACGCCATATCCAACGCCCAACATAGAGATCCTATGGAAAACCTATCCGCCGCCCGCCTAAGTGGGGACGATGCGGCACTTATGGCGGCGGCGCAGGAATTTGAAACCCACTTTATCCAGCAGCTTTTCCGTGCCATGCGTGCCACGGTAAACAGCGACAACGGCCTTTTCCCACGTAGCCAAACAGAGGAAATTTTCCAAGATATGGTTGATGAGATGACCGCAAGAAATGCCGTAGTTGGCGGTGGCGGCATCGGGCTTGCCCAGCAGATTTTTGAGCAAATGCGGGCGCAACAAACCCCCTTGCAAATGGAATTAACAGCAGAATAATTTATAAGGGACGGCCGATTAAGACCGTCCCTTTTTATTGTTGACGCAGGTTTTTTAGAAAAATGTGGTACAAATGGGTTTTTCGGGGGTAATAAAGGCATTGTGCAAATCGTACAAATATGTGTCTGTCACAAGAGATGCTTTGCCGTATTTTATAAGCGTAGTTAGCGTAACACAGCCCATGATTAGCGAGCTAAGCTCCGCCACATCAATGGTAAGCGACCCATCATGGGCTTTGCCTTCTGCCAAACTAATGCGCCCATCGGCGAATTGCATCAACCACGATTTATTATTTTGGGGCAAAAAACTATCCTGTAAATTAAGTTTTAACACCAAATTAAGGTTGCCAAACCGCACATCAGCAATATCTTTTACAAATCCCGCAAAATCCACAATACGGTACATTATCCCCTGCCCCGTCTTAGCCACTTCTTGATAGGAATTTAGGAAGGTGTTTTCTGTTTGGTTGCGGGGGTCCGCCATAATGTTCATAAGCCCTTCGTCTTGTGTGTTAATGATTATGTAACGCACCTGATCTGCTTGTGACTTGGTAAATGCCATTAATTCGCCAAAAGCGGTAGGGCTATCAAAAAATAGCTCGTTCACCAATATGTCATTGGATAAAAAGTTGCTATCCACACCCCTTTTGAACAAAAACGCCATATAGCCATGTATTTGCCCACCCGCCTCATAGGCAAAAAACTTCACTTGATGGGTTTTTAAGCGGGTTTCAAATTCAGTAACTGCCTTATTTATCAGGCCATGGGTTGTTGCAACTTTTTTGTTGTAATAATCCGCCAAAATGCCCGCATCAGCTTCTGTCAGCTGCCGGATATGGGTCTTGCCGTCGTCCGCATTAGGCAAATCGGCAGGTTTTATACGCATTTGGTGTCCCATTGTGCCAAATCCAAAGCCCATTTTATGGTAAAATGCCGGGGCAAAGGGGTATAAGGCGGAAAAATTGCGCCCTTGCGCAGGTAGGGTGTTAAGCCATTCCGTTAGCAATGCTTTGGCCACACCTTGCTTTTTGCGGGCAAGGTCCACGCAAACAGAGCCTATGCCGCCGGCCTTAATTGGTATGCCACGAAAATTCATATGGTCAAAATCCCACATATTGTAACCGCCAACAACCGCATCGTTTTCATCATGCACGGTGTAATAGGTAACATCAGGGCGTTCGTTGACGGTGGCCATGCGAGCAGAGTATGCCTCGGGGGTTGTATCGATGCCCGGATAGGCGTTTAGTAGAATTTTGGTTAGGGTGTTTAGGTTTTCATTTGTCATCTTTTCAAATTTGTACATTTTTTACCTCCCAAATAAATTGTCCAGCCATGGTGCACCGTCGGGATAAGCCGTTTTTATGGCATCCATCAGCCATTTTTTGCTTTCCCCGCAAAGCAATGGCATAATCGCCTTAAAGTCGGCTTCTGTTCTGGGTTTGGCATACGCACTTTCGAAAGAATATTTGTCAGACTTATAAAACAGTATAATTTCTGGTGCAAGATAGGGTATTCCGTTATGATATAAAATTGCTTTATCCATTGGGCGGGTTATTCGTGGGTTTTCGCTTGCCACATAATTTTCACCCTCTTTTGTGTCAAACTCAAGTTCAATAAACTCAATATCATCTTGCACAAGCCATTTGCGGGTTTGGTAGGTGTGCACATCCCCCTGTAAACGGTCAATTTTTTGTAAAACTTTTGGTAGGCAGTCGGGTTTTATGGCCCAAAAATTTTTGCAGTTATCCCAAAAGCCGCCTGCGATGTCGTTTACCTTGTAGAACAAATATTGCCACACCGAGCCGTTTTCCACAAAGCGACCAAAAACAAACCAGCCCTCGTCTAACAGAAATTGCACAGCACGACGTTTATCCTCTCCAAATACCAAAATGTCAAAATCCCCATGTTCACGAAGCTCTTGCCCTGCAAACATATCAAGCGCAAAGCCGCCGCATATGGCATATTCAAAGCCCGATGTTTTGAATATTTCGTTTGCTTGCAATATTACCTCATCCACAAAACCGCCTCCTTTGTCATTTTACAAAAGCCCGTCCAGCCAGCTGTAACCATCAGGATGGGCAATATCCAAGGCATCTATAAGCCATCGCCTGCTTTCATCCGGCAACAAAGGCATTATGGCCTTAAAATCGGCAGGGGTTTTTTCTCGGTGTATTTCGTGTGTGGAGTATACTTGCGGAGATTTTAGAAACAGAATTATTTCCGGCGCAAGATATGGCACACCGTCCCTGCATAGGATGGCCTTATCCATATCCCGCACTACATCCTTATCCTTGTGGCAAATAAAGTTATTGCCCTCTCTACGGTCAAAAACCATTTCGATAAAATTAAAGTCAGTTTGTTGGTGGGATGAAATCTCAAAATCCAAAACATCACCGCCTTCCACCCTCGGTTTGGGAATTAGGTGGCTACCCTGCTTGATTGCCCAAATGGTACGTGCATCATCCAGCTTGCTGTCGTTTTCATCAGCTAAGGGGGTCAGCCCACCCCAGCTGCCGGGCTCAAAAACCCTTTTATAAACATCCCAGCCATCTTGCTGAAAAAGTGCTACTGCTTCTCTTTTATTCTCTTGGAAGGCGGAAATATCCAAGTCACTATGCGGGCGCATTGTTTTGCCCGCAAACAATTCCAATGCAAACCCGCCGCATATATAGTAGGTAAATCCGCAGTTTGCAAAAAGGGTGTTTCCTTGTGTTATCAACCTATCCATCATTGCACCCCTTTGTTAAAAATTTGTATGCCGCCGAAGCTTCATTCGGCTTGTCGTAATAACCTTCCCCATCAACTCTTATTTCACCTTAGAGTCACAAATAAAACCCGTATGTTGGCGGGCTTTATTTGTGACAATTAATTTACTTACGGTTACCCAACCATGCGGTTACCGCATCCGCTATGGCTTTGATGTTTTGCGGCTCAAACGGGGTTGGCAAACCAGCTTCCTCAATAAGTCCAAGGAATGTTTTTGTGCCGGCGGCACGTAGCAACTTCATATACTTATCCCAAGCCGCCTTTTTGTCCTCCTGCGCTTCTGCCCAAAACTTAATTGCCATAAGCTGTGCCAGTACATAGTCGATATAATAAAACGGGGCGGTATAGATATGGGCTTGGTTTTGCCACCATCTGCCGTCTTGATAAAACTCAATACCATCATAATTCAAGAAGGGGCGGTACTGGGCTTCCAGCTTTGCCCACTGGGCGTGTCGCTCGGCCGGGGTGGCATTGTAATTTTCGTAAACCCAATGCTGGAAGTGGTCCACCATTGTGCCATAAGGCAAAAAGGTTACAGAGTCGGAAATGTGGCTGTCATAGTACTTTTCAGTTTGGTCACCAAAGAAACCTTCCATCCAAGGCCATGCAAAAAATTCCATTGCCATAGAGTGGATTTCTGCAGTGTCAAAACTGTATTCCGCCAAGTCTGTGGGCTGAATGTTGCGGGCTTCATAAGCGGCAAGGGCATGACCAACCTCGTGGGTAAGCACATCCACGTCGCCAGCCGTGCCGTTAAAATTGGCAAACACAAATGGCATTTTGTAGGCCGGCAGATAGGAACAGTAGCCACCACCTTGTTTACCCGGGCGTGTAACAACATCAAACAGCTCATTGTCCATTAAAATGTCAATAAAATCCGCCGTGTCAGGCCCCATATCCTTATACATTTTGCGGCCATGTGCCATAATTTCATCTGGCGTGCCGATTGGCATTGGGTTGCCGTCTGGATAACTAAAAGCATTGTCATATAGGCTGATTTTGTCAACACCGATGCGTGTTGCCTGCTCCACCTTAAAACGGCTTACCAATGGCACGATATGGGAGCGGATACCCTCACGGAATTTGTCCACCATTTTAGCGTCATAACAATTGCGACCACGACGGTAATATGCCAATTGGATATAATTGTCATAACCCAAAGTTTTGGCGATTTTGGTACGCACAGCCACCATCTTATCGTAAATTTCATCCATTTTGTCGGCATTTTCTGCCCACCAACCAGCAACCGCATCACGGGCAGAACGGCGAACGGCAGGGTCTGGATTTTCAAAATACGAACCAAACTCCGCTAATGTTAGGGTTTTGCCGTCGTATGAGATTTGTGCAGATGCACGCAACTGGGTATATTCGGTAGAAAGGGCATTTTCTGCCTGCAAATCCTCTACAATCTCTGGGGAGAAGGTTTTTAACTGCATTTCAGCGTTGACAAACATCACATCGCCCCATGCCGCCTCCAAATCCTTACGGAAGGGGGATTGCAACAAGGCCTGCACAAAAGCTTGCCGGTCTTTTTGAAGAACAGGGCCGGCATTATTCCAAAAATCTACCTCATCCTTGTAAAATTGGTCATTGGTGTCAAGGCTTTTGCGGATATGGGCAAGGCTAATAAAATGATACACTTGCGTTGAAGCGTATTCGTCAAAGGCTATGTAGGCATCAATTGCCTCCTGTGCTGTTTTGGCGGCATTAAACTTCGCCAAATGGTCCTGAATGGTGGCTTGCACCTGTGCAAGCTCTGGTCTTTGATACTCCATTTGTGAAAACTTCATAAGCTATTACCTCCAAAATAATGTTTATTTACGGTTATCCAGCCATGCGGTTACCGCATCCGCTATAATCCCTATGTTTTCGGACTTAAACGGAGTTGGCAAGTCCGCCTCCTCAACCAACCCAAGGAAGGTTTTTGTGCCGGCGGCACGTAGCAACTTCATATACTTATCCCAAGCCGCCTTTTTGTCCTTTTGGTTTTCTGCCCAAAAGTTAAGGGCAACAACGCCGGCAAGCACATAATCGATATAATAGAAGGGGTATTGGTATATATGCAATTGGTTTTGCCACCATCTGCCGTCTTGATAAAAAGGCATATCGGACTGGTCAAGATACGGGCGGTATTTTGCCTCCAAAACTTGCCAGTGGGCATTCCTTTCCGCCGGGGTTGCGCTGTGATTTTCATAAATCCAATGTTGAAACTCATCTACCATTGTGCCGTAGGGCAAAAAGTTTACGCTGCCTGACAGGTGGCTGTCATAATACTTCTCAGTTTGGTCGCCGAAGAAGCCTTCCATCCAAGGCCATGCAAAAAATTCCATTGCCATGGAGTGGATTTCTGCGGTGTCAGCTGAATATTCTGCCATTACCGATGGTTTTGTGTTACGTGCCTCGTAGGCGGCAAGGGCGTGGCCAACCTCATGGGTTAGCACATCCACATCCCCCGCCGTGCCGTTAAAATTGGCAAAAATAAAGGGCAACCCATATGCGGCTAAATAGCTGCAATAGCCGCCACCGGACTTGCCCGGGCGGGTTATAACATCAAAAAGTTCATTATCAATCAAAACATCAATAAAATCAGCAGTATCCGGAGACATTTCTTTGTACATTTTGCGGCCATGTGCCATAATTTCATCAGCCGTGCCTTTGGGCATGGGGTTGCCATCCGGATAGTTAAAAAAGTTGTCATAAAGCTTAATTTGGTCCACCCCAATGCGGCTTGCAGTTTCTTTCTTAAACCTTTCCACCAAAGGTACGATATATTGTGCAATACCCTCTCTAAACTTAGCAACATCACCTGCATCGTAACAATTGCGCCCCATGCGGTAGTAGCCAAGCTGCACAAAATTGTCATAGCCAAGGGTTTTTGCGATTTTGGTGCGCACTGCCACAAGTTTATCAAAAATCCCATCAAACTTTTCGCCATTGTGCAAATACCAGCCCGCAACGGCTTCACGGGCAGCTTTACGCACTGCACGATCTGGGTTTTCGTGGTATGGCCCAAATTCTTCCAGGGTTAAAGTTTTGCCATCGAAAGGGATTTGGGCAGATGCTTTAAGCTCCTCATATTCGGTTGTAAGGGCATTTTCTGCTTGCAAATCTTCTACGATTTCCGGCTTAAAGGTTTTAAGTTCGATTTCTGCATTAATAAACATTACATTGCCCCACTCGGCTTCAAGTTCCTTACGGAAGGGGGTAGAAAGTATGGTAGCTATAAAAGCCTTCATATCCCCTTTCAGTTCCGGCCAGGTTTCGTCCCAAAAATCAACTTCGTCTTTGTAGAATTGGTTGGTGGTATCAAGGCTTTTGCGTATATATGCCAAGTCGGCAAATTGGTCTACTTCTTTGCACATATAGTCATCATAAGCAATATAGGCATCCATCGCCTCCTGCGCTGTTTGTGCTGCCTTAAATTTGTCCAAATGCATGCGCATTTCCGCCTGCATTTTTGCCAGCTCTGGTCTTTTGTACTCCATTTGTGAAAATTTCATTCGAAACACTCCTTTAATATGGGTTTTTGGTAGGGGCGAGCGATGCTCGCCCCATTCCTGTTTCGCCTTTCCTTCTCGATTTCGGCTTGACCAAAAACCTATAATTGCATTGGTAACAGGGTAGGTTGCAATCTGTGAAAAGTGGAAGTAATATTAAAATACTCTTGGATTATAGTTTTTTCGTCATATAATACCGCATATGCCCTTGGGGGTAGTTTTCCAATTCACCGTAAACTATGTATCCTAATTTTTCGCTAAGCTTGCGCATTGCAGGATTAAAGGTTTCCAAGATGGCAATTTCGCAACCAAAATCTTTTGCTTGTTTCTCAACATCACGAATGAGTGCTGTCGCATACCCTTTGTTGCGGTATTCTTCCTTAACCCACAAATCTACAAGATAAAATATCTTCCAGCATGAACTTTTTGAGGAAATACCAGCTACCATCTCGTCGCCTTCTTTTATGCACATATCGAACCAGACAGTATTTGGGCTTTGCGTAAAAGGAATTTGACTTTTGTTAAAATCTATAATACCATAATCCATTACAGCGGTGTCCTCTTCCGATGCTTCAATTAATTCAAACTCTGTGGGGCTATTTTTGTTTGCATATTCGGCAGAATTTAACACCTTTGACATATAGAAATCGCCATGCCCCTTAACAGGACAATCGTCTATGGTTCCAAAAACCGTATACCCTAGTTTTTCATAAAACCCTGGCGCTTGAAAGGAGTAGGTATCCACAACGCTAAGGGTACACCCTGTAGCGATTGCCTTTTCTTCAACATCCTTCATTAATATTGCCCCATAACCTTTGTTGCGATGCCCTTCTTTTACCCATAAAATGTCAATGTAGAGTACGGTTTTGAAATGTACTTCTCCCCATATGCACGCCACCACTTCGCCGTTTTCTTTTATGCAGGGTGTAAAGTATTCATATACCTTGTTGGATAAAGAAGTGGCTGCTTGTGTGTGTTCTTCAAGGCGTGCCGTAAGGTAATCACAATCGTCATCGGTTGCGGTTATAATATCTTTATTCATAGATGCCTCCAAAAGTATAGATGCTTATTTACGATTGTCCAGCCATGTTGTCACTGCATCTGCTACAGACTTGATATTAGCCGGCTCAAATGGGGTTGGGATACCCGCCTCTTTGATAAGGTCAAGAAAAGTTTTTGTGCCGGCGGTGCGAAGTAACTTCATGTATTTATCCCAAGTCGCCTTGGGGTCACGCTGATTTTCTGCCCAGAAGTTAAGGGCGATAAAGCCTGCCAACACATAGTCGATGTAATAAAACGGAACAACGTATATATGCAGCTGGTTTTGCCACCATCTTCCATCTTGGTAAAACGGCACTTGGCTTTGGTCTAAGTATGGGCGATATTTCTGCTCCATTTTCGCCCAATGGGCGTGGCGGTCTGCGGAGCTGGCTGTGTGGTTTTCATAAATCCAATGTTGGAATTCATCAACCATTGCACCATATGGGAAAAACGTGACCGAACCCGATAGGTGGCTGTCATAATATTTCTCGGTTTGGTCGCCAAAGAAGCCCTCCATCCAAGGCCAAGCAAAAAACTCCATTGCCATAGAGTGGATTTCTG
>Ga0131853_10003306_pt1 | contig 28944 bp, 19 predicted proteins | sample TergutLab28metaG_FD_92764 | JGI IMG/M metagenome (GOLD analysis project Ga0131853, IMG submission 92764) | Labiotermes labralis P1 segment gut microbial communities from Petit-Saut dam, French Guiana - Lab288 P1 (version 2) (version 2) | ecosystem: Host-associated > Arthropoda: Insects >... | reverse complement strand
CTTAATGTATACCTTCTGTTGATACTGTTATACAGTCTTAATGTATACCTTCTGTTGATACTGTTATACAGTCTTAATGTATACCTTCTGTTGATACTGTTATACAGTCTTAATGTATACCTTTTTCTTATTCCTAATTATTTTGTGTGCTTCTTTTCTTTTATGGTGATACTCCTGCTCTTCATTCTCCCTTCTTCCTTTTATTAACCACTTTCCTCATCATACTATCTGTTATTTAATGTCTGTGTACTTTCATCCTTTTCTATTTGCTGTTGTTTTGTTTCCTTGATTATTATTTTAATGTTTTCCCATTTTTCACTAATATTATTGTCAATATTATCATCATCTTCCATATTTTCCAATATTTCGAACCTATTATTAAGTTCTATAGCATGTTCTTGTTTCCACTTCGAATTTTGAAGAATATTCACAATTTTCTTAGTAATGTGTGAAGTTTACAATGTTATAATATTTTTTATATGATTCTAGCCTAAATGTGGATAATCTTTATTAAAGTACATAAAATATTTTTTTGACTTGAAACTTTTAATTAAAAAATGTATATACAAATTTCATATTCTCCACTTTATAGATTTAAGAGAATTATTTAATTTGTGGTGATGATGTTGAATAACATCCTATGCTATTAAATACTGCAAAATATTTCCTTGAAATTTAAAATATGTAATAAAATATAATAATGCATCACTACAAAGTATTTTATGTTTGAAAAAGTGTAAAAAATTTGTATCCAAAGGATTCTTTAGTTTAGTTTGTGATGCACTGTGTTTTCGTGTGAATATCAAACTCTGAAATTAAACATAATGATTTCTGATTAAAATCTCCAAGTAGTCAATACGAAATTTGTTGCAATGTTTAAAAAGAATATTTTGCACTATCTAAATAACAGGTGTGTGGACAATGGTGTCAGTATGTGATGTATCAGTGTGAATTTGAGATTTTAGAAAAGAAACGATTCCATTAACCCGTTGACGCCGGAATTAAATCCCACCCTCGTCCACTTTAGTGGCTATTCAGCTATTTAAAGGGCTCACTGCATGACACACATATATATATATATATATATATATATATGTCGTTAGGTGGCTAAGGGTTAATACTATTTGCCCTCACAGCACACCACACGCCAACTTTTAACATCATAAATTCTTGGCAACAGGTTGCTAGGGCAACTGATTTGTATAGCGACACCTAATATATGTGGGTTCTGAGTGTGAAACTTGCTTCGACTCACCTTTCTGATACCTATAGTTTTTGAAGAGTTTGTGGACCTCTGATTTAATAGCACTTTGTTAATTAACATGAGGAACCTTGAGTTGAAACCAGGTTTCACTGCTAAACAGAATGAGTGTGGTGTCCATTTCTCTACCATGTGCCCAGTATGAAGTTTTGAATTTATAAAATTCAGTCTTGCTTCATTAACTGTATCACAGATGATGTGAACCACAGTTGTTTTACACATGTGGATGCAGTACACACACATATCTTCTGTGTGTTCACTGTCTGTTTAGAATGGAACATGAGGTGCAAAAGCTTTCATGTATTTGCAAATTGTTGTAAAATTTACATAAAATTTCTTGTAGAAACCATTCTACATATGTGTCATGCAAAATGTGCATCTTCCCTATCAGCAGACTCACATACTCTCTGTTAAGCAACGCAGAAATAGGTTGTTGAGTGGTCATATGTGTGTAGTATATCCAAGGTGATGGGAAGTGACTAGTGACAGTTGTCTTTTAACCCAATGTCCCTGTACAATCAACCAGCTAGGTAGCATATTTTCACCTCATATTGCACTCAGCTGGCTAGGTACTGTTCATGAAGATTTTTAAACATGTAACGGAAGTCCTTATATTCTTTACAATTAAATGTTCATTTCCTTGGTCATATTTAATGATAAAATTGTGAAACAACGAGTGAAAGACAATTGTCACAGAATATACATACCAGTTCTTATCAGTATCACCTACACATAAAATCTGAAGTCATTTTTTATATCTGATACTCTTAACATTATTATAAATTATTATGCCATTGATGTTGATTTCAATTGCAATGAGGACATCACTGATGCCATTATGACTCATGCAATCTGCTATTTGTGTACTGTTGAGTTCTAAATTTGTACTATATAGCCAGGACATACAAGTGGATAACAGTGTAGTTGACACTTGAGCTTAAACACAGTGGTTATGTGGACTGAATTAATCTCTCGCCTCTTGATGGGTGGCATGCTTCAGGGAAATTTTACAGTGACAAGTTCTTTAGAGGTGTGTTGTATGCCCAACAAACTGATGTCAAATCCAGTCAAGTGATGGGGGGTTGAAATTCACTTGGTAAATTTGTGTTGAATGAACAGTGAAACCGGTATTCACATGAACACAACTAGTTATACAGAATTCATATTTCATCTTTGATGCTACCATATTGTGTTGCATTACATGATATAAGTTGTTACTAACTATCAGACACTTGTATGATACAAACTTGAATTATCTTATGAGATTTGTGAATCTGAGATCAGTGTTGAAGATCCCAGTTTTCTGACATCAGCCTGTGTGTATCGGTAGGTGGGTACCACTGTTTTGGGAAGGTTTTGTCACCTCCATCTTCAAGAGAGTTGAAAAGAGTTCAGACAGACCGTTAGGTCGACAGTCCAGATCAGTAACATTAACAATCTCAAATCAATTTATTATGCATACTTTCATTCTGTTATAAAATATGGAATGATATTTTGGGGTAACTGTTCCAACTGTGGGAAGATTTGCACTAAACAAAAGGAATCATCAGAATTATGGCTGGTACACAACCCAGGACCTCTTGTAGCAGTCTATTTAAGCAAGTAGAGATTCTCCATGTTCTATGGCAGTATATATGAAGGTAAGTCATTAAATAACAGGAATTTTATAATAACTTTTTTACAAGAGTACTTATAAAAATTGTTTGTGTCTTATTTTTGGACATAGTCCCCCTGCTTCGCAACACACTTGGTCCACCTGTCCACAAGCTTGCGGATACCCTCTAGAAAAAAGCTTTTTGGAGTGGCCTTTAACTAACATTGCACTGCCTCATTACCTCATTGTCATCTGCAAACTTCTGGCCCTGCAAATGTTCTTTCATAGGTCCAAACAAGTGAAAGTCCAATGGCACCAAGGCCAGACTGTATGGTGGATATTTCGACACCTCAAATTTCAGACCACGCGGAGTATCCACTGTATGCGCAGCCGTATGGGGGCAGGTGTTGTCGTGAAACAACAATACTCTTTTTGAGAGAAGACCCCGTCATTTTGATCGTATCGCGAGCTTCAACTTGTTCACTAGCACGTCACTGTATCAGGCACTAGTCACAGTTTGACCCTTTTCCTGGAAGTGCACCAATATAGGGCCATTGATATCCCAAAAGATGGTCAGCATGACTTTCCCAGCAGAAGCCTGTGTCTTGAATTTTTTGTTGGCCAGAGACGATGGGTGCTTCCACTGCATCGATTGTCCCTTACTCTCTAGTTCATAATGGTACACCCAGGACTCGTCTCCTGTCACAATTTGATGGAGAAAAGCATCTCCTTCACAAACATGACAGTCCAAATGCTCCTGAAAAATCATCTGCCCTGCATGCTTGTGATCATTGGACAACTGCCTTGGGACCCATCTGCTCACACTTTCCTATACTCGAGGTCATCATGGACAATATTGTACACAGAGCCATGACTCATGTTGAATTCTACAGCAATTTCATCATTAGTGACTTGCCTGTAGTCATGGTTTCACTGCTTGATCTGCTGTTTCACTGTCTCAGTTGTTATGCTAACTGGTCTCCCACTCCAGTGTTCATCACTGACGTTTTGTCCTCCATTTTGAAATCTTCCCACCCATTCATACACCCTGCCCTGACTCAAACAACTGTCTCCATATTGAACCTTCATTCTTCTTAAGGTTTCACACCCTCTGACCACAAAAAATGAATAAAGCTTCGTTGTTGTGCCATGGTGCAAGTTGATAGTGGAACGGCCACATTGTATGAGCTATTGTGCAGGCTCATACTGCTCGATTGTCACGACACCTATATGGCATGTTGCTAAGGAGCCATTTTGTGTCCGGAAATAAGATTTTTCATTGTGCATACTTTTCCATGCACTTTAGAATAAAATTCCTGTTATTTAATGACTTTCCCTCATACTTTCATTAATTAACTTCATTATCAGTAATCAGGAAAATTTTCCAACAAATTCATCTGTACACAATATTAATACAAGGAATAAACAGTATCTTCTTAGACCAAATGCCAACCTGTCTTGTCAGAGAAGTATGTTCTATGCTGACATCGCAATATTCAGCAGTTTACAGCCTAGTGTGATAATGCTGAAGAATGACAAGGCAAAATTTAAAGCAGCCTTAAGAAAATATGTACATACGCACTTCTTTACCCTGGAGATAAATTTTTTATGTGTAAGAATGATTTATCATACTGTTTTTGTAAAATATTTGTAGTATTTTATACAGTAAATTTGTATATGTGTGTTTATGACTTGTTCCACATCCTACTGTCTTTATGACACACTTATGAATCCATGGAATGTTATATATATGTATATGTATGTGTGCATGTATGATGTATGTAAGTATGTATGTATGTATGTATAGATAGGTGGGTGGGTGGGTAGGTAGGTAAGTAGGTAGGTATGTGGGAAGGGGGTGGCTAGAAATGGAGATAGAGAAGGATGTTGGAAAATTCAGAGGTACAACACATCACATTCATAAAATTGAACTATACTTTAGTTACAGAACATACTGCAAGACCGGATTGTGCTGCAGTCAACTAAATCACATGGCTAATTACATTTGTAGCGGTTACTTGACAATAGTGCATGGCATTGCATTTAGAATGGCTACAATTTTAATATAATCAGAGTATATTTATTATCAAATCAGAATATAAACAAATGACAGACTATGTGAATTTGTTGTTTACAAATGTAACAGTGTTATTTTGTACTAATTTATCTTTCTTTTCTTTTTCATGTCTGAACATCAACACACAGCGTAAGTTTTGCTTAATGTTTTCTTTGTTTCCATTATTAATCACTATATCAGATTGTTAAGATTGACAATCAAAAAGTGGATTCACAGGATAATTCTAGTCCTGATATTTGTATTATACAGTCATACATTGCTTAACAACGGGGATGTGCCTATTGTTCATAGGCTACAAACTTGTACAGCATGTTACTGTACTTAATACTGTAGGCAATTGTAACAAAATGGTAAGTATTATAATGTAATATTATATTACTATATTATAATATTATAATCTTATGGGACCATCATCGTATATGCCGTCTGTCATTGACTAAAACGTCATTCGCGGTGCATGACTGTATAAGCTGTACAGCATAACAAATTGTGACACTAATGAAGTATGAACATTTTCTTTGTGCTGTGACATATTTGGTATGGTGAATAAACTAAAAGTGTGTGTGTGTCTTTGTTTTAGCCTTGTCACTTTGGCCTTTGCGGGTTCAATTGGGATGACACTAGTGATACTGGGATGTGCCCTACCAGAGTACCAGTAAGTGCATTTATACATACAGAAAACTGAAGTACAAGTGAGTGCTGGTATTTGTCATGTGTGAATTGTATCTCATCAGTAATATCTTGGCAGCATTTGGTAGGTAAGCTATAAGTTTCCACATTATGAATGCTTTGTCACATCTGCAAAGAATCCAACACTTACTGGAGTTGATGGATGTATGATATTTTAATTTATGCATCTGACCCAGACTGGACATTACCACAGTGATGAGTATGGAAATACAGTGTTGTCTGGTAGATAGGTACCAACTTTTTGGAGTAACTTGCTGCCTTCATCTACAGGGTAGATGAATGAAGTGACTGGGAGCATTAATGTTTAAATATAGAGATGATAGAATCAGAACAAATGAGCGAACTGGTGGGAACCGATAGCTGTAAGACTCAGGTTTTTTCATTGGAGAAAGGAAGGAAGGAAATAAGGATAGAGTGAGAAAGGAGTAGAAAGAAGGGAAGAGAGAGCAAGAGGAAAGGAGACGTTGCAATAGGCAGTGATTAGTGTGCTTTTATAGGTGTCAAGTTAGAGAAACCAAGTGACTTCTTACCCTTAGCAGGAGTTTTCATCCATTTCTTCAAGGTGTATATGAGAGTCTTCTTTGGAGAGAGACTATTGTCCCTGCTCATGTTGTAGTTTAATTTCTGTCACCTTCTACTGTGAAGATGGAAGCAACAGCTTTCTGTGAAATGTGGATATCTATCAGACCATGTGGCATGTGACGTCCCAGAAAGCTGTACTGTGTGAATTTGCCTGCTTTCTGTACTTAGGTAGGGACAAGGAATGGGAACATGAGGGTTCGCTTGTAGATTTTCTCATTTGATGTACAAACTTGATGCATTCATTGAAGGTCTGGGCACTGACTGATCCTTGCACCATGTTTGTTTTTTGGCCTGCTGTGCATACCCACCTATGATTAGCAGTTTGAAGTGCAGTACTGTACTTAAGGGGGCCTTATGAAGTTCTGACTTGTCTGAAGTGGTTCCTATTTAGACATAATGGGTGCCTAGTTCTTTTGGTTGAAGATTCTCCACAAAAATCTATGCACATCTTAATTCAGTTACAAACTTCATTATGGTGCTTGCTTCTCATTATCACCCCTTCTGTTCATTGCCATGCACCAAGGATCCTTGCAGCTTGCAAGGTGAGTTTTTTAAATATGTGTTATTTGTTTGTTGCAGAGTTTGGTGGACATTCTTTGTGGTACTGTTTTACGTTCTGTCCCCACTGCCAACCCTTATAGCACGACGCTATACAGAGAGTTCTGGGTCTAGCAGTACGGCTGCATATGAATTAGCTATGTTCGTAACAATGGGGTTTGTCGTGTCTTCCTTTGCACTACCGATTGTCCTGGCTAGGTCTCCAGAGAGTGCACCTGTGGTAAGTTTGGCATTATGAAACTACCCCAGCTTTTGTTGTAAGACTTGTGGTCACAATATACTCTTGTAATGTATATTTAATGAACATTTGGTTTGAAACTTGTAATTTGTAACTTGGAATAGAAATTTTATTTGTTACATACAGGCAGAAAGTGACTGCCACACACTTTCATTTATTCAGCAAATACTGATGCTGTTCATTGGCCTTAGAGGCATTTGTACATCTGAAAGTCATGTGACAGTTCGCTAAACTTTCTGGAATGGCTGACGTTACGCTTCACCTTTATATAAACCCATTAGCACTGTAAACGACCTCTCAATACGAATCTTATACGCAACGTACATGTACTTAATTAATTACTGCAGTTACGTATCCTGAGTTGTAAAGAAGTACATAATTGAAGATAGAGCATAATTTGGTTGTGAATCTTGCAGTGATCTTCAGTCTGCTAATCTTACAAGGTAAGCTGTGCTGATTGTTTTGGAAATTCTAACTAAATTGAGTTGCGTACATTTGAACTGAATTCGGATTCAATTATTCTAAATTCTAAATTCGCGTAATCTGGTTTATATTTAAGGCAAGCTAACTTTCAGTATTTACGAAGTTATTTGTGAACTTAATTTATCATTCCCACTGTATATATTATGAACGTAGTAATTTAGAATATATAGTTAGACTTTTTATTGTATTGTCTTGGAGTCCTTTTTATCAGATAAGTATTCTGGTATGGTGGCAGCAATAAAGCAATAACTACCTAGCTAAATGCTATACGACCCTTTACCCGTAGTAATTGTCAATACAAGATTTGATGGAGGTCCAGCCCATTCCGACATACACTACACTCTTGTTTGCAGTGGAGGTTCCAAACGTTTGTAGCTTTACTACTACTAATATGACTAATACTACTACTACTACTGATACTGTTGCTATTAATGGTGCTGGTGCTACTACTACAACTACTACTACTACTTTTAATGCTGCTGCTGTTCCTATTACTCGTACCTCGTACTATAACTGCTCTTACTGATACTGTTTGTGCTATTAATGGTGATGCTGCTGCTACTACTACTACTACTACTACTACTACTACTACTATCACTACTGTTGCTGCTTCTGCTATGTAATGAGGACAGCTTATATTGTCATGAAATTCATTTTTATACTTATATAGTGTCTTCCTCATCACTCGCTTTGAAAGAGTCTATGGACATTTTGTAAGATTGCAGAATAAATAAATGAATGAATAACTCTATAATTTTAGTTTTTACTGCAACATGAAACATGTAGTTGATGAGGCCTAGGGTTGAAACAGTGGAATAGAATTATATCATGATGATTATTAAAATTTATGTGTCATAAACGTGATCAGGATGCACTAATGAAAAAATAGAATTTTGTCTGTAAGGATTTGTGAATCATTCTTAAACAGTGAAAGTAATAATGATCAATTTGTATTTCAGATAAAATGGGGAGCTTGTTACCTGACTCTGGCAGGGAATGTTGTTGTCTATGCAACTTTGCTTGGCTTCTTTATGACATTTGATTCTGAAGATACAGACTATAGCATGTGGTGATTTGGCCGTGATTCAAGTTCTGTTTGCACTCAGGCATAATTATTCAAGTTACATGATACATGATTTATATAAGGAAAGGATCTTAAAGTGATGAACTGCAGTTTTAGTTTAATTCTTCGTTATGTTTGGAAGTTAAACAATTCATTATATGTCCCTTACCATGAAACACAGGAGGTGCTGTACAACAAAACAAGCACATAACTGATCGAAGGTGGTGTGGTAAGTCACCTCTGTTTTTCTTTCCTTAATCCCTTTCACTTCACCATCTCTTTTCATCCCTTTTCCAATATTGCTTTCCCATTCCTTTTATATGTCAATGCTATTATCATTTCTCTCCCTTTTCTAGGAACAACAGAAGTGTTTTCCACTATCCCTAGCAAAGTTGTGTTGGATTATCCCCAACCATGCCGTTAACTGGTTGTTATACAAGATGGCTTTTTCCAGTAGTGTTAAATGATAATGGAAACATATCATTGGTTTTAAGGACTGTTGTTATACTTGCCAAGAAACTTCCTGTGTGTCATGATATAGTTTACAGTTTGTAAAGTCATTGTTTAAAGCACACAAACTTGAAAACAAAAATTTTTAACAAGGTGAACAAAATTAATATCTTTACTTCTGTACATTGTATTACAATGAATGCATATGTGATGGCTGAGAATTGCATTTCTGAAATGCTGAGTTAAAACATGACTGCCAAACTTATGGAACCAGGAGATGTAAATTCTCTGTTGTCTCATGATAAGGTGTTACAAGTGTTTTATGGTACTAAGATTATGCAGCACCATTGGAGATGAATGAAATACAACTGTGGAGCACATTGTCATTGTATTGGCATGTGATTGATACTGTAAACAAGATTTATATTTGCAAAATGTATGGCATAAGTAATCAGCCATGCTCAGGCTCCTCTGAGTATGCAAGAGCATATGAAATGGTCTTTTATGTAGCTTTCTTCCAGGTTTGAAGCAATTCACTTCCTCTTACATTGTTTCAGAATATTTATATATTTGTTGTTAGAGGATGGCACTTCACTTGAAAGTTATGCAAAAAAAAAGTTGTTATTTCCAAACTACTGAGGCCACAGAAAGAAATCCATGAGTTGACAACTTTCTGTCTCCCACGAAATGCAGTGTATTCTGCTCCAGCGTGGGTCCCTCTATCCCTCCCCCCACCCTTCCCAATATAACTATTCTGTTTACTTGAATGTTCAAAGTCGTGATAACCACGTGCTGATCTTGCCAGCACATTGCTATAGATCAGGGGGTACTGGATGAGGATACAGCAGTAGGCAAGAGATGGAAGCCTGTAATGCCATCATCCCTACTGTGCCCTCAATACAGACAAGTAGTATGTATGAGATGTAGAGGGTGATGCAGGACTGCATGTGTGGACATGTAACATGAAACTGGGACAGCCCTGAAGATTGTGAAGATTGCAGCAATTCTGAATTTAACAGTAAGGATACTTGCAGTGTTCAAGATGTCATACTGCTGCTGTGTCTGAGCTCATTATTTTCAAAATACATGGTAGAAAAGGATCAACATTATGGACATTTGTCCCAGTTTTTTCTTTAGAATGCAAGAGCTCTTTAATCAAGCCTCTTCACCTATTTGACCTTGTACATACTCAGCAATACAGACTACAGTTATCTTTGACACAAAATTATCTTCATCTGCTATTGTTCGACAATAAAACCTGATTAGGTTTGAGGTTGTAATGGTGGTGATCACAACGATTATGGTGTTATGGGATGTAATACCATTTAGTTTTGTACCTGCATTTTGAGGGGAACTGCAGCCACCTTTTTCAGGCTATGAACTAAAAGGTGTCACATTCGAGACGACAGTTAAAAATGTTAGTAACTTCTCATACATATGTGTTAATATTACCATGTAAATATATGGATTGAATTTGAAATTTAAGGTTTTTGTGGCAGTATAGTGGTGTGGATTGTGAAATCGTATAGTCTGACAGGTACTAAACATTTTTTAAGGTGATTCATCCCCATTGTGCTTAATTCAAATGTTGTATTAAGAAGCAGTCATATACAAGACATATACAAATTTTCAGGTTACTAGTTTTGGCTTTGTTAACAAGCCATCATCAGGCTTTTTTTTTAAATCAAGAACTGTCCACTGAAACATTCTTGCATGTAGGGTTATGATCTCATTCGTTTTCAGTATTTGTCATAAAATTTATTTAGATAAATAAATAAAATATGGATGAAATTATGGAGTATAGAAAGGTTTTTAGTGCCATAAGTGTAAATATAAATGTGAATAGACATGGTTGGCATTACGTCTGATGTGTTGCAGCACAAGTCTGTCTTGTTCTTCCAAGGCCCTATAAAATTTCTCATTTTACTGATGTAAGTTACACCTGCAGTTTTAATGTGTGGGTACTCCTTAAAAATGTTGTTATTTGGTATTTATCTTCTTTGTATTTGTGATTATGACCCTTGAGTACTGTAATATGGAGAACATTTGAATTTAACCAGTAATGTATTATGAGTGTAAAGAATTTGTCATTTTAGTGATTAGTGATAAGAGGTATGAAGCTGTACTTACATGTTTATGCAATGTTGGTGTTTTCACTTTGTGGTATGTGCCACTGGAAGGTCAGTGTTTCATAAACTTTCAGAGATCAATGTTTGGTATGTGTGTGATGTGAGGTACAATTGCCTACTGCAATTTAGAACATGAGATCTCAATCCTGTGTGCAAGGATAAGTTTCACTGGATAGCTGTTGTTAAAAAAGTTCTGATGATGGCTCATTAACATAGCTGGAACTAGTAACCTAAAAACTTGTTTATGTGTGGTGTAAGACTTTTTTCTTTAATATAACAGCCCACATTTTATTAGAAACTGCTACCCCTGTTGTCAGGAAAGGACATGTTAGTGATGAATAAAGAGACGGCATGTTTCTCAGAAGCACTCTCAACGACTTGCCAGACTGTATGATTTCATAACTCAGAAGGTAACTGATTCAAATTGAACACAAAATTATGTAATATGTTTCATAAATTATACCCTGTGTGCAGATGGTTAATAGTTTGAAATAGGGAACAGCAGTTTATTATTCCAGTCAGTAGATGCCAAATTTCATGTTTGGGTGTGGTCTGTGGTATGATTCAAGGTGAGTGTGATAGTGTCCCTGTGATTTGCATACTTCTTGAAACTGATTTCTTATATCATGAATTGCACTTATGTAATTGAAGTTAATCTAGTTTACATAGTGTGTATGGAAGTCTGAAGTTTTTATATGTACCTCTATCACAAATAATTGTATGAATCCTTTCTGCTTAGTGTAATCTGTGGAGACGAGTGTTTTGTTGCTGTAGTGATGGTATGAGCGTTAAGTGAACAGACACATGGCTCCCAATTGCTAATCCACAAGTGTCAAAACAGGTGTTCTCAAAATTGTTAAAAGTTGCTGTATACAGTAAAAGAGTGAAACCATTATTTACAATTTCCCATAATCCCAATCAAATATTTTCAAGGTGATTTATCCCATTATGTTACAATACAGAACCAGTATTCTTGTGATTCGTTATTATTTTGTTATTATTAATGGGTTTATAGGGTTTGTCCTTCGTGTAGTATTTGGAACAGAGCATATAATTTTGGAAACTGGATCTCACAGAAAGTTGTTCTCAGTGACTGGTCACACTAAGCCACTCAGTTACATGTTATGTTTAGAATGCAAGGCAGTGGACAGAATCAAGAAACCCGTTGATGTTGAGTGTCATTGGAGCCTTTTTGAATTGATCAGTGTAGTCTGTTTTACACATATATAGTTCACCTGTGATTGTGTTGAATGTTTATTGAACAGTTGTGTAATAATAAAAAGACCCTATCTGTAAGCTGAAGCCATAAACAAGGGAATGAATAATTCATATTTCAAGACCAACAACGTGTACACCTCGCACAATACATAATATCGGTTCACTCCTACATGTTTCGGTGGCTGACTGCCATCTTCAGAGAGTCACACCAGTATTAAAACCTAGTGAATTATGGTACAGATTGTGAACTGATATCAGGCGTATATATTTCTATATGCAAGTTGTTGGTCTTGTAAAATGAATTATATCTCATTACATGGTATGAATAACATTAAAAAAGGAATGATTTCATTGCTTTTCTTTATACAACTGATTGATTTTTGCTATTTCAGAAACCTTCAGTTTAAAATAACCGAGTATGAATAAAAGAGTTTTGAGGCAGTGGTAAAGTTGCCTCTGTTTCAGCATGCAGGCATTGTATACTGTATTGGTGCAAAGTGAAACAAAACACATAGGTTTTGTGAATGATGTGTGAAAGACACCAATTGCAACTTGGAATACTTTAAACTCTTGTTCGATAAAAGTTAAACCAAATGTTTACTCTTCGTTTTTTAAGAGAGTTTTCTTTTATATAAAGTTCGCAACATAGACTGTTCATTCATATGTAATATGCAGTGTTCCATTATGTTGGTTATATTTTAACTGTAACCACTGTAAATAAACTTTTACCCCAATAACATCAGTTTAATATTTAACTATCTTTTTCCTTGTGCCTCCCTGTCTCCCAGGATGTCTGTTTCCTTGAGGTTTATCATCCATCTTTTGTGTGCTAAGCTCCTCTGTTTTCATCACCTTCGCTTATACTGAATACAAGAGGAAAGAGTAAGTGCCATATCATGATATTGTATACAGCCTACATGAGGTGTGAGGTATGTTTTAAGACTCTGATCTGCTAGGATGTGGCACACCGTAATCTGGTGTGTAGTTACCAAAGTTGCAGAGGAATGTGCCGACTTTTTCATCAGTGAAGGGAGTGAAACAGAAAAGGTGGTTGGTTGTGTGGGGAAATGGGGTATGAAAATGCATCGCAGAGAATGGGTGTGGCCAGTCAGAAACGTGAATGGAAGAAAGATTGGAGGGGTGACAGTGGGCCCTGAAGTCAATTTGTCAGAACAGGAGGAAGTGCATCAAATTCATGTTTAAATGGCGTGGATAAAACAATACCTTTTGCAGCACATGCATTGTTTGTAGCCGGGAACGAAGGGTCAAGCAGAAAAGAAACATCAGCATGACAGAGGAAACAGGAAAATGTGACAGGAAGCTGCAGCACTGATATGTTCAAGTACGCGCGTTTGAGTTTGCTTTTATGAAATAAGAATGTAACTTGTTTTAACTTAACTCACAACGTATGTTTTATGCATTATGGTCGAGATAGAGATCGAGTTGTAGGTCTGTGCACTGGCACCGGGACCCCGTAGATCCTTTGTGTGGTAGCAAAGAGGGTTTCCTTCACATTCCATGTATGCCTTCGTGGCATAATGCAGAGAGAGAGAGAGACATTGTTTCTGTCATGATCGACATTCAGCATTTCCAACACCGGCCGGGGAAGGGGTTTTCGTCCTCGTCATAGTGTCTTACACCGTTTCTTATCGGATTGGAATGGAAAAGGGGCTCTTTACATTGAAGTGCATGAGGTCGAAGTGTGAAGTTGGGCACTCACCTGTATCTAGCGCCGATATCAACAGTGCCTGAAGCACCTCCGGGACTATTTTGCAAGTGACGCCTTGATGACCCACTGAGTCCTTACTAACTATGGCGTCCATTCTCTTAGCCTGTCTAGTTACCTTACTGAGCTATATTCAGATACAAGTTGCCATTAATACAACGGGCAGCGAGAGACATGTACAAAGTAAGTCTGTCACGTATGTGTTTTGTCACTGAGAAAACGGACTCTTTGTGACAAAGAAAATGCAACGAGATTATGGTGGCTCCGGAGGAGCATTCTGAAGAGGACGGCAGGAACGTATCGCGAGAAGCACAGGACGTGCGACGCGTGAAGAAAAATGAGGACAGACATATAAGCTGAAGAACGGGGAGAAGAATGGAAAAAAACAGCGAACGAAGAAGAACACGCAGCACATAAGGGAGAATGTAACACAGAAGGGTGGTGTGCAGAAACAGAAAGTAAGTCTGGAAAGCCCAGTGGGTTACTTGTGTAATGCGCCGTTGCCCAGACCAGCTCGCCTTTCTCACCAGTACCCATTCTTACCCGCAGGGCAAGGATGGGTGAATTTGTACTTCCATTCACCCATACGACCGTATGGTGTGTTGCTTAAGTACTGTAAAGAAGTACCGTAAGTAAGAGTGATGGCAGAGTAAGTGAATAAATGGAGTACGTAAAGAAACACAGAGAGAAGAAAACGAAAAGAACGAAGAAAGGAACTAACGATACGTAATATGTAATTGGGGAATACACTGCTAGGAGTGTATGAACCTGCAAGAAGGAAATGATAATGGGTACAAATATACAAGATAGAGAAAACAGAAGCAAGGGACTTGAAATGCGGTTGACATATATACATCACAATAAAAGGACATTTCCCATTTATCCACCACAAAAAAAAGAGGTCATATAAGCGAAAAAGCACGTTATTCATTCAATAAAATTAACATTGTCATTTAAAAAATATACAATATTAAAAACAGAAACTGTTAAAATTTGTATACACATACATGTAGTGTTATAGTCTGTCGCCAGTTCTGTTGTTGTCTTGGTTTTTATGTGCCCACCCATACTGTTGTTGTTCTCGGTTCTTTGATTTAACCACGCGCGAGCAGGAAATGGGTCACGAATATTGCCGAATTTTTCTGAGGCACTTCGAAGGTCTACTACCGAAGTCGTTTTTATTTTTCCCTCAGACTGTGATAATATAATAATACAATTACGTATTTCTTAAAAATGTAGTAGAATTTTTTTTCGTGTCTGTACCATTAAACATGCAAAAGTTTTAAAAAGTAACAAATAGCAAAAACATTCGGACATTTCTAAAAATTTAAAAAAAAACGCCAAAACATAAATATTTTTTCGAAAATGAGGGCATGTCCGGAGAAAAGGGGACGAATGGTAGCCCTACGTTACATAACTAACGCGAATAAACAACAGAAATGGACAAAGTCGGAAACAGGCGACACTACATTACGTAGCACGGGAAAGATGAAAGTTGCCGAACAGGTGTGCCTAGTCTACCCACGCAATGTCGAATACAACATCGTTCGTAATTGTGTTATTTTGGTGCTCTGTCCCTTAGCTCTTCCTGGCAATTAGAGATCTCCCACAAGAGAATTGTGGAATAGCGTAGTCGGTATAGCGGCTTGCTACTTCCTGGGCGGTCCGAGGTTCGAGCTTTGGTGGAGGAAGCGATTTTCTCTTCTCCACATATGTCCAGACCGGCCGTGCAGCCCACCGAGTTTCCTCTACAATGGGTACCAGGTCTTCTTCCCGGGAGTGGCTGGGGCGTGGCGTTGACCACCTACCCCAATCTAGTGTGGAGGTTGTACAGCTGTACCGCTACTCTCCATGTGTGTCTTCTAAGGCACTTAATGAGGTGAACTTTACGGTTACTTTCACCTGAGAAATGTAGCACCAGCCAGGTAAATGTAAACCACCACAACTTACTTCCCCAAGATACACTTTTATATTATTCTGTCATCTACCTTATGTAATGTTTCTCTGTTATAATCTATTTCCATGAGAATTCGGAAGAGAGATATGTTTCATTTATCTTTCATTTGTACTTGATTTACCGAAACTTAAAGAAGTGAAGAATAAACAAATGCAAAATCTTGTTCTGTAATTTTCTCCATTATTCTCTTGCACCAAATTAATTTTAAGCACTTTTTGCTAATGCACCCCCTCCCCTCTCCGACCCCATTCCCGTGTCACACAACGGACGGTTACACTTGCAAGGCCGACTGCATAGCCTGAATTAGAAGAAATCTAGCGTTTGAATAAATTCTAAAATATGGTGTACACATATCTGCGGTTAATGCGCGCTGACAACTGAACACTGGACAAGAATTTATATCCTTATCACTATTATCATCATCATCATCGATTTCCTTTTAAGGATTAGGACTTTGGCCTATTCCAAATTCAAAATGCCCATCTCTTATATGTATGTATGTATGTATTATGTATGTATGTTTGTATGTATGTATGTATGTATATATATATATATATATATATATATATATATATATATATTCTTGTCCAGTGTATCGTCTATATCTATATACCTATCTGTTTACATCCACATTGATGGAGTACATTCCGTTGTGTTTTAAAACGATTCATCATTAAAACACCACTATACAACACTACAATATTTATTATGTATCAATACATTGTTACCAATCAGCTACATGCTTCGGCCCACAGAGTCAATCATTACGCCTTGAATAAAAAGACAATGTGCGTATAACGTAAGACTGAGGCGCGTTCGTTAACCATTGTTGCCGTGGGAAAGCAATAAATCTTTTATATTCTGAGCGTGTCTGTAGTTTAGATATCCAGCATGCAAAGCGCACGCGCTGTATTGTATTCAGCTAGATATCATAAATGTACATATAATACGACCTATTCACGTTGCGTGCTAGGTAAATAAGGCTACAGACACTCCTCAGAATATGTAACAATTATGGCTTTCCGTGGCAAAAATGGTTTGGCAAACGCGCCTTTATTTTAAGTTATGCGTAATTACTTCTTTTGTTTATACAGGGTGTTTCAAAAAGAGCTTTACAACTTTGAAAGCGTATAGAAATTTATACAGAGGACATACACAACGTTTTGAACTGTCAAAAAGTAGCAAAACACACCGAGTTTTACCTCGGATAGTTATGGTTCAATGTGACTTCTATTGTTAATGCGGCAGACGTCCCACCTGTAGTCAGTCTCTTGCCACACGCTACGTAGCATCTTTGGCGTCACTTTTGCAACTGCGGCAGTAATTCGAGTTCGGAGTTCAACGACATTTGCAGGCAAAGGTGGTACGAACACTCGATCTTTAACGAATCCCCATAAGAAAAAATCCCTTTCATGTACGTGGTACTCTATATTTCTATACGCTTTCAAAGTTGTAAAGCTCTTTTTGAAACACCCTGTACTTGCACCGAATATTTTACATACACATAGTCCCGTTTTACTGTGTTGGTGTGTTACTTGCATGGGCGCCAACTCAACGACCTTAAGTTGTGCCTACGTCATCCTGATGTGTTTGTCTTCTACATAACTTTTCTGTTTTGAATTAGTAAATGTTGAACAGAGGGTATGCGTTGAGGGTGCCTGTGCTATTCATTTGTTATTTTGAAGTTTCCAAGTATATATAATGTTTTTCAATAGTAGTCACGTGGCCGCCTTTCTTAGTGACGTGCAGCACATACACAACTTCATCGCTGGGACATGTGGCAAGAAATTTTTCGATTAGGTGTTGAGAAAATGTAGAATTGCTAATACAGTTCCTAAACGACTGTAGATCTTCTTTAAAATGGTCACTATTCTCTTACTTTCGTATATTCCTGCCTTCATAATGACGGTTTTCCTGCAGCCTCACACAAGACTTGCGACTTACATACTTCATTTCCGTATTTTCTTCTAGCTTTAAACAAGCCCATGTATTCGCCAGCATTTCTATTCTCATTAAAGGAACGTGGAATGCGAATCCGTGGACATGACTGACTGACCTCTGTCAGTATAGGATACAGTGACAGTGTTTAGTGATGGCGGTGAGCTGGTGTCTGTTTTTAGTGAGCCGTCTTTGTCCACTTCACAAGTTGCATGGGGTGTGAGGATATATTTTCACACGTTTTCAATTTCGAATTTAAATGGAGGTGGGTAGTCGTCTTCACACATCGGCCGCTTAACCTCTGGGTAAAGATCCTCAGGTATCCACTGAATATGAAGATGGTGGTCCCCCGAGTCGTCTGGAAGATTTGGAGAAGAGAAAAAAAATTGCGTCTTTCGCGAATCGAACTCTTGTTTCTTGGTCATTCCTAGTCACGACACGAATATCTTCTTTTACGTTCCAGATGTCTTCGTGAAAAAAAATGGACGAAAAGCAACAAGGCGTAAATAAGAATGATATCGCCATAAGAAATAATGGAATTGGCAGTGGTTAGCGTAAAAGAGGGCAGCCAGCCAAAGAGCGTTAAACGGAAAAAGAGAGGACGTAAATTAAGAAGTTGTATATATTGGAAAGGTACCAGTGGCCGAGCGGTCTAAGGCGTAGGTCCGCGGCCGCTCGCTTACTGAGATCGTAGATTCGAATCCCGCTGGGGGCATGGCTGTCTCTTTCTTGTGACTGTTGGGTGATGTCGGTGAAGAGGTCTCTGCGTGGGGCTGATAACTCTTCTAGAGAAGTCCTGCTGAGTGTGGTGTGTCTGAGTATGATCGTGAAGTCTCGATAATGATAAGGCCCTGGCCCACTAGGGGCTGTTTCGCCAAAGGGGAAAAACTGTATTGGCAATAGGCGTTAAAGAAAAAACTCGTGAAAAATATGTGGCAACTTGCACACATATCGAATTCTCCAGGCTCGCGATTGTGTCTCAACTTCAGTACCATTTCTCGAACATGTAAGTATAAATTTTCAAGTAGGATTCTGGGGATCAAGAAATTTTGTTATCTGTTATCGGACGCGACACGATAATATTACAGTAAGATCGGTTTCATTTCTGACTATAACCTCGCGTTGTTTGTTTCATCAACCTTCTTCCTTTAAAAGAAGATGCAGATCTGCAGCGTGAAAATGGGAGGGACGAGGCCGACGGAAAATAATTGATCTACGTCACCTCTTTAGCAACACATGCGCAGACGTTGATACGATGTTACGGGCTCAATGATTAGGAGGATGTTGCCCGAATCTCTCTCCAGAAGTGAGGAATACGAATCTGCAAAAAAAAATGCTGACACGTTGTGTACTACCCCGGGCCAGCTGTGCCACTCGCCAATCAATAGACGACACAATGCCACCTGTCGGCCGAGCAGCGAGTTGCACGTTACCTTCGACATTATCGTCCATTTGTCAAAATAATGATTACGTACATTTTGACGAAACATGATACAGGAAATGTACGTGAAATATAATTTGGAGGTTTGTGGTGTAAGGAACGATTTATGTTACGGTATAAATGAACCATAGAAGTGGTGGCGGCTACCAGACACTGTGGTTGTATGTATATGAGATACCAAACACAGAGTCGTCGTTGGATAGAATTACATTGTTTGCAGAGAATTAACTCCTACTAGTTGAATGGCACTAATAGGGTCATAATTTGTTACTACAAGACTAGATTACCAGCTTAATAGAAATGCAAGTAAAAGTAAAATACTTCAATATTACCTGCGTAGTTGAAGATTACGAGCAGAATTAGACACAGAATATATATATATATATATATATATATATATATATATATATATCGGGAGAGAGAGAATAACAGAGCAAGGAATCGAATGCATTGGAATGAAGATACCCATGATTGTAGACGAACATATGGAGAGCCCACTTGCACGTAGAGGGTTTAGGCACACGAAACTAAACCTAATCCTGCACAGTTCCTGACGGTGTTTCACAGTATGGGATGGAGAAGTAATTGAACTGATACCTTCCAGATGTACGAGGAACTTATACTAAATTCATTGAGATAAGTCATTAATGGAAATGCCTTGAATGAATGATTTCTTTTTCCGTTTGCTTCTGCACAAGATATTCCGTGAGTGTCTGTTGACAACAAATTCTACATGCTATTTTATTCGACCCAATAATGCCACCCACAAACACGAAATCCTCAAGGGCTCGGCGGGTATTTGACGTAGGTGGAACCAAAGCCAACAGTCTACGTTACAAGGTGTCAGGCGAATTGGGTTCTGAGACACGTAGGCGTACATGAATGTTACACAAAACACTCCATATTTAACTCTGTGCACAGGGTCAATTAGATTAATGTATACACACAGCCGACACACTCAAAGTTGCACACACAAATACACACGAATTATTTTATTTAGATTTTTTTCAGGTATGTTTCGGTTTTTATACCGTTATAAAGACAACTTTGTGAAACATTTATGGGCGATACATAGGGTTCGCAACATTTACAAATATACTTTGCACGAATATGCAAATTATATGCTACATTTTCTACTAAACACATATGTAAATATAAGATGTATAATCAAAAGTTAGGTTTTATCATCAGTGTAATATTAAGATGTAAATAGTTACGAACAGTTATTCGGATTTTACAAATCAGTTCTTTTTGTTTTACAAGAATATTAAATCCAATAGAACAATTTAGTATCAACCGCAATTTCGGGAGCGCTGAGGTAGTTTATACCTCCATCTATTTTCGCAAAAGATTTGAATTATTTTTTGGTTACATGAACGAAATAAACTGGTTTTCAAGGAATCGGGTATGCTGATCAAAATTGGCAGCCAGAAAGTTGTAAAATTTGCATTTTTGTTGTTGTTTCAATGTTCATTTCTAAGCCAAACCTAAACACCACCTGTTATGAAATATGAAACGCTGACGTTATTTCAATGAGAAAGAACTGTATTGAATAACAAAATATCATGTTCATAAATTATGGCAACAAATTATAAAAAAAAAAACTAATGAAAAATAAGAAATTTAAGAAAACGCAGCGTTCTTTTAAAATCCGATACTCCTGAAATAAAACAGTCAATTAATCCAAAAATTGGACTCCAAATTTTGAATCAGCAATTCATAAATAATTCGAAGACTTAATTTCATTTGAGGCCTATATTGCTGTACCTTGTTCAAATGAGTTATATTTGTGTTCTACAGAGATCGTTACCATACAGTGACTGACTTTGCACTCTTGAGCCTTATATTACACTCGTTGACATGCATTTTACTACGTGTTAGGCTAAGCTTGCAACGGTTATTCCAGTCGTGCTGACCGAATGCAACGCACGATTTTACAAACACGTACGTCTACTGGCGACTAGCATTTCCTTCTCCGTCTGTGAAAACAACGCCATTTGTTTGTGGTAGTGGAGTCTTCCCCAAATATAAAGCTATATTTTCACTTTCCAACAATACAAGACCGCAAAACTCTTCAAAATACGCAATAATGAAGGGCAACATTGAGGGATAAGATTCTGATGAAGGCAATGAGTTTGTAGAAGATCCGAGTGGTAGCGCACCGGGGAATAATTCTAGGCTTCTAAACCCGCTGTACATAAGCAATACCTTGTAAAAGAACGACAATACTGATGAAGACGGAACTTTGTTTGTTGCTTGTAACAGCTTTAAAAAATGAAAGATAATCAGAACTACTAGGTTGAAAGGCGAAAAATATGATGTTTCTGAATCCCTTCTACCTTAGTATGCACAGTGGTTTCCTGCATCTGCTTCTTTTCATAACGTCCCACCTACTTATGAGTGTCATTTTTAATCGCATTCACAAAGGCCAGCATAAAAAGCTGTCTATAATTTCGCAGATTTCAAATAACAAAACTGTTCACTCGTCAAGTGTGTCAGGTACAACATGCCATAAGTCACCCGAAACGTCTTTTCTTTCCTAAACAAAATTAGAGTAAAAAAACTGTAAGAAGAGAGAAGCTTTACTATATCTTAGTAAAGGGAAGGTAAAGCTGTCCCTATACACGTAATGGAACCAAAAGGAGGAGTGGAGAAATATCTCCACTTATTCTTAACCTCACTACTAAATGGAGGTGTTGTTGTTGCCAATTTTTCTTCTGGTGGCACAGATTTTTTCCCATTCGTACCTTGAGACTAAGACTAGGGCCATTTTGAACCGACAGTTGATAAAATGTTGCTCTAGACATTCTTAAATAACTAAAGACTGGATTTGTACGGATAACTTTAACATCGAAGCGGGTTCTGATCAAATGCACCACAGATTCTTCTCAGATGATCATACTGTTTGATCCACCAGGTTTACACTTTTTGGTATGTTTCAAATACTGTACAAATAATAAAGAATGTAGGTCCTAATTGCTACTATTGGGTACGTTGTGATATTTATTTTACGGTAACATTTGTTGTGGGCATGTTACCACAAATTGTACATTAGATATGTTTGTTTTTTGTCGGCCCGTTTTCCCATAAACTTATTGTCTGCCGTTATAGTTATATCCTTCAATCGTACGTCGCTGTTCCCTTGTTGATATGGGTTCCGTTTTCTTCTTACGCCTTTATCATTGTACTATATTTGACATTTGTTATACTAAATACTCGCCATGGCGCTCTGTACCGGGATTTATACAACCCTGGCTAGGATATTGTACAACACACCTTTTGACATATAAGATATTTGTGTTCTTCAGGTCTGTGTTAACGTACACATGTTACATTTATGTTACCGTACAGTTGCTGACAGGAGCCAAATTTTATTTTTAGGCTATGTTGCTATAAACCTGTTGACATACCAAACGCTATCGGTAGGGCTGACAACCTCACCACCTTCACACGCCGATTGTCTTGAAATCTAGGGGCCTCATCTTCCTGGAACCCTCAGGACCTGTTCAGGCTTGTACAGGGATTGCTTTACGTTCTTATATTGACGTTTGTTTACCTAAAGGCCCTATCATTCGTGAAATATATATATATATATATATATATATATATATATATATATATATATTCTTGGTGTTCTTTAGGCCTTTATTTCCAATTGTATTATGTGAACTCTGTAAATTATTGTACCGTAAACATGTAGCAAAGTGTTATATTTGTGTTACTTAGGCTTATTTTAGGACATCCCTATTTATGTATGTTATGATGGTTTCCTTTAGGCCTGTGTTGTTGTCCCCTTGTTAATGTGTATTACAGGAGATTCGTTCAACCTACGCACCATACCGTTTATAACACGTTTCCTTGGTGTCGTTTGCATCTGTATCTCCATGCAACTTTGACATAACTCTGCTCGTGTCCTTCAGTCCTATATAGAGCCGTAGACTTGTTGAAATGTGTTATATTTTCGTCGTTTAGGCCTACGTTTCCATAGTGACACCTTAATTACTACAATATTAACTTTTCTTGCTGACAAGCATTATATCTGTGATCCTTAGGTCTACGTAACGATACACTTCTGGGCATATTTTACATTTATAATCTCCAGGGTAATGCTACATTAACTTTCTGATATGTGTTTGTATATTTTGATAACGTAAGGTCTATATTACTACACTCTTGTTTCTCCTTCTTCTATGGCGCTTCGGCTCATTTTCAGACCATGACTCCTCGAACATGTGCCTCCACCCTTCTCAGTTCCTTGCTGCCACCTTCCAGTTCAGTATATGGAGCAAACTAACGGCATCCCTCACTCTTGTGTATATGTGTAATAAGGGATTATCTAATGCCTGTTTCCGTAGACTTTCTGTCATTATCTATGCCCATGATACCACACCCTTATTGATATGTGTTTTATTTTTATTTTCTCCACTTTTGTGGATATGTTTCATGTTTGTTCCTTCCTTGGTTGAAGCACTGTGCTACAATCCGGAAGGTCGCGGGTTCTATTCCGAGTGGTTTCACTCGAATTTTTCACTAAAATAATTCTCATGGCCGCTCTATGACTCTGGGGTCGACTCAGCCTCTAATAGGAATGAGTACCAGAAATATTTCCTGATGGTAAAGCGGTCGGTGCGTAGGACTGACTAACGTACCGCCTTTGTGTGCCGATATGTCTTTAAGTCTGTAAGCCTCAGCTTCCTGGAACTCTCAGAGTCTGACCAGGTCTGTATAGTGATTGATTTACCTTTACGTTCTTGTTCCTTCTAGGCCTGTGTAAACTGACCGTTGTTGACCTGCGTTGTATTTATAATCTCGAAGGTTACATTACCATGCACTGCTTGACATGTTTTATACTTACGCTCTGTAGGCCTGTGTTACCCTGTCGCTGAATATGACTTAAAGAAATCAAGCACTAAATTCTGGTGAGTCAAAAACCTTGTCCTCCAAGATCTTCTCATAGCAAACAAGCATCTTCATAATTCTTTGCTAAGGTGTTGCTCGCCGTTTGTTTCAATCAGTGGCCTGAAACACTTCAGTCAGTCCAGGCCCCTCAGTCACGTTCGAAACCGTCACGGTCGTCTCCTCAGGCTCAGGCCTAAGTTCTTCAACTTCTTCGAAAGCGGTTTGCTTCCGAATTTCAACAAGGTCGTCGACCGTGAGCTCCTGATCATGGAGTCCAACAACTGGGAAACATCTCCAGCTTCGTATTGATGAATTTGCGTTCTTGGCTTAGTATACAAAGTATGGGACAGACAACGTAAATGTCGGAGGTGACTGTACTGAGAGAACGCGATACAGGAAGGCTGACATATCCTTGCTCGCGATCAGCTGGTTATAAAAAAGCGATTATCCTCCACCTCGGGATGTACATGTATACAGGGCACGTTTCTGTAGCAAGCCAGAATCAGAATCTGTAGTTTTGCCTAGCCACGAATACATAAACATACTGTCAACAGAACCGATCTGTAGATGTTAGGTGTAGACTAGATGTGAATTGTGTTCATGTGTTTATCTAGCTTATAAAAATAATGTATTGTTCATATGAGTAATTACAAAATCAAGTACTTTTTTAAATAGTATTGTTGTGCATTCAATTCCCGGCAGGAACAAGGAATTTTTTTACTCTCCTACCGTCCAAACGGGCTCTGGGAACTCACCCCCTATTCAATGGGTAACGATGGCTTTTCACTGACAGTCAAACAGTTGGGACGTAAACCTGAACGCTCACTTCCTTCTGCTGCAGACCTTAAGAATGGGTGGAGCCCTGCATTCACTAACCATATGCCGTCATGGCGTGAATAAGAATAAGGTGACCTTCCAGATTGATATAATAAATTGATTAAAGTAAGTTGATATGGGAAATTGAAATTAAACGAAGACGTAAAACGAAACTTGCCAACGAACGGCCTTATTTGCAACAGATTCATCTCACGTGTTTCTTTGTCTTCATCAATCCTTAACTACGAGCACAATTCGTCTTGTAATACTTCTCAGCGTATTTTAAAGTTGATGTAGCTAGAGCGAGCTCCTGTCCTATGCATCCAGATTTAAAGGTTATTTATAGCACGTTCGAATCAATATCTGATCCACGGAGCGCCTGACATATCTACGTTATAGGCTACATTAAAAAGTAACGTCAGCGAAGCTCTTCACATTGTTGATGAAGATAACCACTGAACTCTTTAAAGCGTACTTGGATCGTAATCCATGACCAGGAATTGATGATTATGCTTGTCATCAATGTATGGGCTGTGGGTGGGAAATTAGTAATCGAATAATATTGGATGCCCACATAACCTGTGACCTATAAGAAGTAAACACATGGCAAATTCATTAGCAGTGAGTCACCGAAATAGTCACAGCGGGAAGGCGTAGTGACATCTCCACATAGAACACCTGCCGGCTGAAGACTGTGAGTTAAAAATTTTCTCTCACTATTTTATGACGACTTTTGGATTGACACTCCATGAAATAGCCAGGCGTAAGAAGGGGGGGGGGGGAAGTTAAGGTTAACCTTCACATCTTGATGTTTTCATGTTTACAGACATAAATCGGAGTATCTGTAGAGGCGTAGATTTATATTCGAGGTTTTATAATTTTTTTCAGTCTTCAGGCGTACGTGTGCTTAGTATATTCAAAGAGGTCACGGCAGCTACAAAATGCTAAGTGTTCCCCTTAACAGATCAAAGAGTGGGTAGCAAGCCTGCCTCATCTTTCGGGAAATCACAGGTTTTTAGTTTTCAGTCCGGATACCGGCTATCGTGATCGAGGTTTTTTTAAGGTACCCTCAGTCAAGATAGAACCTCTGATCACGTCACGACAGCTTCCTTCAATATCATTTCCAATTCTTTATCAACTAATCATTCCACCATTCGGCAATACATATCGATGTATTGAAGGCTTCTTCAACAAAAATAAATACGCAAATAAATATATTATGTAACTAAGGATAGACAATCTTACATTTTACGGTTTAACACAAGCTGGCGACACAAACAGCATCCACATTCTAGACTCTGCCATTACTCTCTTGCCGGTTTGTACAGTACAGATGACATCGTTCAACGAAAAGTTTCCTGTGCTCTGCTTGACCTCAGGAAGCCAGCCAGCTCCATGTTCAGCAACCCCATAATCAGATTACGCACTTTGCAGTTTGACATTTACACACACACACACACACACACACACACACACACACACACAAGCGCGCGCGCAGCATTGCTGCCACAGGGTGTATAGGAATATCATCTTCTCGTAAGTTTATTTTCAATTTAAAGTATGAGGTTAACATTTATTGAAACGCGTTGATATGCTTACCTAATGACTGAAAAGCGAACACCACCGTGTCGAGAGTAGCATCTCGCTCTGTATAGAACATATGTTTTGTTCCACAGTGAACTTGGTTACGTGATGTAACATTAAAAGCACAAAGTACACCAAATTATCTGGCACTTGGATGGCTTATTATGGTAAGGTTTGTTCATTCCGGCCGATCGGTCCGTCGTCGCTGTGATTTCCTTTATCCAGATACTGAATTGACACCCCTAAGTCGGCCACAGACACACGTCGTCACGTTCAGAGTCCATCGTTCTCAACAAACATGATAATTAAAATTACACTTAACATATCAGGTGTCTATCAGTACATGGAGTGACAATGAGAAGTGAAATTAGCAGTTCGCAGCTCGTAGTAGAAAGTATAATGAGTGACTTAGAGTTCATCAAATACCGCGGAAGAAACACGTATATCAGCACATGCTTAGTATTATATACCTACGTAACGAACAGAGCGAAAATTTCAATTTTGGTTTCAGAATGAGAAAAGGAATAAATTATACTTCGCAAATCAAGTATACTAACAGATGTATATTCAAAAAGACATGCAATATAAGTACACACGTAACATTGAGGTGCGTTCGCGTAACCATTTTTGCCGTGGAAAAACAATAATTATTTCAAATTCTGAGTGTGTGTCTGCAGCCTTTGTTACCCAGCATGCTAAGAACATGCGCCATATTATACTGTATCGTCGTTTGTGGCCTGTCCATCTCTACCATATTTTTCACATCATCTCACAAACGGCACGGTTTTCGGAAAAATGTTATTGAACATAAAATATGTGTTTTGATTTTCTCTACAACTTTTGCTTGAAATATTTTTCCTTCTAAGAAGAACTGAGCGTGATATTAAGCTTATCATAAATGCTCGTACATCTTTATATACAGTGCCGTTATTGTTGTTAGATTTTAATGAAACTTGAATTTTATCGACAGATTTTTAGAAAATACTCAAGTATCGAATTTAATGAAAATCCGTCCAGTGGGACCCGAGCAGTGCGGACGGACAGACAGACATGACGAAACTAATAGTCATTTTTCGCAATTGGCGAACACACCTAATAAAAACCAGTATAGAAAAATTTAAGTAAATCAGTAACAGGCACCCATGAAACCAAGATCATCAAATAACAATCCCTTGAAACCGAATTCTTACGAAAGGGCATCAGAAGACTAGCCAAATTTACATCCTAAAAATCTGTTTTAATGACATTCTCGTAAGTCTTGGGAAGGGGGGGGGGTCTAGTTATGTAACCCACGTACAGATACGTGTTTGATATAACAGATACGAGGGTACTGTGGACGTAAAGTGGTTTCGTCTAGATCGGGACAGGTCCCTTCTGAATACGACAATAAACTCGATACGAAGATAAAAACAACAAATGCATATAAACATTTAAAGTTATCTTATATTATATTATTAACATAGTATGCCTCCTACATGTTTCGGCCACAGTTCTGGCCATTCTCACAGAGATGCATTACAAAGGATACATTACATACTTTAAAAAAAACGCACAAATGTAAAACACCAAGCTTTAAATACATGTCTTAAAATATGCATTACAGTACAAAATACAGAGTACAGAGCATCTTGCCGACCCAACAACATCACTACTGCTTTACTTCGATGGTGACACACTGCATAATAGCCACATAGAACATTGTTACACAATTGAATTTATCAAAAAAAATTGAATCTGTATTTTATATTTTAGTATATATTTTAAACCATACATTTAAAACTAGTGTCTTGTATTTGTGCACAGGTTCAAAACTTGTTGTTACATATCCTGTACAATGCACCTCCATCGAAACGTGTAGTAGGCTTACTATGTTTACAGTACAAGATACTTTGATATGTTTATACACATTTGTTTGTTTCGTCTCCATATGGAATCAGCTTCATGCATGAATCGCGAATTATTTAAAATGGCAATAAACATTTCTCGAACAGCTGAGCGGCTGCGATATGTAGCCTACATGAAGGACTCTGCCCTAGTATGGCAAAAGTTAGTCCGTGCCCTAACGTCGGCTTTTAACCTGCAGGTCCGCGTGCAATCGCAAGCAGTACGTGTGGTATTTGTCATGAGTAAATGGCACTGTTGGGGTTGGGGGGGGGGGGGGGGGAAGTTTTCCCCAACAATTTGGTTTTTTCTCTGTCGGTTTTTATTCCCAAAAACCCCCCCCCCCCCCCCTCATTCCT
>Ga0131853_10003305_pt1 | contig 28947 bp, 15 predicted proteins | sample TergutLab28metaG_FD_92764 | JGI IMG/M metagenome (GOLD analysis project Ga0131853, IMG submission 92764) | Labiotermes labralis P1 segment gut microbial communities from Petit-Saut dam, French Guiana - Lab288 P1 (version 2) (version 2) | ecosystem: Host-associated > Arthropoda: Insects >... | reverse complement strand
CCATTTGGAGTGATATTTTCTTGAATTAAGGTCTACTAAGACTCTCTGATATCTATCTTGTAGGTAGGATTTGATTAGGTTATTAGCTTTCCCAGAAACACCATAAAACTCTATTTTAGACAGCAGGATGTCATGGTTGACACAGTCAAATGCCTTTTGAAGGTCACAGAAAATACCGCCAACTAATAATTTATTGTTTAGTGCTGTCAGGATATTCTTGGTCAGTGTATAGGTCGCAGTGTCTGTTGATGATGCATGCCTGAAGCCAAATTGTTCATTAACGAGTATATGATTAGTATTGATATGATGATATAATCTATTATATATGACTCTTTCAAAAATTTTTGGAAATGCCTTGGAGATCATGAAGTCTCAGCCATATTGTGTTCCCTAGCACACTCTGTTACTTTGTCATTGCCCGTCTCCCACGACAAGGGCACTGAGTTGGATTTTGGGAGATATCTACAATTTTATGTCTACATTGATGAGGTTAGGTTTGGGTCCTTATAGGATAGCGTAAGCCTTGAATATAATTTTAGATACTGATATATTTTGATAAAAAATTGTATACCTCTAGAACAGAAGTTTTGGTCTCAACAAGTTGAAAAATTTTATGTATGTACATTTTCTTCACATAACATGTTTTTAAGATAATTACTGACTGACTTCAAATTTGTTATATATCAAAATTGTTAAAATTTCAGAGGTTTAAGGAGATGTATACTGATGATTTGAAGACATAATTTCATCTGTTTTTTGAGTGTGACATTTCTGAACACACCTTAACACAGCATTCTGTTGTCAGGGTTCAAATATGAATTTGGGTGAGGCACTCCAGTTTCTTAGAGAGTATGATCGAGAAGCATCTGGAATGTGTTTTAGAGTGACATCATCCCAATGGAACTACAGTACCAACATTACAGAAAAAAATAAACGTCATATGGTGAGTTTTGGTTCTAATGAATTACAGTCCTGTTGCAACTTCCCAATGTAAACAACCTACATGGAATCCTAAAGAATTCCAATTTTCATCATTTTGTATATTGCTATGCAACTTCGTTATATTGATGAAAATCCTTACTACCCTGCTAACAGAAGCACTTTTAGTTCAAGAATAAACGAATATTCCAAGGCCTGCAGTAGGGTGACAGTTCTATTTTACTTGAAAACATTTTGTGTTAGAATGGTCACTGTATATGTATGGTCTTTTTCCTCTGCCATCTTCACATTCTATACCTATATGCAGGAGTGTATTTATCAGAAGTGAGTTATCAATATGGTTACAGAGACGACAGTTGTATAATTAAGATGGTAGGTTCAGGTTCCACTACAATCATAGTTACAAAAATTAAACAATTTTTTTCATGTTGATTATTTTTTGTTTGGAACATACAACTGATTTCAATAAATTTTAACATACAACCTGGATTTACATCTGTCTCACCTTGTATTAAATGCACACTATTGCAAACCTCAAACATTTTACTTACCTAATTCTCATTCTTTCATTCATTCCTCTTGCTGTAGTTCAGAAATGTAGAGTATATATAAAATGCAGTCGTACACAAACTGTAATAAACATTATGCAACTTGCAATAACATTGTTTCCACTCCACATGCTGAATGACTTCAGTCATACATCAAATTCTCATGTGTAATTTTTGCTTACTTGACACAGGCCCACATATATTTAAATAATCAAAGGTACAAGCATTACACTCTAGCACTAAAATTATTTCATTAATTGCAAATAAGACATTAGGCACTGAATGTCACCTCTTCTGGGTTGAAGAGACTGTCTTCATCATGAGTAAATGCTTTTCAATTATTACTTTAACAGTATAAGGTTCTAAGTTACTCCATTAAAAGATTCTTGGCATAATTTTGGCAAGTTTGTAAATAAGCAGTAATATTAATTGTCCATTTATTAAATAATTTTTATAGCATATCTTCTGTAATTCATCTTTAACGTGCCATGCTATTGAAAATTCTTCAATCCACAAGAAGTCAATCATAACATTGTAATGAACTTGCTTAGTGCATGCTTAGCTCTGTATGAAAACACTGCTTTGATTATTTACTATTGTTTTTACCAGCAATTAACACTTGTACTGTGTACTTTGTCAATACTGACAAAACTTGTTAGCTCTGAAATATGAAAGACATTTTATGAAGAGGAACTGAGAGGCATGTTGACTCAAATCTGATTTATCAGGAAAAATGAGTGGCATCGACCATCTGCAATTGTACTGCTGGACTTGATGAATAAATAGCTATAAGTGCACAGCGCTCTGATTGCATAGGTTTCAATAATTCTGCGTGCTTGCTCAGTTTGTTGAACAGGCATTAAGTGCTAAGTTTCATCGCTCATCATGGAGAAGGGCTACATCCTACACATGGACACGCTTACCAGACCCTGTTGTTAGAAGACAGTTTCATATGTTAGCAATAGAGGGAAGAGCTGCACTTCCAGAGGAAAAGTTTACTGAGGTGAGTATTCATTACTTTCAAGAATCTGTTTTGTTCCTACATCCACTGTGGGTGGAAAGAGAGATGCAGTGTATTAATTGCTTGTTTTTAATGAAGATGTATCTTATAATATGAGGGTGTCAGAAGAGTGGTTTAGAATCAGAATCATGATGGGCTGCGGAAGTAGAGACTCATGGAGAAAATTGTTTCCTAACTTGGAAATCTTACCCCTCCCTTCTCAATAAATTCTTTCCCTTCTATTGGTCATCATAAGAAACAAAAACCAATTCCAGGTAAATTCCGAGATACATGAAATTAACACTAGACAGCATGCAAACTTACACCAACCCTCTGTAAATGCAACAAAATACCAGAAAGAGGTACACTGTATAGGTGTTAAGGTGTTTAACATGCTTCCATTTTACATAAAAGCAGAGTCTGATAATACAAAAAAATTTAAAGCATTGTTACCAAAATACTTATGTGAAAATTCCTTTTATTCCCTGGATAAATATTTTGAATGCCAAGTTAACTTTTGACATATGATCTGAAATGACACATGAGGGCTTTGGGACAAATGTTTCTTCTCTTTACTTACAAGTCTGTATTATAAATATGTTAGTATATACCCAACCACTATATGTAATGAAGGAAAATTTCCTATTTAAAGAGCACCTCTAATTGCTTCTAACTTATGCCACTAGTTTTATTTTTATTTTTTACTTTTAATTTTTATTCGTATCCTTATTATATTTTATTACACTAAACAATTCGTATTGTCCTCTCTTATTATATTTATCATACTAAATAACCACGTGATTGTTGTACACACTTGTGTTGATGTCACCCCTTAATCCCAACAAAGATGACGGTTTCCATATCCATATGGATTGTGTAATCCTGTACAGATTTACGGAAGGAAAATGAATTAAATGAAATATTAGTAGGGTAGTAAGTAGCTGAGAAGTTGGAATGCATACAGAATTTTAATACGGAAACATGGAGAGGAGCCCCACCAGCAGTCAAGAAGGAGGCAGGCTGGATGAGAGAAATGTGTTGCGACAATGAGAAGTAGATGTAACTGGTGCAGGTTCTTGTTGAAAAGGAAGTTTTATTATTAAGAGTGTAGAACTATTGGGTTACAGTTATAAACCAAATGAAGATAATAACCTATAAAAATGTATTTATAGTTTAAAATTACTGCTACATGTACACCTCAAGCCAAGTTAAAATTTTGTACTCTTTTCTATGCTTCTTTCCAATGTAATTTCCATTATTTAAGTCTTTCTATTGATTGTGCACATTGTATGTTTCTATATGTTTCACATTTGTGCTACAAAATGTTTGGAGATAGTGTTATGACTATGGAGAGCACACTGAGAAGAAAAAAGATTAACTGATCATGGCAATACCTATTCCTTTAACTGCTGATAATATTGAACCCATAGACAAAAATGTGAGATTTTATTATACAAGTCACTGGGCTATCTTCACATTTTCTTTAGACTCAGGAAGTTACAACACCGATTCTCAGTTACCTTTATAGGTTAGGGTTCTGAAGTCAGCAGCATAGTCAACTGTCAAAGAGATTTCATCATCCCCCTCCTCCAAACTCATAAAAATAATGGATAGCCTTCCAACCAAAAGTAGAAACACTGTAACAGAGATTTAATAATATTGCATGAAAACGTGACAAATAAAAATAGAACTGAACATGTTCTAAACACATTCTTCCTTCCACATTTCATTCTGTAATACTGACAGGTATGAGCACCATACCTGGTTCCTACTATTCCTTCAGTATTTTTTCCTAACTTTTTCAGTATGTATGTATGTACATATGTATGCATGCAATCATGTATGTATGTATGTATGTATGCATGCATGCATGCAATCACGTATGTATGTATGTATGTATGTATGTAGGTATGTTTGTATGTATGTATGTATGTATGCATGCATGCATGCAATCATATATGTATGCGTTTTTTAAAAATATAGTTTATTGCTTGCTCCATTACAACGGTAATACTAAAACCTTTACATTTCTTTGATTGTTCTATATAACTAGGTTTAACAATCTTAGAGTTTTCATTGCAGCTATATTACAAGCTTTACATTCCTTTTGATTGTTGCATATGGTCAGGTTTAACATTTTTTTTGCAGGTCTCTTTGCAATATTTCTGGAAGCTTAACATTCCTTTGGTTTAACAATCGTACATTTCTCTTTGGAACTATCCTATGAGCTTTACTTTCGTTTAATTAGTGTATATAGTAAGGATTAATTATCTTACAGTTGTCTTTGTTATTATATGTATGTATGTATGTAAGTATGTATGTTTGTGTGTGTATGTATGTATGTATATATGTATGTATGTATGTATGTATGTGTGTGCATGTATGTATATTTTTTTAATATATGGTTTATTGCTTGTTCCATTACAATGGTAATACTACAAGCTTTACAATCATTTTAGTTGATATGGTACAGTTATTTGGTTATTCTACATTTAGTTTGTCAAATTGTATTTCGTTAATAAGGTTTGTGAATTCATTATAGTGTCTTCTTATCAAGTCCCTTTTGTTAATTGGCCATTTATTTGTTCGTATTGCCTTCTTCTTTAGTCTGTCTCTCTCCTTTGTCAGCCTTTCGCATGCATATATTATGTGGTCAGTTGTCTTCCGTCCGTGAATATTTGTATTGGGTACTTCTCCTCTTCCTCTTTCAACACTCTTATAATTGCATCCGCAGGGTGCTGCCATTTTCTTACGCCCGTATCCCTTTCGAACTATTTTTTGTCGTTTATGTTTCCCCTGGTGGCATAATACAGTTGTGCCGCTTCCTCTATTTTTATCTCGATAGGGGTCATGCCTGTGAGTATATAGAGAGCTTTGTGTGACACCGTGCGGTATGCCTTTGCCACTTTAATGTTTATCAGCCTTTGCACTCTAATCAATTTAGACTTATAGCTTTCTTTCTCCATAGCGTTGATCCACTCTGGCGCTCCATATACTAGTAGGGGTAGGATTCCTCCTACGTATATTGTCTTTAGAGTTTTGTGGTCTAATCCCCAGTTAAGCTTTGCAGATTTTGATAATGAGAATATTAATTTAGTGCATTTTCAGCCATATTTTTTTAATATGTTTCTTCAATGTTAACTTATAGTCAAATATTATTCCTAAATATTTCAAACTATTTACTTGTGGTATTGCTTTTTTATTCAAATAAACTGTTATTTCTTTTTGCTCTTTTCTTTTCCTTCTGGTCAGCAGCATCACCTTTGATTTCCCCTCATTGAATCTTAATTTATCGTCTCTCGCCCACTTAGTGATTTTGTTCAATTCTACGTTGGCTATATTTTCTGCTTACCCGATTGATTCTGCTCTTACCATTATTAACAAATCATCGGCGAAGGCCACTGCTTTTGTGTGCTTTGTATATTGGAGTTTGGGCAGAGGGTCGAATTGAATATTCCACAGTCCCGGTCCGCAGCATGAACCCTGTGGGCAACCCTTGGTTATTTTCTTTTCCATGCTGATGTTGTTTATTGTTATAATAGCCTTCCTCTCCTTCAGGTAGTCCTGTGTAAGGTAATAAAGATTTCGGGGCCATTCTGCCTCTCTTAGTCCTTTTATATCGTAGGTCACCATGCCAACCCTAAGGCTCCCTGAACATTAAACTAGCTATAATTGCCACCCCCTCTCTCTAAGTGGCGTTCTATGAATTGCCTAACTTCCATGGCAGCATCTACCGTGTTCTTTTGGGGTGTGAATCCATATTGGTTCCCATTTAGTGCGTCTGTTTTGTATAGGTGGTGCATTATTCTTTTAATTAGTAATTTTCCCAGTATCTTCCCTTCAGTATTCAATAGACTAATTGGTCTGTACATTGATGGGCCTGAGTCCTCTTCTATTCCCGTTTGGCTATCATTAGGACCTTTGCTATCTTCCATTTTTCGGGAAAGTGGCCTGTTCTGAGGCATTCATTGTACAATTGTGTCATTGTTTTTGGTATAGCTTTAAATACAATTTTAACTATTTAATTCGTTATCCCGTTCGGCCCTGGTGCTTTCTTATCCTTAAATCCTTCCAGTATCTGCCAGACCTCATCCTGTGTGAATTCTTTGTCGTCCGCCGTATTTATTGATTGTTCCGTCTGTAGCGTAAGCTCCTTTTGCTGGTGCTTGTTTTTCTGGGGGTCGTCTTCTGGGAACAGATGCTCCAACATTAGTTCTATCGTTTCCTCCGTAGTTTCTGTTACCGTTCCATCCGGTCTCTGTAATGTTGTTAACGTTTGCTTGTTCCGTGTTTTTCCCATGGCTATTTTATACACCTAATTCCATGGGTTGTTTGCTGGTGTCAGTGTACAGTATTTTTTCCATGACCTTGTTTTCTCCTTCTTTATTGCTGTTTGGTAGTCTGCCTTCGCTTTATTGTATTGTCTCTTCCTGCTTTCTCTTAGAGTTTCGTTGTTTGTTGTCCGTTGGTACCGTCTTCTCAAAGCATTTGTCCTTTTCCTCGTTACTTGTAATTCGTCTGTCCACCAGGGCACCGTCCTTCCCTTTGTTTTTGGCTTCGATTTTTCCTTGAATCTGTACATATCCTTGCATGTTGTTTGTATCGCGTCTTCAAGCTTCGCCGTGAACTGCCTTGTGCCCAATTCTCCTTTTAACCGTCTGCTTAGTTTGTTATCTATTCCTTCCTGTCCCTCTCTTGTTCTTTCTATTGGGAATTCCTTAGAGATAGTGCTATAAAGTTTCTCGTAAAAAGCTGACCGCTGTTGCTCCTTTATAATGAACAAGAATCCTGGAGGATTGGTTATTTTTTCTTCGTCTTTTTCTATTTTAATGTGAAATTTTATTATGTTATGATCCGAGGCACTTTCTTCTTCGGATATCTCCCAGTTTTCATTGGCCGCTAACATCTTGTTGTCAGTGATGGTTATGTCGATGTTGCTTTGTCATTTGCTGCTCTGAAATGTTGTCCTTGGACTCTCTTCGTTTATTATATGCAGCTGATTGCTTGCAACAAATTCCTCCAGAAGTCTTCCTCGTACGTTTGTTGTCACATCATGCCATTTTGTTGACCTTGAGTTGCTGTCTATTGCCATAAGAATTTTTACTCCTTTGGTAAACTCCAACATCCTTTCTACCTTTTTAAAGGAGTTTTCTATTGCGTCGTTATACTCCATGTAGGCGCTAGCAGCATAGAATGTTTCCTGTCCTATTTTTATTTCCAAAAGCACAATGTCATTGTCTGAACATTGTGTAATCATAATGGCATATATTGTGTCATCTGGTATGATAATTGCAGCTCTACTTTTCTCTTCTCCATAGGCATATGTTCTGTAGCCCCTTGTAATTCCTTTCATTCTGTTCTTGTAGTAACGCTATATCTATGTTTTCTGTGTTTATAATTTGCATTAAATTATATGTTGCTACCCGTGAGTGCTGTAAGTTTATTTGGTAGCATTTGAGTTTTGCCATTTGTCGCTGTACCATATTTCTGTTCCTTGTGTCAAGTTTAATAATCTGTGTTTTGCCTATATGTTTCTAATACTGCTAATAGACTGGGGTATTCCTTATCTAGAGAGGAGTGTGCTATGTCTATTTGGTCATCTGTGTTGTGCTTGTTGTATACCTGGCAGTTGATGCATTTGTACTCTGATTTTGAGGTAGTGCAGTCTTTCAGTTTATGGTTTCCTGAGCACAGTGGGCATATATATACCCCTTTACATTCTTTGTGTGTGTGATTAAATCTGCTACATCGAAAGCATTTGACTACCATATAGTCATCTACCCTGCAGATGACCCATTCCATTTTGATCCTGTTTTGAAGTAGTTTTTTTCAGGGTGTTCGAGTCTACTTCTATCACCAGATTTTGTATTCCTCTCTTTGTTGCGTAGCTAAATTTTGGGTCAATTTTTCCATCTTTTAGGTCAAGTCCCGTGTTCTGTTGAATCAGAGTTTCTTTGACATTTTCCAGAGTTATGTCGCTTGGGATATTAAGCATAACTAGTCTGGGGTTTCGTAATTTCTGAATGTTAATTTCCAGCTCTTCCCCGCATCTTTCCTGTATTTTTCTCATAGTGCCTCTATTTCTTTCTTGCTCCCCGCTTCTACTAGTATCCTACCATCCCTCAATGTTTTAAGTGCCAAGATACCAACGTTAATTTCAGTTGGGTTTACTTTTGCCTTCAGTAGTCTCTTTATTTCGTCCGGGGTGTGATTGTCCTTTGTTCTGAGAGAAAGTTTAAATTTATTTTCCTCCCGCCCCGCAACTGCTACCGAATATAATTTTGGATAATTGTCGTGAGGTGGCAGCACTTGTCTGCTAGTCATTATTTCTGGTACCCTTCCCTTCTCCCTAGGTGTCTCTAGCCTTCTCTCTGTGTTACTGTTGTTGTTGGCCCTCTTGCATGCATCTAACTCTGCTTTCATATCTTGGGTTTCCCTGTCTGTTTGCTCTTTTGTCTTGTTCCTTCTTTCAATGTTGCTTGCATTTTGACAAATAGATTTCTTAGAGTACTTACATTTTCGTTGATCGCCTTCTTCAGTTCTTTCCGCATATTCCCGCTCTGGTCCGTTGTGTTTACAATTTTGTTGAGCGCTTCCTCCATGCTGCGTGTCACCTCCTCGTCGGCCATCTTGCCGTTGTATGTATGTGTGTATGTGTGTGTGTGTGCATGTATGTATGTAGGTGTGTATGTATGTATGTATGTGTATATATGTGTGTGTGTGTGTGTACGTATGTATGAATGTTTATGTATGTATGTGTGTATGTATGTATGTATATATGTACTATGTATGTATGTATGTATGTATGTATGTACTATGTATGTATGTACGTATGTATTTATGTATGTACATATGTACGTATGTGTGCGTGTGTATGTGCGTATGTACATGCGTATGTATTTATGTATGTATGTATGTTTGAATGTATGTATGTATGTGTGCCTGTATGTGTGTGTATGTGCGTGTATGTGTGTGTGTATGTATATATGTATGTATGTACATAATTTATCTCAATATCTACCAGACTGAGGATCTAACATTTATTGTAAGCAGACATTTTCTTTCCTGTTTACAGTTACAACAACTGATTACAGAAATGAAGGATATATATTCAAGAGCACGAATCTGCCCTCATTCATTTAGCAGTACTAATTACAATTACAGGCACAGTGGAAGTTGTGATCTTGCACTTGATCCTGGTAAGACCAACTCTACGTTCTTGCAAACTGTAACTGAGAATTACATGGGTGCACTGTTTGTAATGTGAATGTAAGAATCACTATTTTGTTTGCTTCTTGGGTTAAGGACTAATTCTCTATCACTCCCTCAAATAATAGTTCACTTTCTGGGTGTACTAGTAAACATACATTCATAAAACTTGGGAATTTCAGAGTGGTAAAAGTTGTATTGTTGTCTTCTTTGTTGTGACACTACATATTCTTGCATGTTGTAACCACTAAAATAACTCACAATTTGTATGTGACCTCTGTGTTCTGTCACTATATACTTTTGCAGATGATAACTACCAGCCCCTATAAGAACTCACAAGATCATAATATCATATCATATATTTTATTCATTAATGCAGAAATCCTTATATCAGTTATCATTCCTGACACACTAGCAGCTTGGTAGTAATTCCAGACATAGATTTTAAAATTATTTTAAAAAGTAAACTGGAACAGTCATACTTGCTAACATATAACTTAAACATGTTAATGCTGTTTTATAACATATGAATAAGGCATCTGCATAGTACATGATGTGCGTCAAGTATTGCGAATTTGAGGTGATAAACTTACACGTACACCACTGTGTTATATGAAGATGGAGAAAAGGTTAGTTAAGTTGATGGATTATCCTTCCCTGCCGTTCCAACTACATGTTTATAGGAGCGTTGTTATAACATGTGACTGCACACTGCAGAGTGGGTGGTATCATTGGTCACTATGCATCAATGATGTTGTCCACTCTATCATATGCAGTCTCATGTTAAAAACACACTCCAGTCAGTGCAAATTGCTGCCAGTTCTCTTTCAACCGTTCCATTCACAATTCACCATACTGGTTTACTCTTCAACAATTTAGGCATGTGAACATAACAGACAAGATTTATATCCTTTTCAAACTCTGGCTTATGTGTGAATGTTCTATAGATCTGACTCGAATTATGTCTCATTCACGGGACTATGATGAGCAGCTGCATGTATGGCGAGCATGGCGTGATGCTGTAGGCCCTCCAATCAGGAGCAAGTATATTCGTTATGTTCAACTAGCAAATCATGCAGCTAGATTAAATGGTAAGTACATATTTACATTAAAAAGGAAATATTATATTAGATTTCTTGCAACATAACATTCTAACTGTAAGCCAGTTGAAATGAACAGCAACAGTAATTTTAAATAACTATCAGTATGTCAAGCATCCAGACATTAACCATTCAAGCTGGTTCAGTGTACGCATGTATCTTAATATTTTGCATTGTCTGTGTATTGGTTTAATCCAACTAAATACACTTATTAGTCAATGTATAAATCGTCATTACATACTGTATTATCTCTAACATGTTTTGGCTCATACTGAGCAATCATAAGTAGACAAGATTCAAGGGAGACACATGTAAGTGTATAAACACACCAGACAGTCTCTCAGTATGAAATACAGCTGAATCAAATACAGTTTCTGTTCAACATTAATCTCAATATATCTGTTCAAACTAATTTTATTCATTACTACTTTACATGTGCAGATATATTGAGATTAATACTGAACAAAAACTCTATTTGACACCACAGCATCTTGTATGCATGTGTAGCACTCTCCAATTTGTTGTACACTTACATATATTGTATTTTGTCTCCCTGATGGTACCTTGACTGAGCCACAACAAGTAGGATATAATATTATACAAAAACAAATTCGGATTTCTGTGGCAGAGTAAATGTGGTCTTTGCTCTTCTGGGATTTTGCAAAATGCTGATTGGTGGTTAGTTATCGACAATTCAGGACAGTGTCCCAAAATGCTGGTAACTAACCACCAATCAACACTGTGCAATGTCCCAAAAGAACGAAGACCTCTAGGTACATTCTGGCTAATAAGTGTATTTAGTTGGATGTTAATGGACATTACACATGTTTATGAATAACTTACCCTATTGGTGGTTTGACATACAAACTACAGTCTCTAATGAAAGAAGTCAGATTTAAATACCTCTTAGGTAAAAGACTGAGCGCCATTTAAATACAAGTTTGAAAGGTCAAAGTACAGAGAAAATGAATGTAAAATTGTCACTAGAAAACCAATTATATAGTCATTTATTTATAATGTCAGTAATTTGGCAAAGAACTTTGGTATAGTCAGATCCTTTGTTGTACTGCTCCACTCTTTAGAGTTGTTGGCAGGGCTGGTGGTATGAAAATGTGCAAGGAACAGAAAATTAAACCCTAAATTGCAGTATCTCTTCGCACTCCTAATGTATTTCTTTATTTATACAAATCTTACAATTAATATTCACTGTAACAGATTCCTTATATCCCCTTAGCTGTAAAAATTTCATGTCTTTACCTGGTGGGTTTAGGTTTCCATGATGCAGGGCAACAACAGAGAGAGAGCTATGAGGACTCAGATTTTAATAGCCAACTGACAGATCTGTGGACAACTTTAGCACCACTGTACAGACAGCTTCATGCCTATGTGCGGCGCCGACTTGTGGAGTTGTATGGCTCTGAACGTGTTAGGCCTGATGGACCACTGCCAGCACATCTATTAGGTGAGAATACATGGAACAGGGGGTTGCTGAATCATAACCAAAGAAATACGTATAAGCCAAAAAAATTTATTTTTTACCAAAAGTCCAAAATAAACAAAATCTCTTATAAGGATCAGATAAGTATGTAAACTACAAAAGAATTTTTTTTTAAAGAACTAAAATATCCTACAGTTTTTAAGTTCTCTTCAACGGAGTGTATAACTAACAAAATGATAAAATAAAGACCTAACACGTTCACACCTAAACTTTATTATTTTTGAAGACCAGTTTAAACATACACAAAGAGAGATTTGTGTCCAACCAGCCCCTTTCTTCTGCAATAAAAAAAAAGGACTTTTGTTGTGGCACTAGTGTGAAAGCAAGAACATCTGAACCAGTAGTGGGCAGCTACAAAAAAAAAGGTGGCTAATAAAATTAATTATACAAACAAAATTTATGAGTCATAAATAAAGCAAACAAAACATTAAAGAAATTGTGAGGAAACTCTCAAAATATTGCCATAGAACTTTGTTGTAAGGTAGTTTATGAGCTGTGCTACTGGATACTGAGGAGGATATTTTGGCTAAGAAGGAGCAAGTAACAGGAAACTGAAGAAAACTGCATACTCAGAAGCTTCATAATATGTTATGTACTCTTTACCAAATATTATTGAGGTGATCAAACGAAGGTTGACAAAATGGACAGGATATGTGTACCATACAGGGGAGAGGAGAAATGTATATAGGCTTTTGGTGGCGAAGCCTGAGGAAAAGACAGGTCTTAGAAGATCTACATGTATATGGGAGGATAATATTGAAATAAATCACCAAGAAACATGGTGAGAGGGTGTGGACTGGATTCATGTGGCTCAGGATAGCGACAAGTAGCAGGCTCTTGTGAACAAGATTAGGAAACTTCAGGTTCCATAAAATGTGGGGAATTTGACTAGCTGAGGTGGTTGGTTAGTTTGTTAGTTATGCATTGAGCTAGGACATATTCTTCTCCTTGATAAATCTGCTGTTAATCTGAAAGCTAATATTATTGTATTAGACAAAATTATGTTGCAGACACTTGTTAGACTAACAAAAATGGACACTCAGGACCAAATATATGAGCCTTACTCAGTTTTGTCTTATCTTATTTCTTTGAAATATGTTTGATAGAATAACAAAATCTAGGAAGACAAAATTTGTGAGATTTAGATATGAACACTGTTTTTAGATTTGGTCTTAAATCTGATGGTATAAATTAAAAATATAATATTAAAAATGCAAAACACTCTTTTTAGATTTGGTCTTAAATCAGATTGTCTCAATTAAAAATATAATAATGGAAATGCTACACATGTTTCAGGTGTTCAATACAAGCTTTACTAACATAGATCTTTTATTATACAGGGAACATGTGGGCACAAAACTGGCGCAACCTAGCAGATTTGGTGATGCCATTTCCAGCAAAACCACCAGTGGATGTATCTTCTGAAATGCTGAGACAAGGTTATACACCACTCAGGTAACTTAAAATGAGCTTGTGAATTGTTTAAGAGTTCTTTGTTCTTATCACTCTTCCCAGTTGCCCAGGATTTGATTATCCAAATGTTTACTGTGACACAAAAGTAGTAAGTGCTCTTGGCTCCCAATTCAGGGTGACGAAGGCTACGGCGTGTCCTCTGAAGTATTGGATTTTCTTGACTAAACAATATCAAGATTTTAATAACAGAAGTGGTTAAGTACTGGATATGTTATTTGAACCTAACTCAATTCTAGAATGTGTACTCATTTATACAAATATGCATTTACCCTAAAACAGATATTTTTGACAGAGAAATGTGTCTACTGTTTCATTATATGGTTATGTTTGGAAATGCCAATAGGATGTTTCATTTGGCTGAAGAATTCTTCACATCTTTGGGACTTAAGCCAATGCCCCCTGAATTCTGGCACCATTCTATGCTTGAGAAACCTCTGGACAGAGAAGTAGCTTGTCGAGCTTCTGCGTGGGATTTCTGTAATCATATAGACTACAGGTAACATTAGACTCATTTTATAACCTGTCTCTGGACACCAGACATGTTAAAATCATGGAACAATAAATAAACTCTAATACTAAGTTTAGCAAGTAATGCACAGCAGTAATATATCATTACTTTCATTAAGAAGGAATTTACTTCTAATGACATTTGTCAGAAAAATTCAGAAAGAATTACTAATAATTTACATGACTGATATTTTGGCCACTGGCCAAAGTCTCAAACTAAAAAATGCACAATGTTCTGGAGAAGAGATCTGCCTCCATCTTCAGGTGGAGAAGGAAAATAGTATGGTGGGCCCTTTAAAACAACTAATCTTGAGCACTGCACCAAAAACAGAGACTAGGTCTTTCTAAAGGGCATGTCAAATTAGTTCGACCCTCTCCCCCGCCCCTGCAATGGAGACAAATCTATTCTGTGATATGTTGTGGGTTTCTTGGCCTTAGATTGTAGACAATGTCCAAAAATATTATCATGTCAATTATGGACTGTCACCAGAATCTCTTAAATTTGTAATCAATCAACTAATTAATTACATAATAATGAGGTATATTGCAGTACATTAATGTAATATCAAATTACTGTTTGTTCTGCCCATCCTTTTCCTCCAACTCTTACATAAATTTCATAAAAAATAAACTGCAGACCATTTAATATCTACTCATCATAAAACATGAGCCATCCTGGATTGAAAAATTTTGAAAAATATGGCTTCTGTATATGAAGAGCAAACTGTCAAGATGACAAGTGATTTTGTGAGATATGAAAAAGCCACATTTCAAACTAGCTCATCAGAGATTTGTAACATGTATTCAAGGTGGATCCAGTTTTTACCCAGTTTACATAGTTTCTGTTACCCTTTTCAGGTAAAAAATAGTTCACTTAAACTTTAAGTTTCAATACATTCTATTTCTGATCACCACACTTTCTAAAATTTAGTTTTGTTGTTATGTGCTTTCAGAGATGCTTCTTCACCGAAACTGTATAAACACATTCTATTTTTAAACAGTCACATTATTTTTATAGTTCAGTGTCATGTATAATGGTGCACTTTGGAAAGGTTTTAATGACAGAATACTACTTATCCTAATACTTTCTTTTTCTAAATTCAACATTCATAGCAGAATATTTTCTTATATAATAGTTTATTTATAAAATTGGTATTAATAAATACATTATATCAAGTAAATTTCATGACAGAGCAAATGACATAATTGTGTAGGTTGTAAAGATGTCAAAGACAGTTTGTTACCTCCGGCATATATTTAACTAATATTAGAAATTACAGTAGACATTTCATATCCTTGAGGGAACCACAATTTTACTCCCACTTCCTCCATTCATAATGATACTTAATGTCCATTACTCAGAAACACAAAATGTCTGTAACTTTTAGAACCAAAAATTAATGATTAAAGTAAGCAAATCCCACAGCTACAGTGTTAGCTTTTCAGCCTGCAACTGGATCATACTTTTCAGGATCAAACAATGTACCACAGTGTCAATGGAGGATTTACTGACCATACACCATGAGATGGCTCACATCCAATACTACTTACAATACGCAGACCAGCCCCTGCTATTCCGGGATGGAGCAAATCCTGGTAATATTGCCTAGTCTGAAGATCAGTTTTATTAGCAATATCAGATAGCAGTATTCTATTCACAGGACTGAAAGAATTAATGTTATAATTACCATTATAACTGGAGACAAATACAATAAACACACAAACTTTTCACTTATGGTTTACATTTACTCAATTTGTAGTAAACTTTTACCTGTTTTTAGTCATATATGAGGCATGTTTTATAAACACAGTAACTTTTTTTGTCACAGGTGCTCCATACTCATTAGCCACTCAGCATGATCAGCCCACACACTACACAGAAAACTGTATTGTTCAGTAATACACAACATTTTATCTAGTTATTCCATAGCATAATGAACTGATCCCAGTTAATGCATAGATCTTTTAATGGTTCCAAAATTTAAACAGTTAATGAGTGGACTGAGTCAACTGATATGTTGCCATTGTTTCATGAAAGCAAGTATAAATTTATTGTCATTTATCTGAACCACCTGATGAAATTTTTTAAAATGGAATCCCTTGTTACTAAAAAAAATTGCGACCCAGCTTCCAGATGCTTGCTCTCTGGGTCACTGCGTATTCTGCTGACAGGTAATGGCAGACAGTTCTGCAACAGAGGTGAAGAAGACTGAAATGCTACATGGCCAGTGTTGAAGATTGTGCTTCTCAAAGAGCCTAACAGCTGTCAAAAAGAGCTAATGATAACATGATAATAAGCAGGATGCAGGAAAATGATACTAGCAAATGGAGTGTGGGTCTGAAATTTTTTTAATTCATGAAAAACCACGTACGCCGCTTATATATCAGAAGGGTTCCTAATGAAGCAACATTTGGGGCTACTTTATAAGTTGATATACAAGAACTTTCTGCCTAAAGATGTGGTAGACACCATGGCTGATGAAGAGAGTTTTAAAAATGCATTGGAGACAACTGATTCATTAAAGACATGTAATGTATGTCATACGAGGATTATCCCCCCCTCTAATCATTTATTTGTTATGCCTGTGCAAAGGAATGCACAAATATTGTTTTATACTCAACATGTGAACAACCTCTTCTACCCTTTTGTGGTACATGTTACTCTTATGAATCCTAAGAGTCTGGTCCAAATTTATAATTAAACTTATTCTGTGCAACTATATCACATATGGAAAAAGTTGGTAACAAACACTGTGTAAGTCCGGTCCAAACTAATTTTCCTGAAAATGTCCAACCTTCAAAGTTCAACAGCAGACATTAGATAAGAGAAGCTTAGGGAAAACCAACAGTTTCAAGTAATATGTTGATTTGAGCTCGACATTAGACGTGGGACATTGTAAAGCACTGTCAAGTTTAACTTGACATTGGGCCCATAAGTACTAATTCTTGTGTGACATACTGCCTATGCCCTGATGAACACAGAAAAAAGATTAAATTACAATTTGACATGTTATGCTGAATGTGCAGTGGGTATCACATTCTGTGCTAAAAGTAACTGGAGCTGGCAGCAGAATAGATATGTCTACTTGATCCCAGCCCAAAAGAATCCACAACCAAGTTAAGGGACAAACTTTCAAAAATATATACTTACAATTTGTCAAGACCATATAATACTTTTTGTTATTAATGGTAGGGTTTTATAAAGTTTCTATGGAATTACTTTTATAAATCTGTCCGTACTTTTACAGGTTTCCATGAAGCTGTTGGAGATGTAATCACATTATCAGTTTCTAATCCTCGGCATTTGCAAGGAATCGGACTCCTCCATAATGCCACTGATGATTATGGTATGAATAACTACTGACATCCAAAATTCTTGTAACTTCACTCTTCTGATCAATTCTTAAAATGGGTAACATATTCTCCTGCTTTAAACAAAGTTTCCCAGTTAGGATTGGACACATTACTAATTGACAAAAATCATGACCATTATTGTTAATGACTTCTTTTTACATGTATGTTATTAAGTTGCAAGTCAATATGAACTAGTGGTTTGTAACTTCACCATTTCATAAATCACCGCCTCAAAAAATCACAAAATGCCAACTCTTATCTGAAACTGTACTTTCTCTCACTTGTTTCATAAGCCGGGCTACTGTAATCGGTACAGTGACCAGGCTGCAATCTGGATTAAGTTCAATTCCTGGCAGGGGCAAGATATTTTTCTCTTCTCTAAACATCCACATCGACTCCGGGGCCCACCCAGCATCTTATTGAGTGCGGTAAAGTGGTCAGGGCATGAAGCTGACTGCTCACCTCCAAACAATGCCAAGGTTAAGATTCCACAAAGCTATACCCCTACACCTCCAGTAAGCCTTCATGGCACGCACAGACAAAACATTACCTTTATCTTTTAACTTAACTCTTTTGCTTCAATGCCTCTTCTGCTCCTTGCATGCATACACTGACCGACCTGGCCCCTCAGCACACATGTAAAGCTTTACATGGTATTTTACAAACTGTAAATGCAGATATAACACAAGTGTACATCTGGGCTAGACTACAGTAATAACATTTTCCTAAAAGAAACACATTTAGAACTTTGCCTTAAAATAAGATTAGTGATATAAAAACATGTTATTAATCATATTTTCTGGCAAACAACTCCAACTAAAAAAATTTTTTGTAATCCCAAGGTCTCTCTGCAAATCATTCTTTGGGAACTGCTGATGACAATACTTTACAATGCAATATGTGCAGTTGAACATAAAGTAGGTCCCATCACATCATGGACAGAATATTAATGTCACCTGCTTGTGTACAGTATTAATGTAAGCCAGTGATATCATTTGTAGTAACTTTAATATTTACTGCATGTTTAAATGTGCCATACATGTTATGCTGATAAGAAGTTCTAGGAAATTTCACATTCAACAGAGGAACTGGTTCAAATCAAAGTCACCCTGACCATAAAAGACATCAAAGTCAGTAAAATAGATTTAATACCCATACCACCATGTGAACTGTAGCATTAAGTGTCATCACTGTACTATTCGTATCATACTGACCTCTTATCGCATGCCAAGATTAGGAATGCATTGAGCTATACTTCACTCTCCCATATGCCTTTGTGTTGTGGTGCTTAACCCTTGAATTACAGAGCAATGAAGCTTCCAAAGTTTACTGCACTGGGCACAATATGTCACCCATATTTTTTAATTATGTTCTCAACATGCTTTTTTTTCCAAAGTTTGTTTCTCAGACTCCAGGGAAAAAAAATGCTTTTATTGTAACTTTTAATTTCTCATGCAACCATAAAAAATGAGATGCCTAAAATGTCCAACAATAAGAAAATACAGTTTAGAACAGAAATATGAATGAAATTTGTCTGTATTATGACTCTTCCTTTCAACTGTTGCATACTATGTGACTAGTAGTGAAAGAGTGGTCCTTGCACGCCTATTCTGAGCACTGGCAACATTTCCAGTCTGTTTTTTCTCTCTTTTGCTGTTGAACAAATAGAACTAATATGGGTAAAAATTATCTAGTCAGATTTGAAAAAAATTAGTGTACAATCAAACAACATACTCACTGTATAATGATAATTTTGTGTCAAGGTAACTTCTGAGAATAAAGAGCAAAATTGTTAAGACTTACTCTACACCACCAAGAACTGTTGAAGTAAAGGCCAGGCCTGAGTACATTTTGCACCCAGTCAGTAATTCAACAGTTACTCAAGCAAAGGGAAAACTTCATCTTTTATACTTACCTTATATTCATGACACTGAGTTCCAAATAGTGGAGCCTCAGCATGTATGGAATTACATATGGGAACAACTACTGGTTGTATGACATATTTCAGCACAACAGTGACGCAAAGAAGTCTTCTTGGACCATCACCCTTGTGAAGGTGAATTCAGTATCAAATGTGAAAGAAACTGCCTCTTTCTCCATTGTTAGGGTTGACGTGAGTGAGTTTAAGTGATTCCATTAGATTATGAGTAAAAAGTCCAGCAAAACAATACATAAACAAGAAAACCCACATTTAAATTCTAAGTTATGCTTTGGAACAGCAACCTCACTAGATACTTTACATAATAAGTGCAGGGTATGCTTGTTTCACAGTTCATCAAAGGCTGCAGAATTTGGCAACAGCAGAACTGGGGTGTAGCTGAACTGTTATATTGTTTCAAGATGATGAACAGTAGTGTGGATCCTTTAGTACTTCCAAGCAGCTTTCATATATTAATAAATGATACAAGTAACTCAGATTCCATGAAAAATATTTACAAAGTGAGACAAAAACTAAAAACACTGTATGTTCACTACATAAAAGTCCATATGCAAGCTGCATGGTCATAATTTTCTGTGGTAATTTTATTAAACTTCATTTGAAGCATTATTAGTATGATGGACCAACAGACGTGAACACATTTTTTTTAAGTCACATTTCAGTGCATGTGCACTACCATCATGTGCCCCTCAGTTGCTTGTTCTAATTGACAGAAGGTTTAAATGCACACAGTTTGACATTACTGCAGTATGATTTTATTTAGATCTATCTGTTCTGTTCTTATCATGTGTGCACCATCAAATATTGATTAAATTCCTCTATTTGCAACAATTATGCAACGCTGCATTATTACAAAACTTAAATTTATCAGTTTTTAAACAGGAGGAATAATCAACATATAATGAGAACCAGAGCAGAAAAATGTTCAACCATAACTTGAACTAAGGAACATCTAAGGACAGTGTAGATATACAAATATGTATTATGACTTACCAAAATGGTTTATGTGTGTGTGTGACAAACTCTTCTTACTGAACTGATTTTGTCTGATAAACTAGTGAGCTGACAGGGAACAGTGGCAATATTGCCATTCTCACTCCTTGGCTAGGAGACATTACAAATTTCTGGATACACAAAATAATTCTGATACCACAAATGTGTGTTTATACTAAAGACATAAGTTTCCCAATACATAAGTAACAACCTATTTGTACCTTAACTATTTCTGTTAATGAATTTTTATTTCTTTGCAAATAATTACATCTCAGAATTATGTTTCAGAGACTGGTATGAACTTCCTGCTCATGATGGCTCTTGAGAAAGTAGCATACCTTCCATTTGCATATATTGTTGATCAGGTACGGTAACATTACATGGTGACATCTGGGTTCTGATGGCAGTGACTAGGGACAATACTGTCTTCTGTGGCAATGCATGGCATCACATTCAAGAAGACCATATGTCCCATAACATTACTCATATTTATAATACTCCTTACTTGTAGCAGTGAAATGACTGTTCTGATCTGAACTTCTGCCATTCAACAAACTGTGACCTGGCAATGACTATACAAATCCTGAAAATTTTTGTGGGTTACATATATTAGTTTTTTGAGACAGAGAGATGGGTTAATATTATAGAATATGTATTTCTTTCAGTTTTATATGTTTAGAATTGCTGTAAAAATATTCAAATCTGCACAGAAGGTAAACATCTCATTTCTAAATTAAAATATTATAATTCATATTACTAAACAGAAACAACTTCCGAGACCATGAGATCAGTTGGAACACAATTTAAACTTATGCACATGTGACTGCGGATTTTCTTGCTCACTGTAACAGAATAGCACATCTGACAGTCTAAGAAGGCTAGAGCACAATGCAATAAACTGGTTTTTTTTTGCACCCAGAAGGCCCATAAAATGGCTGAATGCACATACCTTTAGGATTCATATATGGCCTCTCTCGATTTAGTTTCGCTATTTTAGATCTCAATACAGAAAGTGTTCATGTATAACTAAATAAAGTGCCTTTTGTGCTTAGTGGCGATGGGGATTATTTGCTGGCGACTGGAATATCGATGAAATGAATGCACGCTGGTGGGAACTGCGGCTCAGGCATCAAGGAATCATACCTCCCATTCCACGGACTGAGAATGATTTTGACCCTGCTTCCAAGTATCATATACCTGCAGATATGCCATACACAAGGTAAGATTTATATTAGTAATTAACCAACCTGAAGCACAAAATTTTGTTTTACAATAAGTTTTATTTCATGCCTCTACATGTTTCGAGCAAAACGTGCTCATCATCAGGAGGCCAAAATTGTATTATACAGGATCTGGTATCATCACACCTGTAGGTGGCAGTCCCGTGCACTCTATCAACCTGTGCACCGGACAGCCACCTACAGGTGTGATGATACCAGAAGCTGTATAATACAATTTTGACCTCCTGATGATGTGCACATGGTGCTCGAAATGTGTAGAGGCATGAAATAAAACTTATTGTAAAACAAAATATTGTGCAGTAAGTTAGTTAATTACTAAGATAAATATACTGAGATGCATGAGGGGGGGGGGGAATTCTACAGTGAGATACCAAATGTCTGTTTAAAGTTATAAAAAATAATAAAACCTACAATCACTGGGTCCCTTCTGTAAGAACATTACATAAAAGCATCTGAAAAGTATACATGTGACCAAAAAGTTAACTAACCATGGCATGGTTTTTACTCTTACTTACATTATGAGGACTACCAAATTCAGTAATTAATATTTGCTAACTTGCATACAATATGTAAGAATGCATATAAATATATGATGGGAAAGCTCTTGCTTGTGAAATATGAATGACAGATAATTGACATGTGCAGGTACTTTGTGAGCCTGGTGCTGCAGTTCCAGCTGCATGAAGTTCTTTGTGAAGCAGCTGGTCACTTTGGACCACTGCATACTTGTAACATCTACCGATCAAGGGAGGCAGGCCGATTGCTGGGGTGAGTGGCATATCTTAGACAAGAAGAGAAACTCTTTTTGCATAGTGAGGTTCAAGCCCATGGACACTTTACCATAATGGTGAAAAATTTCTCAACTATTTATTAGATATAAACATGATAGTTAAAACTGCCAGAACATCACAAACTGAGACAGCTTCTTTATTCTAAGCTTCTATATTACTAACAAAAATTACACTACGATTTGTACCAATACAATATGTCCTCTTTTATATTCATCTGAAAAATGGGAAGTGATAATAAAAAACAAGTTGTATTGTCACCCTATGATCTGAAACTCTAAATGGTATGGCACATATAAACAGAAAATCATTCTAGTAGGAAATCATATAACAGTATAAAATATAAATAACGCAAAAATGTGTAAGAGTGGTCTAAAGAAAACAGCTCTATAAGTAGTTTGTGTTGCCGGTATCTACTCACTGATGGCCCACATTAATTTCACTAACTCATCCTGGCAGACTGCATGGTTGATTAATTGATCAGTTGGTTCTTAGCTGACTCAGTGCCATCGGTTGGCACTTGTAATGACAAAACATAAAAATAATAAGCACAAACATAAAACCAAATAAATATACCCTATAACAGACAGTGTCTTCTACAATGGAACACTGTGCAGTCTGGTAGAACTTCACCAAGGTCTTCGAGACCTCTACTGCCCCCATATTTTGGGTGGAGTTTCTACACATCCCAAAAGACCTGAATCATCATTAACACTGCTGTGAGATCCTTGGAACTTGCACCTATGTTTAAACTTCCTCTAACAATCACACTAAGTATGTCTGTGGTTACTGGGCTGCACAAACTATTAGTATTCTACTTCTTCATAGGATTTTTACTATCCAAAGAGATATGTCTACTAACGGTCAAGAGATATGCAGGGAAATGTTGGTAAACAACTTCTCAAAAATAAAACTCCATTTATATTTATTCTCCTATTACTCAAATTATATACAGAATTCTGTCATACTAATACAGTTATGTGTCTGACAGGGACATACTTTCACTAGGTTCATCAAGGCCGTGGCCAGAGGTGATAAGAATCATGACACGGGGCCGAACTGACAAACTGGATGCTCGGCCTTTGTTAGAATACTTCAAACCATTGTCAATGTGGTTAAATTTGCAAAACCGAGATGAGAGCTTGGTTGGTTGGAGTACTACTGGAGAAGACACAGGTATGAGTTCATCAAGAAATACTCCACGACTAGTCCAGGGTCTGGAAGGTCTGACATTATCAGGGGAGATATGAATTTCTGTGATAAAAAACACTTTATCAATAAAGGAATGACAACTTATCTGGGTGAAACTGCTGAATGCAGCTCTCAATAATCGCTGAAAGCAAGTATTGTGATCTTTTACTTGTTACTAAATACAAAGCATTTTAAATACACAAACTATCCAGTCTCTCATGTATTATGTAATTCATTAATGTGTCCATCTCTCCAACCACCAGTTTGCCAGTTTATAATTTAGACTCTGCTTGCCAACAGTGAATCTTTAATGATTAGAAGAATTCTAAGTCAGTTTGTCATGCAGTCATAAATGTTGTCACTAGAGGATATTCTTACTGATAAAAAATCATGTCAGTTATAACCTCTTTAAAAAAAAAATGGGCAAGTAAGATGCTCAGATTTATACTGTGCATAATGTATAATATCAGACTGACTTCAATAAGTTTTCAATTAAATCAGAACAATAATTTTTTCTGATAAACAACAATAAACTAATTCACAACAGACGGGCTATCCTCTTACAAAATGAACATAAAATTAACACAAGCATATTTATATTAGGAGGCTGTGGGAAATAACTAATTACTAATAATTATTCTGAAAGAAAATATCAAAAAATAAAGTAAACAGGGAGAAATTAAATCATTTTAGAACTCTCAAATACCCTAAATAATTTTCCGATAAACAGGTCAAACTTAAAGGACAAATCAAGCTTCTAACTTTGAATCGTTGAAGGCACCATGCCATATTCCTCTACACAAGCTTGTATTATTTAGAGTTTCTTTTCTTCTTCTTCTTCTTCTTCTGCTTCTGCTTCTCCTCCTCATTCTTCTATCTCTTTTATTTGTGGGGCAGGGTGCAAAATATTGATCAACAAAAAATGCCAGATCGTGCCACTTTTCTTTAAGTACCTCTACAAATTCATAGCAGAAGACTTACACATGAAAGTTTTAGGGCAAAATCCTACAATACATACCTTTTGTGATTTCTTTTATAATGCTGTCAATATTTGAGACTATACAGTATTAATGATAGGATTACTGGTGATGATTTGGGGAAGACTTGGAGACATCAGTCAAAATAGCTGGTAAGCTGAGATTCAACAGACACCCGCCAAATACAAGTCCAGAGTCCTACCACTTGAGCCACATTGCAAACCCCTTGTGTAAATAACTGTAAAAACCAATCCACATGTCCTTGTCCATTAACATTTGCTCCTTTCGTTAACAGATAACGGATCAGTCATTCAACTCAGTTTCTTCATTTGAGACCTCTTCACGCAACCACACATTCCCTTTTTTCTATAGATATTACTGGTTCTCAACTCTCATTCATCAGCTATATATAATTTTCACATGCTGCTGGAGTTGCTTCAGGTTCAGAAAATATTATGTACTACAAAATTCTTCTAAAACAAGAAAGTAAAATCACGTAAGACTAATAACAATTTTTGAGAAGTAATTCATAACAGAAACGAGTACCAGGGATATCTCTGAGGGGGTCAATGCGGCCGGTGTGTAGGGCTGACAACCTTACCACCCTCATGTGCCAATTGTCTAGAAATCCTGGCAGCCTCAACCTCCTGGAGCCCTAGGGGTCTGTCAAGGCCTGTACAGGGATTGCTGTTAGTAGTAAGCTATAATGTTTCCCACTCATTTTCACACAGAAGTACCTTCCAGTATATGCAAATCTGTCAACATAAAGTAATCAATATGCTGCTAATGCATGGCAACAGTGTAATAACCAAGACACAGTGTGAAATGTTGGTAAACCCTCTTATCTGTTCTGACTGTTGTTACAGCTATATGCAATGCAAAAAAGAAAAATCTCACCACTGAAGTTTTGAAATCAAGTTTTTCTGGGCTTACATTTTCATTGAGTTTAATTAATCTGGCTTTCCATTAACCATCAGCTGTATGATACTGCGTTTTGTGAGAATGTCTTCCTCACAGCTGACCTAACTTTGTAGGTCAAGTTATCCTTGATATATGTCAAACTAATGTTTGGCATGAATGGAGCAAGACAATCCTCCTTCATTAGTTTTATTTAAATTAAACTGGATTCTTATTCTTTTAGAGGAAGATTATTTTAATCTCATACTCTGATCTGTGTCACCATTTAATTTATCACGAGTAGAAGCTAAAAATAAAAAATTTTTTTGAGGTCTTGGTTGGTTTCAAAATGCATACATCTGTCAAATTACTCACCCTCGTGTGTTCTTACAATATGCTTTCCCACAACAAAATGCATCATTGTATCATACACCTAAATGTGTAATGTTTTGTTTTAGCCCTGTTTGCCAGATGGTCCCAGGATGGAGGTTATGCTGTGGCACCAAGTATTATGATAACAATTTTAGCTATAGTATTTTCTCTCGCCTAAAAAATAAAACTTAAACAGATTTTGTTAATTCAACTTTATCAAAGAAAAGTACAAAGAAACACATAAATAGTACATATTGGAGAAAGTGTGAGACAAAAAAAAAATCAGGTTTATGTTGTGCAAATTAAATTCATGATTGCTGTTGCTATGGTAGTAAAATGCCTTCACTTAGATTTCACCCCGGTTAAAAAATTGCAGCTAATGGTCTCAATTACAGCGACCTTTGCTGTCATTCCATTGTTTTCAAATTCTGTTTTTGAAAATGCATGCTACTGATATGTTATTATATAATTAGTTGATCTGTATCAAAGTTTAAGAAATGTTTGTACTGATGAAAATGTATTGAGATTTTCACTGCTTTAGTTCTTAAAAAGTTACAATATTCCTATGTAATAATGTGTGAATATGTATTCACATGCAGAGAAAATGGTGCTTCCTTTACAAATAAACAAGTAAATTGTAAAAATTATGTGCAAAAGCAAAATTTATGAATAATATCTAATAGGCTTGGAAACTATTAAACAAAAAAATTAAAATATATGCCAACTGGACTTTCACTATGCATTTTGCCTGGATATGTAATGTAATGTAAAAACACTGTAAAGCAGTCTACTTCTGTAAAAATTCAATAAAAATACTTCATGATTTATTGTGTAAAAATTATTGCAGGACTTATGTTGCTGATAACGGTATCATTTTGTCTCTACTTATACATAGCAGTTGTAACACAAACCATTCTGTTGCCATAGTGGATCTTGGAACAAAAAAAAAAAACGCATTTATTTCTCTATGCAGCAGTAACTGATTATTCGAGGGAGAGTCAATTGAAAACCTTAAAAATTAAACACACAATTATATTACAATATTTAAGGTTTTCATTTGACTCACCCTTGTATTTAGTCATGAAGGAGTGTTTAACAGTGTGGAAAAAATGAATCTGTAAATAAATTCAGGTAAATTTCCATGTTTCTGTGGCCTGGACTTTACAGTTATTCATGCTTTCTCACAGTTGCCCATACAGTGCCTTTTGATTTGAATGAGGTAACTTTATTTGTCTATTTCTCATTTAACAGGACTACAAGATTATCTACACTGTCAGTACCATTAACCACCTTCAATGTTAACTTCACTTTGAAGTTTATGTACTGCACAGAGGAAATGTGTTAAAGAGACTCTTCTTATGATTTACACTCATGTCCAAAATACTTAAGCCGACATACGGAGATGATCAGTTCCCTTGCGTAAATAAGAAGGTGAGGTTTAGAAAATTTTGGAACTGTTTTCTAATTACCAAACAAATTTGCATACATTATAATCATGAGCTGAAGTAGGCCTATATCTGCACACACCATTAGGCCCAGCAGCACGGTGCAGAGTGATCAACTCCATGTTCCAGCCACCTTTCCCACAGGACCCTCACTACCAATCTGACAGGGAGATTGGTGGGTGTCAGAGCCAGTCTGGATGTTACAGCATACAGCAAGATCCATTCATACCCAGGTACCAAGCCCCTGTCAACTAACTCATAACCAGTCAAGTGGCACAAAGTAATTTATTTCTAGCATTTATTCAGGTTGGTCACATACACTTTTATAATACACATACAACTGTTTTTGGAAATCTGCTGATAAAAAAAGATGGCTGAATTTAATAAACCAATAATTTAGTGATAATTTAGTAAAGTTTGTCCATGTTAGAAATTATACAACATTAAATGAATTGGTTCTAAAACACTGCAGTGAGATATGGATGTTAAAAGTGTGGAAGGGGGATGCTGTAGAAAAGTAGAGAAGCAGCAGAAGCGAGAACTTTTAAGATTTTGAGCTGGATACACTTGAAAATAAACAATGACACATAAGTGAAACTCAGTTTACTGATATAGGAAAATTTGACAGAATGGGTAAGGATAGAAGTGAAGACACAATTAAATTATGTATGGCACATAGAAAGATGGCAAAGATTAAGTGCAAGACCAAGGGAACACTGAAAAGAGGAATTTGATGCCTGTATAGACATTATATTGCTTAATATGTGAAGACAAGGTAAAAAATAAGTGAATGTTTAAGCATTCCTAGCCCACTCCTGTCTATTCAGTGATCATTGATGTAACTGAGTTTACTCTCCATTCTCTTTCATCACTTATTAATCTTCATTGTTGTCACTCCTTAGGCATGAAATTCTTCACAGACAAAAAGAGGCACAGATGCATACTTTCTTTACCATATATAGAAACATTCATGAACATTAATCAAAGTTCTAATTTCTATTAACACAACAACCTTCATTAGGAACACCACAATTCAGATTGTCCTTCTCTGCCTCATCCTTTTCCTTTCCCTGCTGGTTGCCATTACAATCAACACAGTAACAAGACCCACGATAACATTGCATTGCTCTGAAATTTCCATTGTCGCAGCAAGTTGGCAACTCTGTCCAACCTGCACGCTCTAAGAGAAAACTTGTTCTCGCACAATCTGACAACAAAGAAAAACAAAAAACTTGTCTATAAATTTATCTGTCATATAAATTGTTGTTCTTGAAATGTTTCAAAAACTGTGTCTTCATTCATAACTTCATTTTTTAAGCATAGTAATACTGCTTACAAACTACTTAAGATTATCCAACCATTAGCACAGATGTGTGTGTGGGGGGGGGGGGGGGAAGAAACATTGTTGGGCTTACAAAAAAAAATTTGGAGGTAAAAAACACTTTAAAATAAAAACCTGTGGAAAAATTTTGTTAT
>Ga0131853_10003304_pt1 | contig 28954 bp, 24 predicted proteins | sample TergutLab28metaG_FD_92764 | JGI IMG/M metagenome (GOLD analysis project Ga0131853, IMG submission 92764) | Labiotermes labralis P1 segment gut microbial communities from Petit-Saut dam, French Guiana - Lab288 P1 (version 2) (version 2) | ecosystem: Host-associated > Arthropoda: Insects >... | reverse complement strand
GTGGCGAAGCCACCGGCCTCAAAATCACAGGAACTCGGAGAGTTCCTTGAGCAGGGCCGCCTTCGGCTTGGCGCCGACGATCTGCTTCACGATCTCGCCGTTCTGGAAGACGCTCATGGTCGGGATGGCCATGATCTGGTACTTCTGCGAGATGTTCGGGTTCTCGTCGATGTTGAGCTTGACGACGTCGATCTTGTCGCTGTGCTCACCGGCGATCTCCTCGAGCACCGGGGCGACCATCTTGCACGGGCCGCACCATTCCGCCCAGTAGTCGACGACGACCGGCTTGCTGTTCTGCAGCACCTCGGCGTCGAAGGTCTCGTCGGTCACAACCTTGGTCGCACCCATTGTGTCTACCTTCCGTTGGGGTTCAATGGAGAACTATTCGTGGGCCGCCAGCCACCGCTCGGCGTCGATTGCCGCCGAACAGCCGCTGCCCGCGGCGGTGATGGCCTGCCGGTAGATGTGGTCAACGACGTCGCCGCAGGCGAAGACGCCGTCGATCGCCGTGCGGGTGCTCGGCTGCTGGACCAGCAGGTAGCCGTCGGAGTCGGTCTTCAGCTGGCCGGTGAACAGCTCGCTGCGCGGCGAGTGCCCGATGGCGACGAACACGCCGGTCACGGGCAGTTCCTGCTCCGAGCCGTCCTTGGTGTTCTTCAGCCGCAGGCCGCTCACCTTGCCGTCGCCGATCACCTCGGCGACCTCGCTGTCCCACTGGAACTTGATCTTGTCATTGGCGAACGCCCGGTCCTGCATGATCTTCGACGCCCGCAGTTCCGAACGGCGGTGGACGATCGTCACCGACTTGGCGAACCGGGTGAGGAAGGTCGCTTCCTCGATCGCCGAGTCGCCGCCGCCGATCACGGCGATGTCCTGCTCGCGGAAGAAGAACCCGTCACAGGTCGCGCACCAGGAGACGCCGCGGCCGGACAGTTCCTTCTCCCCGGGGACGTCGAGCTCCTTGTAGCTGGAGCCGGTGGCGATAATGACGGACTTGGCCAGATGCGCCCCCGAATCGGTCTTGACGACCTTGGGCGACGAGGACAGGTCAACTTCCAGCACATCGTCGGCCTCTAGCTGGGCCCCGAAACGCTCCGCCTGCTTGCGGAGGTTGTCCATCAGGTCCGGACCCATGATGCCGTCCGGGAACCCGGGAAAGTTCTCTACATCGGTGGTCTGCATCAACGCGCCGCCAGCCGTGACCGACCCCTCGAAAACCAGGGGATTCAGCTTGGCTCGCGCCGCGTAGATGGCGGCCGTGTACCCGGCCGGCCCGGAACCGATAATGATCACGTCGCGTACGTCGGTCACTTCACGCTGCCCTTCATAGACTCGCACCCCGCTCAACCGATCCTAGGGCGCAGAGATTCCCGCCCGGGATGTTACCGGCCAGGAGACGGATGTTACCGGCCAGGAGACAGGGCCACCGAGGCCAGTACGGCCGGGTGGGCCGGCGTGCAGGCCCGGCCCACGACCCAGGCGCGGTTCCGGGTCGCGATCACGTAGACGGGCCGTGACTGATACGTGGCCTCCTCGACCAGGGTAAGCCTGCTCCCCGCGGTTAGCTGGTCCACGCAGCCCACGAGCGTCCGCGGAGGGGTGACCTGGTTATCCGCGCCCGGACCCACCGTGAGCTGATGCCGGACCTGGGCCTGGAGCGTCGGGCCCTGGAGGTTCGCGGAGCTGACCAGGACCGGGAACGGGCGCTCCCGGAGCACGGGACTGGTCGAGTTCTCCCGCGGTCCGGCGATTCCCCCGGCGGACACGCGCTCCCGGGCCGGCGTCGCACGGCCGCCCGCCGCCGGCCCGCCGGGATGACCCTGGCCGCTCAGCCGGAGGCCGACGAACGCCAGGAGCAGGCACGCCGCCGCCGCGATCAGCACGCCGAGCGGTGCGATCAGGATCCGGCGCTGTCGCGTGAACCAGGGCGGCGGCCCGCCCTCGGGAAGCCCGGGAAGCCCGGGAAGCCGCGTCCCAGGGGCGGCACTAGCGGGACCGACCTCAATAAGCCGGCCGGCTGTGCCGTCGGGCGCGATCCGGCGGCTCTCGGCGGCGAGCGCGGCCATCACCCGGGCCTCGACGCTGGCGGGCAGTGCGGGCTGCGGGAAGGCGGCGAGGATCAGGGGAAGACGTTCCAGCCGCGCGCTCACGGAACTGCAGTCGAGGCACTCGGCGAGATGCGCGGCGACCAGATCGCCGCGGGCGCCATCGGTGATCCCGGCCCGGAACTCGGCGATCTCCTCAGTACCGGGGTGGCGCGGTAGCCCGTTCATACGCCTCCTTCCTGCCCAGATGAGACGTTCGGCGACGCTGGCCGGTTCCCCTCCTCAGGGGAAAGGCCGGAGGAAAGAGTATCGGCCGGGTCACTCCCGGGCTTGCGCAGGTGCTCCAGGTGGGGGAGGAGCCTGGCCCGGCCCCGGGCACACCGGCTCTTCACGGTGCCGACTGAGACATCCAGGATTTCCGCGACATCCGCCACCGGATAGCCCAGCATGTCCACCAGCACGAGTACCGCGCGCTGCTGCGGCGGCAGCGTGCGCAAAGCGGTGTCCACCTCCAGCCGGACTTCTACCGAGTCCGCCGTCTCCGGGCCCGCCGGGCTGCCGGGGCTGATTCCGGTGACCGTGGACGAGGCCAGGCCGCCGCCGCGGGCCGCGAGCGTCTCGAGGGCCTCTTCGTCGCCGGACCAGTTGACGCTCCGCCCGGACCGGCGGCGCAGGCGGTCGACCGAGGCGTTGACCACGATCCGGTGCAGCCAGGTGGTGACCGCTGACCGGCCGCGGAAGTCCCCGGCCCGCCTAAAGGCGGAGATCATCGCTTCCTGCAGGGCGTCGGCGGCCTCCTCCGGGTCGCCGACGGTGCGCAGGGCCACGGCCCAGAGCCGGGCGGAGTGCCGCTGGAAGAGCTGGCCGAAGGCTTCAGGATCGCCGTCAACATGCTGGCGCAGGAGTTCGGCGTCCGACGGCTGGTCGACGCTGAGCTGCTCCTGGCTGGGGCGTCCGTCCATCGGCACGGCACGGCTCCTAGCCGGCGGAGGTCCCCTTGACGGTCACCTTGGAAATCGACTCCGAACCCCCGGGAAGGCTGGTGAACCAGATGACGATGTAGCGGCCGGCCTTGGGGTTGGTGATGTGGAAGGTGTAATCGCCGGAAGCCTGGGACTGACCCGTGACCGGCGTGAAGCCCGGCTGGGGCCAGTTGTTGCCCGGCGTCGTGCTGGTCGTGTCACTCACGTAGAGCTGCGCGGCGGCGGCGCCCGGAGTGTCCAGGTTGACCTCGACCGAGCTGGCCTTGACGTCATGGCCCATGTCGATGAGGTACCCGTCGCCCTTCTTCAGCTGACCGAAGTCGGGCGATGAGTAGTGCTGGGTCTGCCAGGCGGGCGTCTTGCCCGTGATCGGGTTGTTCTGGTCTTCGGGGTCTTCCGGGGTCGGGCTCGAGCCGAGGATGTTGAAGGACTGGCCGCCCTTCGGCTGGAGCACGGTGACGTTACCGGACTGGTGCGACGAACCCTGGGAGGACGAGCCCTGGCCGCCGCCTTGGGACCCGCCGCCCCCGCCGTTGCGCAGACCGCTGCTGAGGACCCAGGCCGCGGCGGCGACCGCCACCAGGACCAGGACCACGACCACGCCGATCAGCGCGCGGGAACCGGTGTTCCGGGCCGGCGGCTGGTACGGGCGCTGCCAGGTCGCCGTGCCGCCGCCGCCCCCGCCGCCGACGTTCCACGTCGAAGGGGCGTTGGGGTCGGGCGGGAAGCCGCCGCCTGACGGGGCATAGCCGCCCGCGGAGGGCGCGTACCCGCCCCCCTGGGGCCAGCCGCCCTGATTGCCGTACGCGCCGCCGTAGCCGCCCTGGCCGCCCTGGCCGGGCCTGGACGCGGGGCGGGGCAGCGGAGCGGGCTCCGGGAGCGGCACCGGCGGGGCGACCCCGGCCAGGGCCTCGGCGAAGGCCGCGGGGGTCAGGATCGCGGGAGCCTGGTTGACCGCTCGCTGGTGCAGGGCCCGGGTCACGACGGCGTCGATGTTGGCGGGCACGTCGGCCGATACCTGCCGCGGGGCAGGAACTTCCCCGTCCGTGCGGGGCGCCGCGGGCAGGGTGGTCACCGATTCTCCGGGCCAGTACCCGGTGAGCGCGGCGTAGAGCAGGCCGGCCAGGTCACGGGTGTCGGTCAGGGCGGGATCGCTGGCGTTGGCCAGGCCCGTCCCGGCCAGGGCGGCGTCGATGCCGATACCGGTGATCTTCACGCCGCTGCTGCGGGTCCAGCGCAGGGCCTGCGGGGTGAGGAGCAGGTGGGCCTGCCCGGCCGCGTGCGCCCCGGCCAGGGCGGCGGCCGCCTCGGCCATCACGGCACAGGCCCGGGCCGGGTCCAGCGGGCCCTCGGCGAGCAGGTCGCTGAGCGTGTCGCCGGACACCCACTCCATCACGATGTAAGCCTGGTCGCCGGCGTCCTCGACGTCGAAGACCTGGGCCAGCCGCGGGTCGGTGAGACGGCTCGCGGCCCGCGCCGCCGTCACGACCTCGGGGATGCGGGGGAAGCCCGACGCGAATGTGAGCACGGAGACATGACGCGCGAGCGTCTCGTCCTGGGCCTTCCACAGCGTCCATCCCGTGCCCGCGGAGGCCTGCTCCACGAGCCGGTACCGTCCTGCGAGCCTGGTTCCGGGTTCAGAGGTGTACGTGCTCATACGTCAGCGCCAAGAGCGGGGCCGGCTCTCGGCCTCCTTCCAGCCCCGGATGTTCAAGATCGCCGCGGGTATCGAACCGCGGGTATCTCTCATGCTAATGTGCCCCCCGCCCGGGACGGGATCCCAGCGCATGGAACTGTCACGCTCTCGTGAGCAAATCCGCTCAACGCTCCACGTTCGAGAGGGGCTGCGCCCCTTCCGCTCGCGTCCGTGCCGTACCTGTTCCAATACCGGTCACCCGCTCGTCATCCGCTGCCAACCACGCCGTGATCACATTGCTGCCCGTTCGTGACGTTACCGTCCGAACCGGCCACCCACTGTACGGAGCAGTACCTGGAATTCCTCGATTTTGAGGATCCGGGCGCAGACCGCGAACAGCGCCAGCGCGCCGCCGCCGCCCACGATCGTGCTCACCAGTCCGTAAACAGGCCCCTGATGAATAAGCGATCCGACGGCCCACATTGTTACAAACGCCCATGCGAGGCCGGGCAGCGTGGCGATGACCATCCGGATCAGGCTGCGGGTGATCCGCCAGCCGTCGAGGCTGCCGACGTGCTTCAGCAGCATCGGCCAGGCCACGGCGGCGCCGACCAGGGTCATCAGCCCGTAGGCCGCGCCGAGGCCGAGGACCACGTCCTTCGCCGGCAGCAGCGCGAGCGCGATGAAGTCGCCGGCGGCGCCGGCGATGAGCATGAAGACGCCGATGAGAGCGGGACCGCGGTTGTTCTGGAAGGAGTAGAAGACCCGGAGCTGGAGCTGGGTGATCATGAACGGGATCAGGCCCAGCGAGAGCAGCCCGAACACTTCGCCGGTGTACTGCGCCTCGGTGATGGTCTCCTTGCCGTACCCGAACAGCAGCTCGCAGACCGGCGCCCCGAGCACGCCGAGGAACACGGCCGCGGGCACCACGATGACCGACGCCAGCCGGACCCCGGTGGAGAAGTCCTCCCGGACCAGGGAGTAGCGGCGGTCGGTGGCATGCGCGCTCATCCGGGGCAGCAGGGCGCTGATCACGGACAGGCCGACGATCGCGTACGGCAGCTGGAACAGCTGGTTGGCGTAGGTGTAGGTCGAGTAGCCGAACGAAGCCGCGCCCGGCTGGCTGGACGCCTTGTCCGCGACGAAGGTCAGGACGTAGTTGGCCAGGAACTGGGCGACCACGTAGCCGAGCATCCAGCCGCCCATGCCGCCGATCTCCGACAGCTCCTCGCGCCGGAAGCGGAACTGGAGCCGGAAGCTGAAGCCCGCCTTCTTCACGATCGGGAACAGGGCCAGGGACTGGATCAGGATTCCGAGCGTGGTGCCGAAGCCGAGCAGGTTGACGTCGAACGAGCTCATCGAGATCGCGCCGTTAGCCGACTGCTTGACCGTTCCCCCGATGACCATGAACAGGCCGAAGACGGCGATCACCACGACGTTGTTGATGACCGGCGTCCACATGTTGGGGCCGAACTTGCCCTTGGTGTTCAGGATCGCGCCGAGCAGGGAGTCCATCCCGTAGAAGAAGATCTGCGGGATGAAGAAGTAGGTGAACAGCACCGCGATGCGGTGCTCGGAGGGGGCGGCTCCGGGCATGTACATGCTGATGAGGGGATCGGCCAGCACCATGCCGATGGCGGTGATGATCAGCAGCGCGATCGCGCCGAGCGTGAAGATGCGCTCCGAGTAGCCCGCGCCCCCGTCCGCGTGGGTCTTGGCCGCCTTCACCAGCAGCGGCACCACGCAGCTGGTGAAGATGCCTCCCAGCATGAGGTAGTACACCGTGTTCGGCAGCGTGTTGGAGACGTTGTAGGCGTTGGCGAGCGGGCCGCCGCCGAGCGCGATCACCAGGACCAGCGTGCGCAGGAACCCGGTACCCCGGGAGGCGATTGTCCCGATGGCCATCGCCTTGGACGACTTCATCAGGTTCGGGCCGGTCTCGGCGGACCGATGCGGGCCGGTGTCCTTGACCCGCGGCATCGGCTGCGACACGGGCGGCGCGCCGGCGCGCTCTTCTCCGAGAGGCCGGTCGAGAACCCGGGTGCGGCCCTCGTCGGAGTCCGCGTAGTCCCGTGCCGTCTCCGGCCGCGCCAGGGGCTCCTCGCGAGGCTGGAACGACGGCTGGAACGACGGCTGCGGGTAGCCCGCCGGCGCGAAGAACGACGTGGTCACGGCGGCCAGGTCGGGACCGCCCATGGGCGCCGCCGGCGCGTAGCCCTCGCGGGGCGTGAAGGACGGCCGCGGCTGCCCGCCGTTCCCGAGGTCCTGCCGGGGCGTGAACGCGGGCTGGAACTGAGGCGCGCGGCCCCCGGGCCCCCCGGGTCCCCGGGGCGGCCCGGGGTGAGACGGGGGCCTCGGCGGCTGAGAAGGATTCCGCGGCGGGTAAGACGGGTTGCGCGGCGGGGGCTGCGGGGGGTTCCCCGGCGGCTGGGACGCGTTCCGCGGGAGGGGCTCGGGGGTGACCCGCCGGGCGTTCGGAGGCAGCTGGGGATACGGGTGCGTGCCGTACTCCGGGTCCTGGCCCGGCTGGCCCGGCTGGCCCGGCTGGCCCGGGTGCGACTGCGGCCGGGGCAGGTGCTGCTGCGGGTAGCCCGCCTGCTGGTAATTCGGCGGGGGCCCGGGATGCTGCTGCGGGTAGAGGTTGGTCGCGGCGTCGCCCTGGGTGTCCGAACCCTGCGCGTACGGGTACTCCTGCGGATACGGCTCCGGGGAGCCGTACGGGTCCTGCGAGGCGTAAGGATCCTGGGAGCCGTACGGGTCCTGCGACGAATACGGATCGCGGGAGCGCGGGTGCTCGTCCGGTGCTCCGGGTGACCATGTGGGCCTCGTCATCCGGTGCCTCCCGCTCCAGCTGCCCTACTGTTCCGCCGTCGCCGGACCCACCGCAAGCTAGAGGCGAGCACCACCACGCCCAGCGCGGCGCCGATGAGGTAGATGAGCGTCTGCCCGAACCTCATCACCTGGACGGTCAGCGGCTGCCGGGTCCAGGGAAGCGACGTCCCGTTCTGTGTCACCAACTGTAGCCGCAAGGTGGTTGTCTCGATGCCCTTCGCCTTCACCGGCATTTTCACAGTTCCTGTCTTCCCCGGAGAAACCGTGAGTAGTCGGTTGAAATTACCCACTGAGAGCTGCCCCACATCGGAAGGCTGGGGGTCGATCTGCACCTGGATGGTGGATGACGTCCCGTTCTGCACGGAGACGGCGATATCGCCGGACGCGCCGGCCAGCAGGAACTTCTTCCCGGCGATGATCTGCACCTTGCGTTCGGACGAGCGCGCGAAGTTGGCCAGGTCGATCAGGTTCAGCGTCCCGGCGCCTCCCCCGCCCTCGCGCCAGGCCGAGGACGCGGTCGACGTCAGCGCCTCCCGCATCGACTGGGTGACCGACGACGGCGGCTGGTACAGCAGGTTCTGGTAGTTCCGCAGGGCCGCCCCCACGGCCTTGACGCCTCCCATGTAGGAACTGCTCAGCTGGTCGCTGTTGAACTGGTAAGACGGCAGCCGCTCCGGGGCGGCCTTCGACGCCGCCACGTCCGAGAGCTTGGCGGGCCGCAGCCACGGAGCCTGGACGCTGTCCTTCAGAAGCGCGTTCGCCTCGGTCCCCGACGGGCTCCAGCGGCGCGGCGGGGCGATGACGACCGACCGGCCGGAGGTGAACGGCTCCTCGTCGACGATCATCGCGGTCTGGGCCAGGAAGTCCTGCTCGGTGGCGAACTGGGCTCCCGGGCTGGCGGTCGCGCCGGCCGTCCCGAGCACGCTGGTCAGCCCGGAGTCGGCCGTCAGGACCCGCGTCGGCTTGCCGCTCCGGGTAGGGGTCGTGCTCGGGGAGGTCGAGGGGAACGACGGCTCGTCGTCACTGCCGACCACGACCGTGTTGACCTTGCCCGTCTCCTGCAGGGCGCTCACCACGCCCTCGTCCGTGGGGCCGCCGGGAAGCCAGGCGACCGAGGGCGCGCCTCCGTCACCGGTGCCGCCGGACTTCCCGAACGGGCGGATCAGGCTCTGCCCCGCGACCTGGTCGCCCAGGCTGTAGGCGGTCTTCATGCTGTTCAGCAGGCCCGCGTGAGCCAGGGCCGTGGTGTCCGCGTCGGCATAGGGGGTGACGAACATCGGCTGGCCGGCGGCGCCGGTCTTCAGCGTGTTCAGCCAGGTCTGCGCGTCCTGGCTGGCGGGCTCGCTGGTGGTGCCATCGCACCCGGAGCCGCCGCCCGTCTTGCCGGCGACCTTGTAAGGCGAGGTCATCGTCTGGGCGTCTGACAGCAGCGCCGGGTCGACCGCCCACGTGAGGCCGGCCTGCCCCGACCACTGCATCCCGGCGTTCAGGAGCCCGCCCAGCCGGCCGGCCGGCTTCAGGCTGGCGGCGAGGGTGTTGTCGGACAGGGTCTGGGAACACGGGCTCTGCTGGTGCGGCTGGTCGACCAGCGGCCAGATCCACGAGGCCTTCACCGGGGCGGCCCCGGAACTCCCGGGCCAGTACGGGAGCAGGGTCCGGTCCGACGCCAGCGGGCTGAGCGCGGAGTTGTAGACCACGGCCGCCAGCGGGTAGACGCCGAACTGGGTGTAGCCGGCGTCCGAGGCCGGGAACGAGACCGACCAGCTCCTGGTCGTGCCGGTGTGGAACACGCCGGGCAGGGCGAGGGGGCTGCCCACCTCGCTGCCGGGGAAGTAGGCGTTGCTCCCGGCCGTGCCCTGCACGTAGCTGTCCATTTGCGACCGGCTGCTGAACGCGCCCTGAGAGGTCTGCATCGCGACCTGCAGGCCGGAGACTGGGGAACCGGTATTATTCGTGACCGTTCCGTGCACCGTGATCCGCTTGCCGCGCTGTGCCCAATTCGGGCTCACCGAGTCGATGGAGACGGTAAGCGAGCGAGAGACAGCCCGATCCGTTCGGGATGTAGTGTGGCCAGCCTGCGCACTCGCCGGCACCGCCGGTGCCGCGAGGAGCGGAGCGGCGATGAACAGAGCCGCGATCAGGGTACGGACGACAGTGCGCACGGATGGCATGTTATTGCCGTTCAATGGAAAGGAATGGGCTGTATACCCGCGATGCCCGTGTCAGAGTCCATAATTTCTCGCGACCAGCGTAAGGCCGCCGCGACCCTGCTTCGTACTCTTGCCCCCGCCGCCACCGAACTCGGCGAGCTTTTCACGCGGGCCGGACATGAGCTCGCCCTGGTCGGAGGGCCGGTCCGCGACGTCTTTCTCGGCAAGTCCCCAGCCGACCTGGACCTCACGACGGACGCGGTTCCGGAAAAGGTCCTGGAGATTGTCAGGCAGTGGGCCGACAAGACGTGGACGGTCGGCATCGAATTCGGCACGATCGGCCTGCGCAAGGGCGACACCGTGTTTGAGGTCACTACTTACCGCAGCGAGGCCTACCAGCGGGGATCCAGGAAACCGGACGTCCGGTACGGGACGTCGCTGGAAGACGACCTCCTGCGACGGGATTTCACGATTAACGCGATGGCGGCGCGACTGCCGGACTACGAGCTCGTCGATCCTTTCGGCGGGCTGGCCGCGCTCAAAGAGAAGGTAATAAGGACGCCGGGCCGTCCCTCGGACTCTTTCTCCGACGACCCCCTGCGAATCCTGCGGGCGGCGCGGTTCGCGGCCCGGCTCGGCTTCCGCGTGGATCCCGGCGTCACCGAGGCCATGGAGTCGATGGCCGGCCGGCTGTCGATCGTGTCCGTCGAGCGGATCACCGACGAGCTGACCAAGCTGATGCTCACGCCGGACCCGGTCTACGGCCTGGACCTGCTGGTCCGGACCGGCGTGGCCGCCCAGGTGGTGCCCGAACTGCCGGAACTGCGGATGGAGGTCGACGAGCACCATCGCCACAAGGACGTGTACCAGCACTCGCTGACCGTGCTGAAGCAGGCGATGGACCTTGAGGACCGCTACGACCTCACCCAGGACCTCGTGCTCCGGCTGGCGGCGGTCCTGCACGACATCGGCAAGCCGAAGACCCGGTCCCTGCTGCCCGGGGGCAAAGTCGCGTTCCACCACCACGAGGTGGTCGGCGCGAAGATGGCGCGCAAGCGCCTGACGGAGCTGAAGTTCTCCAAGGACGTCATCGCCGACGTGTCGAAGCTGATCGGGCTGCACCTCCGGTTCCACGGCTACGGCGACGGAGAGTGGACCGACTCGGCGGTCCGGCGGTACGTCCGGGACGCCGGGCCGATGCTGTCCCGCCTGCACGTGCTGACCCGGGCGGACTGCACCACGCGGAACGCGCGCAAGGCCGCGCGGCTGTCCGCTGCCTACGACGCCCTGGAGGAGCGCATCGAGGCGCTGCGCGAGGCCGAGGAGCTGGACAGGATCCGGCCGGAGCTCGACGGGGGAGAGATCATGTCGATCCTCGGGCTGAAGCCGGGACCGCTGGTCGGGAAGGCCCGGAACCACCTGCTCGAGCTGAGGCTGGAGCACGGCGAACTCGGCCGGGAACGGGTCATTCAGGAACTGCTGGCCTGGGCCGAGGGCGAAGGGCTGCGGCCCGCCGACAGCCAGTAGGCGCCGGCCGCGACCGCGAACGCCGCCGCGAGCACGGCGACGAGGACCGGGGACCGGCCGTCGCCGGGCATGAAGGGAGCGAAGACCAGGGCACCCGCGGCGATGGTCGTATTGAACGTCATGTCGTAGAAGGCGAAGGCCCGTCCTCGGTACGCGTCATCGACGTCTTCCTGCAGGATCGTCACCGAGCAGATCGCCACCGACTGCTTGCACAGGTAGAGCAGGAAGCCGACTCCCAGGTAGCCGGCCTGGGCGAAGGTCTCGCCCAGGCCCGCCGTCAGGGCGGCCCCGGTCAGCAGCATCACCGTGATCCACGTCGGCACCGGCACTCTCCGGGTGGCGGCCGGGGTGACCACGGCCGCGCAGGCGTAGCCCGCGGCCGAGAACAGCGCGAGCTGGCCGATGTGCGCCGCCGCGGCCGTGACGTGGGACGGGTAGAAGTAGTTCCGGTACAGGATCAGCATCAGGAGGAAGAGGACGCCGTAGCCGGCCCCGTACGCGGCGGTGGCGCCGAGCGCCCCCCGGGAGTTCCGGCGGCGCGCCAGGTAGGCGGCGCCCGCCGCCAGGCCCCCGGCCGCCGCCCGCAGCTCTGCCAGGACCGGCGCCGGGGTCGCGGCCGCGACCGCGGCCGCGCCCGGGCGGGTCCCGCGTTCCGGGCCGAGCAGGTCGCGGCGCATCGACGTGGCCACCAGGCCGGCCGCGACGTAGCAGGCGCCGCTCGCGAGAACGGTGACGGCCGCCCCCCGCTCGGTGTCGCCGCCGGCCGCGTTCAGCGCGAACGCGGCGATGCCGCCGGCCGAGCTCACCACCCCGCCGACCGTCGGGGCGATCGAGTTGGCCGTGACCAGCTTGCCCGGCGGCACGACGTGCGGCAGCGCGGCACTCAGCGCCGAGTCGAGGAAACGGCTCACGCCCATGACCGCGAGTACCGCGACGTACAACGGCACGCCCCGGTCGCCGGAGGCCATCAGGGCGGCGGCCGCACCGATCAGGGCGGCGCGGACCGCTCCCGACCAGACCAGGATCTGCTGCCGGGACCAGCGGTCGATGAACACGCCGGCGAACGGGCCCAGCACCGAATAGGGCACGTACAGCACCGCGAACGCGGCCGCGCCCGCGAGCGGGGTGGGGTAGCTGCTGGCGCTGAAGAAGACATAGGAGCCGACGGCGGCGTTGAAGATCCCGTCCCCGGCCTGCGACACCAGCCGGGTGGAGAACAGCCGCCGAAACCCCCGCTCGGCCAGGACGGCCCGCAGATCTCCCAGGAACGACGGCACTCCCACAGCCTAAAGGCCGCCCCTCCCACGCAGGGAGAGGCGGCCTTTGACGATGCTGTCGCGCGGGAACGTCCCGGGGACTAGCGCTCCACTTCGCCGGCGATGAACTTCTCGACCAGGTCGCGGCAGGTGCTGTCGTCGAACTGCTCCGGCGGCGACTTCATGAAGTAGGAGCTCGCGGAGGTCACCGGGCCGCCGATGCCGCGGTCCTTGGCGATCTTGCAGGCGCGCAGCGCGTCGATGATGACGCCGGCCGAGTTCGGGGAGTCCCACACCTCGAGCTTGTACTCCAGGTTCACCGGGACGTCGCCGAAGGACTTGCCCTCCAGCCGGACGAACGCGAACTTGCGGTCCGACAGCCACGGCACGTGGTCGGACGGGCCGATGTGCACGTCGGCCTTGGCCATCTCGCGCGGGATCTGGGAGGTCACCGACTGCGTCTTGGAGATCTTCTTCGACTCCAGGCGGTTGCGCTCCAGCATGTTCATGAAGTCCATGTTGCCGCCGACGTTCAGCTGGTAGGTGTGCATCAGCTCGACGCCGCGGTCCTCGAACAGCTTGGCCAGCACGCGGTGGGTGATGGTGGCGCCCACCTGCGACTTGATGTCGTCGCCGACAATCGGAACGCCCGCGTCGGCGAACTTCTTCGCCCACGCCGGGTCAGAGGCGATGAACACGGGCAGCGCGTTCACGAAACCGACCTTCGCGTCGATCGCGCACTGGGCGTAGAACTTGTCCGCCTCTTCCGAGCCCACCGGAAGGTAGGAGATCAGCACGTCGGCCCGGGCCTCGCGCAGCGCCTCGACCATGTCCACGGCCGGCTCGTCGGACTCGGTGATGATGTCCCGGTAGTACTGGCCAAGACCGTCGTGGGTGTGGCCGCGCTGCACGATGACGCCGGACGGCGGGACCTCGGCGAACTTGATCGTGTTGTTCTCGCTGGCGAAGATCGCCTCGGAGATGTCGGTGCCAACCTTCTTCGCGTCCACGTCGAACGCGGCGACGACCTCCACGTCGGAGATGTGGTATCCGCCGAACCGCACGTGCATCAGGCCAGGTACGCGGTCCGTGTCGTTGGCGTCCTTGTAGTACTCAAGGCCCTGGACGAGTGAACTCGCGCAGTTACCCACACCCACAATGGCGACGCGAATCTTCTTGGACTCTGCACCCATCAGGATGACTCCTTCTCGCTTCCGCGATCTATCTGGTTCTCCGTTTGCGGTCCCGTCTGGGACCGTCGCTCCGAGTCGATGAGCTCGTTCAGCCAGCGGACCTCACGTTCCACTGACTCAAGCCCGTGACGCTGAAGTTCAAGCGTGTAGCTGTCCACCCGCTCCGCGGTCCGCGCCAGCGCCGCGCGCACCCCTTCCATGCGGTCCTCAAGCCGACTGCGCCGGCCCTCCAGGATCCGCAGCCTGATGTCGGCTCTCGTCTGGCCGAAGAACGCGAAATGCACGCCGAACTCGTCGTCCTCCCATTCGCCCGGGCCGGACTCGGCGAGCAGATCCTGCAGCCGTTCCTTGCCCTCGGCGGTGAGGCGGTAGACGATCTTCGAGCGGCCCGCGCGCCTCGGCCGTTCCGAAGCGGACCGGGAAGCTGACGCGCGAGGAGAAGGGATGATCCGTTCGGAAGGACGATTTTCGTCTTCTTCCTTGGCGATCAGGCCATCGGCGTACAGCTTGTTCAGGCACGGATAGAGGGTGCCGTAGGAGAGCGCCCGGAAGGTGCCGAGCACCATGTTCAGCTGCTTGCTGAGCTCGTAGCCGTGCATAGGCGTGCGGTGAAGCAGCCCGAGCACGGCGAACTCAAGCACGCCTGTCCGGTTGCGGCCCACGGAAACCCCCAGGTGGGTTGGGTCGTCGGGTTTGTATCCAGCCGATATCTCTCGTCGATATCTCGACTAGATATTTCGGTTCGATATATCGAGTGGAACGACCTCAGCATACGCCGCCGTTCGCCGGCCGGCAACCGCACGTTCATGTGACGGCCGACACCGTGCTTACGCGGGGCGCGCCGCCCTCCTGCGGGCGGCCAAGTTCCACGGCGAGGAGACCGGCAAGGCCTGCCCGGCCTGTGACAAGAGCCACCTGACTCACGTCATCTACGTCTACGGGGATGAGCTCGGGCAGTACGCTGGGCGCGTCAAAAAAGGTAAAGAGCTGGACAAAATGGCCGCAGAATACGGAGAATTCCGGGTCTATGTGGTCGAAGTCTGTCAAAGTTGTGCCTGGAATCATCTCGCCACGTCCTACGTGCTAGGCACGGGCGAGCCTCCTGCGCGCCGCGGGCGCCGGGCCCGGAGCGGGCAGTAGCAGCCCGGGGCGGCCAGCGGTAAGCGGGCCGTCGCGCCGTGGGGACACCAAGTAATCCTGTAACGCGCGCGGCCCATGGAACGTTCCGCTTACGTCACGAGGAGCCATGCACGGAACGCACAATTACGGCCCATCTCAGCATGTAACGTGTGGGGTCAGCGAAACGAGGTCACTGCCTCGATCGATGCATGCGCCAGGCAGGCCTCGGGACTTCCGAGCACATGAACGGGCCGCCAGGCTCGTCACAGCCACAGCGAGGACGTGTGAGTAGCAACGACTTTAACGGGCCGTACCGGCCCGCTGGGGGGCGGGGGTCTGACCGGAATCCCGGCGGCGCGCGGGGCGCCGCCTGGAATCGAGACGGCGACCGCAGAGGCTACGCGCCACCTGAGGGCTGGGGCGATGATGGTTTCTGGAAAGACTCCGCTGTTGACGCCAACTATGAGACCGGTGCGCACCCGGCCCTGGGGAACCCCGGCGGGCCCGACCCGGCCGGCGGCGCCAGGGGCGCCGCCGCTCGTGCGGGCGGCGCGGGCGCCGGAGCGGGTGTTCCCGGCCGGCTGAACCCCTCAGGCGGTGCCGACCCGGCCCCCACTAGCACTGACATGAACGCCCTGGGCGGTCCTCCCGGAGGGCGCGAGTACCGCGTCACCGGACGGGCCGTTCAGCAGGGCGGCTATGGCGATGCCACCCGGGTTGAGAACTCTGCCGGTGCCGCGACCCGGGCTGACCGGGTCCCGAACGGCATGCGGGGCGCGGGTGCCGCCGGCGCCGCTGGTTTCGGAGCCGCCGGCCGCATGGGAGGCGGTCCTCCCGGACGCGGCCCCGGAGGCCCGCGGCCGGGCGGCGGCGGTCCGGGCGGGCCCGGCGGCTACGGCGGCGCCTTCCGCGATAGCTCCTCGGACAGCTGGTGGCGAGACTGGACGTTGAAGAAGGCGCTTAAGGTTGGCGGCGCCGCGTTCGGCGGACTTGTCGTGGTCATGGGAGCCTTCCTTGGCTTTATGTATATGACGACGAGCATCCCCGCCGCGGCTCTCTCGGCGACGGAACAGTCCAACACCGTCTATTACGGCGACGGCAAGACCCCGCTCGGGACGATCGGCTCCACCAACCGGACCGACCTGAACCTCAACCAGATCCCCGCCCCGCTGCAGAACGCGTTCCTCGCCGCCGAGGACAAGAACTTCTACCACGAGGGCGGCGTCTCCTTCACGGGCATCATGCGGGCCGTGCTGCACGACGCCACCAGCGGCGGAGGCAGCGCGAACGGCGGCTCGACCATCACCCAGGAGTTCGTCCGCAACTACTACGGACTGGGTCTTCAGCAGACCGCGACCCGCAAGATCAAAGAGATCATCATCTCGGAGAAGCTGGCCAAAGCCGAGTCCAAGCAGTGGGTCCTGGACCACTACCTGAACATGGTCTTCCTCGGCAACCAGTCCTACGGCGTCGAGGCCGCGGCCAAGACGTACTTCGGCAAGTCGGCGTCCCAGCTGACCATCGCCCAGGACGCGGTACTCGCCGGGCTCCCGCAGTCGCCGTCGGCGTACCCGCTGCCGCAGTACAAGGCGAACCTCAGGGCCCGCTGGCAGTACGTGATCAACCAGATGGTCAAGGACAAGTACATCACCGCGGCGCAGGCGGCCCAGCAGAAGTTCCCGACCCTGCTCACCTGGGCCGACCCGGCCCGCGGGCAGATGGCGGCGAACGTGAACCCGGCGGACAACAACCCGGAGAGCTACTACCTGCTGTCCCACGTCGAGACCGAGATGCTCGCCAGCGGCGGCATCTCGGAAGCCGAACTGCGCAGCGGCGGCTACCGGATCAACACGACCCTCGACCCCACCGCGGAGAAGTCGCTCACCAACGCGGTCAACAGCACCCTCTCGCCGTCGAATCTGGCGGCCAACGGGTCGCATTACTCAAAGCTCCCGCTGTGGGCGCTGACCGGAGCCGAGGCTCAGGATCCGAAGACCGGCGGGATCGTCGCCATGTACGGCGGTCCGGGCCTGAACCAGTCGTCGTCCGAGTGCCAGCAGGACTCCTGCTACCAGAACTCGGCGACGGTGGACCATGAGCAGGTCGGCTCCTCGTTCAAGCCGTATGTGGTCGCCGCGGCGGTCAAGCAGGGCATGAACGTGCAGAGCAGCGTCATGGACTCAAGCTCCTACGCGTGCATCGCGCCGCCCAGCATGGGATCCACCGTCTTCACCCAGCCGGTCACCCAGGCGATGTACCGCCGGGCGACCGCGGCGCTGGGGACCCAGGCGACCAAGCCCTCGTCCGGGACGGCCCAGACCGGCTGCCCGTCCGGTTACTTCCCGGAAGAGAACGACAGCGGCGAATCAATCGGGAAGCCCGTCTACACGGCGCCATCCGGACCCTACGCGGGCGCTACCTACGCATCGGACAACGTGCAGGACGCGCTCGCCCAGTCGTCCAACGTGACGTTCACCGACCTCATCCACAAGACCGGGACGAGAGCCCCGGAGACGATCGCGGAACAGGTCGGCTCGGACCCGAAGGCCTTCGCCGGAAGCCTCGGTGACGAACTGGGTGTCGCGCTGGGCGAGGCGCCGATGACGGTCGAGAACCAGGCGTCCCTGATCGCCATGCTCGCCGACAACGGCACGTACCACACCGCCCACATCGTCAAGTCCTGGACGAACCCGAGCGCCGGAACCTCCGGCACGCCCAAGGTCAAGACGACCCAGGTGCTCACTCCGCCGCAGGCCAGCCAGGTCCAGTACACGATGGAGAAGACGACCGTCAACGGTACCGCCAAGAATCTGGTCTCGATGAGCCAGCAGGGCCGCCAGGTCCTCGGCAAGACCGGTACCACCACCAGTAACCACAGCGGTTTCTTCATCGGGGCGATCCCGCAGTTCGCGATGGCGGTGGGCATGTTCACCGCCAAGGGAGACAACAGCGACTCGACCCAGAACCTGGGCGCGCTGGACAGCTCGAACGCGGCCAACATCTACCCGACGATGATCTGGAACTCGTTCGCGAACTCCGCGTACGCGAGTACGCCCCCGGAAGCGTTCCCGCCGCTGAACACCGCCGGCACCACGGCGTGGAACATGTTCCCCGCACTGCCGAAGCCGCCCAAGCCTAAGCCCAAGCCGACCCCGACGCCGTCCGCGTCGGCGACCACCCCGGCCAAGGGCAACCCGCATCAGGGCGGCGGCCTGTTCGGCAACCAGCAGCCGACGACGCCGGCGGCGACGCCGACGCAGCCGTCGAACTGCGGCGGCCTGTTCGGCGGGTCGTGCTCGTCGTCCAGCGCGGCGGCCACGCCGAGCGCCGGCCCCGGAAACGGCGGAGGCAACAAGCCCGGAGGCTGATCCGGGCTAGAGTTGGGGCCGGCCTGACCTGATGGTCAGGCCGGCCTCATCCATGTTCACGGGTAATTTTCGTATTGCAAGCCAGGCGACCAGGAAGGCTCCATGCCGAGGGGAACAGGAGCAACGGGGTTCCGGGCGGCAGCGGTGACAGGCGGCGTCGCGGCGATAGTCGCGGCGCTGCTTGCTTTCGCCGTCAAGCTGCCCTGCAGCGCGGGCGGCGCGTGGAATAGCAGCGTCGGCCAGTTCAGGGACGCCTGCTATACCGACATCTACCCGCTCTATTACGGGGAGGGGCTGTCGGCGGGCAAGGTTCCGTACTTCGGCCACCCGGTCGAGTACCCGGTGCTCACCGGCTGGACGATGCAACTGGCGTCCTGGCTGGTGAAGTCGGTCAGCGACCCGTTCAGCCGCGGCGCCGACTTCTACTACGTCACCGGCGTCCTGATGTCGCTCTGCCTGGTCGCCGGGGTGATCGCCACCGCGGCCAGCGCCTCGGGCCCGCGCGGGGCCGGCCCCCGGGGCCTGAGGGGCCCCTGGGGTTTCCGGGATCCCGGGACGCGGGCGGCCCTCATGACCGCGCTGTCGCCCGCCCTGATCCTGACCGCCTTCATTAACTGGGACCTGCTGGCGATGGCGCTCACCATGGCCGGCCTCGCCTGCTGGGCCGGCCGGAACCGGGTGGCGGCCGGGGCGCTGCTGGGGCTCGGGGTGGCGGCCAAGTTCTACCCGCTGCTCATCATCGGCGCGCTGTTCCTGGTGTGCCTGCGGGCCGGGAAGATACGCGACTTCCTCGTGGCGCTCGGCTCCGGCGTGGTGGCGTGGCTGCTGGTCAACGTCCCGGTGGCGCTGTTCGCGCCCGCGGGCTGGGGCCGGTTCTACGCGTTCAGCCAGTCACGGGGCGCCGACTGGGGCTCGATCTGGTACCTGCTGGAGACCTACAAGGTCCCGGTCCTGGGAAACTCGTCGCTGGGACAGCTCAACCTGATGTCCTCGGGCCTGTTCGGCCTCGGCTGCGTCGCGATCGCCTTCCTGGTCCTCATGGCCCCCCGGCGTCCGCGCCTGCCCCAGGTGTGCTTCCTGGTGCTGGCCGCGTTCCTGGCGCTGAACAAGGTGTGGTCCCCGCAGTACGTCGTCTGGCTGGTACCGCTGGCCGTGCTGGCCCGCCCCCGGCTGTGGCCGTACCTGCTGTGGCAGGCGGCCGAGACGGTCTACTTCTTCGGCATCTGGGGGTACTTCACCTACCTCTACACCGCCCCCGGATCCCCGGGCTACACCGGAATCGGCACCGGCTGGTACTTCGCGACCCTGGCTGCCCGGCTGATCGCCGTGGGCCTGCTCTCCGCCTACGTGGTCCGGGACATTCTTCACCCCGAACGGGACCTGGTTCGAGCTCACGCCGCGGACGATCCCGCCGGCGGAGTGCTGGACGGGGCCGAGGACTGGCTCGTAATCTCCTGGCGGAGCGCGGTGTTGCTCGGCGGCTCGGCCGGCTAGGCCCGCCGTTCCCGGGTCCGGTGGGCCAGAGTTCCCGGGTCCGGTGGGCCGGAACGGGGGTCAGAGCTGGCCGGTGAGCCAGGCGATGTCCCCGGCGAGCCCGTCCAGGGGAGTCTCGCAGACGACCGGGGCGCCGGCCGCCCGCACCACCGCGGCCAGGGTCTCCCGGTCGATGGTGCCCGTCTCGAAGTTGGCGTGCCGGTCGGCGCCGGAGCCGAACTTGTCGCGGGAGTTGTTGCAGTGCACCAGGTCGATCCGCCCGGTGATGGCCTTGACCGCATCGACCGCGTCGGCCAGGTCGATGCCGGCCGAGTTGGCATGGCAGGTGTCGAGGCAGAAGCCGAGGTTGCCGCCGCTGGTTCCGGCGGCTTCGGACACGGCCTCCCAGAGCCGGGCCAGGGCGTCGAGCTTCCGGGCCATGGCGTGGTCGCCGCCCGCGGTGTTCTCGATGAGCAGCGGCAGCGGCCGCTCGCTGCGCTCGATGGCCTTCACCCAGTTGTCCACGCCCGCGGCCGGATCGTCCTTGCCGGTCACGTGCCCGCCATGCACGATCAGCCCCTTGGCGCCGATGCTGGCGGCGGCCTTGAGGTGGGAGTCGAGCAGCTTGCGGCTCGGGATGCGGATCCGGTTGTTGGTGCTGGCCACGTTGATGACATACGGGGCGTGGATATACACGTCCACGTCCGCCTCGGCGTAGGCGGCCTTGATCTCCTCGGGGTCCCCGGGGATCACCGGGCCCTTCCAGCCCTGGGGGTCGCCCAGGAAGAACTGCGCGGTCCGCGCCTTCGCGGCGACCGCGTCGTCTAGAGGGTTCTCACCGTGGAAATGACCGCCGACTCGCACCATGCGGCCAGCCTACAGCGCCCCTTAGCCGCCGAAGGCGCCGTGGGCGAGGCCCATGGCCAGCCCGACGAACCCGACGATCATCCCCGTGACGATGATGATGCGCTGCTCGGTGTTGACCGAGATCATCTGCGTGTACAGCCCGCCGAACAGCGCGATCAGCCCGGTCACGCCCGCGGGCACGGCCACGCTGAGGCTCGGGTGGCTGCTTCCGATGATCACGACGCCGAATCCGAGCGCGATCAGGCCGATGACCAGGACGGACACGCTCAGAACGTTCAGCAGCGGGTGAGATTCCCCGTCGGAGTTCAGGGTGAAGCTCAGGGAGTGACTCGATCGGACTGGCTCGGCCATGGGGCCTCCCGGTACGGCGCTGTCTGGGTTCCTGATGATTCCTTTTCCCCGCCCGAGCCTGACGTATGCGGCCTGGAATGTCAGACCCTCGCCGTAGAGTCAGCGGTGGACGGTGCCGAAGCTGGTCCGGAAGGCCGGCGAAGGTTGGTACAGTGAATGGCCGCGGGTAGGGATACCCGCACCCTCCTGTCACGGAGAGACCGTGACCGCGTCAGTCCAAAGGAGGCATGGGACGCGCATGCGCCACTACGAAATCATGATCATCCTTGATCCGAGCCTTGACGAGCGCACGGTTCAGCCGTCGCTTGAGGGGTTCCTCAAGGTCGTCAGCGACAACGGCGGCAAGATCGGCAAGCTTGACATCTGGGGAAAGCGTCGGCTTTCCTACCCGATCGACAAGAAGCCGGAAGGCATCTACGCCGTCGCCGACCTCAACGCTGAGCCCGCGACCGTTGTTGAGCTGGACCGTCAGCTCAACCTGAACGAGGGCGTGCTGCGGACGAAGGTCCTCCGCCCCGAGCACCGCTGACTTTCCGGCCGCGGCCTCGCGGCACCGTCCAGTCCTAACTGACAGATCTCGTTAGCGATCGGGAGCAGCAATGGCGCTAGGCGACACCCCCATCACGATCAGCGGCAACCTTGTCGCTGACCCTGAGCTCCGATTCACCGCCTCCGGCCAGCCGGTGGCCTCGTTCCGGGTGGCATCGACCCCCCGGACCCGAGACCAGGCCACGGGCGAGTGGAAGGACGGCGAGTCCCTCTTCCTGACGTGCAGCGTCTGGCGGCAGCAGGCGGAGAACGTCGCCGAGAGCCTTCAGCGCGGCATGCGGGTCATCGTGACCGGACGGCTCAAGCAGCGCAGCTACGACACGAAGGACGGCGAGCGGCGAACCGTCTATGAGATCGACGTCGAAGACGTCGGTCCCTCCTTGAGGACCGCCTCGGCCAAGGTCACCCGTGCTTCCCGCAGCGGCGGGCAGGGCGGCGGCTTCGGCGGCGGCAATCAGGGCGGCGGCGGATACAGCGGCGGCGGTAACAACCAGGGAGGCGGCTTCGGCGGGCAGAGCCCGCAGGGCGGCGGCGACCCCTGGGCGTCCGACGCCGGCGGCTACTCCGACGAACCGCCTTTCTAAAGACCACAAGTAAGAACCGGACCATCCCCGCGATAGCGGGGCTCTGTTAAGGAGCACCACGATGGCAAAGCCTCCAGTGCGCAAGCCGAAGAAGAAGGTCTGCGCCTTCTGCCAGGAGAAGGCGTCCTACGTTGACTACAAGGACACGGGCCTGCTCCGGAAGTACATCTCGGACCGCGGCAAGATCCGCGCTCGCCGGGTGACCGGGAACTGCACCCGGCACCAGCGGGACGTGGCCACCGCGATCAAGAACGCCCGCGAGATGGCGCTTCTCCCCTACACCAGCACGGCTCGCTGAGGCAGGGAAGGACAAAACCATGTCTCGTACGGCTACGAAGCTGATCCTGACCCAGGAAGTCACCGGACTCGGTGCCCCGGGCGACATCGTCGAGGTTGCCGCGGGCTACGGCCGCAACTACCTCATCCCGCGCGGGTTCGCCATCCGGTGGACGCGCGGCGGCGAGAAGCAGGTCGAGCAGATCAAGCGCGCTCGCGCTGTCCGCGAGATCCGCACCCTCGAAGAGGCCCAGGCGGCCGCCGGTCAGCTTGAGAAGCTGACCGTCCGGCTCAAGCGGAAGGCGGGCAACAGCGGCCGCCTGTTCGGCTCGGTCGGCCCGTCTGACATCGCCGCGGCGGTGAAGGAGGCCGGCGGCCCCGACGTCGACAAGCGGAAGATCGTGGTCACCGACCCGATCAAGACCGCGGGTTCGCACCGGGTTCAGATCCGGCTCCACTCCGAGGTGAGCGCTGCCGTCAAGCTTGACGTGCAGGGCAGTTAATCCACAGCCTCGCGCTGTTTTATCCACAGCATTTTCCACAGTCCCGGCTGAGCAGGGGCTGGCTGTGGATCTGCACATGCCCGGCCGAGGGCACGCTGCCTTAGCGCGGTGTGTCCTCGGCTGGTGTCGTGTATTTCTGCTGGCGTCGTGCCAGCTCCGGGTCGAGCGCCCCCATCATCAGCCAGATCTCGGCTACCCGCGCGGTGAGCGCCGGTTCATCCGCTAGGCCACGGGCGTCCCGTGCCACCTGATCAATCGCCGCCGCGACCTGCTCGATCGAACACACCTGCGGATCGTAGCGGATTCAGTAGAGCGCTCGCAGCTTTTTTCGTATACCCTGGAACTGGTTGCAAAGCATCGCGTTTTCCACAGGCGAGCGCCTATGTCTTGTGGACAACGTCTGTGGATAACGTCGTCCAGAAAGTCGCCAGGTTTTTCCCATGCACACCCGGTGGATTGAATCTTCGCAGGTCAAGGCGGGCTGGATCGAGTGATCTGAGAGCTGTCCACATCCGCATCCCCAGGTTCTGCACAGGGTTGCCGGCAGGTTTCCCACACGTTATCCACAGGTGCCTGTTGGTACTCGCGGCGGCACGCCGCGAGAATGTTATGGCCCGGCTGACCGCCCTTCCTGTGGGGGGACGAAGCACGGGCTATCTGAGTCGGGGAGGTGCCGCCCGGTGAGCGTGGCCGAGGTCGAAGATCATGGTGAAGAGTTCGAGCGCATGCCGCCGCATGACGTCGCGGCGGAGCAGTGCGTGCTGGGCGGCATGCTGCTGTCCAAGGACGCGATCTCGGACGTTATCGAGATGATCCGGCCGGAAGACCACTACCGGCCCGCTCACGAGATCATCCACAAGGCGATCCTCGACCTGTACGCCCGGGGAGAGCCCGCCGACCCGATCACCATCTCCAACGAACTGACCCGCGCCGGCACGCTCGCCCGGGTCGGGGGAGCACCGTACCTGCACACGCTGATCGCGTCGGTTCCGACGGCCGCGAACGCCGGGTACTACGCGCGCATCGTCCGGGAGCGGGCGATCTTCCGCCGCCTGGTCGAGGCGGGAACCCGGATCGTGCAGATGGGGTACACCGGCGACGCCGACGCCGACGTGATCGTGGACCGGGCCCAGGAGGAGGTCTACGCGATCACCGACCGCCGGTCCTCGGAGGACTACGCGGTCCTGTCCGAGGTCATGCACGGAGCCCTGGAAGAGATCGAGGCGATCAGCGCCCACGGGGGCGGCATCAGCGGCGTCCCGACCGGGTTCTCCGACCTCGACTCCCTGACCAACGGACTCCACCCCGGCCAGATGATCGTCATCGCCGCCCGCCCCGCCGTCGGGAAGGCCCTGGCGCTGGACACGCCGCTGCCAACGCCGGACGGCTGGACCACGATGGGCGCTGTCCAGGTCGGAGACCGCCTCATCGGCGCTGACGGAAAGCCGACCACGGTAGTCGCGGCCACCGAGGTCATGCATGGCCGCCCCTGCTACGAGGTCGAGTTCTCCGACGGCGAGGTTATCGTCGCCGACGCCAAGCATCAGTGGGTGACCTGGGAACCTTCATCGGCGGAGCCGCCTCGGACGGTGACGACGGAGGAGATCCTCGCCGACCTGAGCGAGCCCGGGCCCGGGCGGTTGCGGCGGCACGCCGTGACCCCGGTCCGGCCCTTGAACCTGCCCGAGGCGGACCTGCCGGTGCCGCCTCGGGACCTCGGCGCGGCGCTGGCCAGCCAGCGTGTCCTGACCGGCGCCGGCGGCGGCGCGGACGTCGCCTCGGACGGTCGAATTCCGGTCGCCTATCTCCGCGGCTCGCTGGCACAGCGGCGGGAACTGCTGAACGGACTCGTATCGGAACCTGACGGCCAGCGGCAGGTGTCCGTCACCAGCGAAGCCCTGGCGGCGGACGTCCAGGAGCTTGTCCACAGCCTGGGGTTCGTGTGCAAGCGGACGGCGGAGTCGCTGGAGGACGTCCACGCCTCGCGCTGGCGGTACATCGTGGATGTCCGGCCAGTTCTGTCGCGGCCGGTGCGGTGCGTCGAAGTGGACAGCGCCGAGCACATGTACCTGGCGGGACGCAGCATGATCCCGACCCACAACTCGGCGCTGGCCCTGGACTTCGCGCGGTCGGCGGCGATCCGGAACGGGCTGTCGGCCGTGGTGTTCAGCCTGGAGATGGGCCGCAACGAGATCACGATGCGTCTGCTGTCGGCCGAGGCCCGCGTGCCGATGAACGTGATGCGCGGCGGCCAGATGACGGACGACGACTGGACCCGGCTGGCCCGGCGGATGAGCGAGGTCTCGGACGCGCCGCTGTTCATCGACGACTCGCCCAACATGTCCCTGATGGAGATCCGGGCCAAGTGCCGCCGCCTGAAGCAGCGCAACGACCTGAAGCTCGTGATCATTGACTACCTGCAGCTGATGTCCTCCACCGGAAGGGTGGAGTCCCGGCAGCAGGAAGTCTCCGAGATGTCCCGGTCGCTGAAGCTGCTGGCCAAGGAGCTTGAGGTCCCGGTCATCGCTCTCTCCCAGCTCAACCGCGGTCCCGAGCAGCGCCAGGACAAGAAGCCGATGCTGTCGGACCTGCGTGAATCCGGCTGCCTGACCGCGGACACGACACTGCTGAGGGCGGACACCGGTGCGCCGGTCACGTTCGCGGAGCTCATGAAGGACGGGTGGGACGGCGTCCTGGTCTGGTCGCTGGACGAGCGGAACCGGCTCGTGCCCTCCCCGGTCACGAATGTCTTCGAATCGGGAACCAAGGACGTCTACCGGTTGCGTACCGCATCTGGCCGGGAGGTCAAGGCGACCGCGAACCATCCGTTCCTGACCTCGTCCGGCTGGACGGCCCTGGGAGACCTGCAGGCCGGAGACCGGGTTGGCATCCCGAGGCATATCCCGGCGTCGATTTCGGCCGGGCTCGGATGGTCGGAGCAACGGCTGGGGCTTCTCGCTCATTTGATCGGTGACGGCTGCGTGATCAAGAAGCAGCCGGTGCATTACACGTCCAACGACCCGGAGAACCTCGACTTCGTCGAGGCAGCGGCGGCGGCCGAGTTCGGGATAACGCCGCGCCGGGTCGCGCAGAAGACCTGGTGGCATTCCTATCTGCCTGCCCCCGCGCACTGCACGCACGGCCGCGGGAACCCGATCCATGACTGGTTCCGCGAACTTGGCATCGAGTACCGGGGCGCACGCGACAAGCGCATCCCGCCGGCGCTATACGAGGCGAGCGACGCCGAGATCAAGCTGTTCCTGCGGCACCTGTGGGCGACGGACGGCTGCGTGTGGTTGCCGAAGGGGAAGGCCGCGGCCAAGGTCTACTACGCGACCTCGAGCCGTGACCTGGCCGACGGCGTGGCGCACCTGCTGGCCCGGCTGGGTATCGTCGCCCGGATCAGGCAGGTGGAGAAGGCCGGGTACGAACCCGGCTACCACGTGATCGTCGCCGACGGCCTGAGCATCCGGACCTTCTGCTCGCAGGTAGGAGCGCATGGCCGCCGGGGCGAGACCGCCCGCGAACTCGCGATCGTGCTCGCGGACCGGGTGGTCAACACCAATGTGGACACCATCCCCAAGGACGTCTGGGACGTGGTCAAGGCGGAGCGGATCCGGGCTGGGCTGACCGAGCGCCAGTTCCAGGCCGCCATCGGGACGAACTACTGCGGCACGACGCTCTATAAGAGCTGCCCGTCCCGGCAGCGCCTGACGCGGTGCGCGGACGCCCTGGACTCGGAGACACTGCGCGAGATCGCGTCGAGCGACGTGTTCTGGGACAAGATCGTGAGCATCGAACCGCTCGGGCCTCAGCCGGTTTATGACGCCACGGTCAAGGAAACTCACAATTTCGTGGCAAATGGGATAAATGTCCACAATAGTATCGAACAGGACGCTGACGTGGTGATCCTGCTGCACCGCGAAGATGCTTATGAGCGGGAATCTCCGCGGGCGGGGGAGGCGGACCTGATCGTGGCCAAGCACCGTAACGGTCCCACCGCCACCGTCACCGTGGCCTTCCAGGGCCACTACAGCCGCTTCGTGGACATGGCCCCGTCATAGCTGGCGCGCCGCCGCGGACCTTCAGGAGTCGGCGATGCGGCCGAGGAGGAAGATGGCGCGCGTGATAACCGCGCGGTCTTCGGGGGGCAGGGCGGCCAGCTGGTCCTCGAGCCAGGCGTTGCGCTGGGCCCGGGCGGCCCGGGCGATCTCGTCGCCTTCCCCGGTGACGGTGAATAGGACCCTGCGCCCGTCGCGCGGGTCGCGGGTGCGGACGGCGTAGTCGGCCGACGTGAGGCGGTTCACGGTCTGGCTCATGGAGGCGGGGGACACCCGGGCCTGGTCGCTGAGTTCGGTGAGGCTCTGCGGGCCGTGCTTGTGGAGATAGGTGAGCACGGCCAGGGCCGCGTCCCCGAGGCTGCCTTCGGGCCGCTCGCTGCGGAAACGGCGGTAGAGCCGCCCGACGGCGGAGCGCACTTGGCCGCCCAGCTCGGCGTTCCCGGGCTCGCCGGACGAAGCCCCAGGCGACGCTTCAGTTGCCCTCTTCTCCACAGGTCATTAGTATACCTAAAGATATTAAGGAGCCGAAACCATGCCCGCGAATCCTCTTGGCGTCCTGCTGCGCAACCGGCGCGCCGGCCACCACACCCTGGTCTGGGCCCGCCCTGAGCTGGAGGCCCCGGAGAACTTCACCCTGACCAGCCCCGCTTTCGAGCACAAGGCGCCGATCCCCGAGAAATACAAGGGGAAACTGTTCGGCCCGAATGTCTCGCCCGCCCTGGAGTGGACGGAGCCGCCGGCTGGCACGGCCGAACTGGTGCTGATCGTGGAGGACCCCGACGTCCCGATCGGGAAGCCGGCGACCCACGCGCTCACGCTGGGCATCGACCCGTCGAGCACCGGCATCCCGGAGAACGGCCTGGCGCACCCCAGCCCGGTCAAGGGCATCCGGCACGGCAAGGGCGCCATGGGCAAGCGCGGCTGGGCCGGCCCGCTGCCGATCAAGTCCCACGGGCCGCACTCCTACGTCTTCCAGCTGTTCGCCCTCGACCAGGCGGTTGACCTGCCGGAGACCTTCACCCTGGCCCAGACGGTCGAGGCGATCAAGGGCCACGTGATCGGCCGGGCCCGGCTGGACGGCACCTACGAGATCCGCTAGCTACATCGCGGTGTAGCCTCCGTCGACGAGGTGGTAGCTGCCGGTGATGAACGACGCTTCGTCGCTGAGCAGGAAGACGGTCAGCGCCGCTACCTCGTCGGCGGTGCCCAGCCGCCCCATGGCGTGCTTGGCCGCGACGTCCGCGGTCACGTCATCGGGGAGTTCGCTCAGCAACGGCGTGTCGATGAAACCCGGACCGACCGCGTTGACCCGGATGCCGCGCCGCCCGTAGTCCGCGCCGGCCGCCTTGGTCAGGCCCGCCACGCCGTGCTTGGCCGCCGTGTAGGCCGGGTTCTCCGGGACGGCGACCGTGCCCGCGACGGAGGACATGTTGACGATCGCGCCGCCGCCGGAGGCGAGGATCGCCGGGATCTCGTAGTGGAGACCGTAGGCGATTCCGCTGAGGTTGATCGCGATCACCTTGTCCCAGTCGGCGGGGCTGAGATCGGCGATGGGCAGGTTGGTGCCCGGGATGCCGGCGTTGTTGACCGCGTAGTGGAGGCCGCCCAGCTGGTCGACCGCGGTGCGCACGACGCGCTCGGTGACGGCGGGCTGGGCTACGTCGTGCTCCAGGGCGAGGGCCGTGCCCCCGGCCGCTTCGATGGCCTTCGCGGTTTCCTCGGCCGAGGCGAGGTTGATGTCGGTGACCGCGACTCTCGCGCCTTCGGTTCCCAGTCGCTGGGCGATGGCCCGCCCGATCCCTGATCCCGCGCCGCTCACCAGGGCCGCCTTCCCCGCGCAACTTCCCATGGTGTTACTCCGATCGCTCATAGTGACTAGCGATCAGGATTTTGCCCGGGCCGGGGCCGGGCTACACGAGAGGGCCCGCGCTTCCCCAAGCGCGGGCCCTCTTCCCCCCAAGGCGCCGATGACCGAACGGATCGTCGCGTTTCCCCAGCGACCCCTGGCTCAGCCGCTCCGCATGGACGCGCCCCTGTATGCGTCCTCACGGATGTGCCCGCGTGGGCGCGCCCCTGTATTGCGCCCTCACGAGTTCCGGCCGGCCGGTGTCAGCATCGCGACGATGCCCCCGGGTCCGGTGCCTGTTCTTTTGTGTCTGACCCGGCGAGTGCCAGGCCGGT
>Ga0131853_10003303_pt1 | contig 28954 bp, 18 predicted proteins | sample TergutLab28metaG_FD_92764 | JGI IMG/M metagenome (GOLD analysis project Ga0131853, IMG submission 92764) | Labiotermes labralis P1 segment gut microbial communities from Petit-Saut dam, French Guiana - Lab288 P1 (version 2) (version 2) | ecosystem: Host-associated > Arthropoda: Insects >... | reverse complement strand
CACTCACAAGCGTCCGCCACCTATCTCTATCCTGGGCCCGCCCAATCCAGTCCATACACCCACATCCCACCTCCTGGAGATCCATCCTAATATTATCCACCCATCTACGCCTAGGTCTCCCCAGTGGTCTCTTTCCCTCCGGTTTCCCCCCCAAGATCCTATCCACCCCCCCTCTCCTTACCCATACGCCCCACATGCCCAGCCCATCTCAGTCTTCTCGATTTATCATCCGCACAATATTGGATGAGGAGTACAATTTGATATTTGAATATTAAAAAAAAAAATCTGTCGAGAAAATTCATGTCTGACAATTATAACGGGTACTTTACTTGAAGACCAATGTACATTTCTTCTTAGAATGACATATGCTTGAGACAAAAGTTGTATAGAAAATCAAAACACGCACTTTATTTTCAGTACAGTTTTTCCGATTTTCGTAGCGTTTATGAGGTATTGTGGAAAAATGTGGTAGAGTAGAACGCCACAGATGATTATAATACGGCGCATGTGCATTACGCGATGGATAATTATGGCTACAAACACAACACACTCGGAGTATGTAATGCTTATGGCTTTTCAGTGGCAACAATGTTGACGGGAACTCGCCTCAATGTTACGTTTATACGTACATTTCCTTCTTGTTACTGTATAATACTCTTAACTTCACTGTTGCATGTAGGATTTCAATTTCGCCGAGGGTGTCTGTGAACATTATTGCCCTCTGCAGTAGGTACATACCAGACTTTTGAAGCGAACCCACTGCTTCTGTCTTCATGGGTCTTGATTACGGAGGCGGCATGTTCCTCCAAAAGTCTTCGTTACAGCCCACAGCTGCACGGTGCTAACTTACCTGAGGTAACATTATTTAATTTTATAAATTATTTTATGGTGGCCGCTGCATTCCAGTTGCGTTAGAAACTTGCTCGTGTTCTTTTTCACAAATATGTCAGTACCTTTAAGGTTTGTGTGGTTCAGTTAGATTCTAGCTGCTTACCGGTGAAGTCGAGTATGGAAAATTTGGCCTGGTCATATTAGCTTGAAACATTGGCTGTTTATGCTGCTTATTCTTAGTAACTAATGTAAAGTTGTCGCTGTCCTTGATGAAGCATCCTATCATTAAGACATGGAAGGATAAGTCTGTGCATTGTCAGCTCCGCACATGAAATTAACTGACTTCGACTGTCACGCTTCTGACGTACATTCGGAAGTTTTTTTGGTTAAAATCTCGGACAGGACTATCTTGTCTGATTTTCGTGGTTTTCCTCAGAAAGTTCAGGAAAATGCCATGATGTGCCTCAAATTAAGCCCGATCTGTTCGTTACCAAATTCAATATCATATTTCCACTCGAAATGATGGGCAGTTCAACATCTTATCTGTGCCTGTGTCGGGTCAAAATGTGGATCGATTCTAGGCTTCACTGCTTTGCTTTTCCGTCTCTTCTGGTGCGCTGTCCAGAAGCCCCGATAAAATAATGGGTCTGTACGTTTCTTCAGAGGTACTGAATGGGTCGGAGTGACAGGTTTTCACTTACTATTATTTTTCCTCCGGCGTTTTTTTTGACCTTCGGTACTCTACGGTAGTCAGTTATTACATGCGTATACTATTGTTTGCTCAACCTGTTCACACAAATTGTGTGCCGAATCAGTGAGATGTAAACGAGGTTACATTAACCTTCCAAACACGGAAGGGGGGGAGGGGGGTATATCGCAGTTAATTAGAACAACACACAGTTCAGCGATCATTGCTGTAACAGGAAATTGCAGGCTGTTTAAGCTTGATTTGAGGTTCTCGCGGCTGTGACAGTGAAAACTGCAGGTACTGCCTGCTGTGGGTGTGACACCTTGAAGTCTGGTATAAATTTGCCATCTTTTTAGAAGACTCTAATGCCTCCTGTTTGGGTGTGTGTTTGTTTTAATTCACTATTCCTGCTCGCTGTTTTCATTTTCTTATTTAGTAAGTGCTCTACCGTAACTTTGGAGGAAGTAAGTTTGCCGGCAGATTGATAAGTTGTGTACCATAATGCACAACATCACTTCCAAGAAGACATTTTTATTTGTCGAAGCACATGGTAGTGCTTGCAATTGTAGAATATTACTCATCGACAGCAGCGTGTCGTCATGCACTAAGGCTCACACGTCTGCTACGACGAAGAACCCTTCCAGCATGGACGAGGACTTTCTTGGGTGAGGTTTTTGTTTTTTTCTCTAGTCCCTTCTGGAAAATTCCAGCATAGTATTATTTTAAAATAGGCCACGGCCGCTTCCATCCGCATCCTACCGTATCCAGTGCTTTCGTCATTATAATTCAGTATTATGTATTTGAAGTTACTGACAGCGTCGTTAAATAAATTACATATAAATAAAACAAATCTTACAATATCATTATAAAATATGCCACAATTTTAAGTCGAAGTGGACTTTTTTTTTTGTTTCATATCGACATTTTGATCTGCTATAAACTTTTATTCCAAAGAGCCACGAATTGCAACAGATGGGTTAAGTATATGGTTTACGCTAGTAAAAAAATTACCAAATATTTCCCATTACAGATGAATCAAACTTCGCGCTTTCAACGTTGTACTCTGTAACTTCTCCTGGGAGGGTAAGGCGTCTGGTGCGTAGGGCTGATCCGTACCGCCTTCATGAGCCGATTGTATAGAAATGCTTGGAGCCTCAACCTCCTGAAGACCAACAGGCCTGTCCAGTCTTGTAATAGGGTAGCTTTACGTATGGAAATTCTGGGACGTAAAGGCGTTACTTGCGTAGAGCTGACAACTTTACCGCCTTCATGTGTCGATTCTTTAGAAATTCTGGGAGCCTCGACCTGGAGACCTAAGGACTTCTCCAGTCCTGTAATGGGATAGCTTTACGTCTGGAACTAGTGTTGCAACTTGTAGGTGAGAGCGAGACTGTTCAGTCCAGTATATGATACGGAACATTTCAATAAATACTCTTCCAGAAACTGAATGTAGAATGTGTCCTCATTCGGATGATTTTCCTTGTTTGAATGGCCCCTTGAAAGTGTTCCTTGTATCTTTCTTTGGAGATAAAATGTGTTGTGGGGCAATTTGGACGGGTCAGTGAATTTCCTCATTTTGTTAGCTGAATCAGTATAATGTAGGCTATGGACTTGGCGACAGAGGACGCGAGGCTCGATTCGTATCGGGAGCAAGAGATTTTTAAATATTTGACAACGTTCATAGGGGCTGTGGGGCTCACCCCAGGGCTTACCGATTGGGTACAGGCGACACTTTCCCGTCGGGTCGAAAGAGTCTGAGGTGGTGCTGACCACTCACCTTCATCAGTACCGATATAAAAAAATGTGAAGCTGCACTTCCAGAAGCCCCTACGTCTTCGTAGCGTAGTGTTAGTAAGTTTACCTTTTATCAAATGACCCAGCCTGGAGATGCACCTTACAGCTGTCTTTATCCCTCAGACTGACTATTACAGCTCTAGTCGAAATGAACGTGAAAGCTTCGTGTAGGCTATTGTCGACGATGAAGTTTGGACTCAGCCCTCGTGTAGTAATACCGCCCCCCCCCCCCCCCCCCACCCCCCCACAGCTTTTTTTTTTTCAGGAATTGATGAGAGCTGGACTGGGATTCACATGTTGCAGGACGTGTTATATTTTGTGTAGGCTAACTGACAGAAACTCCTAATTATTTGTGTGGGCACGGTCACGAAATTTGCGAGTTGTGTCCATTGTATGTCAACGTGTTCTTTTCTTTCTTCTCTTTCCTCCTTTTCTTCCACGGCTTATTTCTTTCACAACTACTCTACAGTTATATCTTTCGTATTGAGTTTCATTAAGCTGCAGCTTGTCACCACGGAGGGCCGGATTCAGTCTCAGGCCAGTTCATATGTATTTTATGTTGGACAGAGTGGCAGTTGGACAGGTTTTTCTCCAAGTACTTCGGTGTACCCCTCTCAGTATCAATACACCGGTGCTTCATGCTCGTTTGTTGATGAATCACTGACGCTATGTTTTCTCAGCAGTTGACAGCTATGTGGCATCACACACTATAATTAGCAGCATTATAACAGTGTGGTATCAGTACGCATTATTTAACGTCTTGTGTTTCATGCACAGTAATAGCGGTCACACTGAACGGGCAGTTGGGGTTCGGGCGGTGGGACTGTTGCAATTCTGTCAGCAATCCTAGTAACTGACCAACTCAATGCACAAATTCTTGTTTTATAATAAGTATATTATATTTCTCTACATGTTTGGAGCACTATTGTGCTCACAATCAGGAGGTCAAATTGTATTATACAGGACCTGGTATCATCAGGTACTGTATACTACAATTTTGACCTCCTGATGATGAGCATAATAGTGCTCGAAACATGTAGAGAAATATAATAAACTTATTATAAAACAAGAATTTGTGCATTAAATTGGTCAATTACTAAGATTATACTGAGATGCACGGTCAGCAAAACATCAAAATCTGTCAGTAATATTTATGTAATGGGCATGGACATCTCTCTGCCTTCGGCATGGTAACACGTGTCTTAAGAGAAAGGCGAATTCATTTTTATTATATATTGTGTGTGCTCGTGTGCGACGCTTGCCCTTATTACGGGAAGGACGTAGATTGAGTGTCCAAATTTGAGAAGAGGGTGCTCAGGAGAATATTTGCACCTAAGGCGGGCGGATTCAATAAGAAGAGGCTAGAGGAAATTACGTAACAGAGGCCTTTATATCTAAGTTAATTAATTTACATGTAACCATAAATAACTATATTGTGATGTTCCTCGTACAAGTTTCGGGCACTATAGGCCATTTTCAAGGAGGTCATTTACAAAGAAAAATTCCAATTTTGAACATCACAACATACATCGTTAGTTATGGCTATATGTGCAATTAATTGGATTAAATACTGTATGGTCAGTCTGTTGCACTGAATATGGATAACGTTAAGTTTACAAATGGCTTCATAATTTGTGTTCTTCATAAAATATTATTGGGTGATTCATCGGTTGGGACGTGTGGCAGGTGTGGATGACATAAAATAAATAAAAGGATTATAGTTTGGAACCTGAAGGGAATGTGGTAATTAGTGGACTTGTATTAACGTGGTTAAAAAGAAAATTTGGTGCGAAGTTGTGGGCTGGATTTGTCTGGCTGGGAGGGGACCAGTGGGGAGCCCATGAGAACACGAAAATGAAGGTGTCATAACGGGCATGAGATATATTTGACCATCTGAGTGATTATTTGCTTAACAAATAACAGCGCTGCATGGAGTTACTACGTACGTATGTACGTATGTGTGTGTGTGTGTGTGTGTGTGTGTGTGAGAGAGAGAGAGACGCTCTGAAACTAATAATAACAAGATTAATCACTTACTCCAACCAAATGCACATTGTATACTTGCTACATATATTTTTTACCAAATCTCTCCTACATGTTTCCGTGTTTTATACACCATCCTCAGGGAGGACTTTGTATACTTGCTCAAAACTGTCAGCTTTGTACAAGGTTGTTACACAAGATGTATTATAAAGTATAAAATCTACCATAGTTTGTAGATTAATAAAAAAACAACATTGTTTGCAATTGAAAATTTGAAGATCTGAAATACATTTTATCAGAATAGATTACGTTCTGAAATACATAAATGTGTATTTGACGTAAACGTCTATTTGGTACTTTTGTATGTTCCATATCCGTGCGTTAAGAAATATTTACACATTTGCACACAGATGAATGTGTCATCATTGTGCATTTGCTGGTTTACTGCGTTAAGTTATCTGTTTGGAATTCCTGCAGTACTGCCATAGTGGAAGGTGTCTGTCACTGTACGTAATAAAAGTCGCGATGAAGCCATCTGCAATAATGTGGGAGTGTAGTTCCGTAGGTCAGGCGGTTATGCGCCGCCTTTATACGGTACAGCCTGCGTTTCAGTCCCGGGTGACGTTCTCTGAGATTCGTGGTGGATGAACTGATACTGGCGCACGCTTGGCTTCAGAGTTCCGTTTGTTTTCCGCTGCCGATCGTGCCACCTTTCCTTCATGTTCGTCAGTCACCGCCTTCCTGAAATGTGCGATACCTGTGACAAGGCAGAATCCTCTGTCGTCTCTGGCCGAAAACGTCGGTTACAGAGAAGAGAGTTGTTAACCATTCGTACTGTTATCGATCACCGATAATTGTTGATAATGAGTTTGCAGAATATACTTGTGTTACTGTGAACGATGCTTGTCGCCCGGGATGTGTCGAGCCTTCTGTGTGGTAAATAAAAGTCTGTGTTTGAAGTCTGATCTTTGATTTGTGGACAGAGAATGTTGCGTGTGAGAGGGAAGATTCATAGGTTACAGTCCCTTGTGCAGTATATTTCCTTGTGGCCCATATAACGTGATCTTTCAATAATCTAATCTCCACAAGTCAGTGCTTTGTGAGAGAGTGTAATTACATCAAATTATTGAGCTCCACGCTTGCAGTTATCTGGTAAGTCTCTGTCTGGAGTACGGAGTGATTCAGAAAAAAATTCCCATATAATTTCGTGATTTCTGGCCTTCCCCGCAGAAACTGATAATGTTTCAAGGAGATATATTTTAAAATTTTACTTACCTGAAGCAATGACTTCATTGTGTTATCTTCTTCTGAGTCATTGCAGTACCACCCACTGATGGAAGCAGCACGTTTCCCCGAAACGTTTCTCCCTACCTACGAAACGACGTGGTGAAACATATCAGAATACCATGATCTTTATGCGGTGCTGAGAGAGTCAAGTCTTAACACAGTACAGTCAAGTCCTTCTTCGCAGTCAGTTTTCCTAGAATCGTTCCAATAATTATCATGTGATCTACTGTTTGATCTCTCATGTGACCTCTTTCCCATTAAGTATGTCGGTTTATAGTTGCTTATTGCATGATTCTTGAGATTATGTAGCGTCGAGCCAGGATCGTTATGTTGAATTACAATGGATAGTCGCGAGGAATAGAGGAAATTTAGCACACCAACTATAGCAATATTTTTTATGGAGGTACTGAGAGTCTTTAGCGTACTTATTATTTGCGCTTAGGAATTGGAAATACCTGTCATTCTTTGCTGAAGGTTGCGGCATATTTAATTCAGGGTGGCTTGTAGGTATCGTGACTTTGAAATATCTGAGCATGCGCACAAGAAACTGAGGACAATCCCAAGCCGGACAACATCTGAAACGGATGTTCTTTGTTGACATTCCTAGTAAGGTCAAGGGACATTCAAGTAGTTTGACATTTCCTTGTATGTTCCGCGTATTCGATTGATGGATTTCGAGACAAATTGCGCCCCAAGCATACTTCGCGGGCAACGAGTCGTGCAGGAAAACCACCTTACTAATAATCCAGTACTACTGAGATTTCGTGTTGGTTTGGATGAAGCATGATATTTACACTGTACTTGCAATACTTAGACAGTCAGAAGCCCCGCATTTTGCCTGCAGAGTGTATTTATGTGTTGCTTGTAACTGTGGCAACAATGTGGCAGTAATACCATTAATAAAATAATCCTTATGATGGAGATTCGGTGTGAGCTTAAGGTCCGGACGGTGGTGACTATGAAGGCAAGTCTCTTCTGTATTCGGGTAGAAATTTACCGACCATTCGGAGGAAATTATGTGGGCTGCACTCTCCTCCGATATGTTGGTGAATTCCTACCAGACTACACGGTGTCACATCCAAGAAGCGAGTATTCATTAAGACGCATTGTTTTCGGAGACGTGCGAATTGAATTCTTAACTATACGAGTAGTTGAGATGAATTTAGTGCGTCGACTGACTTTAGTAGCTTTGACAGACGCGTAGAGAAATGTTTCCAACTTTATTTTAGCCATGGAATCCTTTCGCTCTCGAATAATTTTTGCGGAGCCCCTAATAAAATTGTTACATATGAAGCTAAAAACCTAGAACGCGATTGAGCAAGGATAATAGGTTGTAATAAATAAATGAACGTATTTATTTGTCCAAATTTATGAATAAAAATCATATGTCATGTCTGCGCAAAATGACCTTCAAAATCTATGTGCGGCTCCACAAAGACATGTTTTCAAACTATAGTTATTACATTTGCTCTAGTATTCAAACACTTAAGAAATATTTGAACGAACGAAGTGTTTTAAAATAAAATTGTTCATTATGTAAGTGAAGTTTATTTGTAATTATTGTCATGTTTAAGATACCATTTTGAATTTTCTTGTGGGAACCTTATTTTCACTTCGCTGACACGAGTATGATTCTCGAGTACGTCTTTGAATATTGAGTCCATGGAAATGGAAGAAGAACAGCTGGGCCGACTCGCGTTCAAGAATTCCAGGCTCCCTTCCATCCAAGATTCCTCTAAAGTGACGTTACTGTGTGCACCTCGCTGATTAAACCAAAGTAAATTATTAAAAATGGAAAATAATGTGATTAGTAAAGAAATGGTGTGGAAACTGCTTTTCGGTAACGGCCTGCAGCTCAGCAAACGGGCTGTGTGGAAGGTACAGGCAAAGGCGCCTCTATGTTTGGTACGTGCGAAAGAGTGAAATTACAGCTGCGCGTACAGTTAGCGTCTTTAGCCGAGTGACTGTTGGACCCCGCTTCATCGAACTGGTCCGTGTTCTCCAGAAAACATTTTGTAACTGTCAGCAGCTTGAGATCTTCGCTCTGTTGAGATGTTACGCAGTACAGACTGGCGGTTATTTACCGATATTTCGGGACACACTAATTTCTGTTGTCAAAGGTCAAGCATTCCCGAAACGTCGGTAAGTACCAAACTACTCTGCGCATTATCTTAGAAGATCGCAGACCAAGAGCGAAAGCATAATATCAGCAGTTGTTATGTTGTGTAGTGGCGTAAGCCTTATTGCAGTCGAGTGGTTTTGTGTCTGATACTGAAGGCCTCAGGTTCGATTCCCACCCCAGTGTCTTTGATATAATTACTGAGAGTTTTCCTCATTTTTCTCGATCAGTATAGTGACTAGGCTATGTACAGGACTACCGGGAAGTCTTACTTAGTTATATCCCCGGCCAGGGGCAGAGACATCTCCACAGCGTCCACACCGACACTGGGACTCTCCCATACTCGAACCCAAAGGGTAAGACAGGCAAAGCGGCCCCAGCGTGAAGCTGACAACTCATCTGAATTTAGAGCCGAAGAAATTAAGAAAGCATGAGTTATACGTCCTCCGCCTCCTTTGTATGTTGTGCTTTATTAACTGGGGGCCAACTTGCGCTTTTTCTAAGTTTATCTCGTTAAATATTGGTGTAATACCTTACAGCGGGCAACGACTGATTCCGTACAAACCCTACACGTTTTTTAATGGAGAGTCGTCTCCCATTCAATCATTCGGTTGGGAAAGCCTCATTACCCTTTTAAAGCCTCGCGATTACGTTACGTACCACCAGGTTTAATATTAAAAAATTCTACATGGTTCTCACATTGCGTTCATGTGTTTTTTACGGATCTCACAGCACACGACTTCTGCCTTACTCATTATTAGCATATTGGTTTTCTGTAACCGAGGTGGAGAGCGTTTGCTGCACGGCATGCACTGAGTCCTTATATAAAACTGACACTTTTGTCTTTAAAAGGTTAAATAAACGCTTGAACGGTTAATCAGTATGGTTATGTGTGTGTGTGTGTGTTTGTGTTGGCTTAAAAAGACACGGAAATGACCTAAGCGGAAAGAAGTAATAAGTAAATTAGGAAATTGCATTACTGGTTTCGTTTAGTTCACAGGAATTCATCTTTTCCAGAAACTGTCAGTTAATTGTTGGTGTTCCGGTTCCCGAGAATGGCAATTCGCTGACCGCAGTATTCTCCATCTGTACTTTACCGTGTCTGTTCTTTGCTGCATTCCTAACCACAGCGTTTTCCTCTTATGTTGTAATAATCTAACATTTCCTTGTTGTGTGCCAATTCTCTCTTCGTATACCGCATAGGGAGGAGGAGACGGACATAACACGACACTGATCTCGCATCACTGTGGCCCATAGACCAGTAAGAGAGAGGAGGGATAGCGTGGCCAGTATAGTGACTACGCAACTGGCTGGAAGTTACGTCGTTCGATTCGCGACAGCTGCAAAAGATTTTACTCTTCTCTGCAACGCCCAGACAGGCTCCGGAACTGACCCAGTCTCCTGTTCTCAATGGTAACGGTAACTCTTTCCACTTGGCGTTAACTTCACCAGTCACCCCCGTTTAGTACCAAGATTAAGAACGAGTGGACCTATACTTTTGCTCCCCCTGTATGCCTTCGTAGTGTCGATAGTGACAACTTAAACCTTACCTTTATGGGACCGGTAAGAAAGCCCAGCGACATTAATTCTACCACCCAAACAAACGGCTGTAATTCGTAATACTTAAACTAACTATATGCATATATCATGCAAGGGAGAGACGAGAAAAGCATATCAAATTTTGGTCGGAAGCCCTGAATGAAAGAGATCACTCGGAAGACTTCAGGTGCAAGTAAGTGGGAGAATAAAACTAACATTAATCTTTAGGAAATATTGCGACAGGGTGCGGGTAGGATTGATTTGGGTCAGAATATGCACCATTAGCGGGCGGTTGTGAACACGGTGATGAAATTCCTGGTCCCATAAAGGGCAAGATTTCTTCACTAGTTAGCTGTTGGCGTTTGAATAAGGTCTGTGCTACGTGGGGTTACTGGGTGGTTATAGCCCGAGCCAAATGCATTTAGCGCGATGTGCACACGAGAGGTTTGAAGCGAGAGGCCAATTTACGAAGTATCACTTTTGATGGAGTGGGCCGGGTAACGTAGTCGGTATATCGATTGGCTACGGGCTGAACGGTCCAGGGATCGAATCCCGGTGGGAGCGAGATTTTCCGCACCTGTCCAGACCGGCCCTGGGGCCCACCCAGCTTCCTGTACAATGGGTACCGGGTCTTTCCCGGGAGTAAAGAGCGGCCTGGGCGTGACGCTGACCCCTCACCCCCTTCTAGTGCCGTGGTCAAGAAAGAGTAGAGCTATACCTCTACTCCCCCTATGGGCCGTATGGCCTGTACAGAGCCTTAGTGCCTGTACAAGGGTGCACTTTATCTTACCTTTGCTTGTGATGGAACGTAACCAGATTTTGTTCATTTGCTTTCCCGTTAAGACTAGCTTTGAAGATAAGGATTAGTGTGAGGCGTTGGTGGAATGACACAGGCTGCATTATATTAAAAGAGTCAGTTTGCACCGTACTGTAAAACACACAAGATCCTACTGTAAACACGAGTCGGTTAATGCTGTACGGGGAAGTAATAGTTGTTCTGAAAACTATGCAACCAATGACAACACTCGACTACACTCAGCAGACAGAGTGTTTAAATTTTTAATGTTAAACCTGGTATTATTAAAAGGGTTAAGAATACTGTTTGCTTGACCCAGCCTGCTCTGGAGTCTGCAGTAGTGTATTGGTGCCTGGTGCAGGGCAACGCTTCATAGCAGCGCCGCCACATCGGCATGGCATAAAGTGCTTCTTCGTCGGTTAGTAATGACGAGTGTTTATGTAATGTTAACAGCAGCGTGTCGAAGAAATTACTGTGATGCGGGTATGGTTATGGAAGTGTGGAGGAGAAGAAACGAGAAGCGACCAACTCTATGGAGGAGAGCCCTTTAATATTCTTTTTACGTTTGTTTTCGTGTTTTATGTTTGTTTTCTATTTTGTGTATTCTGTGCTTTTGTACTGTTTTGTGTATTGATTCTCCTTTTATATATAGCTGCCTGTTTACTATTTTTGTACAAGTTTACCGACCTCTGCCACCAGGTGGAAACCCAGTTGCAGTAAAATATGTATATCATATCATAGGATAGCATAGCATAGCATGTAATAAAAAACAGGAATTGAAATATATTTCGACGGGATAAGTCAGTAGATATATTGGCCAGGGCACGGACTGACTGATTGGGAAATATCTGTTAAATTCTCGGAGATTTTTCTGCACTTCCTACCGCCCATACCAGCCGTGCGGTCCACTCAGCCAAGTGACGTAGATGACGAGTCCGGAGCACCCGCGACTCGATAGTTGGGCGCCCTCTTTTATTAGCTGAAGTTACCTCAGATCTCTCAGAATACGACCTTCTGTCAGAAGGATGAAATGAAGTCCGAAAGAACCCACAACAAATGTTAGTATTCTGTACGTTTTGGGGCCAACCTGTCGGTAGTGTAGCGAGGCTGATTCTACGGGTTTAAAGCGGCCGGGACGTGTAGCAGATCACATACCTCCATCTAATGCCTAAGTTACGAATGCTTGGCTCTATACGCCCGCCGAATACACCTTTATGGCGCGGTGCTTAATTAAGCAGCGGTAGACCTGTACCATTTCACCTTTTCACCGCGCACTGTTTCTTCAAGACGTATTTACAAAGAAAATGTCCCTTATCGTCTGTACACCCGATCAGAGTTGAAACATGTCGAACTCCTGTACAGTGAAGTGACGTTCTGCAGCCGAACGCTGTGTTCTTTCCTTCCGCATTCTTTCCATTTTTTGTCACTACTAATTCCGTAATTTGTGGCTAAAGTATGGGTTTCTAAAGGCATCGTTAAGGGTACCATAAAGAAAGTTAAGTGGCAGATCTGACCACGTGCTGTAAATAGCGAGTAGTGACATTACTATGAATGTGTTTAAATATTACAATTAATGTGGGCATTCATATATCTCTTTGATGACGAGGTACCCGCAAGCCTACTGCTGGCCCGCAACCCGCGGACAAATCTGTTCTGCTCACGACAACACTCGGACTATTTCACCTTCAATCTTTTCCTTATCGAACACAGCATGACTTCGACCTAAATGCGCGAGATAAGTCGTGTTGACGTCGTATAAACAACTCCCCCCACCCCCCTGTGCCTTATCGTTACGTCATTGGATAACATCCAAACCATTGGATGGCCTGCCCCCACTTAGTATCCTCCCGACGTTCACGCGTTTGTTGCGCGTTCATGAAACGGTTGTCTGTATGTGACTGCTCATTCAAGTGTTGGCAGCCGTGGTTCAGTTTAGCTGCTGTGAAACATGAGGTGGTTGAAGTTTCATAGTGTCAGAAGGTGGTTGATGCGCCAACATATTCTAGTCTTGTAGTGTCATTAGTTTACGTGTTGCGGCGTTTGTTAATGTTTGTGCAGTAGCTTTATGAAAACGGTATTAACTTACAATAGTGTGTTCGTATTAATTTCGTGTTGCCAAAGATTTTTTGTTACAATATTTATTTTTTAGTTATTTTAAAATTAAAAATGAGAACCGTGTGCAGTCCAACTCCGTTAACTTCAACACTTGAACGTTTTCTACAAGCCAGAAATTCGACGGTCTCTGCCCAGTGCAAGGTGAGCTCCGATTTAGACCAGTGATATTCACTAAAACCGAAGTGACTGAGCTTCAGGTTGTATGTTTAAGAAGGCTGGGATGTACCGAGATCAGAAATGCATACAAAACTTTGGTGCGGAAATCAGAAGACAAGAGATCCTTCCGGAAACCTATCTGTATATTTGTTTATTATTTATTTATTTTACTTATTAACTTCGTTCAACGACGCTGCCAGTGTACCTACTTTAAATTTCAGTATTGGCTTGGAAGGAATGTTGGTGCAAGCGGCCGTTTTGTAACCGTAGTTACCATCCCTGGCATGTGCTTGCAGAGATCGAGTTTGGAGGTTTATTTAACGACGTTGTCAACAATTGTAGTCTCTTACTGCGGCCAACGGCAAAGAATGTGGGGGTGAAGTGTTTTCGGTCCGAGATTTGAACCCGGGCCCTCCCGAATAAGACGTATGAGTGCAACATTAAATGTGGATGGAAGCGAAATATTAGAGAAGTCTTAGTGTAGGGCCCGGTGGTGGAATTTTGTGCACTCAGAATGAAGTGTCGGATCCGACCAGAGGCAAATAATTGGTTCCTTGGTGAGCGACTGACGTAGTATCAAAAGAACTGTGCCGCTTGCAGTTTACTTGAAGGAAAAAATCACGAAATTAAAAGTTAAAAGTTAAAGGTGGTTGTGCTGTCAATAGAGGGTCTATACCAGGCCTGCACAACTACGAAAGTGGCGGGGACAGTATTGTTCTAGCGAAACAGATGCGGGCCACAGGACTAGACGGGGGTAATAATAAATGTTATTATTAAATTAAACAATTTTAGATTATTTTCATTTTTAATTATGAACCATGGAAAAAATAAATAAAAAAATCAATGGAAGGAAAATTTGTGTTTTCCACGTCACCGTGAAGAACTTCATGATACTGCATCTTCTTTAGTCAAAATGCTTGTCGAATTCGGTGGTACCATGTGAAGTGAATGTTTTCAAAATATTTCCAAATTCCCGTTAGTCAGAGAATTACATTTTTTATTTTTATTCGCGACTAGAAAGGGGGGAGGGGTATTTTTTGACCTAATTCCTGTGCATGGTGGAGAATTTTTGAAAAGTAGCTGTTATTTACAGGACTCGTCGCAGTCCGTGCTATAAGCCGCAGTGGGCCACGACTTCTGCAGGCCTGGTCTGTTCTGTTGTTGGACGTGTAATTTTTACTGTAGGGAGATGGTATAGAGTAGTACTGAAGCTAAATGTCACCTAGTAATGCCTGTAAAGTTAGAAGCTACTTTCCACTTTCACTCACTGACGTTTCCACTCGAAGTCTATCGTATCTGAGTGGCATCCACAATTATGTAGGTCTGCTTATTTGTACAGGCATTTATGCAGACGTGTTTACAAGATTTTGAGTTCTTACGGGTGTGACGGAACACAACCATTGTTCTGGATGTTACGCCATGTAATCCGACAGAAATTCACCTTCTGAAGAATTCTTATACAGTCAAAATGGCAGTATGTTCGTCCGAAACGTTGGAAAGTTTATTCTAGGCTACACAGCGCTGTAATTTTCAACCATGTTTAGTTGACTACAGATTTAGATCCTGTTATGGGATCATCGAGTGGTAAGAACTAAGTTAAATAGCTGAAAATTACGTACAAGATCTGTTAAAACACCAGAAGACATAAAAAAAAAATAGAGGCTGTGGAAATGAAACTCCGGCGACCAGTGTTCTCACAGACGTACATGTTCCTGTTTATGGACGTCATGGTTACATTTTAAACATACTACGAGTATGTAACATAGTAAAATATGTTTGTGTATATATATATGCTCTGGTCAGTATCCGAATGGTCCGTTGGAAGGTTTGTCATGCGCTTTAATTGTACTAATAATTGCTGATTGGTTAATGTAGAATCATGTGATTATGACCCCATAGCCGGGATCACGGGGCGAAACTGAAGCTTGTTTTGCAGATGGCTATCAATGTCAAAGTGAAGTAAACGTGTATTTAAAACGCCTGTTTCTGCAGCCGAAACACAGTTACTGAACTGAGACCTGTTGTCGGTATCGAATGGTTGGTTAGAATGCTTTTCTTCTTATTATCCCCGAAAAGTAGTTATCGTACAGGATGTCCCTCTTGACTTTCCTCAGTCCATCTAGGAAACTACCGTAATAATGTCTCATATTAAGGCACGATCGCTACCTTACATGTACTTTTCAATTCATAATTCTGTAATCATCCAGGCGTTCGCCATTATGTAACCTGAAATACTGACGACGTCGTTAAACATACATACATACATGCATACGTAAATACGTGCGAGATTCCGCTTTCATCAATCTTTAGAGCATATTGTTACGTCACTTAAAATTAACTGGAATGTAAAACAGTTATGTTGAGGATACTTTTGGGTAACTGACAGTTCATCCTTGATGGTCGTATTGCGTTGTAAGGTCGCATATGTTCAGGGTTATTTCCTTGAAAAAAAAACCGGTTTGTGTTTTCATTGTGTTTTTCGCACCAGTATAATGACCAACATTGAACGAGCAACATTATTTTTCAAAGCAAATACCACAAGGATGATAAATAATGTAAGACCTAGGCATTTGTAATTCGCACGACTAAGAGTGGATATTAAATTTTTTTTTTCAGTAGTTAAGCGATAATGTTAGGTTGCTGGTACTGAGTTCCCCATTCTTTGCCCGGATACGGTTGGTTCCTTTGCCGCTTTTGGAAATTAAAAAGTGCATCCATGTAATTTGAGAAGGATTCGAATCATCTCCTACAACTCCATGTCGCAGTAGTTGCACATGACCTTAACAGCGGTAGCTGCCGTACGTATTGGCAACAGGACAGCGTAAGTGCCCCTTATATTGTGTGTGTTCTCGAGGTCCGCAGTTTGAAACACGAAACGGAAGGCATTGGAGTTAACGCTGTGTATATTTAAAAGACCGAATAAATGACGTTGAACTTGCGACTCCGAGTACAACTTGACCGGTAAAGTCGCATTCTCACGCTTGGTGTAGTTGAGATGCGTTGGTCACTTTTGGGTAATTGCCAAGTCGTGGGAGCGGTGAACTTACACAAATATTGGCCACTTGTTTCCCACCGACTGGCTGTGAATATGACAGAAGTCAAACGAATCACCAGTGTTTGTTTACTTAACGACTTGTAGCATATGTAGCATATGTACCCGAATACAAGTTTGCCCAAGAAACCAATCGTGCAAACGATATGAGAGTTATTTAATTGACTCTTTTTACACTGCCTGTTTATTGTCGCGTATGTGAAATATACCAGTTGTGGGAACGAGGCGTACAATATCACACAGCATGGGCAGTGTATTGAACTCAGTAAGCTTATACACAGGCCACAAAGCCCAATGGAATTAGCATATGTATTATGTGCCATTCTGACAGCCTGTCGCCCGCTGAAGCACACAAAAATTTTAACCTGGTATAAGATTTGAAGTTGTAATGGCGGTAAAAGTTCACGTGTTACGTACGACACATTACAATTTAGTAGGTAAACATAACTTACTCATTGCCAAGTCTTTTAGACCGCGAGTTTAATACCTAAATATTTCACCAATTTTTTTTTACTAGAAATTGGAGTCCTGCTATCATGACTTTAATTGTACTGTACTCTTTCTGTGGCATCCTTGAAGAGGTGATGGATGGCTATCATGTGACTACATGTTAACTGTGTTGTTTGCACTAAAGCTTATGCAAAATTTTCGGTCGGTAAAGTTTACTGATATTTCAGAAATATTGTGATGGACTGTAGTGGCTGGTTGTAAAACTTAACTGTGGAGCAGAAACTAGACACTGAAAGTCGAAAACGGAGAAGTGCAGTCCCCGAAATCGAAATTTGTTGGGAAGTGTGTGTGTTGCTTATCGAGTGGCGAGTTCTGTCTTATTTTCACTGGAAGCGTAGAACCTGTTTGACGCATTTTTGGCACAGTGCTCCATTCTTTCTCATGTTCGAATCAAAGAAAGTTTTAGGTTGTGCAGAATCAAGATTGCGTCTTCAGTTCGTTTCTTGCAGAAGCAAGACTACGCCTTCATTTCGGCTGCTGAAGAGCCAAGACATCTTCAGTTCGTCCTCTGCAGAACCAAGGCTACTGCTTTATTTCATTGCCTGCAGAACCAAGACAGTGTCTTCATTTCGTCTTCAACAGAACTAAGACTATGTCTTCAGTTCGTTTTCTTCATTTTACATTTACCAAAGCAGAGAGTTCTTCTTGAAGAACGTAAATTCCTAAGCGATTCGAAAAGTTCCGCGCACTTGTGGAGCGCGAGGTTTTGTCACCATGTGCATAAGAGCCCGCCAAAGATGTGTATCCTCAGCCAGATGAATTCTGTCCACATTATCCCGTCTGCTGCCTTACTCTTCCCCGTGTGGGGTTGGGCGTGTAGCTTCCCGTCAGCCCAGCAAGCGTGTGGGTCTTTATCACAAGGTAATTTACGTGGGAGGCCTCTATAAGGTCCACGGTCGACTCCGACTGGCTGACAAACTAACACACACGCAGTAGTGTTCTTTCTTTAACTTTATTTGTTAATTGCAATGTCTTTTACAAATTTGAAGTATGATTTTGTTTAATATATTCTGATAATCAAATAAAAATATGTCGGTTGATAATCACCACGGCACTTGGAGTAAACACTTAACTGTACATTGATCTATCTGTATAATACCATTTACAATTAAATATTGGCGAAAATATATACGATTTTACGGAGCGCCGAAATTTGCATTTTTGCGACTCCAACGGTCCAAAAGAAAGTGGCTCCTCGCATTGCGTCTTCTCCTTCGTTCAACTAACTACCCCCTTGTGTATCAAGTAATTGTGTTGGCTGCAATTCGAATTTAGAAAAACCCCATTGGCCGAATTAATTCTTTAGAAAACCAAATCTCATTGGCAGCTCTGATTTAAATCACTAGACCTCAAAGTAACCTTCACCAAACATATAGGTGCCGCTACTGAATGAGTCACGTCCTCGACAATAATAAAGTCTCGTGTTTCGTACAGAAACACTCGGTTGCAAAACGTCTACCAACTAGACAGCTGACGAATGTTTTGCCCAGGCTCAAGTTTCTCTGTGCCATAACGGCCATTTAAACCTCTTACGGTTTTCCTTATTAAATCATTTACAACCAACAAAATCTATCTATTTTAAGCTCATGGTTCCGTGCATCGTAATTCATTGTTAATAAAAATCCAACCAGATACAACAGTATGCAGATACATATATTTACTGCAAAGTCACTCTACATGTTTAGGGTGTCACAGCACCCATCATCAGGTGTACTAAAAACTGTAACCGCAACCTCCGGTACAGGTCATAATACTGGTACAGCTACTTCCCTCCAACGTGGCCTGATCGGGACTGGTTTGTGCGACTCGCACAAACCAGTCCCGATCAGGCCACCGGAGGTTGCGGTTACAGTTTTCAGTACTCCTGATGATGGGTGCTGTGACACCCGAAACATGTAGAGTGACTTTGCAGTAAATAAATATATGCATACTGTTGCATCTGGTTGGATTTTTATTAACATTAAAATCTATCTACATGGAGCCCGTTCAGGGTTTGAACCTGAAATCCCGGTAACACATCCATTGGCGTCAAGATCGGTTTTATTATTGCCCACCAATTGTTCAAGCGTTTTTTTTTCTCCAGGTTTGCCAACGAAACCAATGTATGCATTTTTATTCTCTCCCACGCGTGCCACATGCCTGGCCTCTTGCATCTCCCTTGATTTGATCATCCTAGTAATATTTAGCGGGGTTCATTAATTATGAAGCACTTCAGACAAACGCTGTGGGCGTACATTTTAAGTAAAATTCGACTCAATCAAATGTTCCTTTGTTCATTCTCTAGGGAATTCGTCTCTTTATTGCGTTTCTGGCGGGGTTCTTTCCCACCTCCTTCAAACAAATTAAATTTGAGCTTGATCATTTCCTTCCACAGCCTTTCAGACTGTTCGTTAAAATTGTAGTTACGTTATTCGACACTACAGCAGTTTAAAGCTTTTAATAAACCAATATTAAATGGAGTCAAACGAAGAGAGTGTTTAGAATTCGAGATTCCCAGACGGTGAATATCTTTTGGGTTGGGACTTCATCGTCGTAATAATTTCCAATTCTGAAGTACATGTTGCCACCTACAGGATACCAAATATGGAGGCAGTATGTTCCTCCAAGCCGTTAGTACCCATCGAACAAGTACAGGAAGTCATATTCCACAAGGCCTAATCTTATATTGTTTCTTGTCTTGAAAGTCGTTCACCTCTTCCTGTCGTTACGGATTAGGCAGTTCAGTTTTTGTAACGACCTCACGATTTACTTTCTGTTTTTTTCCCGTGGACGTAACCGTTACGCGAAATTGTACACAGAGATAAAAAATACTCTTTATTGTACAGAACTAATTGTTACGCCCATGTAGGTCCTTTCGATCTCTTTGCCAGTACACGAAATATGTGTCGTATATCCGCTGTGCCTCTGTGTGCGCTCTGGTGATACAGGTACGTCCGGTTTAGAATCGAGCCTTTTTCATCTACACCGTTGCTGCGAAAAATGATACAGAGAGCTGCGCATGACTTTGAGTTACTGTGTCTTTAGTACACTTCGTTCTTGGAATACATATAATTTAGCGTGGGTTGCAGCGTGTGCTAGTGTTAGAGCTGAATCCAGATGGGCAGAGACGCTGAACTTCAAGGAAAAGAACCGCTTTTTTTCCACGGAATTGATTAACGCACTTGCGTGCTATAAATCTCGATAACAGAAATGTGGTTCACGGAAACATTGCATGCGCTCCTTCGTTATCGCAGTTCATAAGCCGTTGAAATTTATATGGGAAATTCTGTAAAACAAACTGTGTCAAGTGTCCTCGCTTTTGTACCTTGACAAGTTATGGAAAATCGATACATTTGTATTATTGGTGCGATAAACTGACTGCCAGACGTAATAGAACAATAATATGGACTAAACAGTGCACAGCGTGGCCAACGTTAGGCCTATTTTCCCCTCGAGACAACTGTTTGATGCAGGTATATGGTAGAATTATTATTGTCGTTAAATATGGATTGCATGAGAAGCAGTATTGGTCGGTTTTAAGACATTTCAGGAATACATTGGGATGAGTTAATGTAAACCATGAAAATTCTGTCAGGAAAACTGGCCTCGAACCGAGAACTGGACGAGTTAACCGCCTAACGTCTTTCAAATTTATGAGGTCCAGCTTTGAAGATCCCAGTCAAGATATCAGCAACCTTGATTGAGGTTATTCGGTGTTTTCCCGAGTTCCTGTATGCGGAAGTCGACAAATTACTTCAAATTAGGCAACGGTCTCTTCTTTCCACATTTTTTCCAATTCACACTTCACTAATATTAATCGAAAGACTAGAGGCTACGTATTCTTCCGTTACTGACAGTGTCGCAAAGTTAATACTAAGTAAATAAATAATCGGGCATGTCACTGAATGCTTTTAAGCCGCGTTGCTGCTATGCAAACTCACAGTTTTTATGCGGATTGTTTACACACGCTACACGTGTGCACAAATTTTGGCAGGGAGATAAACGTAGTTGCCAAGGGTATTGTCAAGGACACCGACAGTTTTCCTTTACACGATAAAGCGCATAAAGATGAAGGAAAAGTCGCAACTAGTGATATGTTAGTGACCACGACAGCTGATATCGTCGACCATTGTTAAGCTAACAAGTACATCAACCTGATAATGCGGAAAATGTTGGCTGATGTCACCTTTTGTTTTACAGTATGTCATTATTGCATGAGTTTCTAGACCACTGGTTCTGAACTGTGGGCACGTAAAATATTTAATTGTGAGACTTCGAGGTTGGTAGCTCAGTCAGTATAGTGACTATACTACGGACTGTAGGACCGAGGAATCGGAGTTAATTCTCTTCTGTAGCCTCCAGCGCGGCTGTCGGGGGCCACTCGACCACCTCCCTAATGCTTACCGGAATTACTTCCTCGGGAATAACGCTGCCAGAACGTGAACTTTAGAACTCCCGACAGTCTAGTACCGAAATCAAGAATTCCTGGTGCTTAGTGAGCTGGAGGATAACTAGTCCTTTAGGTTAAGTTCCTAAAATACTGGTCGAAATTGCGTAGTAAGTCTGGAAAACCTTATCTATTCGTGAGTAAAGAAATTTTGCTTAAAATTTATTCAGATTTGTAGTGCCGATGACACGCAGTTTGAAATGAAACATGTTGCCACAGAGTACGGTTTTTTTAAGTTTTACTCTGAAGCCTTTAATGTGTATGGTTCAGAAACTGAAGTCGGGAGTAGTCCTAAGACAAAGGAAGGGCGATCGTTGGTAGTAGGAAGGGACCGCAAGTTAATGAAATGTAGGCCTTCTTGCAAGCTATTAAAATTATGGACACTGTTGTGATGCAGAAGTAACTAATCATAAAATTATAATTCTATTCGAAATATATGTGTATTTATCTTGAAACTTTATTGCATGAAACAGTGACGGCCTAAAACCTTAGTTTTGTTTCACAGAAAGGTTAATACACTTACAATATATTTTTAAAATCTAAGTGGATTGATCAGTTTAAATTGATAGTTTACTCGATGACGGATTGTTGTAGGTGTTTGAATTGCAAATTGATTTAGTGAGTGAATTGCTTCATACGTGCTAGTGCGTAATATGCAGATTGTAACTGCGTGATTCCTCAGTTTTCTCAAAGGGTCACAGTGCTTTATGTTTGAGTACAGACGTGCCCCTGCTAGGACTGCATATAATTCAAACGTAATGCGTGAGAGACTACATGATGGTTACTAGCAGCAGGAAACAAACCATGCATGCTTAAGTCCCGCAGGGCACAGAATTTTATTACCATTAAAAAAAACATCTTTCCGCGTGATCCTACCGGAACAGTGTTTTTCAGCTTCATATCCTTGTAATTTGTCTTTGTCGAGTTTCATGCCGTTCTTCTGCTACATGGTACACAAGCTACCCAGTGCCTGTCCCCGTAAAATTTTTTCCCGTCCGGCGCTGTTGCTTGTCAGAGCAATTGCTTTTTAATATCGTAACAAATATTCTAGGAGCCCTAATAACTCAGTTGTTACAATGACTAGGCTGCGTGCTCGACAAGTAGTTCGATTCGCTGCAGTGGGGTGTATTTTTGTGCTTTCCAGTGTGACCACACCGTCTGTTGGTGCCCGCCCATCGTCTTTCTATTCCGTGGGTACCAAGAGCTGTTTTATCGTTGACAAAGGGACGGGGCGCGAAGTTGACCGCCCAACTCTTATCAAGTTCCGAGGTTAAAGATGAGTGGAACCATACTTCTACTCCCCCATATGCCTTCACGGCGTGCAAAGGGACAACTTTAGTACGACTGTAACCAATACTTAAACCCAGAATTGTCGGTAGATTGATGTTTATTTTCACACAATGTCGTTGCGACTTCAATTCTTCATACTTCTTTTAACGATGCTGTTGAATTTTCATAGGCATATAATTTGTGTGTGTGTCCAATTGTGTCGATGGTTAGCGAGTATTAAATGTGGGGTATGTAGAATGAAATGGTCCTAGCTTTTCGACATTTGCCTGATGATACTGAGAAAAACCACGATATAATCTCTGGGTAGCAAGTTTTCGGGCCAAGGTTTGAACCCAGGGCCTTCTGAGTACGAAGGAGTTCTGCCCATTCGAACGCAGCGTTTAGTAACTCAAGATATTAGGCTCTTGTCGGTAAGGACAGAATAAGGCCATAAAGAACGTTTACGATGGTAGATGGTTTCTGGTTGGGGCTTAGTTGCTGTGGCTTCTGGAATCCGAAATGGGGCTACTAACCTTTACACTACATAAGGTAAAACGTATGTCATGTTTGGAACGTATGAAAGGCAGATCCAAAACGTCCAGTCCGGCTCGAGTTTCTACCCAGCCTTCTGTTCAAACGGGACAGAGGGTACTGACGTAAAGAGGCTGGGGCGTGAAGGTAACCACTCTCCTCCGTCTAGTGCCAGGGTTAAGAATGAGTGGCGTTATACCTCTGCTTAACATGCATGCCTTCGTGGATTGGACAGGGAACACTTTACCTTTTAGAAGTTAGATCTTTTATGCTATTTGGTACGTGCTAAACGTAAAACGTGATGTTTGGAGCGTACGAGTACAAGAATATACCGAACTCACGTGATATTGTGTTTTATATGTATGGGACGTGGGGCCTTATATTTAGCTTGTGTACGTGATGGAACTGTGGTGTATTTGGCTCCTATATAAGGTATAACGTACGTGATATTGGTCACGTAGGTCTGTGTGGCGTGGAACATGTGATAATAGGCACGTATAAGCCAAGCCGCCAGTAAAGATACAGTGTCATGTCCCTTTTAAACAGAGGGAAGAAACCTTCGACGAATAATCTTATTATGACCTGTAAATCGGTCGCGCGTGTTCGGTTCAGTGAACGAAGTTCCTTACTAGATTCACAAACTCTGCGGCTTGTGGACGAACTGCGCCGCCCCTCGCTTGTCCATGAACAAGTCAGCAACGTACGTTTGCTATCGCCATTACATAACATATACAAAGAAAAGTCGCCAGATTTCCTGCTAACGATAAAGATAATCATCTCTGCTGACACCTGGACTTCGAAATTCCACGATTCAACTGTACACGTGTATTATAGAGCTGATAACATATTGGTTCTCTGTATACGGCAGCCATTAGGCTGCGTGTGTTGTTAATTGGCGTTCATGTTTATTCAGGAAGGAGTGTACTTATGTCGTTACACTTGTATGCGTTCTTAAAACGAGAACGCAGTGTGGACTTTGTATTCGTACTTTTGTTTCGATTTTTGTAAATAGAGCAGGCATTTCAATAAAATTTTGTCCTCATCTACTCGTCAGTATCATCACGTCAGAGCGTGACATTTTTCATAGCTTCCCATATCCAATGTGGACGGCGTGCAAATTTTTTCGTGCTGTTCATAGTGGAAGGCTTGGTTCTGTATTGCCATAGTGGGTGTTCTTGCTTATTGTCTGATTACCGTGCTTCTTTGACATTCAGAGGACCGTGCATCCTGATATATTGTTATAATAAAAGCCAACGAGATGCACTATTTCTCAACTTTGTTTTGGTAAAGAATTCCACATTTTTCGGACAGACTTACTGTCCATCATCAGAAGTCTCAACACTGTATACACAGCAATAGGTATTTGTCATGCTAGGTATTTTGACTGCTAGCGAGGTCAGGATGGTTCCATCCTGGCCTGCCGGGAAAGTAGACCCACTTTAGTAGGTCGCAGCCACTTCTTTCACATTTATTATGCAGTATCAGTCCCGCCATTCGGCGTCATGTAGTTCGACATCTTTATTAAATAACCACAAGCACATAAATAATGTAACACTTCTGTGTGTCGTTTCCTGTTGCGTAACTAATAGAGAAAGCTCCAAAATGCGGTATGTGTCAGACTTAACCCTGGGATTTCATAAGCGGATACTTAGTAAAAACTGAAGATGTCAGAAGAGCAGGCCATGAATCTTATGTTTATTGGACCGTGCATCATTGTGATAGCAGAAGAATAAAGAACCAACTTGATGTCGCTTGCTATTTTATTTCACTTCTTACGTGCTCAACATGTTTCGGACATTAATATATCCATTATCAGGAGCTTGCGATTTTGCTGTTGAATTACCACATCAGTCGTTTTGTTCTTGGTTCGCTGTGTGTTGGAGATTTGGTGCGGTTAGTTTTGAGAAGTATCCGTGTTGCAGGCTGAAGCTTCAGCCTGCACCAAATCTCCAACACACAGCGAACCAAGATCAAAACGACTGATGTGGTAATTCAACAGCAAAGTCGCAAGCTCCTGGTGATGGATATATTAATGTCCGAAACATGTTGAGCACATAAGAAGTGAAATAAAATGGCTAGTGACATCAAGTTGACCTTTTATTCTTCAGCTAGCATGCCATGAATTGGACACAGATCGAAATACGTCATGGGCAGACTGTTGCGCAAGCGACTAATCCTCAAACATACGAATTACAGTTGCTGTACGTGATCAGACCGACCGCACACGTAAAGGCACTGAGCAGAGCAGACGTAAATGAAGGGTACTTGAAAACCATCTTGCGCTGTGGTGATGTGACACTTCACTCATCCGCGAATGTGCAGCGTCATGATGTGGGGGTTTGGAGAAATGAAAATTTCCACGAGAAGATGTATCATGTCCTGTCGATCATTTGTTCGACCTTTGTTCCGTACTGAGGAAGCGTTGGCTGGTGTCACATGGGCGCGTTCCATCAGTTTGTAATATGACGAGTGGGTAGAAGTCTGGACTCCATCCGTTTTGAAACAAGATCTTCCCCCCACCTTATTTTAGATATCAAGCTGTTTGGAGTTTGAAATTAAATCCAGTTCCGGAGTTCGCTCGATGTAAACCTCATCAAAACTTCTCTGTGGGGTTTGTCAAGTTACTAGTGTGCATATGGAAAATCACGACTCTCTCTGGCCTTGAAATGCGCAGAATGGAAGCATTTGACGGTATTACTCCATACATGCTACGACAAGGGAGGTTAGAACTTAAATACCACCTGGATATGTGCAGAGCCACACTTGGGCCCTATTTTGAGCTACATTACAATGTGTTGAGTTACTGAAATATTATTATTATTAGTAGTAGTAGTAGTAGTAGTAGTATTATACGCAGAAAGTGGCAGTCTGTTACATTGTTAATCATTGGTGATTGCATGCCGGGGTCCTTTCTGGGACGCACTTTATTATGAAAGTAAATCCGTAAAGTCGCCAGTCTGTTCGGTAGCAACGTCTTTTCAAGCGACGGGACAGTTATTGAGATAGAGTTCGTGGATGCCATTTGAATCTTCATTCTATATATTATTGGCGTGCGTGAGTAAATTTTAATTTGTTTGAGTGTGTTCTAGCGATTTTAGACTGTGGCAATAACGCGACTTGAGCGCATCGGAGGCGAAGAATGTGTATTCTGTTAAATTTCATGCATCCTTCAGTTTTAAACAGTGGGCGTCATGCGAGTGTAGTGCGCAATGTTGGCAGTCTGGTTGCGCACATGAGCGTCCCACGTTACGGTGTCTGTATGGATCAGATACTGCTACTGCGTTTCTTGCGCACTCAGTTCGTTTGCCGTACATTTGAATCACCCGTACTGGCTGATTAACGGGTTTGGAAATATGAGCCTACGCACGGGGTCTTTTCTGGCGCTTGGCTTTGCGGTACTTAACATTGTCAGACCTACGAAAGAATGAAGGTATTGGGGAACAACTTGATTTTCATTTTTCCTTACCACTTCTGTGCGAAGCATTGCCCTCTATCCTTTACGGATTTCGTTTGAAGCGCTAGTTCGATGAATATCTAGCGAAGCGCACTTCACATGCGCGCAGAAACGCCTAGGTTGTTTTTTAAAGAGCCTGTTATTGTTAGATTTTAGCCGAAATTGGGAACGTGTTGACAAGGCCTGGTGTTAACTCCCCATGCCAAATGTCACGAATAACAGTGGTTCCTTGTGTGTTTTAAGCGGACAGTCTGGCAAACACGTCGAAGCTGAAGCTTGTATTTGCGACGGTTCGTTACGACCTCGCTAAAAGTGAAACTCGGATAAACAATTTGAAAGAGTGTGGTGTGAATTGAAATTATCCGATAACAGGTTTTCATGGTGAAGGCAGTTGGTATTCCTGAGTGATTTCAGGCTTCCGCTGCCTAGAAATGACTTGTAATTGATTTAGACTTCCTGTGCCCATTGTTTGCTCACAGTTTATAGGTATGAATCATTGATGTATGAAACGTCCAATTTTCCTTGGAAATGTCGAAATTCGTAATTCTGTATCCGCCACATGACTGTCCGTCAGTGATATAGGGAGTACCTGTAAATACCATCTTTATTTTAATGCGCACCAATACCGACCGCTGATGCTTAAGGAATTTTATTGAGACTGTGACGTTATGTGATGTGGCACATAGGTACCGTGTTTCGGAGGAACTTGCAGTAACCATGGTCGGGTTAGAATCGTGCGTGTCAACCGAACTACACGGAATTACATTGATGAACTCCACAGAATTAATGAAAACATGACAAAATAGCAGACTTCCTGATTACTCAAATAATTTTGATTTATCTGTACCTAATATAGACACCACTATTGAAGAAGGCGGTAAACTGTGTCCTCTTTTTTACTTTAAAAAATCATATAAAACATAAAAAATTGCAGGCTTCCTGATAACTCAAATAATTTTACTTCCTGTAACAGTTGTACGTTTAGTAACAAACCCTTTCAAAATAAATTAATCACGTTTTTTACTTAAAAACAAAATTGAATGAAACAACAAAATAACACGCTCTCCCATGTATTTCGGAGCCCGGCGCTGTAATTTCGGTGGTGTTCACGAGGGGTGGGATAGACAGGCGTTCACCGTTGGGTGTCTGCCCCAGAAGGAGGGTCGCAGTGCATTATGGACGGTTCAAAATTTGAGTAACTCTGTTATATACGGTGTACATAAGACAATTTTTGTGAAAACGAGCGACATTTTTACATGGCGTTGTATGTAATTCCAAATCAATGGGGGCGCCTAAAGCTGTGGATGTTGTATAGTGTAATGGATGATGTACAGTGTAATCCGGTCGGAACGATTCCGAGTGTGACTGATCAGCAGACCTTCCCGGCCCGTGTTAGGTCCCGTCTTTTAGTTGTTTTGTGTAGGCGGATTTAGGCATCGTGTGTTCAGTATCCTGATTGCGATCACGTTGGGCGTGGAGGATCTAACCTTTTCTAAAACCGTACATCTGGCCAGAACATTAAGTATCAGACTTTTGCTGATGTCATGAGACGCTGCTTGAAAACTGGTCTCAACCTACTAACACATTGGACACTTTTGCTATTTGTATTATCCACTCTTTATGCGTTCTTTATTAGGAAATCGAATATTTTATAGTGGTTTTTCAATTTGTCAGTTCTCATGTTTTATTTAAGATAGGCAAATTTGTCCCTTTCCTTAACTACCACGACGGGAGCTTGACGACCCAGCGGCTTTACCACTGGGGAAATAGCCTCCAGTAACCACCTGGTAGGTGAAGTGGTCTTCAGAGTCGGTTTGGACTCTTCGGGGAAGAGGGAAATCTCTGCTTCTGGCAATGGAACCTCGGTCGTCTAGGCCGTAGCCAAGTCACAACACGACTGAGCTATCCCAGTTCTTGCGTTGTTAGTTTAAAGTGTAATATGCCAGTGTGTTATCGTCGTAGAAAGGATATTTACACAGGTTGGGAAACATCCAAAGAGCGCAACACTTCTGGTGGGTGTGCTCTGTCACTGTCCCTTTATTTTAAATGTGCGAATAGTTTTAAAAAGATGGAGGTGGTAAATCCAATATTTTAGGTGTGCCTTTCAACGTTTTACACAGCGCGGAATACTTTCTTCATATCTTAGAAAATGACTTGTAATTGATCCAACGGTAATCACAACTCTCCATGTTTGTGGTTTGGGATGATACGGTATGAAATGTTATATTTATGCTTCTGTTTAATTTTGTAAATTATGTATTTTTATTGATATGTTTATGGATTTGAAAAAAGGTTGACCAACTAGATGACACTTGCTTTATTATATATTGCTCAACATGTTTCAGACGTTAATACGTCCATCTTCAGGAGCTAGCGAGTACTTGTTGTGTTGTGTAGGCTGACT
>Ga0131853_10003302_pt1 | contig 28960 bp, 28 predicted proteins | sample TergutLab28metaG_FD_92764 | JGI IMG/M metagenome (GOLD analysis project Ga0131853, IMG submission 92764) | Labiotermes labralis P1 segment gut microbial communities from Petit-Saut dam, French Guiana - Lab288 P1 (version 2) (version 2) | ecosystem: Host-associated > Arthropoda: Insects >... | reverse complement strand
TTTTGCCATAAAGGTATCCTTCTTTCTGCCAGCATCACAGATTAGAGAATACCATTAAATTTGCAAGATTAAAATCCACTGGTGTATTTGAAAGATTAAATTCTATGGAGAGACATGAAGGGGGTGGAATTTAGATTTTCAAATGGCGTCTAGAAATTGTTGGGAGAAATTCGAGAAATTCGCAAAAATACTATTGCCATATAACTTATGTTGTGCTATTATAAAAGTCCGTGATATACAAGCATCTTAGAAAAACTTAATCTAAATGCCATTCCTTGCTCCTTAAATTTTGCTTCGCAAAGTTAAAAAGGGGCCAGAGACCAAAAGGAGGTACCCCGCATGAACAAGTATGAATTATGCGTCGTTGTGAATGCAAAAATCGAAGAGGAAGAAAGAGTTTCCACCATCGAAAAAGTAAAAGAGCTAATCGGAAGATTTGGCGGTACAATTACCAATATCGATGACTGGGGCAAGAAAAGATTAGCCTACGAAATTCAGAAAATGAAAGAAGGCTACTATAATTTCATCCACTTTGATGCAGAAAGCACAGCGCCCTTGGAAATCGAAAGCAGAATCCGGATTATGGACAATGTTATTCGTTTCTTATGCGTAAAGCAGGAAGACTAGCTTAACAAGACTTAACCTTGTTAGGTTAGCCGCAACGTGCGCGCTTAATAGAATAGGAGAAGTTATGAATAAGGTAGTATTAATGGGACGTTTGACCAGAGACCCTGAAGTTAGATATTCACAAGGTGAAAACAGTATGGCGGTTGCCAGATATACATTGGCGGTTGACCGTCGTTTTAGCCGTGGTAATGACGAAGCATCGGCTGATTTTATCGGTTGCGTAGCTTTTGGAAAAACCGGCGAATTTGCCGAGAAGTATTTGCGCAAAGGAATGAAAATCGCTGTGGTTGGGCGTATCCAAACCGGTAGTTATACCAACAAAGATGGTGTTAAAGTATATACGACCGATGTTGTTGTGGAAGACCATGAATTTTGCGAAAGCAAAAATGCCGGAAGTGAAGGTGGTTATTCCGGAGGAGGCGCCGGAAGGCCGGAACCATCAGCCGGTGACGGATTCATGAATATTCCGGATGGGATAGATGAGGAGCTTCCATTTAATTAAATGATACCAGGGTCAAAAGGTCATAATTTTCATGCTTGTATGAAAAATTATGACCTTGAGACCCGCGAAATACGAGGAAGTAGCCCTGGTTGGGCGGATTCCGAGTATTTTAGAACTGTGAAAGTACGAAATGCGGAACAGTCCGTAGGTATCTAATATCATTAACTGCATTGGCAGAAAATAGGAGGAGCTAATAATATGGCTTACAATAGAAGTGATAAACCCGATTTTCCGAAAAGAAAGGGCGGTCTGCGCAGAAGAAAAAAAGTATGTGTTTTCTGTGGAAAAGATAATGTGATTGATTACAAAGATTCTAATAAACTGAAAAGGTATGTTTCTGAACGCGGGAAGATTTTGCCCCGCCGTATCACCGGAAACTGTGCCAAACATCAAAGGGCATTGACCGTTGCAATCAAACGGGCGCGTCACGTCTCATTGATGCCGTATGTTATGGATTAATAATACCCCTTATGCAATAAACAGTTATCAAGCAATAGCTTGATAACTGTTTTGCACTGCTTAAGGTATACCCTAACGCGATGATTTACAATAGTGACATTAAAACAAATTTATGGTAAAATTTGTTAAATAGTGATATGATGTCGTTAAGACATCATATCAGCGCGGTATTAGTGCGCATCCTAAACGGACAAAGTCCGGCATTCATGATTTCTTTAGAAATCATGATATGATGTCGTTAAGGCGTGTTTGCCTTTATATAAACAAACGAAAGACGGGTTGTTTATGAGAAATGCGATCAGGTTAAAAGGTAAGTTAAGAACATACCTGCAAACCTCCATATATCTTGGAATTTTGCTGATATTCGTTAATTTAGCTATATACCTAGTTGATATACCTTCAGGTTTGATTCTTACCTGCTTCATTATTTTTTATTTTGCGGTCCTCTTATCAATATTGATTTATAACCGGCCGGTCATCATCAATGAATTAGTCAGCTTTGCGACTCAATATGGTCAGATTCAAAAGGCATTACTTTATGAACTTGAATTACCATACGCGATTCTTGATGACCGCGGTAAAGTGATTTGGACGAATCAAGCTTTTGAACAAATCACCCAAAAGGGGAAAAAATACCGAAAATCGATAACGACTCTTTTTCCGGACATTACCATGGACAAGCTTCCTTTTGAAAATAATGAGGAATCATTTAACCTTGAATCAGGCGGAAGCATCTATTCAGTAAAACTTAAAAAAGTATCAACAAAGGAACTTGCCGAAAACAGTAATATAATAGAATCGGCTGATTATAACGGTTATCTTATTGCAATATATTTATTTGATACAACTGCGTTAAGTATTGCTTTAAAGGAAGTAGACGACCAGAGCCTTGCGGTCGGAATGATTTACCTTGATAATTATGACGAAGCCTTGGAAAGTATCGAGGAGGTCCGCCGTTCGCTTTTAATTGCCTTAATCGACAGGAAAGTAAACAAATATATTTCGTCATTGGATGGTATCTGCAAAAAGCTGGAAAAAGACAAGTATCAGATTATCCTTCGCAAAAAAGCTTTAGTCGATTTAAAAGAGCAAAAGTTTGACTTATTAGAAGATGTTAAGACGGTTAATATCGGCAATGAAATGAGTGTTACGATTAGTATCGGGATTGGCGTAGATGGACTGTCATATGCACAAACTTATGAATTTTCCCGCAATGCCATTGATTTGGCCTTAGGCCGCGGTGGTGACCAGGCGGTCATCAAAACACCCGATAACATCTGTTATTTTGGCGGGAAAAGCCAGCAGGTTGAACGAAATACCCGGGTTAAAGCCCGTGTTAAAGCCCATGCCCTGCGGGAGATTATCTCCGGGAAAGAGAAAGTTATTATTATGGGGCACCGGATGGCCGACGTTGACAGTTTTGGTTCAGCGATTGGGATTTACCGGATTGCAACGATGCTTGAAAAAAAAGCACATATTGTCATTAATGAAATGACAACCTCGGTGCACCCGCTGATTGAGCTTTTTAGGGGTAATCCCGAATATGAAGATGATATGATTATCGGTTGCCAGCAGGCGATTGAAATAGCCGATAGTAATACGGTTTTAGTAGTGGTTGATGTCAACCGCCCAAGTATTACCGAATGTCCGGAGCTTTTACGTTTATGCAAATCGATTGTTGTCCTTGACCATCACCGCCAAGGGACAGAGATAATTGAAAACGCCACCTTAAGTTATGTTGAAGTATATGCTTCATCTTCCTGCGAAATGGTTGCGGAAATTCTTCAATATATTGATGATAATATCCGGATGCGGCATGAAGAAGCGGATTGCCTTTATTCCGGTATCATGATTGATACAAACAATTTTGTTACAAAAACAGGGGTGCGGACCTTTGAAGCGGCGGCTTTCCTACGCCGGAGCGGTGCTGATGTAACCCGTGTCAGAAAATTATTCCGCGAAGATGCCCACGAATATAAAGCAAAAGCCGATGCTGTCAGCCAGGCCGAAATTTATCGGGGCGCTTATGCGATTTCGACTTGTACCAGCGAAGATATCCAAAACCCGACCATTATCGGCGCCCAGGCGGCTAATGAATTATTAAATATAAAAGGGGTAAAAGCCAGTTTTATTTTGACGGACTATCAAAACTGTATTTATGTAAGTGCCCGTTCAATTGATGAAGTGAACGTTCAAATCATCATGGAACGGATGGGTGGCGGCGGCCATATGAATGTTGCCGGCTGCCAAATGGAAGGGATTCCCATCGACGAAGGAATCGGGGCACTAAAACGAACACTTGATAGCATGATAGACGGAGGTGAATTGTGAAAGTAATACTCTTACAAGATGTAAAAAGTTTGGGGAAAAAAGATGAAATTTGTGAAGTAAATGACGGTTATGCGCGAAATTACATAATTCCTAAGAAGTTGGGTATTGAAGCAACACCAAAAAACCTAAACGACCTCAAGTTCAAAAAAGCCGGTATTGAAAAAAATGCCAAAGAACTTTTGGAATCGGCAAAAGCAGTTGCTGAAACCCTATTAGAAAAAAAAGTAAATATTAGCATGAAAGCCGGTGAAAGCGGCCGTTTATTTGGCTCAATATCTTCAAAAGAAATCGGCCAGGCATACAAAGACCAATGCAATATTGAAATAGATAAAAAGAAAATTCAGTTAGCGGAACCAATCCGTAGTTTTGGTATACATCAGATTCCGATTAAATTACATCCCCAAGTCACAGGAACATTAACGGTGATAGTAGAATGAAGAGATTAACTAAAATGCCGGGTAATGACCCGACAGTAAAGTTAAACTAGACTTCACGGGGCAAATTTGACCTGCGGTCAAAGTTTGCAAGTTATAGAAAGGCTTTTAGAGTGTTAATGGAAGAAGCGCTGCTTAAGCGGATTTTACCCCATAGCATAGAAGCGGAGCAATCCGTTATCGGGGCTATGATTATGGACCGGGAAGCGATTATTGTTGCGGCGGAGATCGTTAATAGTGCTGATTTTTATAGCCGTCAGTATGGTGTTGTTTTTGAGGCGATGGTCGAACTTAATGATGAGGGTAAGCCGGTCGATCTGATTACCCTGCAAAACCGCTTAAGGGAAAAAGATGTCCCCCCGGAAGTAGCCAGCCTGGAGTTTGTTCGTGACTTAATGACGGCCGCCCTTACTTCGGCTAATATAAAACACTACGCGAATATCGTCGCGGAAAAAGCGACCTTGCGAAAACTTATCAGGTTAAACGAAGAGATTGCCAACAATTGTTATGCGGGCAAAGAGAGTTTAGACTTTATTCTTGAAGATACTGAAAAACGTATTTTTGAGCTGATTCAAAAAAGTAATACCGGTGAATTTGTCCCGATTCGTGAGATAGTGCTGAATGTCCTTGACAAAATTGAGCTTGCCTCAAGAAACAAAGGAAGTGTTACCGGGATAGCAACCGGATTTATCGACCTTGATTACCGGACAGCCGGGCTGCAGCCCTCGGATTTAATATTGCTTGCTGCCAGGCCTTCAATGGGAAAAACAGCCCTTGCGCTGAATATTGCCCAGCATGTGGCATTTAAACAAAATTTATGTATTGCGATTTTTAGCCTTGAGATGTCAAAGGAACAATTAGTCAGCCGCCTTTTTGCAATGGAGTCCCGGGTTGATTCCCAGCATCTTAGGACGGGAAGCCTCTCTGACATGGAATGGGAAAAGTTGATCGAGGGTGCCGGGGTAATCGGGAAATCAAACCTGATAATCGACGATACACCAGGAATCAGCATTCCGGAGCTGCGTTCCAAGTGCCGTAAATACAAACTTGAATATGGCCTCAAAATGATAATTATTGACTATTTGCAATTAATGAGTGGTTCCGGGTCCCGCTCTTCAGATTCCCGGCAGCAGGAGATATCGGATATATCCCGCTCCCTTAAAGCGATTGCCCGTGAGTTAAATGTACCTGTCGTCGCCCTATCACAGCTTAGCCGGGCGGTCGAGCAACGTCCTGACCACCGGCCAATGTTATCCGACTTGCGTGACTCCGGTGCGATTGAGCAGGATGCCGACGTCGTAATGTTCATCTATCGCGATGAATATTACAACAAAGAAAGCGAAAAAAAGGGAATTGCCGAAGTTATTATCGCAAAACAGCGGAATGGGCCAATCGGTACCACTGAATTGGTATTCCTGCCCGAGTTTACAAGATTTGCCAATCTATCAAGGTAACTCATATACTGCAAACTTAGAAAATTTCTTCATAATAATACTAAACTACTAAAGAGGACAAGCCAGACAGGCCCGTCCTCTTTTTACTTTATAGGAACTACCTATAAAGTAAAAGCTTCCGGCGGATGCGCACTCGCGTGCATTAAATATATTGCTAAAACAATTACGCTCGGCACGTAAGCTTGCCGAGGCAAACTTAATTTTGAAAGGAGCAAAAATGAAACAAGAAATCCGTTATTTAATTTCAGATGCAGCTAAAAAAGTGCAAGTTGAATCACATGTCCTTCGTTATTGGGAGGAAGAATTGAAATTGCCGATTAAGCGTAATGAACTTGGGCATCGCTATTATACTGAAGATGATATCCTTCGTTTCAAAGAGGTGAAGTCCTTAAAAGAGCAAGGCTTACAGTTAAAAGCAATCCGCATGATTTTGAAAGATGGGCGAATCCAGCCTTTTGCCGGCCGTGAGATTGCTGCAAAAACAGACTTATATGAGAAAAGAGAAAGTAATGCTTTAAAAGAAAATAACGTTTTAAACGATAAGCATGTATTAGAAGAAAAAGAAAAGCATGTCTTGATGGTCAATTCCAATGAACTGATGAATAGCCCGAATCCGGGGACTACAATGGCAACTGCCAATGAAGCAAAAACATTACGCTTGCAGCAATTATTACAGCAGATGATCTCTGATGCTGTCCGTAGCAATACTAAGGAACTAGTTGAAGATATCAAAGAAACGATGTTGAAGGAACTTGATTATCAATTCCGTCTCCAGGAAGAACGTGAAGAAAACTATATAAAAGAAAAGATAGAGCGTGATGAAGCCCATTATCAGCGGATTGATGAGATGCTCCGCAAACGAAGCCGGAAACTTAAATCACCGGAAAAAGAAAAAAAGATGTTTAGGAAGTCATGAAAAAAGGGCCGTCCGGCCCTTTTTATAATTGCAACTATGTATATTCTTTAATAAAGAATGTGCTTGCGCCATTCTTCTCAAACGAAGCATTAGACTTTGTTTGTTTGCGTTCCAATGGATGCAAATTTAGTAAATCTCTTCGTTTTTTACCCGGCAACAATTGCAGCAACCGGGCAGGTGTCAACGCAAGCGCCGCAGTCAATACAGGTATCGGGGTTGATTTCGTACTGTGAATCTCCTTGAAAAATCGCATCAACCGGGCATGAACCGCCGCAAGCGCCGCAATTAATGCAGCTTTCATTGATTATGTATGACATGTTAATCCTCCTTAGTTTTCTTGAATAACCTCATCTTAATATAAGTTTATCTTAATTGCAAGTAAAAGATTGACTTGAATATGGCCAATGTCCCAAATCACCACGGCAGCCCCCTCACTCCTTCAACCACAATTCCGTCCCATAGCCCATTCCCGGGAAAGCCGCAGGCCCCTCTATTTTCCCCGTACCCCTTAAGCATCATTGCCAAGGCAAACAACAAAGAACCATTACCGGGAAGGTAAAGCGGTAAATCATCACGGCCGCGCTGGAAATTATTGCCGCTGACTGTATATGAATTTTTAGCAGTTTCCGTAAGCAGGGTTTCGAGAGCCCTTTCCGGATAACCTAAACGGGCATAGGTCATCGCAATAAAAGCGAAATCCCAGCCCCACAAACTTTGCTTATCCCAGACTTGCCCGACTAATTCGGCGGTCGTACGCATTTTGTCCTCTTCGATTAATTCACAAGGGATAAAACCATACCCGTAAAGCATTGAGGGATGGTCACGGTTAAATTTACTGAATGTATCAACACAATTTGCATGGGCAGGATAAAGATTATCAATAACAGGCGGGAGAGCCAATTTTTCATATACATCCTGCCATAGGGAATAATTCTCATTAAGCTCCTTTGCCCAATTAATCGCGATTTCTAAGCCGAAATGCCAATAACATAATTCAAAAACCGGATTAAGGACTGTTTCCGGCGGGTGCTCTTCTTGTGCCGGAATTAATGGTGCTGTTAAATCATAATACCCGGTTTCATCATTAAATCGCAAAAAATCAACCATAAAATCTGCGGTTTCCTTAACGAGGAACCAATATTTCCGTTTAAAATCTAGCTTGTTTAAATTGACTAACATAGTCAATTCGAGCATGTAAAGAAGATGCGGTTGTTGCCAAATAAGTAAAGTAGCAATAAATGAAGGGCTGTCGGTTCCTTCCGGCCCGACCATCTTTGGCCAGCGCGCCCCCTTGTAGGCATTTCGTCCGGCATTCGAACGGGCTTTATCCAAAATCGAAACATACCAGCTAAAGCTTTTTTCCAATAAGTCACTATGGCCGTACAAAGCTAACCAGCCGGAATGAATAATATGCATTTCCAAATGGAATTTGCCATACCAACTGTTACAGGAAAGTCCCGTTTCCGCCGGCGGCAGATTGCCTGTGCTTTGAATGGCAATTAAATATTGCGAAAGTATCGCCCGCCGTTCTAATTCAAACGCCCGTGGGTCTTTGCACTTTGAAAAATCAATCAAACCGCACTTCGTCCAAAACGACTTCCAGCCGGTAGCGCTGTCAGTAAGGACTTGCTTAAAATAACATGTGTTATTTATACTGTTAGCATTATCAGTAATTAATCGTTCAAAATTGGATTTATTTTTCATACCCTCAACACTGGCGATTGGAAAAGCAGTAGGCGAAAATGCCAAAGTAAATTCAAATTCACTACCGGTAAATTTAATAAAATAACATGCGTTATTGGCGCCCGGAGCAACCGATGCACCTAAGCCTGTCGCATCGCTTAGAGCAACCGGAACGCCTAAGCCTGCCTCATCGCCCAATAAATAACACTCGTTATTCATCTTCGCCATCTCGTCCGTATAATAATGTCTCGCCCTATCCCAATCCGAACCATTTTTCCGGTGTGAGCTATCCGGCAAACTAATACGCACAGATAAATGCCCGGCCGGAGCTTTTGACATAATCGAAAAACCTAAAACATCGGCGCTTTTAGCACAACAAGTGCGGACCTTAATATCATAACCATTTAAAGTAAAATCACTATGTAAAACCCCGGTAAATAAATCAAGCTCCTGCCTGATGTTAGTAATATCAGTACTGCTAATTTCCCGCCCGTCCCACAAGAGGGCGACCCGCGCAAGGTTTCTCCGGTGAGGGTTATGGCGCAGCCAATTATAAACTTCTTCGTTTTCAGCTTGGCAATCAACAGCATATTCATAATTGCGGCCATCAATACTATAATAGGTTTTTTCAACATCATCAAAGGTGTAGAAGCCGCCCGCCAGGTTAGGTTTAGTATTCCACCCCCACTCACTCATCGTACACAGGGGAAAGGCCTGATATTCATCATAAAGGGTCTGAAGGCCGGTAATATCGGCAGTAAAACAAAACTCGCCGTTACCAACCGTAAGCGGCGAGTCGGTGTCCATGGTTTTCAAAACCGGATTATGCTTGCCTATCAACTCTTTGCGGTTTATCACATTATAACCCCATCCTTAAAGATTGCTAACTCACGATAGCCATATTCCTCATTTTTCGTCTTTCGTTTCCCTGACCCGATATCAAGAATCATCCGCCATAAATCATCCGTTAATTCTTCCATCGGCTGCCCGTCAAGCAAAACCCCGGCATCAAAATCAATCCAATTGGCTTTTCTTCCGGCCAAACCTGAGTTTGAAGATATCTTGATGGTCGGTACTACCGCCCCGGCGGGTGTACCCCGTCCGGTCGTAAAAAGAATAAGCAGCGCTCCAGCGGCGGCTAAGGCGGTAATAGCAATTAAATCATTCCCCGGCCCGTCAAGCAAATTCAGCCCTTTAGCCCGCACTTGCCCACCGTAAGCCAAAATATCTGTTACCGTGCCGGTCCCGCCTTTTTGGATACAGCCAAGTGATTTATCTTCAAGGGTTGAGATTCCGCCGTCTTTGTTGCCGGGGGCCGGGTTTTCATAAACAGCCTGGCCGTGCCGGGCAAAATATCCTTTGAAGCCGTTAATCATCACGACCATTTTTTCGAAGAGTCCCGGGGTTTCGCAACGGTTCATCAAAATATTTTCCGCGCCGAACATTTCCGGTGTTTCAGTCAAAATAGTTGTTCCGCCATATGTGGTTAAAATATCACTAATCCGCCCGACAAGCGGATTGGCGGTAATACCGGAAAAACTATCTGAACCCCCGCATTTTAAACCAATCACAAGTTCATCCAAGCTAATTTCAATCCGCTTTGCTTTACCGGAATAAGCGGCTAGTTCACCTATCATCGTTAGAGCTGCTGCTTCTTCATCTTCGTATTCCTGTGCGATAAGCAAACGATATCGTTCTTTATCATAATCACCAAGCAGCCTCATAAAATCAACCGGGATATTGTTTTCACAACCAAGGCCAAGAATCAAAACCCCGGCGGCATTGGGGTGCTCTGCTAATCCTTTAAGAATTAAGCGTGTATTTTCATGGTCATCGCCTAATTGCGAACAGCCGTAAGGATGGCGGATAGCGATGATGTCGTCAACCATCTCCCCGAAACGCTCTTTCGCCTTAAGGGCAATCCGTTCAGAAATACTATTAACGCAACCGACAGTATTTATTATCCAAATTTCATTACGGATGCCGGCTTTGCCGTCACTACGCCGGTAGCCGAAGAAAGAACCGGCTTTACTACCGATTATATTAAAAGGAAGCGCCGTCAAGGGCTGATACTTATATTCATCAAATGAAGTAATACTGGTTTTTAGATTGTGGGTATGGACATGCTGCCCGGCTTTGATGTTTATCGCCGCCCGGCCAATCGGCTGCCCATATTTTATAACAGCTTCGCCCGCTGAAATATCGGCAAGTGCCATTTTATGGCCGGCATCAATTGATTCGGTAGCGGTAACATCAAAAAAATATTCACCACTTTCAATCCGGTTTAAAGCAACAACGACATTGTCACCGCTATTAATTTTCAGGAAGCGGGCATTTTTTTGCTCATTCGTCATAAATCAGCTTCCTCATAACTTCCCTTATCCCGACCTGCTCAATTTTATCCATATACGCGCTAACCGCCCGGTGAAACTCCTTGGAAGCCAGAAAATGCCCGGGGGCGGCTTCGCAGGTATGTTTGTTGATTAGTTTATCCAGTACTTCTAAATCACCGGTATTATGCTCTTTTTTATAGTAAGTTTTTAAAGCGGCGAGCGAAAAGGTCAAAATCTTTGGTATCTTATAAAACCGGCAATAGTAATCTCCAATCGTTGGCATTACCCGTACTTCGAATTTTGAAACCGAATTGAGCATAATACTTGAAAGTTCATGACGGACATACGGGTTAGAGAACCGGTCAAGGACGGCGGCAGCGAAATTATTTAATTCGTCAGTTGGAAGATAATGGAGCGCCGGGATTATCTCCTCGAAAAGTACTTTTTGCAAATATCGTTCAAAATCTTCATCAGCCATCATTTCGCCGACAGTAGCTAAACCGCATAATAAAGCGGCGGGGACAGAACAGGTATGGGCGCCGTTTAATAAACGGACCTTACGGGTTTTGTACTGTGATATATCATCGGTAATAATTACATTAAGGCCGGCTTCATAGAATTTAAGTTCATCTGCCAACCAGGCCGGCCCTTCAATAGCCCAGAAATAAAAAGGCTCACTTACATCTATTAATTCATCTTTGTACCCTAACTCTTCAAACAGGTCTTGCGCATCTTGATGGGGAAAACCGGTGGTAATCCGGTCCACCAAAGTATCGCAGAAAACATTTGCTTCATGAAGCCATTTTTTGAAATATGGCCCAAGTTCCCATTTGTCAGCATACATTTGAACAAGTGAACGAAGTTTCATCCCATTATTATCGATTAGTTCACAGGGCAAAAAAACCAAACCTTTACTATTGTCACCATTAAAATATAAAAAACGTTTATAAAGAAAGGCAGCGACTTTGCCGGGGAAAGACCTTTGCGGTTTATCAGTTAAGATATCTCTTGGGTTAAATTCAATCCCTGCTTCGGTCGTATTCGAAATAATATAACGAAGGTGGGGATTCATTGCAGACTTCATGTAATTATCATAATCTCTATAAGGATTAATATATTCCTGAACGCAAGAAATAACCCGCCTTTCATCTACATCCGCCCCGCCGTTCATTCCTTTGATTATTAAAGTATAAAGGCCGTCCTGCTCGGCAAGGTAGGGTACGGTCCCTTCCTCAAGCGGCTGGACAATGGTAATGCTTCCGTCAAACAATTCTTTTTCAATCAGGATATCGAAGGCATAGTCGGCAAAAGCACGCAGAAAAGCCCCTTCGCCGAATTGGAGTACTTTTTCAGGTAGTCTGGGGGTGGGATAAAGTTTTTTAGTTAGTCGTTTCATAGGTTACTCCGTGTTCTTATACGCATGGCAGATAAAGTATATCTCTCCGTCTCTACGGCCTAATAGGTGTAAAATAAAAGTATTCTTTCGGGAAGAAGGCGGCCTAAGGTTCCTGCGAGATATCTTTATCTGCCATGCGTATCATATCCTCCGCAAGCTTCCGGCGGTCATACTCAGGATAATTGCAAACGAGGGGGTCGCGCCCAAAGGCCCGGTGGACCGCTTCCCGGCCGTTATTAAGCCCGGCTTCAAGGATATCGGTCTGATTCTTAACATGTGGTTCGGTAAGGGCAAGGATTTCATCAGACAGTTTTCCGGCATTAGCCGGTATAACACTATCATAAGAAAAAACGGCATTAGTTTCGACTACTGTTTCCAAAGGCAAGTTAGCAATTTGCTTTGCGGTATTGGGCAGGTTGACATTACTTACTACATCACCTAACCCGCATAAAGCTTTGATTAATAAAATGCCTTCTTCGCCGGACGGGGATAAAATGATATCTTCCGCGCCGGTAACTAGACGTTCGCTTCGTGCCCGTCGTTTTTCCAAATCTTTAATCCGCCAATCTACGCTGGTGAGATAGAAACCCCAGCTTTCAATTACTTCGGGATTTTTTAGGTACTCCGTACCGGGCATAAACTCCGCAAGGTGCCGGTCGCCGGCGGCGGCAATCCAGCCATAGCGGCGGAAAAGGTCGAATTTTACCCGGTTATTGCTGGAAAAACAGCGGTCAGGTAAATTACTTGCATCAGTTTCAAAACCGGTTTCGTAAAATTCATCAACGAACCGGCGGTACATGTCAAATAAGTCCAGGTCTTGATAAAAAGCGCTGTCAAACCAGGTAAAGTGGTTTAACCCTAATACATTAACCTTGATATCCCGGCGGCCGACATCTCCAACCCCGGGATTTCGGTTTACCACCATCGCAAGCAAAGACTGCATTCCAAATACCTCATGGCAGCAGCCAAAGGCTTTAATTTCGGGAAAAACATGATACAAGGTTCTCATGCAAATACTCATCGGGTTCGTATAATTAATAACCCAGGCCTGGGGGGCGCAAGCGCGGATAACTTCCGCAAAGGTGACAAAAGGCGGAATCGTCCGCAGGGAACGGATAATGCCGCCCGGCCCGGCGGTATCGCCAACAGATTGATAAATCCCTAACCGCTCCGGAAGATGCACGTCGGAATGCATATCTTTAAATGTCCCCGGAAGAATCGAGATAATAATGATATCGGCCCCGGTGACAGCTTCTTCAAGTGAGGTAATAGTTTGATAAAGCCATTTTCCTTTTGTTTCCGGAAGCGCAGAAATACGGTTGCCGATGATTTCATTATTTTTCGCGGCCGCGGTATCGATATCATATAAACGGATAGTCCCGCCTAACTCCGGTTCAAGGGCGAGGTCGGTCATAAATGTCCACGCCCATTGCCGGGAACCGCCGCCGATATAAGTGATATTTAAATTTTTAGCTTTTAAATTAGAATTTTTCATTTAACCAGACCCTCATTTATCCTTCTTCCCTGTTTGCCCAAGCATAATAAGGGATTAGCTTAAGCGTAGCCCCTGATTCGGCCGGCGGGGTTTCCGAATATAAATTACCGTCACTTGTTATTCGGATAGCTTCTACAGAAAGCGGTACGACCCCGTTTAACAAGTCCTTATCATAATCTAAAACTTTTATTTTGGCATAACGCGGAATAAACAAATTTTGCAGCTTGCCGTTGTCGGCCTCTTCGGCGCAATAAACAAGCGGCCCCCGCATAACCGCGGTTTTGCCGGAATTTGCCCGGACTTTGTCAGAGGCATAAATTTTGCGGGCTTGCAGGTCAAAATTGACGGTCAAAATATCACCGTCAGCCCATCTTTTATTGATATAGCAATAACCATTTTTAAGACAAGATTCATAATCAATTTGACTTCTATTAAGCATCAAACTCATGTTTTTCACCCAGTCCGGCACGCGGAAAGCGAAATCAAACTCACTATTTCCACTAAAACGATAAGTTAAAATACCTTGATTAGGATAATCGGTTTCGAGAGTGATTTTAATATTTTTCGCGCGGGATTCCATGATACTGCCAATAAAAAGATGGGAAAAAATGGTTTTTTCATTTTCCGCAAACAAATAATCACCAAGTGAAGTAAGAAACCGCGCAAGATTCGGCGGGCAGCAGGCACAGGCGTACCATTCAGGACGTTGTGGTTTAGCGTGAAAATAACTATGAGTTACACCTGAAACACCCGGTTCGGCTTCAAGCGGATTGCAATAGAAAAAATTAGTTCCGCTAAGGCTCATCCCGCTGATGATTGAATTGTATAAAACCCGCTCCATCACATCGGCATATTTGCTGTCCGGTTTAATTTCAAGCATTTTTTTGGCGAAAAAAGCCAAGCCGATTGAAGCGCAGGTTTCGCCGTAAATCGTGTCATTTGGCAAATCATAATCACCGGTAAAAGCCTCGCTAAAAGCGGTCGAGCCGATTGCCCCGGTCAGGTACATCCTTTTTTCAGTAATATTCATCCATAAGGTTTCGCAGGCATCATATAACTCCTTTTCACCGGTCTCGCCGGCAATACCGGCCATTGCCGTATACATATAAACCGCTCTTACTGCGTGGCCGGCCGCCTCTTTTTGCTCCCTGACAGGAAGGTGTGACTGGTTGTAGCGGTTATCATCGTTTGATTTTCCCCAGATAACCCAATCAAGCCGTGCATTTTCATCGTCGAAATAATGGGGCTGCTTTCCGCGTTCGTTAATGAAATGTTCGGCAAGGTTGCGGTATTTGGCTTCTTTTGTGATATAATAAAGCCTCATCAAAGCTAATTCAATTTCCTGATGCCCCGGATAACCTGGTTTATTTTGCTTGACAAAAATTTCATAAATCAAGTCAGCCTTTTTCCGGGCGATTTCTAACAGATTCCGCTTTCCGGTTGCTTCAAAATATGCCGCCGCCGCTTCAATCATATGCCCGGCGCAATAAAGCTCATGTGCCTCGCGCAGGTTGGCGAATCTTTCGTATTGTTTATTGATGATAAAATATGTATTGATATACCCGTCGGGCTGCTGCGCCCTGCCTATCAAGCTGATTGCTTCATCGGCACGCTTAGAAAGCGCCGGGTCGGGATTTATTTTAAGTGAATAACTGACGGCTTCAAGCCATTTATAAAGGTCACTGTCTTGAAAAACAAAGCCATAAAATTCACCCTCGGCTTCTCCCGCCGCAATTCGGAAATTGGCAAAAACATGGCTTTTTTCCGCGCCGGCGACCTCATCGCGTAAAACTGCTTCCTGATAAGGAATAACCGTCCCGATTGCCAGTTTCTGGTAAGCAGTAAATAAGCGGTCGTTTATTTTTACGTTTTGGTAAGAAGTACTACTATTATTTTTCATCTTTATACTCCTTATTTTATCTAATAATTTGGTTATACCATATATAAAAGGATGCTGTCAATTGTACTTGAAAAAGTACATTCGTTTACTTGACCCTAATGCCATAATTAAACTATAATAGAAGAGGAAAATATAATGATAAAGATACCTATTAATAATATTAAAGTGATTCTAAGGAGGCATAGCTAATGAAACCACAATGGCAGGATTTTGCAGACGGTAAATGGGTTGGCGAAATAAACGTCCGCGATTTTATCCAAAAAAACTACATCCCTTATGATGGTGATGATTCGTTTATGGTCGGCCCGACCCAAAACACCAAGGATTTATGGGAACAGGTTCTTGAACTGAGCAAAATGGAACGTGAAGCCGGCGGTGTCCTTGATATGGACACGAAAATCGCTTCGACGATTGTTTCCCATGGCCCCGGTTATCTTGACAAAAATAAAGAAACCATCGTTGGTTTCCAGACAGACAAACCTTTCAAACGCTCAATGCAGCCTTACGGCGGTATCAGAATGGCGGAAAAAGCCTGCTCTGACAATGGTTATGAAGTGGATCATGAAATCAGTGAATTTTTCTCAACCCACCGCAAAACCCACAACGCCGGTTGTTTTGATGCTTATAATGACGATATTCGTGCTTGCCGCTCTTCGCATGTTATCACCGGGCTTCCGGATGCTTATGGCCGCGGACGGATTATCGGCGATTACCGCCGTGTCGCCCTTTATGGTATTGACCGCCTGATTGAAGACAAAGTAGAACAAAAAGACTCAACCGGCAAGGTTATGACTGACGATGTTATCCGCTTGCGTGAAGAAATCAGTGAGCAAATGGTTGCCTTAAGTCATATGAAACAGATGGCAGCTTCTTATGGTATTGATATTTCTGCCCCGGCAGCCAATATCAAAGAAGCAATTCAATTTACTTATTTTGGTTATCTTGCGGCGGTTAAAGAACAAAACGGTGCGGCAATGAGTTTAGGCCGGATTTCAACCTTCCTTGACATTTATGCCGAGCGCGACCTGAAGAACGGTACCTTTACCGAAGAACAGATTCAAGAATTTTTTGACCATTTTATCATGAAACTGCGCTTGATTAAATTCGCCCGGACCCCGGAATACAACAGCCTTTTCTCCGGCGACCCGGTTTGGGTAACTGAATCGTTAGCCGGTGTTGGTATTGACGGCCGCCATATGGTAACCCGTTCATCTTTCCGTTTCCTGCATACCTTGACGAACCTCGGTGCGGCTCCGGAGCCGAATATGACGGTACTTTGGTCAACCAGATTACCCGACAACTTCAAAAAGTATTGTGCCAAGATGTCGATCCTGACTTCTTCGATTCAATATGAAAATGATGACCTTATGCGCGTTACTCATGGCGACGATTATGCGATTGCCTGCTGTGTATCAGCAATGCGCCTTGGCAAAGAAATGCAATTCTTCGGCGCAAGAGCGAATTTGGGCAAATGCTTGCTGTACGCTTTAAACGGCGGTGTTGATGAAAAGAGCCGTAAGCAGGTTGGGCCCCGTTACCGCAAGTTTGAAGGCGATGTCCTTGAATATGACCAGGTTATGGTCTTGTTCACCGATATGATGGAATGGCTTGCTGATGTTTATGTTAATACCCTGAATGTTATTCACTACATGCATGATAAATACTGCTACGAAAGGGCGCAAATGTCCTTGCATGACAGAGATGTCCTCCGTTATTTTGCCACCGGTATTGCCGGGCTTTCCGTGGTTGCCGATTCACTTTCAGCGATTAAGTATGCCAAAGTTGTACCGATTCGTGATGAAGACGGTATGATTATGGATTTTGAAACCACCGGTGATTTCCCGAAATATGGCAATGATGATGACCGTGTTGACAGCATCGCCCATGATTTGGTCAAACAATTCATGACAATGATTAGACGTCACCATACCTACCGTAACGGTTTCCCGACCATGTCGGTTTTGACGATTACTTCGAACGTGGTTTATGGTAAAGCAACTGGAAATACCCCTGACGGGCGTAAAGCCGGCCAGCCGTTTGCCCCGGGTGCGAATCCGATGCACGGCCGTGATACTAAAGGCGCAATTGCATCACTTACCTCGGTATCAAAACTTCCGTACAAGGATTCAATGGATGGAATTTCGAATACCTTTACCGTTATTCCCGGTGCTTTAGGCAAAGAGGATAAAGTTTTCGTTGGTGACCTTGATATGGACTTAGGGAACCTTGACCTATAGATATTACTATTCATTTTCATTACCGTAAGCAGGCAAGGAAGGCAAAAACAACTCGCAGGAACATTAGGCCGCCTTCTTTCCCGAAGAAAGCTTATATTTTACACCAATTAGGCCGTAGTTCCGGAGAGTGTTTATTGCCTGACTTGCTTCATAATATGAAAGGTTTACTATGGAACCAAAAGCTATTGACAACACCATGATTGACGATATTGTCAAAATGCTCGATAGCGGAATGGCCGGCGGAGTTGGCCATGTCAATATCGAAGTGAATGAAGAATCAAGCGAAACAAAAGATGTTCAGACCATGGGGTGCACGGATTGCTCCCGTACGCCCCTGGCCTGTAGTATCCCGACGATGCTAGAAGAATGAAGAGATATTATTAATTAGGAGGATAAGAATATGTCAAACGTAAGCACATCACAAGTTGATAATTTAGTATCATTATTAGATGCTTATGCCGAAAAAGGCGGCCATCACTTAAATGTTAATGTTTTAAACCGCGATACCCTGATTGATGCCCAAAAGCATCCGGAAAAGTATCCGCAGTTGACCATCCGTATCTCCGGATACGCAGTTAACTTCATTAAACTAACCCCCGAACAACAGGCGGATGTTATTTCCCGTACTTTCCATGATGAGTTAAGCACATTATAGAATGATTAAGCAAAACGTAACAACATAAATTATCAAAGGGAGAATGCGGCACTCTAAAAGAGTGTTTGCATTCTCTTTGCGGTTTGCTGTATATAATATACAAAAAACCTTTATAATAAAACGAGTAATTTATGAAAAACCACCATCTTTTTGCTGATTTTTCTATAGTTATTGAAATTGAAAGCCGATAAAGTATATACTTAAATCGCAAGATATAATGGTTTTGGGAAAGGAATGGTGAGAATATGCAGGGCAGAATACATTCGATTGAAAGTTTTGGCACTGTAGATGGGCCGGGCACCAGGTTTGTTGTCTTTTTACAAGGCTGCCCGATGCGCTGTGCTTATTGCCACAATCCTGATACATGGACACTGGATGGCGGCAATTTGATGACAGCGGCGGAAATATTTGAGCAATATGAAAGAAACCGCGGGTTTTATAAAGAAGGCGGAATCACCGTTACCGGCGGCGAACCGCTGATGCAAGTAGACTTTCTAACTGAATTATTTGATATGGCAAAAGACAAAGATGTTCATACCTGCCTTGATACTTCAGGTATCGTATTTAACCGAAATAGTACCAAGATGATTGAAAAATTGGATGCCTTAATGGATTTGACTGACCTGGTGATGATGGACATAAAGCATATTGATCCGGAGAAGCACCTCGAATTGACCGGCCAAGTCAATAAAAACATCCTTGATTTTGTCGCTTATCTAAATGAGCGGAACATTGATGTTTGGATCCGCCATGTCGTAGTTCCGGGGCTTACCGATGATAACAAAGACCTATACAATCTCGGATATTTTATCGGCCAGTTTTACAATATAAAGGCTTTGGATGTGCTTCCCTATCATACGATGGGTATTTCAAAATATGAAAAACTCGGCATTCCTTATCCCTTGAAAGGTGTCCCGGCGATGGAACGTGACGGCATACTCGAGAAAAAGCAAATGATTCTAGCCGGAATCAAGGAACGGCGCAAAATGGTTACGCCCAAATATGCTACTGTCCGTCCTTCGGCGAAGCTGTAAGTGTGAATAATCTTGGCATTGTTAATCCAAAAAAAGTCTCCCGCAGTGGGAGACTTTTGTGCGTTATGAAATTAATTCTTTGGCTGGTTGCTTGCAAACCGTTTTTATATCTGTGCTAACTCTTGAATGGCCGTATCTTTAATAAGTGGTTCAAAGTGCTCTTCCAGATAAGCTTCCGAGGCATAGACAGTTTTTTCGGGTATGCCATATTCTGACAGTACATTACAGACTTTATTGAAGTTCGCCGGTGAGATATTACCTTTAGTAATCACCAGTACGAAACGTTCATCACGCGGTCTTTTATAAAGAGAATTTAAGCCTTGGTAGTTATTTACTAATACGTGCGATAAGCGAATGACGATATGCAATGAATCAAAAGAGTAAATACGGGTTAATTCTTGTGAAGCAGAAGGAAGCGCCTTTTTGTCATTCTGGTTGTGGCGGTCAATCGTTTTGCTTCTTGAATTAGTTATTGTATCGTCACCATCGGTTATTTCATTAAGGTGGCTATTTTGAATTTTTTTGAATAAATCAAGGACTTCATCGGCACCTTCGGCAAGTGATTCCATCATATCTTCAAAGTCCCCGTTTTCATCATGAACAGACGGGGCGAACTTGGAAAAGCGTGTATCAAGCTCTTCGGGGTCCTCGACTTTGGTGATAATCAAAATAATGCACTCGCTGCTTAGAGGGATTGCTTCAATCATCAGGGGGATGTCCTCGGCTTCAAAACCAAACTCATACGATGCTTGCTGCATCATATCCCTGAACAAATTTTTCGCTTTTTCAGTGCCATAAGCCAGCTCGCTTAGTTTTAATTCTCTATCGGCTAAATCTTCTCGCGTTAGCGTACAGCGAATCTGATGGTCATTAACTCGTTCTATTTTCATATTTTCACATCCTTACTAATAAGATACTGCCCAAATCAAAATTTGTTACATAAAGAGTATCGGAAAAATCGGCGATTTTCTTTATCTTTTGACATTTTATCTCACCCTTATCTTATACTTTAAGCAAAAAATAGTCAAGGGATTCCCCGATTTGTTTAAAAAGTTTTTATAAATGGTGCTGTAAAATGGCATCTTTGGTAAATAAATACAAGAAATTACATTTTTATACTTGTATTATTTAGCAATATTAGATATACTGTATTTCAAAGGTGCTAATTAATGCACAAATATTGGCGAGTAAATAGATGAATATCTGTTTAATATTTTGAATCATTTCTCGAATAATATTTTGCTTAATTGACGACACTTCGTTTTGTTTGGACAATCTGTACCGGAAGGAGGGTAGTAATTATTATTTTAAACCATCAATCAATTGTTCTTACACTAATATTTTCATAAATTCTTATCGGCGCTTGTTTCAATCAGGTTGCCGACATATCAAATTTTTTAAAATCAAATATCGTAAGAAAGTCTTACAAGCAAGTGCTTGTCATTGATGCAAATCATGGTTAACTCAATAATCCTAATTCATTCAACTAAACTTATTTAGAGCTAAGCTCGTTTAGTAATTAAACTTGTTTAATTTATTATCAGCACTCGTACAAGTCCGGCACCTTTTTTTATCTTTATCTCTTAGTATCGTCAAACTTTTGAAAAGTATAAGCATTTTTCCACAAAATTATCTTGGATTATATTTCGCAGGAATTAAGTTTATATCACGGAACCCTTTTAGGTCTTATTGGAATATAATCAGAAGGAGGATTTTTATGACTAAATCTGAGAACAAAGCAACGACAATTTTATCAAGCTTACAAAATATCAGCAACCAAGGAATTAATCTTTACATAAACGGAGAAATGGCTACTCCCGATGAAATAGCAACCCGTTGCGTAAATGATGAAACCGTATATATGCCTGATTTTGTAATGGATGATAGCGGCGCGTTGAAAGAAATCAGATATGATAAAGTGGTTTTGGAGTAAGTGAATTTGTGCCATGGCATAGGAAGCACCCTTCTTTTTAGGCACGCAGATACAATCGAAATATGTAAAAAATGCTAATGACGTAGCTTAGAGGATGTGTTATACTTAAGAGCGTTGGAGGTAATTACTTATGAAGAACTTTGTTAAGCGACTCATTCCGGTAATTATTGCCATCGCTCTTATATGTGCGGTGGTTTATTTTGTTTTTTACCCTGAATATCAGGAACGTTATGAATACTCTGAAGAATATGCCGATTTGAAAAAATATTTTAGTCTTGCTGATAATAATGAAGTAGCAATTATCCTGCAGGATGAAATAATATCCGAAAAAGCCCGGATTTTTGATGATACTTATTATTTTGACTTAGCGACTGTTCACAAATATTTTAATGCCCGTTTCTATGTTGATGAAAGAGAAGGCCTTATATTATATAGTTTGCCTGATTTTACCGTCAGGACAAGTATCGGTTCGCAGATGATTAGCACAAAAGACGATGAGATTCACCGGCAATATCAGGTTTCACGTTTTGAAGGTGATACCCTTTATCTTGCAATAGATTTCGTTAAAGATTATACAAATTTTTCATATGATGCTTACAAAGACCCTCACCGGATGCAAGTATATACCGAATGGGGTGAGATTCGGATGGCAAGAATTAACCGCGATACCCAGGTTCGTATCCGCGGCGGGGTCAAAAGCGATATTCTGACGGAAATTGCCAACGAAACAAGGGTGATTGTTCTGGAAGAGATGGAAACCTGGGCGAAAGTAAAAACAACGGATGGTTTTATCGGATATGTTGAACTGCGCCGTTTGGGTGAAAGATACAATGAACGCAAGGTGCCGGTGACTAGCTACGAAGAGCCGGTATTTGCCTCGAATACCCGGGATTACAAAATCAGTCTTGGCTGGCATTATATCGGCGGCCCGGCCGGAAATGATACGATTTGGGATGTTACGAGGAATACGCAAGGGCTTAATGTCATCTCGCCGACTTGGTTTTTTTTAAATGATGACGAAGGTAATTTTACGAGTTTTGCAAGTCATGCGTATATTAAAGCCGCCCGCGAACTTGGCCTTGAAGTTTGGGCATTAGTGGAAAATATGACAAACAAAGTCGATATGTTTGAGTTGTTAGGCTCTACTTCGAAGCGCGCTTATCTGATTGATAATCTCATTGAAGCGGCACTTGAATTTGACCTCGACGGGATTAATGTAGATTTTGAGGAATTACGCCCTAATACTGGGGTACACTTTATTCAATTCATTAGGGAACTTTCGATTCCATGCCGTGAACTCGGCATCGTCCTCTCGGTGGACAATTATGTCCCCTATAGTTTTAATGATTTTTATAACCGGCCCGAACAGGGGGTTTTCGCTGATTATGTTATTATCATGGGTTATGATGAGCATTTCCGGGGCAGCGAAAATGCCGGAAGTGTAGCATCGATTAACTATGTTGAGCATGGAATAAGGCGGACGGTTGAGCAAGTCCCGGCGCACAAGGTTATTAACGGTGTCCCTTTTTATACCCGAATCTGGGAAACTACCGGCGGTACGGTTAATGTCTGGCAGACGGTAGGGATGGCACTGGCACAGGAATGGGTGGCAAACCGTGGCCTTACTCCGAAATGGTGTGAGGAAACCTGTCAGTATTATGCAGAACATACTGATAGTGCCGGGGTACGTTATCAGGTGTGGCTTGAATGTGCCGAGTCACTTAGAGTCAAATTTAACGTGATGAATAATTATGAAATCGGCGGGGTAGCTTTTTGGCAGTTGGGTCAGGAAACCCCTGACGTTTGGGAAGTTGTTTTGGATTATCTTGCGGAATAATCGCAATCGGCAAATCATACTATGTTTTATAGGAGTATGCGCCGATGTTAAAAAAACCAAATGTTATTATAGCGATTCTTTCAGCGGTACTGCTGATCTTGATTGCAAGATATTTTTTCGTTAATAGAGAAGCAATCTTCGTACTTTCCAGTCAGTTGTCAGGAAAAGAGGAAGTTGGTAAGGCTTACCGCGTAATCATTGACCCGGGGCACGGTGGTGTTGACCCGGGTAAGGTTGCCGCAAGCGGCGCTCATGAAAAAGATATCAACTTAAAAATTGCCCAAAAACTTAAAACATTCCTCGAAGCCCAGGATGTTTATGTTGTTATGACCAGAGAAACAGACGAAGGGCTTTATTCACCCGGTGCAAGTAACAAAAAAGTTGAAGATATGAAAAACCGTTTAGTGCTTATTGAAAGTGCCGGTGCTGATGTAGCGGTTAGTATCCACCAAAATAGTTATCATCAGGAAGCCATTCATGGTGCCCAGGTTTTTTATTATACAAGCAGTAAAGCAGGGAAAAAGCTTTCGGAAATTATTCAAGCCCGGCTGATTGCCGGTGTTGACCCGGATAACCGGCGGCAGGCTAAGGGTAACGACAGTTATTATTTGTTAAAGAAAACAACTATCCCGCTGGCAATCATCGAATGCGGCTTTCTTTCAAATGCTGCCGAAGCCGGAAAGTTAAGTGATGATTATTATCAGGAAAAACTGGCATGGGCTATTCACTTAGGAATCATGCAATATCTCAATCAAGTTACTATTCAAGGCAAGCCGTAAAAAATCACTGCTTCGCAGTATTTTCGCAACAATAATGCACACAAAATGCAAAAACAGCATTTTGGTGCCGATATTGCCAATGCTCAAAATCTATGTTAAGATAATCCCAACAAATGAAAACAAAAATATATGAAATAAATGGTTCTCCGACAGACGTAGAGATAATAAAAGAAGCCGGCGCAGTTATCAGGCAGGGGGGATTGGTTGCTTTTCCTACCGAGACTGTGTATGGTTTGGGGGGCGATGCCCTAAATGCCGCTTCGGCGGAGCGGATTTATGCCGCAAAAGGGCGCCCGGCGGACAATCCTTTGATTATCCATCTTTACCGGGTTGCTGATATCGAAGTTGTTGCTGATTCGGTTCCGGAAGTTTTTTATCGTCTTGCAGAAAAATTTTGGCCCGGCCCGCTGACTATGATTCTGAAAAAATCGCGGCGTGTCCCGGGGAGTACAACCGGTGGTTTGGAAACTGTAGCGGTTCGGATGCCGGATCATCAGACTGCTTTAAGCCTGATTGATGCCGCCGGTGGTTTTGTTGCGGCCCCAAGTGCCAATTCATCCGGCCGTCCCAGCCCGACGATTGGCAAATATGTGATTGAAGATATGAATGGCCGGATTGAAATGATTCTTGATGGCGGTGCGACCAGACTTGGGCTTGAATCAACAATTGTTGATTTGACCGGTTTATCTCCGGAAATTTTGCGGCCGGGTTCGGTTACGAAACAAATGCTTGATTCAATTATTAATGCAACTATAAATATTACGGCGGAAGAAAATAATGATAATCAACCACCACGGGCACCGGGGATGAAATATCGCCATTATGCGCCAAAGGCTCTGATGACGATAGTTAAGGGCCCGGAAAGTGATGTTATTGCTTATATTAATAAACAAATAACAATTGATAAAAACAGTGGTTTAATAACAGGTGTTATTGCTGGCGGGCAAACAGTTGAGAAATATATTGCCGATTATGTGAAGTGTATTGGCAACCGCTTTGATGAAGAAGATATCGCAAGAAATTTATATCGGATATTACGTGAATTTGATGATGAAATAACAGGTGTTATTTATTCTGAAGCTTTTTCAGAAGAGGGAATCGGACAAGCAATTATGAACCGGCTTATGAAAGCGGCTTCATATAGAGTTATAGAATTATGAAGAGTATCCTAAAGCTTTATTCTTCATGAATGGAGGTTATTATGATAGCAATAGGCAGCGACCACGGCGGATACGATTTAAAATTAGCAGTTATTGACCACTTGGAAGAACGGGGGCTTCTTTATCGGGACTATGGCTGTTTTGACAAAAAGTCCTGCGATTATCCCGACTTTGGCCGGGCGGTTGCGATGGCGGTCAAAGGGGGCGAATGTGAAAGAGGGATCCTCATTTGCACTACCGGTATCGGAATATCGATAACCGCTAACCGGATTGCCGGTATCCGCTGCGCTTTGTGTACCGACCCCTTTCTTGCCAAAATGACCCGCGAGCACAATGATGCAAATATTCTTGCTTTAGGCGGTGGAATCGTTGGTGTAAATCTGGCTCTTGCGATTATAGATACTTTCCTTGATACTCCTTTTTCGGCAGAGGGAAAACACCAAAGACGGGTTGACGGGATTGAGTTGTGGGGTGAGCAAGGTAGAGAATTTATCTCGCAGGAACCTTAGGCCGCCTTCTTCCCAAGATAAAGTTTAACGGACAAGCCAATTAGGCCTTAGTGACGGAGAGATATTTTATCTATCTTGCGTTTATACAATATATTAATTTCAATACACAGGAGGAAGAAAATGGGAGTATACATAATGGATCATCCCCTGATTCAACACAAAATCGGCTACATCCGCAGAAAGGATACCGGTACCAAAGACTTTCGCCAAACCATCAGCGAAATCGCAATGCTTATCTGCTACGAAGCAACCAGACATTTGAAACTTGATGATGTCGAAATTGAAACCCCGCTATGTAAAACAATTGTCCAGGAACTTAAAGGCAAAAAGCTGGCAATTATTCCGGTACTCCGGGCCGGGTTAGGTATGGTAGACGGTATGCTGACAATGATACCTACCGCCAAAGTCGGCCATATTGGCCTCTATCGTGACCATGACTCATTAGAACCGGTTGAGTATTACTGCAAGATACCGGCTGACTGCGCCGAACGGGAAGTATTCGTTGTTGACCCGATGCTGGCGACCGGCGGTTCTTCATCAGTAGCAATCCAAATGCTCAAAGACCGCGGCTGTAAAAAAATCCATTATATGTGTATTATTGCCGCCCCCGAAGGCATTAAAAGGATGGAAGACGACCATCCTGACGTGAATATATATGCCGGTGCCCTTGACGAAAAACTTAACGAAATCGGTTATATCATCCCGGGCCTCGGTGATGCCGGGGACCGGATTTTCGGCACAAAGTAAGCGGGTTATGAAAGGAGTAAGATTAAATATGAAAAATACAAACTACATCTCATGGGACGAGTATTTCATGGGCGTATCCAAACTGTCGGGCCTCCGCTCAAAAGACCCGAGTACTCAAGTTGGTGCCTGTATTGTCAGCGAAGACAACAAAATCCTATCAATGGGTTACAATGGTTTCCCGTGCGGCTGCTCCGACGATGAGTTCCCGTGGAACCGCGACGGTTCATCAGTAGATACCAAATATCCCTATGTTGTCCATAGCGAACTAAACGCCATCCTCAATTACCGGGGCGGAAGTTTAGAGGGCGCAAAAATCTATGTATCATTATTCCCGTGTAACGAATGTGCCAAAGCAATTATCCAGTCCGGTATCAAAACTATAGTTTACGATAGTGACAAATACGCCGATACTGATTCGGTTATCGCCTCTAAACGAATGCTCGATGCCGCAGGGGTGAATCATTATCAATATCAACGGAGTAATCGTAAAATCGAATTGGAGCTATAAAAAGATTCGCTTAATGAAAAAAGTAGCAAATAAAAAAATCGCTAATTCAGCAATTATCTTATCCATGGTTATCTTCGCTGCCACGGTTATCTTTGCAACCCTGTTAATCAAGAATCTGGTAAATGAATCCTCAATTGTCGCCTCTGCTTCTACCGATGAACGGGTAAAAGCCGCCGCCGACCGGGTGAAAGCACAAGAAGAAGAAATAAAACGCCTTCAAGCCGCAAAAGAAGCTGCCGAACGTGATAAGGCCAATCTTGAACACCACCGGGGCGAATTAAATGTGATGTTGGCAAATTTTGATGCCAATATGGCGGAGATTGTTACCAAAATCGCCGAACTGGAATATGAAATTGAACTTAAGATTTTGGACATCGAACAAGCTGAGCTTGATTTAGCCGAAGCAATCCAAATTAAAGAGAAGCAATATTCCGATATGAAAAAGCGGGTTAAATATACTTATGAACGACAAGAATTTACCATGTTAGAGACCTTGCTTTCGGCCTCCAATTTATCAGACTTTTTGAATTACGCCGATTATTTTGAGCAATTAGCCGGTTATGAGCAAATGAAGCTTGATCAGTTTTTTGAAACCGAACGGATAATAAGTGCCTATAAAGATTTTCTTGAAGAGGAAAAAGAAAAATTGGACTTTTTTCTTGCCGAAGTAGAAGTGGAACAAACCAGTTTTTGAATTGATAAATCAAACAAATAGAAATATTTCTTATACAAAAGACCAAATTTCTGCGGCTGAACAGGATTTATTAGTAAGAGAGCAGGAGCAAAAAAGGCAGGAAGACGAACTCGAAAGATTTAGAGAAGAATTAAAAGAACAAGAAAGGCTTCGCGAGCTTGCAAGACAACTTAAATGGCGGAACCTTACCGACGTTCATTTTGATGAAGGTGACCGGTATCTGCTTGCCAACCTGATTTTTTGTGAAGCCGGCGGTGAGCCGTATCAGGGAAAGGTAGCGGTCGGGGCGGTGGTAATTAACCGGATGCTTAGCCCGGTTTTTCCGGATACGATTGTGGGGGTTATTTATCAAAGGCGGCAGTTTTCGCCGGTTGGCAGCGGCAGGCTGGCCTTGGCGCTGGCAGAAAACCGGGCGACGGCTTCGTGTTACCGGGCCGCCGATGAAGCGATGCAGGGCGCTACCCCGGTTGGAAATGTCTTGTTTTTCCGCACCCCAATCCCGGGGCTCGAAGGCCAGGTTATCGGCGGGCACGTTTTTTATTAGTTCACCTTAGGCCGCCTTCTTCCCGGGAGAAAACTGAACGGATAAGCCAATTAGGCCATAGAGACGAAACCAAACAAGTTTGGTTCGAGATACTTTATCTGCCTTATTCCAGATGTTTTTGTAATAATTCGAACTCACCCGAGTAGATAAGGCGCAGCACTTTATCCACCGTCCGGAGACATTTTTTCAAAGTCTCTTCATCAATTAAAGACTTCTCCACCGCGAGGGCAAGTTCATCTAAATCCACTACCTTAACGAAACCGTCAGGGTAGATGATGATGTCAACAAGAAAGTCAATTGAGGTCAAAGTATTTTCTTCCGGTTCATATTGATATTCAACGATATCGACATACCAACAGATGAGGGAATTGTCTTCGCGATAAAATTTGCTCAATTTTATCCCCTCGTTCAATAAATAGCAGGAATTTCCGTGATGTAAATCAATTTTTGGTTTTAGGGCGTTCCAGGAAGTTAAAATAAAATCTTCATTAAATGAAAGAATGATATCATCCTTAAGCTTGATGCACTCATCCGGGATGATACGACGGCGATACAAAATAGGATTTACAAGCATATGTATTTTGCCCTTCCGCTTTTATCTGATTATACCTTTTTAAAAGCGGAATGTCAAACTCAACTTTGCGGACATCTATTTCCATAGAACCGTAGCATTACTGTTCAGACGTCACTATTCCGCGAGGTGTTTTGCGCGTATTTTGCGCAAAATCCCGAGTTGTGATAGCGCCAAATCGCGTTTTTGCGATTTGTGTGCACATTTGTTGCTGTTTACGGC
>Ga0131853_10003301_pt1 | contig 28960 bp, 15 predicted proteins | sample TergutLab28metaG_FD_92764 | JGI IMG/M metagenome (GOLD analysis project Ga0131853, IMG submission 92764) | Labiotermes labralis P1 segment gut microbial communities from Petit-Saut dam, French Guiana - Lab288 P1 (version 2) (version 2) | ecosystem: Host-associated > Arthropoda: Insects >... | reverse complement strand
TTTTGTATACAGATTACGTCCGTGTTTTCTTCTTCTATTATTTTTAGGAGGTTGGCAGTGGCTAGCCTGGAGTGCTGCAGGTTTATTTGCATACATTTCAGTTGCGTCTTAAAAGCGCCTGTTCTGTCTCCATATTTAACGTTAGCCTTATTTTTAGCTGTAGGCCATCCGTCCATTAATACTCGGTATTTAGCCTGTTCCTTTCCAAAACTGCCTGCAGGCTGGGGCATCCTCTGTCCAAGGCGGAGTGGTCGACGCTGATTACCTTGGTCGGGTTGTTTTTGTTGTACGTCGCACAGTTGGTGCACTTATGTGTCGTCGGATCGCTTTTGCACTCTTTTATTGTGTGAGGGCCAGCACATAGTGGACATGTTACTTCCCCTCGACATTCCGCTGTCCTATGGTTAAACTTTGAACATTTAAAACACCTGGTCGCAGTTACGTAGTCGTCAACCCTGCATACTTGCCATCCTAGTCTGATTTTACTGCTTAGTAGGGTCTTCCGTGTGTCTGCGCCCACTTCCAGTACTGCATTTCGGTTCATCCGCTTGGTGTCGTAGGTGAACTTGGCTGTCATGCTTCCTTTCTTCAGGTTGAGGTTCGGGTTTTGTCTTATAATTGTATCTTCAATATTACTTGTGTTGATATCTGCTGGTACATTGAGAATTATTATGCGCGGTTTTCTTAGTCTGTGTATACATGCCTCCAATTCTTCTCCGCAATTCGATTGGATTTCCTTTTCCAGTACTTCTATCTCTTGTATGCTATTCGTCACTATTAACACACCCCCACTGAGCGATTTCAGTGTGTTAACCCCCACGTTTAACTCCGCCGGACTTATTTTTGTTTTCAAAATTTGCTTTATTTCTTCTGAATGCTGTACTCCCCTGGAGCGGAATGCCATCTTGTATTTCGTTGGTCTCGCCTCTTTGACTACTGTTGCGTATTGTCTGCTAGGCTGCGCCACTCTCTGCGCTCCCACCTCCGCTGGTACCGGGGTCGAACCGATAGATGGCGTGCCGTGTAGCCTTGCTGTCGTCCCTCTTTGCTCGTTAGTGTCATTAACAGATGACGTTTGCTGTACCTCGGCTTGCTTCTCCTGCAGCTTTGCAATTCTGTTTCCAGCTTGCTGACTTTCTTTGTTGAGTTGCTTATCTCATTTAGATTGCGATCAGCACTAATCTTTATTTTAACAAATAGTTGACATAATTTACTTACGGTTTCAAAGATCTTTTCCTTCAGCGCTTTCCTTATGTTGCTGCTTTGTTCCGCTGTGCTGACCACTAGGTTGAGAGCGTTCTCGATCCCTTCTTCCACCGCCTCCGCCATCTTGCTTCCATCCATGATGTATGTATGTATGTATGTATGTATGTATGTATGTATGTATGTATGTATGTATGTATGTATGTATGTATGTATGCATGTATGTATGAATATGTGTGTGTGTATGTATATATGTATATGTATGCATGTAAAGAAATGACTTACAGCTGATTTTTGTCGAGCAGTGTTCCCGATCGATGGTAAATCGCGATTGTGAGCCTACAATAAGGAATCCTTTTACGTGTTGCTGTGCGCAAGACAACGATATTGGGCCTAAGGGATCGCCGATCCCAATTAATTATTTTTTTAATTCTTACTTTAAAGGGTTGAATTATTAACGCCCAGGGTTTCAAATATTAGAGAGGTCTTTAACATTAGCAGCAGCAAAACCGACACTGAATCATGAGAAGGCTCTGACGTCGTCATCTGCTTTAAAATAACACACATCACCGGTACAGCTTAGTGAAACTCAAAATTATGCCAAATGCTAAAAAAATAGATGCTGGCACTAATCTCGGAAAACAAATGAAACCACTCAACAGGCAGCTTCACGACGCTTACAACAAGCATAACAGGCAAATAAAATGCCCGAACAAGCAGCTTTAGCACCCGCTTGGTGTGTGGGTTGTAACCGGGTTAATTTCAGCAAAAGCCTTTTCCATGAAAAGTGTAGGTTTGTGTTTTGACACAGATGGCGGCTGTACGTTTGAAACTGTGCTGTCTGAAGAATATGAGGTAATTCACTGTTTTAATGTATCTCACACAGAGATGCGCGCGCTGTGTTTGTGACTGAATCCACACCTGTTTTGAGGCTAGCAGTGAGACTGTGTCGACGTTTTCATTAAGAGATAGATGGACAGACAGATTGTTATAGATATGCATCCCCCATCTCTAAGGCCGAAAAAAATCATTCCAATATTTCCAAATTCTTTATCACAAAGTTGAATAAATGTGTAACTTTTATTTGTACGTTAAATTAGAGCTAAGTTTCAGCCTTTTGGAAAAACAGTCACAAATGAGTAACTGAAATAAACTTCAACAACACTTGGAATGCGATTGAAGTTAATGATTTCTTTTTGTAATAAACAGGGCTGTAAGTCTTGTGTAAAAAATAAGATAAGTAAATCTAAGTAATATTTCACCGTATTTTTAACACGCAAATATTTTCTTTTTTATACACATTCGTGCCCTCTATTGTGTTTAATTTGGCTGTAGTTGACTGCATATCCAATTGTTTGTAAATTCCTGCTTTGGGTGATAGTGTTTACACGGATTGGTAGAAAGATTAAGAATGCGTCGTTAAGTGAGAATAGGCATCGTAAAACTAATGCTGGTTAAAGGCCAACCACAGTCAACGATTTTAACAATCATCATGAAAGAATGAACTTTACCTACGTCATATAACGGATCCATATCTATTATTAGCATATATATATATACAACCCACACACACACACACGGCAATTTCACTGGACAGAAAATGATTTGGACTTGAACCCACGTATGTAATAATAAAATTATCATTTTCCTAGTTCTTCTTCCTAAAGACACGAATGGTTATTTGTAATATTTCATGCTGTAATTATTAGTCTCGATACAAGGCTTTACGTGCGACCGTAAATTACACACACACACACACACACACACATGTGTGTGTGTGTGTGTGTGTGTGTGTAATTTACGGAATCTGGTCGCACGTAAAGCCTTGTATCGAGACTAATAATTACAGCATGAAATATTACAATTAACCATTCGTGTCTTTAGGAAGAAGAACTAGGAAAATGATAATTTTATTATTACATACGTGGGTTCAAGTCCAAATCATTTTCTGTCCAGTGAAATTGCCGTTCCATGTCAGTAAAGTCCAGCGCTTGTGAAGACCTATACAGCCAGTTCCTCTTGGTTAGGAAAATATCAGCCCTTAAAAAAATCGTAATATATCACAATTGGAGTGATGTGGGAAAACCCGTTCAGACAATTCGAACCACCCTCCGGGAAAACCCAGCTCTCGATTGCAGTAATATTTCTACTGTACGGGGAAATATCAATTATTCATTAAAAATTTTCCTGCAAGCTTATATGAACCTGAAATATTTAGGTGTGTATGTGTTATCTTTTTTTCGCATGAATTATCATACCCCTTTCATTCAGCGTTTATTCTAACTACATGATTTTTTTATTTATCACTTGGTTAATATCCAAACACTCGAAAAGAACCACGTGAGTACCAGAATTACACGTGTGTTAAAGCACATAGTGCTCATTTCGAAAATTCTCACTTTCAGTTATTGAATTTATGCCGCTAAATGCTAGCCTGTTGGGTCGAATGGTTGGATCTTTTGTTGGTTGTGGACTAGAAAGCATTTCAAAGGGAAAATAAAGTATAATGTTCTCTCGATTGTCCGTAAGCTGCTTGTCCGTTTTACGGATTATCCGTGCACGATCGTACGTTGTTAATGGCTAGTGGTGTAGGAGGGAAATACATGATTAAGCGACGAGTGATCTCAAAAAATCGTCAAAACAGCAGTCAGTGTCTTTCGTGCATAAAGTATGAATGTATCACGAACAAAACTAATTAATTACAGATATATTTTTCGTGGCTCCATAAAATATACATTTAGGATTATCCGTTTTTCTCTATTATGCTGGAATCCCCCCCCCCCCACAAACTCACTCCATCTAATATAGAGTACACTGTACTACCCCAGTATTCGCCTGGAGGGGTGTGGTGAATACCACAAATATCTCAGTCAGGATAGTCGGTGTTCCGGGTGAGATTCGAATGAGGCACGTATTGGATTCCCATAGTAGGCAAAAGCGTCAAACTTCGGTACATCCTGGTAAGAATTTCGAATGACATGGGCGACGTTTTATTGGTTTTCCTCAGCCTCTAAGGGTGAATCTCGAGATGGCAACTGGAAATTGGATTTTAAAGCATACTTTAAGTTTGTCACCTCATGACCATTAGTGAACATATTTTCATATAATTGGACGCTGTATGGCCTCACTAGCTGAAAGGTGTATTTAAATAATCAGTTATCCAATCTGCTGGGTGTAAAATACCATTTTCTTGTAATATATACATTCCGAACAGAGACACCGGCCTTAATCTTGAACATCTGCTTCAATTTAACCATGAGAAGCACAGAGGTATCCATGTACACTTGCTGTATTACTAAAAATACTTTTAAGTTTTCCTAAGCACTGTATGTAGAGAGTGTTCTTTTATTGTGTATCTAAGCACTGCCTTTGTCGGCGGAAATCTTTGTAGATGCAAGGCGTCTATGTGATAAGACAGCCGCGTTCAAGGACACGATAAAAGTGATACTGTGTATTTGTTTCCTAAGATTCTTACAAAAAAACCGAAATTATTTTCCTTATAGCATAAAATACCTTTTCTTCGTAAAAGAAGAGTAATATTCACTTTCAGCTGGGAGTGAGTTTTAAAGTTTGTGTTACACGAAGAGCGTGCCTCGAGAGGTCAAATGAATGCTATCCTCTGATTAAAATCACACACAACTGGGATAATCCTAGACTTTCGGTGACAGTAATATTCAAGTTATTGAGTTGACGTTAGTGAAAAATAATTTCACAGAAGCAAGAGACAATGAGAGTTTACTTGGTCCAGATTTATTATATATATCAGACTGCAGCCGTAATATCTTCTGCTGAATGATGACGCTTGCCGTTCCTATACTGACAGCAGCTCCTTCTTGTATAATGATGCAATTCTTCATTTCCTGCAGCTACGGGATCCTCCGCCCAATGAAGCCCATTAGTCAGAACAATGTTCCTATGGTAATTAAGTATTAAATTTCATCACATAACAAAGAATAGGCCTATACGGGAGACGTACCTATCCAATCAAATGAAACCTTAGCACAAAATAATGTTATTCAAGCAAATTCAGCCCTGCATGCCTCACAGAACTTTCTTCCTTTTATTTCCTATTACGTATACCTAATAATGCCTAGCATTTACTTAGCGTGGCAACACGTGAAACAATAAGGGCTTTGCGATGGCTTATTCAAGGGACGAGCGTCGCTTCTTACTCAAGGAAATGGCACTAATGAACTACACAAGACAAAAAATGGAACCCGAGTTCTCGTAACGTAAATTAATGCAAGTGAACTTTCTATTGTCAGTTTAAGGAACCTGAAGGACGTGTCAGTGGGTTCTACTAATGAGTGACTCAAACGCTCTAATAACCTGGTCACATTTTAAGTTAGAGGAAGGAAAAATTTAAAACTGCGTAGATCCTTAATTCAGCATCACGTTGTGAGGGTTTGTGTGGGAGGGGTGGGTGGTACAGCAGCACACATTACGAATAACGTTATTGTATTGCCTATATTGGGTTTCATGCCCTAGCATATTGACTCATGAGGAAGACGGTCGTATTACCAAAGATATAGTAAACAAATGGGCTTCAGTACTTGTTTGGATACACCATAAAAAAAGTTTCTTGCTCCTGCCGAGTATCGTGTGAATATCATCCAGTCTATAGCCTGCTCACTATAAAGACCGTGTTATTTTACCTGTATTGTAGCTTAGTGCATAACTTCGTAACCCTTGAGAGGAAAAGATTTCAGTCAGGACTCTTCGAACTCTGTCCCATAATTGAGAACATCTTAATAAAATAATAGTTATACATGAAGACTGACTTTCCCATACATTTCAGCAGAACATGAAAAGGAGAAATGCATCGTCCTTTGAGCGAAAACAATAAACTTTTGTCGTACTTTTAAAAGTTAGCCCTTCCTGAGTTCCTTCCGGAGTCTAGTTCTGTTTCTAGGTAAGCAGATGTACATTTCTGCAGTCTGTACCGAAATTCATTCGCTGCGAATCCATTCAAAACATGATTATTAGGGTCATAACTCCTTCTAGTGAACAAATATCCCACAGAAGAAAGAAATATGATTTGTATTGTTCTGATAAGCAAGACGTTGTGACGTGTCGAACTGTATTCGAACAGACATACTTGAGGTTTATCAACAGTTTCCTCTTCTAAGAAAAATGAATATTTGAGTGACAAAATTTTTCTTCGACTTCGCCTTATTTCATTCCTTGGTCTTTCTTGCTTTCTAAATTATCCACACACTAATTCTTACTGTTTCTTGTTTTCTCCTCCTATTCAGCGTAGTATAAACGTCCTGGGAATCAACCGGAAGATCTCAGAATGCAGTTGCTGCTTTAATATTTTCTGAATCTGCCAAACATTAGTGGCCAGAAGTGGTAAAAAATTAATAAAAATAACGGCAGTTCCAATGCTGTTAACAGCTCTGATGGAGGAAAATCCATTATTTTCATGCCTGGCGCCAATTCTTTCGGTGCCGAGACCAGGTTCATCGATTTACGTTGTCGCAATTATTGCAATTGGAACTTTTGCAGGGATTTAATACACTTCCCTGAAGATACCAGCATTCAGAAAATAAATTCGTGTCTTTGCAAACACTGACATTTACTGCCATTTCGACAATGTTTTAGACAAATATTTTTTTTAAATAAATGAAGGCTTACCATCCGATCCATTTATGAAGATGATTTCGCAAGCATGATGCACCTTTTCTGTTGAGAGATTTGAGAAGCTGAAGAAAAGAAAAGTCCACCGGTTGTAATTTTCGGAATGCACATCGATGACATTTTCTTTGCAGGCACTTTAACTTGATAGGACTATGTTAATGGAGATCCGATCCAGGTGGCCGTGAAGGATAAGATGTAGGTCTGGGACTGCTCGATTTCTGGAATCGAGGTTTCGAATCCCGCTGAGAATATGGATGTTGATTTCTTGTATTTATTGTGTGTTGTGTGGATAGCGGCCTATGCGACGAGATGATTGCTCGTTTAGCAGAGTCCTATCGGCTGGGCGTGTCTAACTGTGAGTAATCTAGGAACCTCAAAGACGAGGCGGTCTAGACCCGGTTTGGGCTGTTGAGTCACAGAGAAGAACGTTCATGGCGTGTTTTTCAATCAGAATCGCGGGCTGTGAAAGGAGGGCTAAAATTTGCAGACTATACATTTCAGGAGGAGCATGAACACACTTCATTTCATCACTTCACAGGGGGGACATTGACGGCTGGTTCGTAATGTCATTCGCAGACGGGGTACGAAAAAGCCAACTGGTGTACATGTACAACGGACAGCAACATTTGAGATTTTCTCAAAGTTTATGGCTGTATTTACCTTGAGGACTAATAAATAAGGCAGTCTTTTGACCTCTCAACATTACTTTCATTGACATTATGTCAAAAATGTACACATCACGAACATCGATTGATTCAAGAACAGAGGCAATGTAGGTGTAAGGCAACATTGAGACGCGGTCGTGCAACTATTGTTACTACAGAAAAGCAATAAGTATTACATATTTTTAGTGTGTGCTTGTAGCCTTAGATAGGCAGCATGCACAGCACATGCGCCATATTGCCATTTGTAACCTATCCGACTCTACACTATTATTACACTTTCTCATCAAAGGCGATTTTCGAAAATAAAAAATTATGAATAATAAATTTGTGTTTTGAATATCTGAACAACATTTTTCTGAAAAATTGCTCATTCTAAACAGAAATGAGCGAGATATGATAAAAAATGTATATTGATCTCCATGTAAAGTATTCAGTATTCTTTTCAGATTTTAATGAACTTTGAAATTTCTCGACAGTTTTTAAAAAATAATCAAATATCCAACTTAATGAAAATCCGTCCAGTGGGAGCCGAGATGTTCCATGCGGACGGACGGACGGACAAACATGACAAAGTTAATACTCACTTTTCACAATTTGGCGAAGGCGCCTAAAAATGCATTACCAAATTCATAAATTCACCACGATGTTTCTTGCAACATGTTCCGGATTCTAATACGAATACTTAGTTTTATACCGTTTCTCAGATAACTTGGCGGCAAATAGTTCCCTACTAATTTTGTCTAGTGATTAAAACTATGCTTCAGACTCCTTCAGTTGTAAATGCTTAACCTGTGCATCGTAGCTCAAAAAACCTAACCTCATATAAGTTTAAACCATGAAGAGAGTGTGTTAGGGCTCTCTCTCCTGCTCTCAGGTGAAATCGTCCTCTTTCAATTTTCAGATCAACGACTACATTGAGTCTCAACCCTTCCTTAATGCAACTTCGTGAATGTCTTATTTCCATGCTATTTAACATATTTTCTGCACCTCTAATAGCAACAAAGGCAGCTTCGATTTAGTGCCCAGTCCAAGATGACTTATAGTTTGTTCATTTCTGCATACAACGCATTTGTAAAGGAAATATTACTTAAATATTACACATAAAATTTAAAAGCATTAAAAGGTAGTCTTGCTTATTATTGCTGGTCACGATTGAATTCATTCAACCAATCAGTATTGCCGATTAATTACGAAAGCAACGCACTCTGCGTAAAAAAGATCCTTGTGATGCCATTAAATATTTCCAGACTCTCAGTATCTACATATTTTATTTAAAAACTAAAAAGGAGTTACATAAAATCCCCCATTCGGGCGAATTGAAATAGACACAAGTCTTCCCTACTGTGCATAACAAATTTAGATGTACGAGATGCGAAATTTGCAAATTGATAATTGTAAGCCACTCATTAACTGACCGCTGTTTAAGCCGTATTGTCGATTTTAGTATTTTATACTACGTTGTGTTCTAAATTTTACAACATTTTCCACTATGTCTCTGCCCATAAAGTAGAAAAGGAAGATGACAAGTTTAGAGAAAGAAATTAGGTCATCCGAAACCGGTGTGAGTCTGTAATAGGAGTGTTTATAATTAAGGGATCTCTTTTGCTCAACTTTCGCGCAAGGGGTCCATAATAACATTTGTGCAGCATTCTAGACTCTGAATGTGAAAAACGTCAAATATGGGTGGAATTATGTTTCTTATGTTTATTGGACCGCGCATCATCTTGATAGTTGAAAAAAGAGAGACCAACTTGATGTCACTTGCTTTATTATTTCATTATTTAATGCTCACACATGTTTCGAATGTTAATACTTCCATCCTCAGGAGCTTGCGACTTTTTTGTTGAGTTATTTCATGGGTTGTATTACTCTGGTTCGATGTGTGTTGGTGTTACGTTGTGGTTTGGTTGGGGTGGTGTGGTATCCGGATGCAGGCTGAAACTGATGTAATAAAGGCTGTCATTTCGAAGGAGGGAGGAATCTCCATGGTTTGAAGGACAGCCTGGTCCTAGATTTCTGTGTCAAGGCAACTGGCGATTTAAATATAAGGCACTTGATCTTTACTGCCAAAAACAGAAGCTTGAAAAGCATCCGCTAGAATAATCTAATTTTGCACTAGAGGTGCAACAATCGACTGTGGATGACAGGAAAATATTCCACAACTCTTTCAAGGACTTTTGTCCATTGTTATTTGCTACCATAGAAGGAAAAACATTACATACAAGGAAATTGGTTAAAGCACCCCAAGCCACTTTCCACATAAAAGCCAATTCCATCAAAACGTTAGGGCATTTTCAGAATTACAACACCACCTGTAGGACACAGCCAGAGTACCGGTGAATCATCTCCACAAGTGAGAGGCTGTAAGTGTGCTTTTAATGTGATGTCTTCTGACGTGGAAAATCTTGAACTGGACAGAACTGCCATTATTAACACTTAGACTGCATGGGCTGATACCATTACTAACAAATTTAATAAGAATTCCTTTCGGTCTCTCAGGAGAAGGGAAATCTATTATCAGTTGTCCCTCGAAATGTTGTTGGCGTGATGAAAAGAAATTGGGAGCCATAATTTTGGAGTTCTGTTAACAGATCCACAATACTTTTCAATTTTGTGGATTGCCAACTTTTTCTTAAAATAACCCAAAATATCATCGAGTTTCTTCAGGCAATAGACAATTACTGACCCCTCTAAAATGATTGGGTTTTTCTATGATTTCTAGAAATTTTATTTTTAATGCATCTTTAACAAAAGTTAGCTCAGGCCTTGTAAAATTTGCTTTTTAAATTTTGGTTTGCATCGCCTTACATATTTTACAATAATATTTTGCATTTTTAGACGACCTTGGAACTTAGGGCGTTGTTTCTTAGAGTTCCGTAAATTACGTTCATTCAAATTTTACTTGCGAAAGGCACCTGCAGAAGGGAACCTTCGCGGGCATGGGTCCTACTACATTTGACTTCGTAGCCCTACGCATGGTCTCTAATTTCATCGGAAAACACTCCTCTGGATTTCACATTGTGGGGATTAGTTACGAATTATGTGCCTCCGATGCCAAATAGTTTTGAAGAACGGAAGATCCAGACTTCACAACCTATTTTGGAATTTACTAGGTGCTGGTGGACAGGCTATATGAAGAACTAAAAAGGTATTCGAAAATCTGTCGTCTTACAATAGGAATGCTATTGTAGTACTTGTAAACCCATGTAAAATATCTTAAGAATGTTTCCTTACAATATATGTATCTCACTTTCCTACTTAAAAGTCAAACTGAGTTACGAATTTTAAATCTGTTAACCGAAGTTTTAATTACTCTGCATATTTCTAACTTCGACTATGAAATGCGAAATACAGGTAAAAGTAGTTATTTTACCGTTAACTGCTCTTCTATGGTCCATACTAAACTACTCATTATAGGTCTTTTTTACATTATTTTCAAACAAAACGTCTCTAAAGGCGAATATGAATAACTTCATATTTGTCTGTCTCTCCATCTGTCTTTCTGCGTGGAAAAACTAAGCTTCCACTGGACATATATTCATGAAATTGTATAAAGAGAAAGTTTATTCACTTTCGTAAACGAAATGCAAATGTTTCTGAAATAGGATAGAAATGACAAACACTGGACAAGATGACTTACCTAAATTGACCTTCATTCCTTGCCCTTTGAGAGGAAGATTACGAAGTACGTCGCCTCTCCATTTGTAAGACATGTGTAGGTCACAGTCAGTGATGTCGAAATACGCGTATTAGTTGGCGTTCTAAGTGGAATATATCGCCAAGTGGATGCGACTTACATATCGTGTAATCATGACATAATTCGAATGACTCAATGCAACGTCAAGTCTTACATACGTTTCCAGTTTTATTTGGCTCTGCGTCCATCTTCCTAACCTCAGTATGCTACAGTGCAATTTGTATGCAGTTTATTCTAAAAAGCATGTACCTGTCTGTTTTTCTTCGTGATGTGGATCAGTGCTTTGTTTATCTTTCCATCCTGTTTGGCAAGTCTTCATTTTGTCACCTTAAGGGGTCTGTTCATGTGCCGAATTACAAGTCTTTTCTTGTTACAGAGGCTGAAAGGAAGCATGTCAGGAGACGCGCGCGATATCAACAACATGGAGACGCGAAATTCCATCAAGTTTCTTTCGTGGAAGGCAAGGCGCAGAAGAAAATTCACGCCATTCTGACAGAAACATTAGGGAATCATGCACTATCGTATGCCACTGTCAAAAACTGGGTGGCCCAGTTTAAAAGACGTGATTTTTCCACGTGTGATGCGCCACGTCCTGGGCGACCCAAACAATTGACCACCGCGGAGATTATCGATCAAATTCACGAGCTAATCTTGGAAGACCGCCGGATTTCGGCTAAACCATTAGCTGAGCAACTGGGTATCTCACGTGAGCGGGTAGAGTCCATCATTGATGAAGATTTGGACAAGCGGAAGCTCTCCGCGAAGTGGGTCTTCAAATACCTGAACGCGGATCAAAAACGTCATTAGTGCCAGTCGTCTGAGCAACTTTGGAATTTTTTTGCGCGATCCAAATGACTTCCTGTCGCGATTGGTGACCATGGACGAAACCTGGTTATATCACTATAACCCGGAGACAAAGCAACTATTAATGGAGTGGCGGCATAGCGGCTCACCACGCTCCAAAAATTCCGAGTGCAAAAATCCGCTGGAAAAGTTCTTGCCTAGATTTTTTTGAGGATCGAGACGGCATCCTCCTCATTGATTATCTTCCAAAGGGCCAGACTATCAACGTGGAGTGTTACTCATCTCTACTGGTGCAATTAAAGGACTTTTGAAGGAAAAACGCCGCGGGAAGGTCACCAATGGGGTCTTGTTCTTGCACGACAATGTCCCGACTCACCGGGCACTTGCAACACAGAAGAAAAAGGCCTACCTGGGCTTCCAGTGCCTTGATCACCCACCCTATTATCCAGATCTGGCCCCGTCGGACTACCGCCTTTTCCATGGACTGAAAAAACAATTGAAAGTTCGCCATTTTTTGTCCGACGTGGAGGTCATTGTTGCCGCGGAGACCTGGTTGGACGGACAAATTTCCGATTTTTTTTTAGTGGCTTGCAAATATTAGAGCAACAGGTTAAGAATTGTATTGAGCTTCGTGGGGAGTATGTTGAATAAATCCCAAGTATGGTCGCTGTAGCTTGTAAAATAGCCGGTTACGTTTTATGTCATAATTATTAGCCTGAAACTTTAACGACGTGATTGATGCTTGAAAAAGTCTACTTCATTTCAGCCTTGAAATAAGATGCCTGGAGGAGTCAAAAGCCTAACGATGTGTTTTATGTGTTATAAGCGATAATGATGGAGGTAATTTGGGATTCGAAGGGGCAGGCAGAGGATCAAGTACGTAACTTATTAATCAGAAATATCTAACATTTCCTCATAACCCGGTCAGTTTTTTAATGGAAGATTTGTGTTTGGGCAGGAATATCAATACGTTAACAGTCTACAGAGGCTTTCTTCCTTCTCGACCACGGCTTCTGTAACACAAATTTAGCCGCATGACTCCGTGCATTATCATCCAAATAAATTGGATTTAACTTGCTTTCCCTTTTACGTTTAAATGGCTAGTTGTTGCGGCGAAGTCCTTCACTCTAAGACTGGATGTTTTCGCGGAGTTGAGAGTTCAATTCACGGTAGTCTAGATTTTGCCAGTGTCTTGTCGAAATGACACTGATGATCCAAACGACATATTCTTCCAGTTAAGAAATTGATTTCTACGTAGATATTGTCTCAACCGCAGAGATCGTAATTTGCATTATAACTTTTGTGTGCGGGTAAAACAATTGACAGGAGACAGGAAAACGTTTACTATCGTGTGCACAGGGTATTTCTACACTTAAAAAGCGCTTTTTGATAACCTAAACACTAATAAAAGATTGCTTATCCTGAAGTCATATAAGAAAAAAACACAGAATTTAAGTTTCCTCTAAAAGCGTTTGCTGCTTTACATTATTGCGCTAATTATCATATGTTCTCGTGCATTTTCGAAACTGGCTTGGTCTAAATTTTGTTATGAATGCGCACTGCCGTCGTGATCATTGTGACCACACAGTGTGTACGTTTTGATGTACTGTGTGGTTGGAGTTTAATCTGCGATGTTTTCGTGAATAACCAGAGTTGCAAATTATTTTTCGCAGATTTTTTAATGATAATGACTCGTCTAATGAAAGCACTTCGTTCTATTTTCGTCGCTTAGCAACATATTGTTATTATTCACGTGGTTGTTTGTTATTCTTTGAACTTTGCTAAAATTGTTATTGTAATAACTTGTTTCTCCCTCTGACATGTAGCTGACACACATTGGCCAACATGCTGTAGAACATTTTTTTTCTCATACTGTTACTTTTTTTGCTCTACCTTTCCGCATTTTGAAATTCGGACGGTTTCATACATACAGATAAATAACTGTATACTGAACACAATGGTATTAAATATGGAATCCTTCACATCGCGCCCGACCCATTTTGTTTTTAAAATAAGACAAATAACTGACGCAGAACTGGCCGTATTACGGTGGTTGTTTTGGTACAGGACGACTCAGAACATGCGATTCTGATCAGGTCAGTCACGGAGAGCGAAACATTTGTTTGCAACCGAAATATAAGGTGTTTCTGATAAAAAGGGAACAAATTAGTTAAATAAGGTACATCGTCCGTGCAAAGGAAGAAGTCAGTCTGTAAAGAACGTCGGCCATCAAGCTCGTGAGTCTAGAATATTTTAACACATAGTGCTCTGTAAGTTACCTGTACATGTAAATGTACAGGTAAGGTTCGCCCTAGAACAGGCCATGAAGGCACAGAAGGGAAGAAGACATAGCTCTACCATTTCTTTAACTTCGACACTAGATATTGGGTGAGTTGTAAGTGCCAAACCTCTGTCGCATTACCTCCGAGATAGAGATCCGTTATCCCTTGTACAGAAGGCTGGGTGGGTCCCAGGACCGGTCTGGACGGATGCAAAATATCTCGCTTCAACCGGGATTCAATCCACGGACAATCGAGCGGGTAGCGATTCGCTGTACCGGATACGATACTCCGAGGCCCAAAGAATATATATATATATATATATATGATTTTTAACTACTACACATTAATTATTAAACCATAAAATCCTTTTCTTTCTTATTCTACCTAATCATTGTAGGAGTAGAGGGTTATTGTTGCACCTGATCACACTCAATAATACACACACACACACTCTCTCTCTCTCTCTGTCACACACACACACACACATACACACAGTCGGTAGGACTATTCTGGGCTAGGAGCCGGCCTTTCGCAAAGAACTCTACCTGAAAACACACGACACTCCAAGGAGACAAACATCCATGCCCGTTGCGGGATTCGAACACGCAATCTCAGCAAGACAGCGAGCTCAGACCCACGTCTTCATACCGCGCGGCCACTAGGATCGGCTGGCCTAAACAATTAGCCACAAAATTCCGAAAAGCATAGGGTTGCAACCGTTGTACAAGCGAGATGTAACAAATGAAGAATTACATAATCTAAACGGGGTGTACACTCTGTTCAACAAAAATCAAACTACTTGATTTTTCGTAGATCCCGCTCCGTAAGTGACGTGACGTAAATTTTGCCATCATAATTCGAGTCGTCTTACTTTCCCCATATTTGTGAATTTTGTGGTGTTTCTCTTCCATTCTTTACAATCATCCACGCCCCATATATATTAATCAAAGATACAAATACATTTGCATAATTTAAGGTTAAAACATGATTAAACTTCATTAACTTTCCCAGGCTAACGGCTAGCCAGCTCTGCTGCCAGGGATGGATGAGGCGACAAGGGTGTTCGTACACTTAGCAGGCATAGCCGAACACGTTAACATGATAGCAGTACTGTTCGGAAACGAACTACGTTGGTTCGAGTTCCAAGTCACAGTAACGGCGTGTTTTCAGGAGTTACTGCATTCAAACACGGGATTGTAGGTTCAAATCCCGCTCGAGCTAATAAAACCCAGTACCCATTTCTTTGACAGTCTGCTTTGAGACGTGACACGGAAATGTTGTGCTAAGTTTGAAAGTGTTTACAGTGTAGCGAGCCTCGGGGTAGTTGAAAGTGCGATGTAGTGTTTACTAACCAGTGTGCTTAGGATAGGTACCCTTGTGGGGCAAGAGAGCAAGGGAAACGATGAGTGAAAGACAAAACACGCTAGTTTGTGCTTTCGGTCCACAAAGCCCTCGTATAACGGCGTACGATATTCATGAGCGGATATAAAACACAATGTGCCTACAGGAGAACGAAGTGGCCATGGTTCAGATAGATGGCCCCAGAAGACATGTCTATGTCAATTTTCGGGACGATCAAAGAAGGTAGAAAAAACTAACCCTAACCAATGGACATGGGGAATTCCGTTATACGAACGGTAAAATCTCGAAGGTGCGGATAGAAGCGGCGGGTTTGGGCATGAGGCGGGTGAGAATAGCAAATCTCCCCCCAGAAGTGCCCGACAGTGCAATACGGATGGTCCTGGGCAGATATGGGGAGGTAAAGGAGGTGCAGGAGGAAATCTGATCACGTGCCTACCGCTATCCAGTGGCCAACGGCATCAGAATAGCGGTGGTCATCCTAGCTCAACATATCTCGTCACACATCATAGTGGCTGGGCATCGAAACTTGATAACGTATGAGGGGCAACCCACAACCTTTTACGGCTTTAATGAAACCGGGCACCTATACCAGGCGTGTCCACGCCGAAGGAGGACGAGGGACTCGGATAACGCGTCTATCACAACATCATGGGGAGATGTGGCGGCGAGGGGTTCGTTGAACTCTAAGACCGGTACAGAGGTGATGGAAGTGGGGGTGGAGACGGCAGAGCTAGAGACCTCCGCGGCGAAAACATACGAGGACTATAGCGGAACACCCCTAGGGGGAAAAGCCCCAGACGCAGGAGGGGAACGAGCAGACGAAAGCAGCCCGGCAGGTAATAGTGCACAACATCGAAAGCACCTGTAACAGGGCCCACACGACACTAGTACAATAGCCGGATGCTGATGACACAATGGACGGCGAGGGGTTGAGGAGGCGAACGGGGTAGAGAAGGCAGAGGAGCAGAAGTCGACGGTGTGGAAGACGGACGTTGGTGAGGTAATTTGTACATACGTTGGGAAGGGTAGAGATGGACTACAGCAGTCACACATAAGGGCGGGGCAAGGGACGGACAGAGAGTGGACACCATCCGTCGGAGGACGAAATGTTACTGACGGCGGAATCGTGCAACCACAAGTGGCCGAAAAAACTAGAAGTGGAAAGGCACGGGGAGAAGCCCCAGGGAGGGAGGGGGAGCAGAACGAGAATCACATTCCCCAAAGCAGTATAACCACTGTAGAATATCCCTGCTTGCACGCGCATCAATGGCCGAAACCTACAAGATAGCAACCCTAAACAAAAAATGGCCTGTCGTCGCACTCCAGAATAGCGATGCTAGTGGATTTCATGAGAAAACAAGAGATAGGCATCGTATTCTTACAGGAAGTCACTCAGCCCCTGTCCGACACGACACGAGGATATGCGGCGTATACGAACATAGGAACAAACGGGCGGAGTAGTGCGATCTTAACGAGAGAACACATACCGTTCACAGACATTACACGATTACCGTCAGGGATGGAGCGAGATACTTCAAGAAACAAAAGTCTTTAAACCGTGCATGATTTGCACAACATTTTCTATGACAAGCCTATCGAAATGGGGGTGAAATGGGCCGCATGGGGCCCATTTCAGTTCTGGCGACCCACGAAAATTTGCGAAAAAGACTGAATACGACTAAAAGACTACGGTTTATAAACAGAAACGTTCGATTTAATAAGTTTATAATACAAGATATCAATTGGGCGAGTAATGATATTTCTGTGTAAATTCATGAATGAGTGTAGTTAACATATTTAATACTATCCCTTAAATAGAAGTTAGGAACGGTCCATCCATCATTTTGATTATGGAGCGAAATACAGTTTAAAAATAACCAACATAAGCTATTCGTTACCATTGATTTTATTATTACTACAACATATGAATTTCGGTTTTCATAAAAATCGTCATCAGTGTAGCCAGTAAAACTTAGTGAGATCTCTTGACCAGCTACGGCCCGAAATCATCAACGAAATTCTCATGTCCTGTTTAAGCCCCATTCGAACACGAACAGTCTAAATCAGATTGACGGCAAACAAAGAAAAAGAGTTAAGAAAAAGTAACAGAAATATCTGCGTCACTCGCAATTCTAGCCCTGCCAATGGAGCAAAGATAACTTTTGAAACTATAATTAAATAATGATTTTGCTACAGCACAGTTTAATTGAGTGTATGTGAGTATAAAACATATCCAAAAATAATATATATGTCGATACTGGGACTTTTTTGTTGTGAATGTCAGTTTTATGCACACTAAATGAACTACGTCCATTTCAACCTTGTCTGAAAATTCCAAGGCGACACAACAGAACAAATATAAAAAGAGGTTCTCATTGATCTATCCAAAACTCTCATATAAGGAAAACAGTGATTATGTACCTGGAACAAGTCCTCTGCATGCTGCGCATATGTAGATATACAGCCACCCCTGTCCGCACTTCGCCTCCTCCCCAAAGAGGCACACTAAATTGTCCTCACACTCCGTCTCCGTTTCGCATTCAACACTGTCACTGCACCCCCCGGAGGGTGCTCCGATGGAATTCATGGACCTCCTCGCGGACCGACTGAACCGTGCGCGCTTCAGCGCCCCCATGTACACCCCTCCAAGGTAGGGGGGGGGCTTGTTTACCTAATGAATCTCTAAGTAATTTCCTACTTGTTTCATCCTGAATCACACCATATGCGCGTGTAACCATAACACTGCCCTGTGTCTTTGTGGCGGCCATATATTGAATTGGGGTCTGAGGATCAAATCTTGGGGCATCCCATGTCCATTTCCAAAAGCCGTTCCTGCGCCGCAATCAATTATGTGATGCATGCTGGTATAATTGCCCCCGCACCTACAGAGGGCAGAGTCAGTGAGTCGAATTGTGTGTAACCGCTCGTTGATTTGCAGGATGTCGTGAATAAGCCTATACCAAGTGGCCTTTATGATGTCCGACGAGCATATTGCATGTAGGTTTGACTACACCCTTGTCCACTCCGTCGTTGGTTGGAACTGCTTGAATTTCATGTCCGGAGACCTGTTACCCTCCCTGGATATCGTGGGCAACGTTTCGTATACTCTGTGTCTGAACACCCTGTGCGTTTCGCTCTGCCTGGGGGCGTCCGTGTGGGCAATTTCGAGGGCATATATCAGAAAATATTCCAGGGTCTTCGGTATCCTCCGGACATGGGGAGCGTTTTCCTTGCACGTTTGCAGTTTCTATTACTGTTGCCACTTGCAAATGCCGATCCAACACGTTGTCCCTAGGTCCACATCCGGGTTAGCAGTGATGCTCGAAATTTTGCCTCCACATCCATCAGACCCATTCCCCCGTTGTTCCTTCTCTGCAGGGTGGAGGTGGGTACCCTGAAGATGGCACTCTGTCATATGTACCATGTCACTGCCGACACTATTTGTTTTACACACTCTTTTGGGGCTGGGAAAATTTGCACCTTGTGCAACAGTTTTGCTAACAGGTAAGCGTGTACGCATTGTACGCGATGAGTCAGGCCAAGATCTCTGCTATATGCTTCCCGCGCCTGGTTTCGAACCAATGTCGTTTTCCTTGCCCAACTGGCACTCCCACACTGTGCTAGGGTGTTTGTCATACTGAAACCCAATACATGTATTTCGGAGCTGTATGGTATGTACAAAACCCTCCTTGTGGTGTCCCACGTGCCCACCGCTAAGGCTTGGGTTTTGCCGACATTCAATATTGTGCTCGTCGCCCTCTCGTAGCACCTTATGGCGTCGCTGATTCCTCAGATGTCCTCCGGTGTAGTCACGAAGACTGAGACGTCATCCACATACGCCACTACCGCGGTCTATTGTTGCCGCCAACGGACTCGAATACCGTTGAGCTGTTACTCCGCGCTGTGTATCAGGGGATTCAGGCACGGGGCACTGTATTGGGATCGGGCCGGAAATGTGCCCTTTTTTTGGACCACCGATGTCGCGTTGATGTACATGTGTTTGATGCGCTCTATCTGAGGTTATACGCTGCCTGTGGCCTAAAATAACAGAATTGTTCTTAAAACGGTCTACGTATATACGCACCAGGTCTCCACTTATAAGCAATTAATGTTCGTAATTAATCGTCACAATCTTAAATGACTACCGGATACTTGGTGTTAGTGAAAGCAACTTCCCGATTCTGTTTTTAATATTTTACTTTTGGAATGACATATTCCTGGCTCAGCTCACAAATATTATTATTAAATATTAATTACTTGGCGAAGAGCAGTTATTGAGAACTAAAAAAGTTGCAGTTATTCATCATTTTAAGAAACGGCTTTAAATGCAACATCAAGGCCCAGGACTGTGTTCAGAGTGAACAGCCACCGGGTTCTACCCCGAACCTTTTGAATCCAGCCAAATCTTTTACAGTTCTTATTAATATACACTTTAATATTACCCTCCCATCCATGCTTAGTTCTCCAAAACGTTCTTTATCTTCACATACTTATATTTTCACTTTGTTTCTTTTCCTCATACACGAGATTCGTCTTATATTTGTTATCGTAAATAATATATAGAGCTAACCATTAATATTCTATTTCATATGCTTGTTGGTCTTAGTTAATATGTCTCCAGAAAATATTCATACAGATGCCATTAAATTTTGTGAATTTCGCATAAACGATTTGTCATTTTCATTGTTTAATTTGACGTTTTAAATTATTACCAAAGTTTCTAAATGGGATACTTCCTTGGGTTCGCCATAGAAGGTGCAAAAAATATAATTCAATTAGGCTTTACTTTCTATCGATAAAACAGAGCTCTTTCTTTTAAAATGTAGCCAAATAATTCGGCTTATAATGGAACTATCATTGAGCTATTTTGTTACGAGAATATATAGGTGATAATAGTTTTAATATATTCACATCTCAAACCTAACAATCATATTTGAGACAAATGTTGTACTTAAAGTAGCCAACAGAGCGCTGTATTAATTAAACTTTCTATGAGTATGAATCTTGCAATTGACTGACGTGATGCGAATTTTATCATTTATAAAAATTTACATTTTTTTTCTTTTTAAAAATTTCTATTCAAAATTTTGTTTTTTATTCATTCCTGCCAAACTTAGGGCGATTCAGTATGTTGTTGGCTCACCCCACTTCTGCTGTGTAGTTCCAGCTATAAGGTGTGTATCCAACAGTGTGTTTGCTTAAGACACTTTTCAAAATCTGCTCATTTCAGCCAAATACGACAAAACTCGGAGGACTATTTTTTTGCACATAAATAAATAAGTTTTACTTTTGTGCATAGCTGTTAGCGGACTTCTGATATATTACATTTTATAGCTATTCTGAGAAGTAGTTTTCTCTAAACTGCAATTTAAGTTTTCAGATCCTAGGAATATTTAAAATAGTGTAACACTTTTTCTCGTGACCGGCGTGTAGGGATAACAAACTCACCACATTCATGTGCCGATTGTCTTGAAATTTGGTTGCCTCAAACTCCTGGAAACCCAGAGCCTATCCAGCCAGACCTTTCCAGGGACTGCTTTATCCTTTTAATAACTTCTCTCTTTTTTTTTTACAAAATGACCTGATAATGGCGTCATTAAAATCCAAACATGTCGCTATGTTACAGAAATAAGTCGAAATGTATGTTACTAAGATTAATGTGAACAAGATTTGTTTACAAATAAAGATTATTTTCAACGATGTACAGATACTGTTGTTTATCCATAAATCTTGTCAAAAATAAAGTAAAATAAAATTATTATTATTCTGAAACAAACCAAGGACAGGTTATTCTTAACGCTAAAACGTCTGGTATTAAATTTCATAAATTTTTTTCAGGCGCATATAGAGCATATGAAACAAAGGAAATAAATTTCTCCAGTTATGCCACCGTTGTTGGAACTGTAACTGTCCCGTATTTGTGGGATATCTACAAAACATTGGTTGTAAAATATAAAACAAAAAAATGCACTTTTTCTAAAGGAATATTTGAATTTCTAAATGTCTACTACATATTTCGAAACCGAGGGTTCATTTTCAGGAAGACGGTTATAAATATGGTATGGTATGGTATAGTGTGGTACAATTTGTCCTGCATACTGAAATTAAAATTAAAGCCTTTTATTGTAATTTCAGCATGTATAACGTACTATACCTTACGTGTATATACAACCGTCTTCCTGAAGTGAACCCTCGGATTCGAAACATGTAGAAGACATTAAAAATTAAAATATTCGTTTAGAAAACGTGAATTTTTCGGTTTATATTTTATAATTACAACAATGTACTTTGCAAAAACAACATAAAAACATTTATTTCAAAAATACGTTCCGCGAGTCCCAAGGGGTCCACAAACAGGTCCTAGGAGAGCCGTGGACACATTTCTGTAATGGCTAATTTGAGTTTACTGATTTTTTTATTACAGGAATATTTTGTTAAACTTAATCGAGGTATGTTTTAATTGGCGATATTATTATATACAGTTGTTATTTAACTGTTTTATACAGGTGTTATATGCAGGTATTACTTATATGTAATATTATATAAATTGATGTAGTGACGTATTAAAGAGAGGAATATACAGGTGTACTTATAAGAACTGTTATATACAGAGAATTATTGTCACATGTAACACAGTTATTTCGTATGTAAGCAGTACCTTGACAATTTAATTTCATGAATGTTGCAGCAATGTAATTTCATAATATTTCCAAAGACTTATATTTCAAACCAGACGATGACGGCATGTAACCCTTAGGTCAGACAAGAAGGGGACAGACCCGTATCTACTTTATTGTTATGGCAATTTTAACTCCGACACTGAGCGGTAGTCTAATCCCCTGACCCAGAGGGGAGATAATATATTTCTGTTTTCTAAAACCTTTTCTTTCAATTGGAATCTGTTAAATCACTTTTCCCTAAAACATTATTTTAAATTGGAATATAATATTGTTTTTAATTGGAGTCTTTGTACATCTTCGTAAGCGACGTCAGTGTTTGGGTCTGATTGTGTAATGGTTATATTCAGTTTAATTACTTGATTCCCAAACCTGACACGGCACTCTCAAGCTGGAAGCCAAGCAGACAAGATCTTTCAGTACCTCTAGGGAGTCAGCACAATAAATTCTGTTGTTTCTTCTCAAAGGCTGTACAAATTATCACCCCAGTTAAACACCCATTGCTTCCGCTCGGCAATATTCCTCAATACCTGTCCTGGTGGGAACGCATTAACTGTCAGTTACCAACCTGCAGATACAACAATATGTTTGTTTAGTATGACAGAATACACAAGAAATTTCCTGTACCTACGAAGCTAAAGACAGCCCTTGCAATTAAGGTCAAATCATGAAATACATTATTACTTATGCTACTGGTATCTACTAGCCCCAATCTAAATTCAGTTACGAAATATAAATCCTTAATTTTTAATACCTATCATTCGGACACTATATTTAGTTGGACAGGAATGTGGAAATCAGTGGTTACTTTCCGAAGCCGAAAGGAGTGAAGAAGTAAAAAGTGTGGGGAAACACTGCTTTATGTTTTCAAGAAATTCTTAGGCTTGATGTTTCACTTTCTTCCCTTATATTTTTCTCTACAGGTTTAGATTTTAATTTCTTCCACAATCCTTATGTACGTCGCATTATTATAGGGCAGTCCAAAGAGTGTATACACCCTTGCTTAGGAATTACAAATTTTCTTTGAGAACCAGGGACCTTGATTCGTATTCCATCGTTATTTTTCTCAAGGCCTTTGGGCTTAGGGTTGAAAAAATTCACCGCATTTTTTCTCTCATATTTTTTCCGACACGCCATCAGGATTCCCTCTCTTTCAGCTCCTCACTTTCCTTTCAGTAAACTATGTTTTAAATCACCGCTTAACAATGAAACAGACTTTGTGCTGTGTATTTTGGCAGAAAAAATCTGGAAAAGGGCGTGGCCCATAATTAATGCAATACACGAAATTGCAAAATGTGTTACTTACATTTTAGGCTTATTAGGTCCTCTCTGGAAAATAGGTTGCAAAAATACAATGTAGACTTTAATGTGAAAATGAGGAAGAACAAAAATTGATCGACAAATTCATTTATATGTGTTATGTATATTTCAAAGGATATCCATCCAAAGATTTAGGTGCTGATGCCAGGTAAAAGGAAGTCAAACAGGCAGGAACAGTCTCCACAGGAGTTCCTTTTTCTTTATGAGTAGCTGTCAAATCCTCACAACTCCAAGTGTGAAAGACAGATTTTGATTCGTAGTAATTTGCATGCATTGATTGATTCCCATTGTGGTCTCACCGTCTGCCCGGAGCTCCAACATTCTAAACAAGTGCGTACCTAGAGAGCTCTGATCTCTTTTCTCTGCATGCTTGCCAATTTGCAACAAAATGATATCATTCATTCATTTCATTTCATTCGTTCCTGCATAATGCTTGCAGTCGTTATGCAGGACTTGGGGAAACTAGAAACAAACCAGAAAACGCTTTACGTTTCAAACTTCTGGATTCTGCATGTGACAGGCTTACCTGCTTTCGTGGACGTGACTGTACGTTTAGTTGATGGCATTGTTTCTTTCCCCCAGCCAGTTAAATATCCCACATCTCCCTTTTAATTTCTTTACATTATTCATTTGGGTTCGAGTTAGCAACTTTCACACGTACAAAATACCACTAATCCAGGGCTGCCTACTCTTGTAAGAAAGTAATTTGCGTAATTTTTCAATCCAGTTTGGTTGTCGGAACTGGTAATGTCCGCAAGCAAAGAAAACATTAGACTTGTTGATTTGAGTACTGTAAACGAGGCTTACAGCGTGAGTGCAGGGCTTTATTTGGGGTATCATATGTGTAGAGGAGGGTCATTAAACATAAAAAGGATAAAATCGAAATACTGGAGCGAAGATGTGTAAATGGAAGCACTTCGGACCGGATTATAAGAGTCTGATTCCTCGAACTGGCGTTGTGATATCCAGTTCACATCTGACAAAGTAGTCTGCTATTGCGCTTGAAGGTGAAACAGCCATTTCAACCGGCAGTACAGAGTGAAATACTCAGGGCTTCAGCACCATTTCACAGTATCACTAAACACGGCATTATGTCCGTGCAGAATTAATAATTAAACCAAGAAGGAAAGAGGGAAATGATGAGATTTGATACAATTGTTAACCCTTCCCAGCCTAAATTATTGTAGTGAATTCCAATAATCTGGTTCAAATTAATTTTTAAAAATCCATAAATTTCAAATTAAAAAGCAGCCACTAGTTTGCAGAATCTTATTGGAAACCAACATAAAACACTTTAAAATAACTACTCTTTTAGAACTCGCCACTGTATCTGGTACAGTGTAGCGCTCCGTCGAACTTGTTTTGACATTGTATCGATGAGAAGAATAAATTGGTCATAAAGAAACAATATGAAAACGTGGTAGTATTTAATAGGTTTATGATGTAAATAATTACGTTATATTTACGTAATGTTATCTAAAATTTGAATGACCACTGGCATAAAATCCTTTGGTAAAATTAGGCAAAATGTACCTTAAATAAAATTTGCTGTGGTTTGTACGCGTAAGTGTACTGTCTCCAGCATTTCCCGCTTTTGTTTAATCCAGATTTGACTTACTGTGTTCACAAGTTCCCAACACGTGCTGCTATTCTGAGACAGAAAATTTAGTTCATGCCTTCCCATCCTCTTTTTTGGGCCCATATTAATGCAACTTTTGAGCCTGGATCTACACCGACATCTTTTTCCTTCTAAGTTGTCCACAAATAATATTCTTTATTGCGTAACTCGAAAGTCTAGAACGCCCCCAAACACACCTGCTTATCCGTAATGCTCATAAACTGTGCACTTTGAAGAGAGATTTCAGTGATGACTCTTATATAATTTTAAAAAGAAGCAATGATTTCTTCCCTCTCACCATTAAGCATCTAACTTGGTAATGAAGACAAACGTTTCATCCGCGAAGTAGAAATCGAGTCTTTGTTTATTAATTAGGCGAATGCCGTACCTACTGGTTTCTTATTAAGAGAATACCGCTTTTCTTTGAATTTCAGTAATTATAGACATATGAATTTTAAAGGTGTTTGAGGTAATACTGTGAGATAATTTTCACTGTTTAAGGTGGAGTATATTTGGATGAAAGATATATTTCTTATTTAAAATCTTGAATTTACTGAGTTCATAATTTAATTCATTTAAAAGTAAAGATCTGGAAATTTCGCGAGTTTACAACGTAATCAGCTGAAGGAAGAAGGGAGATAAACTTTGAAATGGCGTTCATTTAGTTTCTTGCAAGTCAAAAGTCAGCCTGAATAAAAATATGTATTTGTTGGCTTGAGAAATCTAAAACGTTGTTACTGTTGGATAACATCAGTCTTCAGAATACTGGTATACCTACATTACACATTTGCACGACCAATGTGATGAAAGTGTTGGTAGCTGAGATTAAGAACTGCCTGATTTAGTGTTGTTAATAACACAAGCGTTGGTGCTCCTGACGCAGCTGTAGCGGAATAACACACACAACGTCTTGTTACACGTCCTTTTACTGACTCTCTCAAAAAACTCAACCTTACAAAGAATATACACTTGTAACAAAGAAAACAGAATCACGGATCACTCATCAAATAATTAAAGAGGAAGATATATCAATCCTCCACAGCAGCTTCATTTTTCAAAGATTAATCTAGCAAAATAAGAGCCAGCTGAACACTGGCCGAAGATAGTCCCCGTTTAATAAACGTATTCATAATAGTGTGTTGGTTGTGACTGGAGATTTTATAGATCTTTGTGACTGATACAACAGAGGGGATGCTTCACATAAAGTTTAAAATTTAGCTGGAATCTTTATTTCATGTTCTGCTGGAAGTCAAAAACTTATATGTTTAGGAGATATGTGACCAATCATTTCAGCTAAAAACCCCATAAACTCTAAAATTCTTAGTAAAAGTTGAATGTAAACATCATCATTCTCTTCTCTGTCTTACGAGACGACCATATCCCTTTCCAAAGTGAGTTCTCCACATAGTGGGATCTATTGCTCCCTCTGTCAGTTTACAGTGTCCTCTTATTATTCGTAAGGTCCTGACGTCTTTTTCCTCGTCTCACAACTCTTATATTCTGCACTCTATCTTTCCTCCAGTAATGTGTTTTAGGAATCAGTTCCTACGCACCATGTGACTAATCAAGTTAGCCTTCCTTGTTTTTATTATTTAAAGTTAATGGTCTCTTGACTCTTTGTAACACACCGTCTCCTGGCATGATCGATCCAACTGACCTTCACCATCCTCCTCCAGCCTTTTCAGGTACTTCCGATTTACTAGCCAAAGGGTCCAATTTTTATCACCTTAAAAACTGTACTCAAAACAGAGCACATTACTAGTTTCTTCCTAAAATTTAAGTCCGATTTGCTGGTGAAAAAGTTTCCTTCTTGTTGAATGCTGCTTTTTTCCGCGGCAATCCTGGATTTAGTTGCACATGTACGTATATCTTACATGTCAACATAAAAGAATTTATTTTAAAAAGAAAAGAAAATACATTTTAAACCTGTAAACATTACATTTATATTTTTACTTTTGCTTAGCCAAATTTTACAAAACTTTTGTATTTTTAATTATAATATGATATTTATGAGATGATTCATAAATTTTGCAATATAACTACAACTTAAAGACAACATGAAAATTAATGTTTCCCATTACTAATTAATACCGTAAACGTTTAACACGTACATATCTGTAGTAAACAGTAGCTACTTGCAACATTATGAATATAAGGAATAAGCAAAAAGAATTAAACTGCCCAGTAGATTTGGCATGGAAATTTATAATACACAAATAGAGCAATTTTAGTTGGGAATCATTATCTACTCTACAGTAAAAACAATTTCAGATTCGTCATTTGAGCTGATTATAAATAGTCAAAATAAAAATTAAATATATCGGGCTGAAGTTGAAGACGTGTGTTTAGAGTATTTAGGCCTAACACTTGTGGGTTATTTCTTTGAATGCTTTTTTTTTTAATTTAAAGATTTCCGTCTTCTGTGTTTGACACTATTAATGGCGTAGAAATTTGACGACCTTCCCGTAGAATTTATTGCCTCCATGTTCACACCGCTGCTACCCAGAAGACAAAGACAATTTATTCTTTAGAACTGTTGGTAAGTTTTTACCAGGTTGTTTTTAGTGTATAAAGTCACAACCTCCAAGATTATGTAGCGTCAGTGATAAATAAATCAACAAATACGAATAATAAAAACAGTTTTACATTCGTAGAACGATAGAAGAATACTGAAATACGCGGAGAACACCTGAGTATAAAGTTTGCCGGTTCCGTCCCTATTGTGACGTCATGGTCACTTGGCCAATTACGTTACACCTAATAACTTCCGCCTTCGATTGACCCAATTAATACGCGAATTAATTTAATCTTTCAAATTATTATACAAATTGTAGATTGCTTTAATTATTATGTAAAATAAATTTAATTGGCTTAATTAATTTCCCTCCCCCTTAATTGATATAGCAGTGCATACACTAACTATAAACAATACGACATTTTTAAATGTCCAGACAAGTTACTAACCTAACGTAAACAAACAAACAGACCTCCTCCGTCAGATGTAAGTAATCTCACTGTTAACAACAGCAATTTTGGAACAAAGCCGCTTTAAAAATTTTTAAATTTGTGCTATTTATTATTTTAATTAAGTTTCGTTGATCTAATTACATAAACTGAATTTAACTGATATAATTAATTTCCCCATCCCCTAATTGATATGAACGTGAATAACTTAACTGCAAACAAGCCAACATTTTCAAATGTCCAGACATGTTGTTAACATAATATATACAAACAAACCTCACTCCCATCCCTCAGCTCTATGACCAAAATGTAAACAGTTTTAGAGAATGTACTGTGTCAATCCTACGTTTCCAAATGTCCACACAACTCACTCACTTAACGTATTATCTGCCATTTTTGAACCGCGCCATTTTGAATGTGATATATTTAAAGCATTACTAGAATCTACGTTTATACACTGAAGCTATACCTTATTATTATATGGCACGTAGTAGTAATACAGATATTATTATTATTATTATAGGATATGTATGTCTCCTGTCACAGGCCTTTTCTTCCTGGTACTTCTCTTGAACCAGCGGTGATCCCCACCGCCAGGCTTCAAACTTCACATTGCAGTACTTTCCGTATTATGTGTGATGTTCCAAGTATAGCTGTCTTTTGTAGTGAATCTATCGAGTGTTTTCCTGGTATAGTTCCCAAATTTTTCTTTAAACTTCTCGTTACTA
>Ga0131853_10003299_pt1 | contig 28966 bp, 20 predicted proteins | sample TergutLab28metaG_FD_92764 | JGI IMG/M metagenome (GOLD analysis project Ga0131853, IMG submission 92764) | Labiotermes labralis P1 segment gut microbial communities from Petit-Saut dam, French Guiana - Lab288 P1 (version 2) (version 2) | ecosystem: Host-associated > Arthropoda: Insects >... | reverse complement strand
TAATAATAATAATAATAATAATAATAATAATAATAATAAATATGATTATAATCATAGTAATAATAATAGTTGGGCAAAAAGCAGTGCTATTACAAATGTGCCATATAGTATGCAAATTCCTAGGGCCTGCCTCTTGATCTTAGAGGATAGGATGAGTTCCTTCCCTTGACTGACACTAATCCTTTGGGATAGGGCAAAAGTTTCCAAGCATATAAATGCTGAGAAGTGTGATTTTAACGTAATAATAATAATAATGATAATAATAACAATAACAACAACAACACTCGACTACACTTTAGCATATGCAAGGAAATAGGGGTTAAAGTAGACAACAAACACTTGTATGACTACCAAAATTGGTGGAAACAAGTTATGAAGGTAAGGTGACCATATTATGGAACCAAAAAGTACAAACCAATAGAAGTGCTCCTAACAATTAACTAGACATCATAATTCATGATAATAGTAAAGGAACATGGATGTTAATAGATGTTGCAATTCCTGGAGACAGAAATGTGATCAAGAGAGGAGGTGAGCAGATTTTAAAATATAAAGACCTTATAATAGAAATTCAGTGTATTTGGAATGTGAATGCAAAAGTGATACCGGTAATAACAGGGGCAACTGGAACTATTTCAAAATCACTCATACATTACCTGAGCAATGTACCAGGAAAGCACGAAATTAAGGAACTACAAAGAACAGCCATATTGGGCACTGCACACATACTACAGGAAGAGCTACTGTAAAAGTACAAAACATATTTCAAAGGCGAAATAACATTACATGTAGCACAAATTGTAAATACAGAACAGCTGCAACACAATGTACCCTAGAAACTTGGTGTGTTTCAGGTATATAATTGTAAATAACCTGCATAAAGGTGATAACATGGATGATGATGATGCTGATGATGATAATAATAATAATAATATGTAAGTGACAATGCTGGAATCAATAAATATTTAAATGACAGATTTGGACTCTTTTTTTTTTAAATCCATTTGAAGTGGAGATGAATCATTGTTATTATCTTAATTATCATAGCCATGACTACCACTGCCATCACCACCAGTTGCAGTTCTTGTTCTTATGTAATATAATTATGATTGTTCTATTTACTGCTTAATGTCCTTGGCACCTTCTTCTTTGTTAAACTCATATAATAGCTAATATATTAATGTAGTACATATGTATAAGAGGTAAAGGTAGAGTTGTGTCTGTGCATGCCATTAAGGTTTGTAGGAATAGAGGTACTGCTGCACTCATTCTTACCCTTGGCACTAGGTGGAAGTGAGTCATCAGCTTCACACTCCAGGAAGTTCACTGCTGGGGAACAAGCCCCATACTATCCTTTGAGTAGAAAGATGTGTGTTCCACAGCTGATCCCTGTTCTGAAGAAGAGAAAACCCTCTTGCCCCTGCCAGAAATTGAAATCCGGGTTGTCCAGCCCATAACCCAGTCACTATATTGACTATGCATTGTGTTGTGTTATTCTGTCATTTGGGATGACTATGCTAAGTTCTGAGAGTCAGTGAACTGCAGCTACTAGCATTGAACTGGATAAATATGTAGCGAACCTATGTGTGCAACAACCTTTGTGCACCTGCCTTTATGGAATTACAGGAATGTGATATATTCCAGATTTACTCTGCACTGAAGTGGCTTTCTGCTGTGGTCACTTCATTTCCTTGTGAAAGGATGTTTTCAAAGCAGGACAGATTATTTGTGAAAAGAATGATGAAATGATTTTAATATGAAATGCTAGTTTTGATTAAGCTAGTAAGTTCCCTGTTGTATTTAAAACACTGTAAATTTATCCTTGAATCTGTATTATTAGTAAATGACTAACATAATGTAATCATATGACAGGATGTAAATTGTGTTAATACTATGGATGTATGAGTACTGGTGTGTAAAATTATACAACACTGTCTATGACTGTGACAGCGAGAAGAAGAAATTTTGAGTGACTAAACCTCATGGCTAATTATGTGAAGAACAGGTCTCTAGTTTACAGTACCCAGTCATATGATAAAATGAACAGGTGAAATTAATTCTTCAATAAGAGGACCAGTTCACATTAATCATATCTCAGTAAATGCTCATTTTACCTACCCTGAATGCTGCATGCAACTGACTGTGATGTGCTGCTGAACTGGGTGGTTGTGTTAGATTGTTGACAGTTTGTAGCTCTAAGTAGCATTAATTATAATGCTGGTGATTAAGGATGATAGTTTTGACCTAACAAAAATATTTGGAGCACCGGGGCCTAGGTGTTTGGTTATATGTCTAATGTGTGCATTTACTACCATGTGCTGCTATCTACTAGCTAGTAAAGTCTTGCTAGAACAACTCATCATTGTATGGTCTGATTACACTCATCCATGACACCATCCACCTAACTAAAATTTCTTTGGATCGAGGAAAGGTTCGTGAGGCTACAATCTGTGTTGTAAATCCTGATTTTGTTGTGAAAATTATGTATTTTGGCCAATGGCACCTGATCCATGGATGGCAATACCTGTGCTACGACTCGTATTTCTGCTGCCCAGTGTGATTTTATTGCAGGAATTTCAGCACAGAAAAGAGCTTACACGCGTGATTTCACGCTACCGCTGCGAAGTATATTAGAGCCGCAATCTTCTGGGTTATTACGTATCGAATAGTGGTAATTTCTTACCGACGTTGTTGGGCAACCTATAGGTCCCATCTTCAAGGGTATATTAAAGATGTGACCGGGACCGACAAGTCAAGATTGTATATGGGGGCCGATAGGTTGTCCCGAAACGTCGGTAAGTAATTACCATCCCTCGCTGTGTAATAACTCAAGAAGCGCAGTTTGCTAAAGACCTTCACGAATTAGAACTACCGCCCTAATACATAATCTGAACAGCAGCCTTGTCAAATTCGAATGGCCGAATAAAACTTTTGCACAAGAAAATAAAATATTTTAAATAAAAAATCACTGACAGTAAGTAAAGCAATTATATTTGAGCAAACTGTATGAACGGACATCATTCTATTCATCTATTTCTCGCTACTATTCCAACTACTCTGCGAATGCTGCCCTCTGTCAGCCAGTTCAGAAACATGGTTTTGACATGCGCGTAGATGATGCGTGTAGGAAATGGGTCGATCATGGCGGCTGTTAGTGTTTTAAGGTTGTTGTAGGAATGTAATGCTCTCTCACATTTGCTTTCTGGACTTGACATTGAATTGGAATTGTTTTTATATTCTTTAATAGGACGTTCATTAAAGACTTTACCAATGCTGAAGCAATTGCAAATGGGCCTTCGTGCGTTTTTATTACTGGCCTCAAGAGTGTGGACTTGTGTGTGTTTCTTGTTGAAGAAGCAGTTTAGAGCAGTAAGTAACTGAATTGCAGTTTGGATGGGAAGAAACAGAATTTATTACATAGTGGACTGACATTGTGATGTACTGAATTACGATTCAGGCATACTAATCCGACACTGTGCCAAGAGTGTAATATACTTAATTACCGGAATTCAACCATAACACTAAACATACTTTTCTGTATGAATATGAATAGGAATATGGAATAAGTCTACTGTGTATTAGTTATTTATTTGTAGCAGAAGTTCCAGAATTCGTTTGGAAGTGAAATCTGTTATGGCTGTTGTCACTGAAATGTAAACTGTATGAACTGTGTTTTTGGTTTGACAGCATTCACTTAGACATCTAATTCTATTAGAAGTATTTGTTTTCTGTGTTAATGTGCCTGATGTTTCATTTATCTGATATATATGTACTTGTACCACCTGCCCATTGGCGATGTGACAGGCTACAGAATTTTTGGCGCCATTGGCTCTGTAATTTTTGAAACACTAGTGAGGTAAAAAATTGTTTACATGAACAACAGCAGCAAAATTTTGGTTCATGTAGTCATCTCTTTTAGTGGTAGCTTAATTGTTATGATTAATTTTGGCATAATTATATAGAAGTTAGGTTTATGCAGAATGTTCAAGGTAACAAGAAGGGATCCTTGTTTGTTTCAACTTGACAAGGAGAAATAGTCAAAGTGAGAATAATAGTTTTGTTAGATGGACGGTGACACAGAACTGATTACATAATGTGATTAAAAAACTTACTGTTGGTTGACATCTAAACACAGTGCCATTGTAGCGCTAGAAATTTATTGCTGCATTTTTGCAATATGTTGTATAAATTAGAAGTGACATGGCGACCAATTGTGTCAGGTAAGATGATTCTTTTTGTCTTGTAACTGGAATTGAAATTTATTGACAGGTTATGGGCCTAGGATTGTGAGTCGTAAATAAGATCAGAATGCAGAGAGAGGAGTAGACAACCTCCTTATTGTGAAACCGTTCTCTAGATTGATGTCGTGTATCATAACACATATCATAGTTGACTTGTTACATTAAAACTGTTTGTATTGGTGTCCGTATCATCTGAACTCAACTGTTGTTTGTCAGAAAAACAATTCACATCTGAATCAGCATTGCTGTTGGTTACTTCTCCATAAATTGGTTGTAATTTCTTATTATTGAAGGGTCTTTTGCATAAATTGATCATAGATGCATTCAACTGTGACTAAAACTTTTATATGGATATTCCAAAATGTGTGTGTATAGAATGTCAGTCATGGGATATATGGTAAGGATTTTAGTACTGACTTTAGTCAGTTATGTAGAAAAATGCAAGTTTATAAAAGAGGAGGTAACTTTGTAATACATTAAACTCTTATTATCTGGGAACATGGATTTGAAATCTGGTATCAAGTTTGTGGACATGTATGAATTGTGAGGTGACTTTTTATTGTCAGGGAATAAGGAAACTTAAAATTGCTTGGTTCTAAAGGGTAGTTTGCAATATTTTAAAATAAGTACAGAATGTAATTTTCATCCAGCTTAACTGTGTCCATGGGTTTTAGAGGTTAAATCACTAATGCAGTAATTTTAATTCAGTAATGTGCAATTTCAGGCTTCTGCCATGAAGTAGAAGGGGTCTGTGCTCTTCTGGAATATTACACAGTGTATGATGGTAATTCCTTGCTGATGTTCCAGGACAACCTATTGGTACCATATTTAAGGGTCAAAGAAATCCAAGATCTGTGACCCTTTACAATGGGACCAATAGGTTGTCCCATAAAGTCGATAAGAAATTACTACCATACACTGCATAATATCCCAGAAGAGCACAGATCTCAATGCTGCATAGTTATTGTACTAATTCAAATAAGCAACGGGTTAGCCATTTAGAAATTATAAGAGGTTTATGAAACAATCCAGTATTTAAAGAAATTTTTGGAGGTTTTTTTAGCCTAAGTAGTCTGATCCCAGTACTGTATTCAACATGTGTGTGTTAGTGGTTGCAGTGTGTTGTTGTGAATTGTTGGGCGTACAAACAGTGATTTCCATATCCTGTTTATTTAGGATTTCTGGTCTGACAAGGAATTTGAATATTGGAACTCTCACTGTTTGGATCTGGTTGTGTCTGATTCTTTTTGTTGTCTTAAATGTCACTGGTGGTTGCACATGAGAACTAATTAGTTAGTTGACCCCAGAACACTGTTTGCAAGAAACTGACAGTGGAAACTATGATGTTAGTAGAGAACATTATGAGAGAATTGAGAATAAAGAGGACAGGAAACAGGATTGAAGGGAGGTTTTAGGTTCCTGTGGTATGTGCCTTGAAGAAAACTATCTTCTGAATTGTGATGAAGTGTAGACAGACTGTGCTTATGTTTTGAAGGACTGTACTGTGTCCATATTCCCAGAAAATGGGGGCAGCGGTTTCTCTGGAAACAGGTGATTTCCCACCAGACTACGCAGCATGATAATCTGGAAGATAGTGTCCTTCAGAGTGGAGGGTGTGAGCTGTTAGCTAAGGTGATGGTAACATCTTGAGAAGGACTCTGCTTGTGTTGCTCTCCTGCTTTATTACTACTATTACTACCACCAAGTTTCATTTCAATTAAGTTTTAATTCTGCAAAGAAAGCCTTTTTGGGCCATCAACAATATGCATGCATTTTTTGTGTACATCATTTCGGAGTCTTGCTGTGTTTCCATCATCAGATGTCATGCATGATGTGGTTGCATGTTGTATATATACACCACAGTTATGCTGTCAGAATTCTTTGTCCTGTTTCCCAACTGCGCATGTAAGTGCAACATGTGCCAGAGTCACTCATCACATCAGGTGGTGATGATTGAAGCAGAGACAGTTGGATATGACCAGCACACTTGTATGGTTGTTCATGGGAGAATACGTCAATTGCACATACCATATTTACCCGAATATAGGGTGACCACCCCTGTAAGGTGGCCCCCCCCCCCCCCTTCACAGTCTCCAATTTTTGGGAAAATACCTGTGCAGAATATGTTTAATTTTATTTGAAATTAGACAATGCCCCCCCCCCCCTTTTTTTTAGATGATGAGTTAGGAAAAAATTGTCTTCTTATATTATGGTAAATGTGGTACTTCCTGTGAGAGCTTCAGATCATACATAGTGTAATTATGGTGGTTAACTGTTCATTTACTGTGCCTGTAAGGAAATGCATTTTGTAATTGCAGGTCGTGCAGCATCAACCGGTAAAATATGAAATATTTCCTCTTTCACCTCTTTCAAGACATAGACTCAGTAAGTTTTTATTTCTAACATTATATGCTTGTAATTCTCTTATGTTTCATATGTCGCATCAACTTGGAATATACTTTCACACTGCCGTGCATCACTTTTTTATTTTTTGGGTGTTTTGTGACCCATATAAAACTTTAGTACTATGTATCCATTAGAAATGAGTATACTGTCTGTGTATACTGAAACACAGAAAAGTAATGGTGCCGTTTGTGGGATGTACAAATAAACAGAGAGTGATGTTTTATGATGGGGGAGTATGAATATATATGTATGTATATGTAACTCAAGTTCAGTGACATATAGGAGCAAGAATTCTTTTATTTGAGTCTTTAGGGTGCTATACACCCTCAGTTAAACTGAGTGATTTTACTGTGTGACATCATACCTGATGGAAAAACTGAGTAAATAACGCAGTTTTGACATGCAATAGCACAGGCCTCAGAACTGTCGTTTCCAGTCGTCTTTCATGCAGAGAACTGCACATTTCTCTCAGAGAATTCCACACATATTCAGTTCAGTTTTCCTGCAGTTTTTTTACATAGTTAAACTGCACAGTTTAACTTAGAGTGTATGGGGCCCTTTTGAGTGTGGGAAATTAACAGTGCCAGCTTTTGTACGAGATTCAGCCCGCATGTTGTTCCTCAGAGAGTGGGGTGGATGGTCAGCCACGTTTTGAGTCACGCTGTGTGTGTGTGTGTGTGCACGCACGCGCACCCACGCACATGCATGAAGTGCGTGTTAGTGTGGGCTTGCATGTGTGAGAGAGAGAAATGTGTTCTGTTAATATAAAGTATTCATTTGCAAAGTGCACATCATGGGAAAGAATATTGCCATGAAAGTATTTAGCATCAGCAGTGCCATGTACAAGATATGTCGAGTGTTGTACAAAAAGGGAATATGAAAAAACATCATGTTTTTTTAACAAAAGAGAAACTGGGCAGTATGTGCACTTGAAGGGAAATACTGAGGTATAACGCTGTTTAGTCCGGTTGCTGCTTACCAGTGTTTGGTAGGAACCTCTGCTTCCATCTGCAGGAAGGCTGAACATAAAGGCAGCAGGTTCCTCTGGAGTGTTGACAAAATGGGAGTGGACCGAGATAACAGTTTTTGAGAATTCTTGCACTGGAACTTGTCAAGAGAGGTTGGAACAATATCCTGCTTTTCAAACTCTTGGAGATATAAGTCAGGAAACCACCAGTGATAAACAAAATTTGCTTATAAAGCCTTTTCCATTCCTTGGAAAAGATGATAATGCTAAGACAAAGATACAATTTCTGTGTGAAGTACATCATGTGATATTTGAGGTTTCTGCAGTGGTGTTGGTGAAGATTTACATCTTCTGGGGTGTTACATTCTGGTGATTGGTAAATAATCATCGACATTTGGGATACGATTGCTGCTTCCATCTCCAGGGTTGTCCAAATGTGTAGTTAACTTGGGTTTTTGCTTATCACACTTACTTCTTTATGTTCACTCTACTCTAGAAAGTAATCATGTTATTTCATAGTGATCTGTATTAAAGAATTTTGTTTTTAAAACATTAAATATCAAAATAAGCCAGACTGATACATTTTTAATGCTTATTAAAATTCGTCCTTTCTTGTAACTTTTTTTATATGCTGCCTAGTCATATACTTACAAAATTCATGTACATTTCTTTTGTTTTCATAATTTATTTTATATTATCTACCTCTGGTTCCATCTGGGTTTGTTCCTACGTGTGGTGCCCACTCATTTCATGTTTTGGAAATGTCCGTTGTTAGATTAAATTTTGACAGGAGAGCCAGGGGTTATTAGAGGTATTTTATATATATTATCTAAAGTATTATATTTCTTTTGTCTTGTGTTGTAATTATTAGCATTACCCAGCAGTATAACCACACAGAAATTCAAGTGCTGGTGAATGTGTGGTTGTGTGTGCATGCCTCTGCGCGTGTGTGTGTGTGTGTGCGTGCGTGCGCATTGCGCCCCATGGACACCCACATGCACGTTTTGCTGTGTATGTTCATAACACCATAACACATTAAATGCTGATGGCATTGTGATCTCATGTTACACCTTTGTATAATATAAGGTTTTGAACACAATGTTTAAGACTGGGCTTTGTGTAGATTATTACTGTATATTCATAGTCCAGTCATGGCTTATCTTATGAGCTTAAGAGAAAAACCATTTACATTAGATATTCATGCAGGAAATGTTTTCTGTTGACTGGAAGATTATCATATCACTTCACAGACTTATCTTCTTTTGTTATCATGAAAAGACTATATGATACTGAGATATAAGGATCATTGTAAAGCATATAATGTGATGATAGTATTTTTTTTTTTTTGTTGGATATAAATGGATGTCTTATGAGGGAGTTATATCTAGCCATTGACCAATGACTTGACATTAGTAGTATTGTTAATGAACTTAATTACAGTGAGATTTTGTGCCGAGAAGTCTCAGTGAAAACAACATGGAAATGATTCTTCAAAACATTTTACCCAATTGCGTCAGCAGTTTGCAGACCTAAATCAATATTATATTCACCAAACAGAAAGGCAATTTTGGCTTTATGTTATTGAATTTATTTGTACATAGTAAATATGTTATGCTTACCTTTCTATGCAGTGGAAAAGTATGTGCATGGGAAGATTTTAATCTTCTGAGTTGTTATGTCATGTTGTATGGTAAATAGCAACAGATGTTTTGAAACATTGTATTGTCTTCATCTTCAGGGTAAAGCAGTCTTAGACTGACTTTACTAGTTGATGTAATGTAACGTCCAGGAAGACTAGAACACTTGAATATCCAGCAGCATCTGTGTGAGAACATCAAAGCTCACATGTATGTGAGAGCTTACGTTGTGATACAACTGACATTTAAGTGTTCTGTCTTCCAGGCTGTGATATGGTGTAGTCTGGCCCGTAGGTACCAGTGTTTGGAGGAAGTTGCTGCCTCAGTATTCATGGTTCTGTTCTGTGGGGCACATTCCAGAAGACCATAATCTAAAATATCCCTTTGTGTTGTAATTTATGTGACTAATATCAACCAGCATGGGACAAAGAGGGTGGTGGAAATTTTGGAATCACTTGTGTTGTGTCTCAGATTTGTATAGTGGACCTTTGTTGAAACATAATATGCCATTGTGTGTGAAGTTATTCGGAAATCTGCAAAGAGAAACAAATGGACAAGTGAATTTCTTCAAATTTATCTAATCTCAAGAATTTGAAAGGTTCTGGAAAGACACTTACATTTATATTGAGACACCAATTTGATAGAATAGCAGTATGTTGTAAGCAGTGCTGCTAGGTAGAGGAATTATTTTCAGCAAGGGTTGCCTATGAATACACATGTCATAGAAAATATCTAACTTTTTTTTTTCTGTCAGCTGGTTTGGGAGTGTCATAATGGTAGTTCTCTAATTCACCATTAAACACAGATAAATTCGCTGTGGTGATGACCTGTTTTGCTTAACTTTGTGTGGGATAGAAATCCCATGGCCCATCCCTACCCCAATGGACTGATTGGCACAGCACATCTCATGATCATCTGAAAACTACTGCCAGAATTTAAAGTTGCTGTGTATTTTCAGATGAGTTACAGTTGCCTACTGACTGACAAAGATTAATCCTTTTATGAATCCTTCTCCAGTACTTGTGATGTATTTTGCTAACTTAAATTTTAACTCGTCATTCTAAGGAAAATAGTCTGTGTGCCCAGACACCATTCCTTTGGTCCGATATTGATTATATTTGGCATGGTGCATATCATAATCATCTTAAAAATACTGCCAAATGTTCACTTGTTTGTCTATGTTTTTTTATGCATGGTGGCTCTCAGTGACACCCACACACCTTAAATTGTATGGTAGGTAGTAAGGTAGGTCGGTAGGTGGAAACAGACAGAGAGGCTGGCTGCCATTCCATGAAGCAAAACTGTATGAAAACGGGTTTCTGTTTCCTCAGAGTACATGGCATCACTTTGTGGAGCAGTTTGAATTATACAGTGCATTCGGAAAGTCGCTGTGCACTTAGGCTACAGTAGAGTCAGGTTGAAACGGGATGGCACATGGTGACGCACGGGAGGTAAAGTTTGGAAAGTCGCTGTGCCCTTATAAAAGATGTTGAAATTGATGCCCATGAACATCTATACAGGCCTGAACCCGTTTAATTTTATTTGCAAACACAGTTCATCTGGACTGTACCGTAGCTTAAGTGCACAGCAACTTTCCGAACACAGTGTATTTGTTACACAGCGTCTGATGACCATCCTAAAACTATGGCGGCCACTGTCACACAGATGCCTTTATTGTGTAGATACTTATTGCTTAATGAAATGTTTAAATGTACTGTACGTTATGAATGAGTGATTTCATTGACATTTAGAATATTAATTATATTTTTTATTGCAGTAGATGCACCAGTTTTACCAAATTTCCAACATTGTTACTTACCTGTAATAAGAATTATGATTGTGTATTATGTTGCAGCTAGTAAAGCGTCTATTTTATGCAGTCCAAACTTTCTACATACCTCAGCTAGGGATTATGATCGTGCTATATGCTGCTGCTATAAGAATAATTTCAGATATGTTAATTGCGAAACCAGAGGAATAATTTATATTCACTGTTCAGGCCCTCTCTTCTAATAGCATAATTTATGTCCATTTTTCTGATCTCGTATTCTAATAGTAACTGCTTTATACAGGATGACTGGACATGCTGCTGGTTGAGAGGCATTGTTCTGATTGCTAAATCTTCCTTTCATTCACTTTAAAGTTGTGTAGGTTTATTGTTCATTCTTCTGCATCTGTTGGAATATTTAGTTTTGTGTTTTATAAACCTTTTAACCAGAAACATAATGTGTAACATGTGTTCTTAATATGGGATATCCAGTTGTGGTATAGTATCTACATGTTTGTGTATTAGGTTTATGTTTTTTTCTCCTTTTCCCAGGTATAGTGAAGCGTAAGGTGTTGGTTTTAGATTTGGATGAGACGTTGATCCACTCACATCATGATGGTGTGGTGCGACAAACAGTAGTGAAGCCAGGGACGCCACCTGACTTTGTTCTGAAGGTCACAATAGACAGGCACCCAGTCCGATTCTTTGTGCACAAACGACCACATGTGGACTACTTTCTAGATATTGTAAGGCTATGTGATTTATGTGGTTTGCAGAGTTAGAGAAATTGTACTGATTATATGGACTACAAATTATTTCCAAAATGAACACAGTTGAAGGTGTTGGCACTGTAGCACTCTTCTGTACATTAAGGCAATGTAGTAGCAGAGAAAGCATAATGAAGGGTGTGAAGATTTTTATTGGGATCTGGAGCCAGCACAGATATTTAGAACTGAGACAAATATTTGGCATTATGATATGTATGAGATCCATATGAATTTTTCTGCACCTCTAGTCAGTACACAATCCAGAGTTTGCAGTATTTGATGGTATTGCACGTTAAATGTCTACCAACTACAGTCAAACACCGATATACTCCCCCCCCCCCCCCAATCCACCCAATCTAGCATCACCCCGACTTAACGTTAATGAAAGCCTGTGAATAGAATTTCCCTGTTAAACCATATTTTTATTTCATGCCACTCTTGATATACTGCCACAGTTTTAGGTGAAGAAACATTGGCACTTTGTCAGGATTTGACTCTGTGTCTTGTAGTTCAATGCCAAATGGCCACTAGGGGTGGCCAAAACCTGGGTACCAGATTGCCATAGCGACTAAATTTTCTACAGTTGTGCCAAATATTTTGGATCCTCAGTATGGAATTTGCTTTATGTAACCCTTCTGGTACCTAGAATTTTGAGGCAGATCCTAGATTTTTGGAAAATTTATACACGCTGCACTAAACAAAGATTTTGGTGTTTGTAGTGTGGACTGGTTTGACTTGGCACGAGATAAGTGCCAGCTGTGGACTGTTGTGAACACAATAATAGACTTTTCGTTTCTGTGAAGGCTAGGACTTGAGTATCTTGTCAGAAGGGCTCTTATACATGTTGTTTTTATTCGTGTGTTAATCTGTTGTTCAGGTGTCACAGTGGTATGAGTTGGTAGTGTTTACGGCAAGCATGGAGATCTATGGTGCAGCTGTGGCAGACAAACTTGACAACAACCGTGGGATTTTGAGAAGACGTTATTATAGGCAAGACTGCACGCCAGACCTAGGCAGTTACACCAAGGACTTGACAACCATCTGTGAGGATCTTGCTAGCATATTTATTCTGGATAATTCTCCAGGGGCATACAGAGCTTGTCCAGGTAAGATGCTATTTTAGGTGATTAATAAGTAAACCTGCTAGTTACAACTTATATGTTAACAATTCAATGCTGTTTTGTTTTCCATCATACTTGTTTTGACCTGTATAAGGCTTACCAGGACATACCTAACCATGTGCAGTTTCTAGTTCTTAACTGAAAATTTTATCATTGACAAGGATCTGGAAAAGAACTGTATAAATGTCTATTTAAAGAAACTGTTCTTTGATACTGTAATTAGTTGAGGAATGTGATATCTGCATTGTTCCTTGTTTTTAGAGTTTGTTATTTTAACATTACAGTGAGATATAATAAATTTTCTTGGTGTGATATGTAATGTAGATATCTAAGTGGTGTATTTTAATATATTTTAGACAAATTTACAACATACTGAATGTTCTCCTCTCAGGTACAAAGTGTTAAAAAAGAAATGCAACCCATTAAGAATGCATGTTTATTAGTAAATTGCAAAAAATTGGATTGCTTGGAGGCCATGTCTGATGGGCAGTTGATACGAAGAGAATTATGGCCAACAGGATCTCCATACCTTAACTTACCAGATTTACTTTTACAGGGGTTTTTAAAGAATACTGTGTATTCAGATCATCCTCATACACCGGAAGAGTTACAGGTCAGAATTCGATATAAATTAGATGCATATCAAATGAGACATAAAAAAATGTTCATTTACAAGATGGTCGCTTACACTTATGTACAAAACATGGCAAACACACTGAACAGTTGTAATTTACTAATAAGTGTGCATTCTCCATGGGTTGCATTTCTTTTTGAACACTGTATAAGTTTGGTTTTGAATGTCTGGTCATTCCACATGTGTTTTTGTGTGTGTGTGTGTGTAAAAATGTCATTTTTAAAATTATAATAATTTGGTGTTGTAAAGCTGTAGCATATTGATGGCATGTGTATGAAAATCAGTGTCTCCTTTGTTACCAGATAATGCTATTCCTATTAAGTCATGGTTCAGTGATCCAGTGGATACAGCACTGCTGAACCTTTTACCAGTGTTGGACGCACTGCGTTTTACTCAAGATGTTCGCAGTGTTTTAAGTCGAAACCTTCATCTGCATCAACTCTGGTAGCAGTGCTTGGCCACACGGGTAAGTAGATATAAATGTGAACGTACAGAATTTGAAATCCCCTGCTTATGATATGCATAAAATATATATGGAGAAGGTCTAATGGTATAAAGCTCTAGATATTGATTGGTTGATTGTGTTTATGAACAGCTGTTTTGTGGTAGAAAATGTGATATTCCTAATTTTTTGTTACAGTTTGCGTTGGATTCTAAATTTACGAATTGTTGTGCTTCAAATTGAAAACTTTTTTTTTTTTATAATGATTGTGGGCTGGGATGGCTCAGTTGGTATAAGTGACTCACTGTGGGCTGGACGCTTTGGGGATCGAATGTCGGTGGGGGCGAGATTTTCCACACAGACCGGCCCTGGGGCGTACCCAGTCTCCTATACAATGGGTACCGTGTCTTTTCCAGGGGTAAAGCAGCCGGGGCATGGCGTGGCATTGACCACCCACCCCCATCTAGCGCTGAGGTTTAGAGAAAGAGTAGAGCTATACCTCTACTCCCCATGTGGGTTTTCGTGGCCTGTTCTAGGTTGAACTCTATCTTTACCTTTACCAACATTTATGATTGATGTGTTTGTGGCACATTTTATTCTTGGAAGATGTTCCTCTCCTTGTTTCTCACTAGCAGTACTGCTGGAAATGTGATCAGAATGATATAATTTCATTGTGGCTTTACAATAAATGTGGTTTAATATGGAGAGAAAGCCAGAGCACAGTACTGGAAAAAAAGTAAGTTAATTATTGGTGAAACACCTCTGAAGATTCTGGGACACAAGAGCCTCCACTCATGAAATTTGTGTCCATATTATTGTACCAAGAGCTAAGAATGGAGAATTTCTGGATGTCAGAAGCATAAAACACTTGTTGAAATGTTTTACAGAGAAATCACCAGCTCTGAATCCATAAAATAAGTCATGGTACTGAAATTCTAGTGGTAATTCAAAGCAAGGTGTGTTTATGTAAATCAGACCATTTTGACTGCGGGGGAGGGACTTGGTGTGTTTTTAGTATGATGTGTTCTATGCAGTTGTAATAGCCCATTGCATATTTCTGTTAAATTTTCATATTAGAACAAATAATACCTCTTTCCAATACATGTTGGTAGTATTTGCTAGTGTGCACCAGGTAACAGTGAAAAGCTGTGCAGTGAGGCCTGTGTTCCTGTTAGAGCAAGTCACTATCATCAGATATTTCAATTTAGTTTGTATACATATTTTTTGTTTATCGGATTCTTCAGTTTCTGTGTGTTGTGATGTATTTTGCTGTCTAGAGCATAAAGTGTTTGTTGTAGGACTTTCCTTTGTTGTGAAATAGTTCATTTTGCAAATACAGTAAGTTGCATTTTTTTTTGTACGTGTGTTCTGTTATAAAAAAATCTTATGGATTGAAGCTTGCTAATACATTGGTTGAAATTTTTTTTTACATCAGGTCTCACAAATCTCACTTATTTTCATGGTCGTAGCATATTCAAGTAAAGTAATAAAGTTTCTGATTTTAAAGCTGCATGTACTGGGAGGTGCATTTATCATTTATTGTTTGGTGTTTTGGTGAAAGTGACATCTGATGCATGTGACTTGAGCGTCTTGTGCAGTGACTTTGAAGCTTACTGTCTTGTGGGATGTGGTGCCATGTTGTCTGGTAGAAAGGTACCACCATTTTGTAGGAACCTGCTGCCTCCATATTCATGATAGAAGAATGGAATGATGTGGTGCCTTTCTCTCACACTATATGGCATCATATACAGAAGACAGTAATCCTCAGCCTGACCTGTATATAGGTTGCATTCCTGTGTAAAGTTTGTGCACAAATGTGGTAATTCTTGCAGAAGGACGTAACATATTATGATCAGTAAACTTTCAATTTTTTATTTGAAATAGGAAGAATGACACCAGAACAACACTATATATGTTTTTGTAAAAGGGGGGTGATAAAAAGCAAATTTAATGCTTAAATGATTTCCCACTAACGAATGTTGAACAAAACATCTAAGTTAATTATAAGGTTCGTCATCCCCGTTGTGTTCATAAATAAACTAGACTGGAATGTATGTACTTGTCTAACACAACTTTATTTGATGGCAGAGATATGTATAGAATTTACTACATAAAGAACAACTAAATGTTTCAGCACTTGACAATGGCCATCTTCAGGTTGAGAAATGAAAAAACTGCAGCTATATTCGACTTATGTGGGGAGGTAAGAGGTGAGGAGGGCACAAGATCTCACATGTGTTATGTAGGATGGGCGGTGTGGGTACATGGGAGTTCTGCTATTATATGCTATGTCTAGGTAATATGGTTAGATCTGTGGTATCATATGTTTGTAGAAATTATGTGTACATATACACTTAACTTATAAATGTACGGTGTGCAATCTTATATAAATATAGTTTCAATAGTTACAGCACATTCATTGATCTAATACTATATAAAATATAGTTTCTATAGTTATAGTGGGTTCATTGATCTACTATTATAATACATCAAATTGGATTTTCCATAATTTGTCAGTTCATTATCTGAAGTATAACTAGTATAGGACGGAATAAAAGTAAGGTGAGTAGGAGAAGTTAATTAACAAACAATAGTAGGGGAAAAACATACAAGTGAATTAAATTAAATTAAGGTAATACTGAAGTGTTAGGTTTAGATGTTACTCTTCTGGTGTCATTGAGCTGTGTGTGTTCCAGTTGAAATGTTCAGAGTATAGGGCTTCAGATGGTCCACAGTCTATGCGTGTAATGGTGTTGAATTTTGAGGATGGCGGATGGGACGATCCTTAGAAGCACGGCTTTGTGTGTAGTATATGTCAGCTGGTTATTCGGTACGTGTTAGTGTGGGTCATTCATAGTGTGGATCTATGGTTCTGAGGGTCAGACGGTCGTTGTGCTGTGTGGTGAGTGAATTAATGGCGTTGGTTGGGTCATCTCCCTGGATTACCGATTGCTGGGTGTGTAGATGCAGGCATAGTTGGTTTTATGGCTCGGTTCGTGCACTATCCTGTTTGATGATGTCACATGTTCCCCTTGTACTGCGTTGTATGTGTGTATCACTGAATAGTCACGTTATGTGAAAGTTGGTGACTCTGAGCTCATGCTAAGTGTTCTCAAGCTCCGTGTTCGTTGTGCTATGTACATATAATTTCTACAAACATAAGATGATACTGTAGATCTAACCATATTACCTAGACATAACATATAATAGCAGAACCCCCATGTACCCACACTGCCCATCCTACATAACACATGCGAGATCTCGTGCCCACCTCCCCTCTGTATACAGCCCACATAAGTTGAGTATAGCTGCTATGGCTATTGTCAAGTGCCGAAACATGTAGTTCTTTATGTAGTAAATTCTATACATATCTCTACCACCAAATAAAGTTGTGTTAGACAGTACATACACCCCCAATCTAGTTTGTCTAAATTAAGTTAACATGTAAACAGGTTTATTGTTGATTGATGATAGTGCTTGTGATATAATATGTCAGGTGCTTGCAGAAGAATTCAGAAGAACTTGCTGTTCCTTTGGAAGTGAGATAGTATATATTCTGGAAGAATTGGAAATTGCCAAAAGACTTGCTGGTGTATATTGAAGTGCAGTCTGTATCTTTTGTCAGTTACATGCCCAGTTCCCACTTCAAACAGCTCTTCATCTTCACTGGTGTTCAATTTTTCTTGAGAATATGCAGGTAGAGAATTTCTGGAAATTTGAGCAACTGAAACTGAACAGATGATTTAACTGCTTGAATATTCTTATTTACAACATGGAGGAGATTGCTCCTAAAGCCAGTACTGTAGTTGCTTCAACATTCAAGACATTCCACACCTTTTATGGAATGTGAAGGAATGTTACCATATTCGCAAGCCTGCCATTGGACCCTACACTGAGCTAGATGACATCAGACCGTGCCTTCCCACTGTATTTTCCTACCTCAGTCGGTACAGTGACTAGGCTGCAGGTTGGATGACTGAGAAGTTGGGGGTTGATTCCTGACATTTTTCTGTCTTCTCCAAAGCGTTCAGATGAATTCTGGGGCATCTCAGCTTCCTGTTCAATGAATACTGGGCTGTTTCCTCTGAGGTAAATTGGCAAAGTGCCAAGGTTAAGTATGCAACTCCCCTGCTGCTACCCTGTGTTTTTTCATAGCTTGGTGCTTGATGAAGAGCAGGGCCAGCCTTACCTTTACATGTTGTCTATGTGAGGGCATTCCAAGGGATTTCTTTGAGTCACATGTACTGACCAACATTTTGTATAAATTTCTGATCTCTCACATGTGTTACATGTCCAACCATCATATATTCCTAAGTTTCAATAATTGTTTGGTGAATTGTATGAACTCTGAAGCTCCTCATGACTTTTTTTTTTTTTAAATGTATTTTATATAAACATGCATACCATAAACAACAACATATATCTCTTAAAAGACAGTAACAGCCTGAAGCATCTTATTCACTCACCAACCTGCTCACTGGAATTACCATATAACTGGTTTCAATAACGTCTTGCATGGACTGCCTTTTGAGGTAGCCTTGCTGGATGCCAGAAAACATAGTTCACTTATATATACAATGTTTCCTTATTGCAGGTTCATATAATGTGGACAAGACTTCAGCCAGTTGTGTAGTTGGTTGTTATTAGCTCTGCCCCTCGCCCTAACTTCTGAGTCAAGTTGTTTATTGTGTACAGAACTGAGTGAAATAAAAGTGTTGTACAGAACATCATGACATTAACAGCCGAGAGCCAGGTGCATTGAAATAATTAAAAACTAATTTTTGTTTCTTGTGTCAGAGAGTAAATTGTGAGTGCAGGAAAAAAAGTGTAACAGGAAGAGAATTTACCTTTCTTATAGAAAAACTGTGCTATACATGTTATCTGCCATTCCTTCCTCAAACTGTGTATTTTCTGTTAACTTATGAATGAATTTCTCAGTTTCTAATCGTGTTACTAATGAGAAGGGATTTTTGCAAAGTATAGACTGGCCCTATTACCATTGGCACATGTTATGTTAGAATTAAGGTCTAGTGATTTCAGTTTTGAAATAACTAATTATTGTTTTCTGTATCAGAAAACATAGTTACATTAGGACTGGTTGAAACTCAAGTCTCTGCAGTTTTTTTTTTAAAACTTGTTAATAAAACTTTATTATATAGTAAAGATGTAGCCTTATCCTTTTGCACTTTATCATATGTATTGATGTAAGAGTATGTTATGAACAGGGGTGGAAATGGGTTTGGAGAAGTAGGTAGAAGTGATTTCAGGCTTCTGCTGCGAAGTAACTGGGAATTGTGGTGTTCTGGGTTATTATGCAATGACTAGTACTACCCGCTGTATAATAACCCAGAAGAGTGCAATTCTCAAGTAAGTAGACACTTAAGAATCATATAAAAAACATGGGGAGGTACTGCAGTGCTGGTTCCAAAATGTGTATCATTTAGGCCTGTAAATCACATTGCTCAGAACAGCTTTGGATATGGGAAATAACTTCTTAAAAAAAAACTCTTGAACTAGGTAGATGGCATCTGACCACATCTACACCCATTTCCAGCCCTGGTTGAGAATTTGCTGGGATGCCATTAAGTTTAATCCCACGTCGTGGGTTTGATAAATTTCATGTAAAAAGGTTTAATAACCTGATTATAATTCTCCAAAGGTTACAAAATAGTTATATTCAAGAACCTGAATGGCCATTCATGGTAGCAAGTGTGACAGGTACATACTGCAGTAAAGACTAATTCATGTGTTACCAATTGTTGAATTTCAAGAGATGATTTTATTTCTTGTGGTATGTATATGTTATAAAAACTTAAGAATGAAGGTTTTGTGATTCAGGATTTTAACAAGCATCCTTGTGTACCACTTTGTAAACAGACTTTAGTGGGCTACTGATGATAAAATTCATTATTGCCTGATGGGGGGGGGTAAGAAAATATGCAGTTCAGAAAGTGGTAGACCAATCCATTTTTTGAGTAAAAGTAGATTAATTGTGATGTTAAAACTCATAACAGAATTTAAAAAAAAAAAAGCAAAATCCTGTAAATTTGTAAAGTGGGCTGTGTTTTGTCTTATATTAAATATGTGCATATACAGAATTTTTCTGTATATTTCTTGTAAAGCAAAATGAAGTCAGAAACAAAGGTGTATATGATGCTAGTCTTCAATGACATTTTTGGTTTATCATTGGATACAGGTTGTACAAGGAGAAAGTGGATTAACGGCACAACACTGTTTGGGGCTGTTGGACACTGTGGTGAGTTGTGAAATTTCTTGCTTGATAAAAGGACAGTGGTTCTGGTGACATTTTGGAATAGAATTATGTTCATTATTTGATCTCCATCTGTAACATTTTATTTCACTGAGTTATATGATATTACCTCATCCTGAATGTTCCGTGTTCTGAGGCACTATAATATTGAATTTGTAAGGATCTGTTTGTCTTTAAAGGTGAGAATTTACATGGAAGTGAGCTGTTATAAAGATAATGTGCTTCGGAAGAGTTGGGATTAACACGTTCACTGCCAAAACTTACTTAAGTTTCTTTTGTGAATAGACTGTAATATTGTTAGCACTGATGTGATAACTTGGGAATTCCACTGTGAAAGGTTATAAATACCCAATGAGATATTGCATTGTGTCTGAGATAGGAAGTCAAGAGGGAAGAAAAAGATCTTCGTTGAAGTTCCTGTACCCTCAAGGCCACTACACACACTTAGTCTAGTGCAAGTAATATATAGTTATCTTTTTAATTAGATGTTATTATTATTATTTGTGTAGTGCAGAAACCCATGCTTGCCCTGAAAACCCCAGTATTTAAAGTGAGGCTTGAATTTGAAAGCCTGGTAGTGAATGTGTTAAAGCACATGCCCTTTTAAGGATGTGGGGATTATATGTTGATCACATTGTGTATTTGTGAAGGTTTTAGAATCAAGTTACTACAGCTTGTTTGCAGTGCTGCAAACTTGTGTAAGTTTGCAACAAGTTGGTGATGAGTCCTTTATTTTTAGACAACCTATACATGTAATTCCATCATTAACTGTGTAAAAAAAAAAGACATGTTGAGGTGGTGATGATGCGAAAAATATTTGGACTAGCTTTGTCGTGGTAATTGTGAATAAGACAAGAAGTACAGGTGTATCTCATCACATTGTCTGCATCTACATTTTAGCTAGAAAAGACGAATTAATACGATGTTGACTGTGTCTTTTTTTTTTTTGTGTATGATCATGTTTAATACAGTTGTAATGTTGTGATGCACTGGAAGGACAGAATGGAAGAAATAACAAATGACAAAACAGTACAAATCTATAAAACAATTTTGAAGTTGCTGTTTCTTCATTTCCAAGTATTATAAGTGGGAAAACAATTTGAAATGTATATATCCTTTATTAAAGAAGCCATTTCTCATCTCAAGTCCACATAGTCATATTGACTGCATATATGTAGCATTCATACTTATAAATTACCCAGCATGCATATACTTTACATAAATGTTAATTTCGGTTGCCATAAATTAGGGTGCAGTTCTTTCAGAAACAATCATTCCTGAAATTGGATCATTTTACCTGCTTTTAAAATCCATTATGATTGGTTAGTATCACCAAGATTGGAAGCCATTAAAACTATTGATCTGAATTTCACTGTCTTTGGCATTGTTTTGCTTTTATTCCCTGATCATTTCAAGGCTGCTATCACTGCCAGTGTTGATGACAACCTCATTTTCACTAGAGCCTGATCCACTTGTGCATACATCTATGTCACCTTCTCCTTTCTGTCCTTGTTCTCCTTCATCCCCATCAGTTACCTGGGGAGATGATGATAGTTGCCATGCAGGAATAGAAGGAGGAACAACTGGGTTGCTGGGAGTAGCAGCTGGAAACTGGTGCCTGGAAAGAGAAAACATAGATTCAGGTCTTGTGTTGTAGTTATTTTTTTCCTGTACCTGCTTTCACTCATAACTTTCTTCACCATTATTCAACTGTTACTTATGGTATTTGCTCATTTTTTTGTTGTTGTTAAAGTGTGCAAAAATGGTGCTGTCAGTGGTCATAACTGATGGTCAAAATGACACCTGCTTTTTTAGTGCTAAATGATGTGTTCCTTACAGCTTTCCTGGTACCAAAGGACGTCCATTAAAAATTTCTTACTCTGTGGCAAACAGTGAGTATATATACACACATTTTGGAACACTTACACTAGTGTATGCAATGCAAAAGACAATTTCTTATAAAAACAAATTTTGCTTCAAGACAGAACATCTTTCAAATAATTTTGCTCAAAGGTAATTTTTGGCCCAGAACCATATTTCAGTGCTGGAACACACACCATATTCACCAGACATTATCTTGTGCAAGTTTTTAATTTGCCAGAAAATAAAATATCATTGACATAACTAAAACTAAACTCTGTGGCCTTAGTCCGCACGCGAACTATACTAACACCCTTCTCAATTCAATGGCGAAAGACTGCCAACATTTACTTCACCTACCCATCCCTTGTAAGGCAATAATTCATCATTAACCTGCTGAGTAGAAGTCCTTTTACAGTTGATATTTCTGATTTCAACTCCTGAATTTGTTTTGAAGCATAATTGCTCTGCTCAGGCTGCTGTCGTAACTGGTCACCAATTCTCTCCAAGTCCGCATGAACTTTCTTGATTCCTTCATTCATTTCTGATATTAAATCCTCGAGAGATTTCTGTTTTTCTTTTATGCCAAATAGGACTGGTTCTACAAATTTCTGAAAGAACATTAATTTTTGCCCTTGGTTCATGTAAAGAACATTAGTATTCATTATAAATTTAATATTGGTAAGCACAACAAACAAAAACAAATATCAGTAGAGGTACTGCTGCTTGTGTGTCATTAAGAAGCAGCAAATTTGAACATTACAAGAAAATTATACCTTGTACAACATATACAACCCATATGTAATGCCTCCTATTACTGCAATTGTGTTTATAATGTCTCGAAACTGGGACCAACGAGATGGAGGTGGCAATGTGAAAGTTGGAGATGTCAATGGTCCAGCTGTATGTTGAATCATTGCCTGTAATTGCTGAAAACAAAAGGTGTTGATCATTTAACACTGTCTATTCTGGTAAACAACAAACCTTTATGAAGGTTTTCTATCAGTTAACAATATGAATGCATATACATCACTAAGAAAGTAGTGAAAACAGTTCTGAAAACAAATTTTAATTATTTATGGCACAAATACTGTACCTGGCCTGTATTAGTTTCACAGAACATGTTTTTTTTGGAATTTTGAAGCGCATTAATTTACACGGAATCTTCATGCCATTAAGTGGTATGAATGTGGAATCTTACTTCATTATTGCCTGGGCTTCCAACAGCACCTGCACGTTCACAAGCAATTTGCACTTCCTCATCTGTAAGGCCCTTTTTCTTCAAAAACGCCTGTCGATTTGCCAAGGAACTTTTCTGGACATTTGGATTTTGTAGAAACTTTGTAGCTGTGCTGATCTGCAATTAATTTAGATTTAATTTGTTACACTAATAACAAAAATTATGACTATCCAGGATCAGACTCTTATATATGATTCATAATTTGCTATATCCTAAGAATTCATACTTTAAAAAGCCAATATATTTTCAGTCCATGTGGGATGAATTAATTTCACAACCTACTACTTTTAGTTTAATTACACTCTGTAAGCACACTCGCACCGCGCGCGCTTGTCCAATATGTAGAGGAAGAAGACTGAGCAATTGCGGTAATATAATGTTGATTTGGTCAATGAAATGATGACAACCACAACTGCAGCACGAAGCGTACGGTATGTACCACACCAAGGCGTACGTGTGACAGGAAGCCAAATTTCCACAAATTAACTTAGCAACGGAGGTGAATGGTTTTTACTCAGCCTCTTTACAACCGGAACATAACTTCTCCGTCTCAATGTGGGGTGGATGTGGATTTTGCGAAGAAAACAATATTTGCCACCCTTTTGGAAACTATATAACTTGGATGCTGATAAAGCCCGAGAAAATAAAAACCTGATATTCAGTTTTCAAACCAACACTTTCAGCTGAACTACTCTCTCATAAAATATACGAACAACAATATTGTGAATAATATTTAACATCACATAACACTGGATGGCTACTATTGCATAAAACATTTTATTCAAAAATAAGGAATGTGCCGTACAAGGTCTTCTCTTGGCTTAGACGGCTGTTTTTCTGCAATTTCACGACTGAAATTATCAACAGCCATGATCAGTCCTTAACAGAAAGTATCACACTTTCATATTGCTATCACAAATGTAAAATTCGCCACTCATTCTTCTGCTAACCACTACTTGCGCCATAACCTGCGCACTGTATCTGTGGTATTGTGCACCCCCAATCCGTAGTATCCTGTGCAAGCTGTGGTACAATTACAAATCTGTGCTAGTCAGAGAACATATATAAACAGGCCTGCTACCGGTTAATGGTGTATCCGTGTGTGGTATGGCAGGAAACAATGCGGCGTGCTAGTCAATTTTCAATAATTGAAATTTACTTTTGATGCAGTTGAGGATACAGTTAGATAAAGATATATATTTTGTCGCTAATATTGCTTTAATTTTTCACATGATAGATTTAATTGTCATTGAATACATCTTGACTTAACAATTACCGGACGTACGGAAGCCATTTTTGTGGGTGGAGACGAGTGTGTGTAAGGCAAACTTGCGTGTTAGTGCGGTCAGACGTTTTTGCCCAGAATGTTGTGGGCCGTTTCTGACGGTTATCAGAAGGCAACAGTAGTTTGAAGTTTCTAATGGATTTTTGATAAGCATCATTTTGAAGAAGTTTAAGGTATAACAGACTTCTCCGATTGATTATTTAGGAGCTGTTAAAAAAAGTTAGTAGTAGTGGTACTTAGTTTTCTTAAAGCTTATATGTGTATGTAGGATGTAATGGACATTTAGGATTCGTATGTGCCGTGCGCATTGCTACATGTTAGGTTATACAATCCAACAGTGTGGTGTGGAGCAAAGGAGACGAATGTAAGGTTGTCCGAAAATCTGTCGGGAAGAAAGCACTTGAGACAATATATGCGTAGATAGTAGGATAATATTCAAGTGCGCCTTAAAACTCTTTTATGTAAGAATGTGAACTGGATTCTTCTGACTCAGGATTGGGTCAAGTGACGTCGTTTGAACACTACGAAACTTAACGTTCCATTAAGGGCAGACAATTTAACTTTGTGACGATCAGTTACTGAGGGGTTCAATGCTGTAGAGTTGTGTGTGTTACTTTTTGTACATTTTTGCAGGTATTGACAGTAGTACGGCAAGCATTCTGCCAGCATGATTGGTGGACTCTTTGTTTACAATCACAAAGGGGAAGTATTGATATCAAGAGTGTATCGAGATGACATTGGGCGAAATGCAGTCGATGCATTTCGTGTGAATGTTATTCATGCACGTCAACAAGTTCGCTCTCCTGTCACAAACATTGCCAGAACTTCATTTTTTCACATCAAGGTATGCTAGTTGCCAAGTTTTTGACAAAGTATGTGACTCGTGTATTTCACAGTGAACTTTTGTTGCTCTTAATTTTTCCCCCTGTGCTCTGTAGGAAGGCCATTTCGGTTCTGTTGAACAGGAAAAGTTTTTTGATGTAGCATGTAACTGTGGGAAGTATGGTATGTTACATGCCTTAGTCATACTAGGTGTTGTTTTTCAAGTAGGAAGCAGAACCCATGCAGAAGGTAAATGCTTGGAGGATTATGTCTGTAATAGGTTTTGTGTCAAATATGCTGTCCCTGATTGCTTGTGCTGTGTTCTGCATACTGAGGGCATTGCAAGAAGTCCCTTGGATAGTGGAGATGATGGCAGTAATGGCTTCTGTTAACTAGTCTTTAACCCTCCCCCCACCACATTATCATCAACATTGCAGTGAATGGATTGGTTATACATTTATAGGTAAGTGGAAGTAACTGCACTGGAGGTGGAGGCAAATAGCTGGCAGGGAGATGAGGGGAAGTGCAACAGGAAGCTGTGAATGGGGATCAGCCCATTAGATTTCTCTTTGTGACTTCAGTATATTGTTTCTCATATATGTTATAGGTTTTTCAATTGTTGCTGCAGATGAATCTGGTGTTGGTGGAAATAAACCACCCCTACCAACACAAGACAAGAAACATAACATTCTGAATAAAACAGTCTGTGCATGAAGTTAAATGAAGTAACTTATTAAACATTTAATTTGAGAGAAATTAGAATATGTAAATAGGTGGTGTGGCTATAAAATAACCGGACTTAATTTTTTTCAGCTTCCCTGTAAACTTTGCAACAGGGAGTGGTATGTGGTATTAGCTTGTGCTCACCCCTCCATTCAGGGTTACAATTTCAAGGTCGTGTGGCAGACAGTTTGGCAGTAGCCTTTGCTTATAGAGGATCGTGTTCTTGTTTTCTGTTGGAATCATGTTAAGTGTTAACGTGGAGCAATGCATCAGTGTGAAATTCTGTGTGAAACTAGGAAAATTCACTACAGAAATGTACGATTTGTTGAAGAAAGTTTTTGGTGATGAGTGTCTATCTCATTCTCAAGTTTTTGAGTGGTTTAAAAGGTTTAAAGAGGGAAGGGAAGAGATCGGAGATGATCAGCTCCCCGGTCGCCCCAGCACATCAAAAATGGATGCTAACATCGAAAAGTTGGTGAAATTGTTGGAAAAAATCGTCGCCTGAGCATTCAAGCAGTTGCTGAGTTAATTAACATTGACAAGGAAACTGTTCAACAGATTTTACATAACAATTTCAACATGAAAAAGTGTGTTCGAAGATGGTGCCGAGACTCCTCACACCTGAACAAAAGGAAATTCGAATGAACATTTGTGCTGACATTCTTCAAAACACTGAAAAGACCCAAACTTTTTAAAGAACGTAATAATTTGTGATGAATAATGGTTTTTTCAATACAATCCAGAAAGTAAGCGATAATCCATGCGCTGGAAGAGCCCCAATTCACCAAGGCAAAAGAAAGCACGGCAGAGCAAATCCAAATTTAAAGCAATGATGATCATTTTTTTCGACATCTGAGGGATTGTTCACGTGGATTGGGTGTCTGAAAGTCAGACCGTTAACCAGGTCTACTACAAGGAGGTTTTGACAAACCTTCGTGTATGGTTGAGAAGAAGAAGACCTGAAATGTGGAAGAATGGCTTATGGGATCTTCACCAAGACGATGCGCCGTCACACAACTCCCTGTCTGTCAAGGCATTTTTGATTAAGCACAGCATCCACCATACTCACCTGACCTAGCCCCATGTGACTTTTTTTTATTTCCAAAGATCAAGTCTGCGTTAAAAGGAACCAGGTTTGAGTTCGCAGATGCAGTGAAGGCAAAAGCGACGGAGCTTATGAATAAGCTATCAGAAGACGACCTGCAGCATTGCTTCCACCATTGGAAGATTCGCATGGAATGGTGTAGGGGAGTACATTGAGGGTGACAACATTTCTATTGTGTAATTTTTTGAATAAAAATGTTCTAACATAATTCCAGTTATTTTATAGCCACACCATGTATGTCACCAATTTAAAATTCTCTATAATCACAGGGGGCAGAACTAATAAACCTCATTTCTTGTTGCACAGACTACAGATCTTGTCATGTTTATGTAATGTACATTTATTGTCTAACAGTCCAGCGCAACAAATGCAATGTGGACGCATCTTAGTCAGGTCACTACAATTTTGTATTGTTTGCATTTGTAAATACATAACAGGTTATTGCTGCTGCTGCTAGTTTATATTAGTTTTTTTTTTTTGCAGGGGTTGGCAGAGATAATAACTTTAGCCCACATAAACTTGTCATGCATAACTGCAGAGGGGTTCATACTTCCAACATGATTGCATCTGTTGACTTGTGGATATATTTCACACATAATTTGTGTGCATGTTTGTCTTCCTTCTGTTCATGAGATTTCACATGCTTTTCTGTAATGGTTCATTAGGTACTGCTGTCAAACTGAAATCTAAATACAGGCGTGTTTCATTTTATGCCAGGGTTACGTTTGTGAAAAATGTTATGCAGATCGAACAAAAAATTCCCATTTAAACCAGCATGTTTCCTGGGATGTAGGGGATTGGCACCCTCATCCAATATAGTGTATGACTATACCACTAGTGGACATATGGACCTGTAGAGTATATATATATATATAAATATGTGTGTGTGTGTTTATATATATATATGCGCACACGCACACATACATACATGCATATATATTTTTTTCTATACATCATTCATACATTTCTGTACAACGTATTTATTTTTAACGCAATAAAAATGTAAGGGACTTACATCCAGAGTTCTGGTATGGTTCATTCCAGTAGGATTATGGTAGTCTTAATGCACAAACAAATTCTTTAGTTCCTGACATAGCAGTTTCTTTAATCCTATCAGCATTGTCACGAATTGTACATACACTACTCTGAGGGAGTCTGACATTATACCATATATCAACAATTTGCTCACCAGTTTCAGTTTGGCTTATTACTTATAATTTCTCTTCAGTAGTGATTTCTTTCACAGATTTTTTTTTACATGGATTGCAGTAGGTGATGTAGAGTTATGTTTCTCATTCATGTTGGTAAGAAAAGCCAATGTTATAGAGAGGAAGCTACATGAGCTACATGATTGTATCACCAGCATAATCAATCCATGTATGTGACTGATGGCATGACAGTGGCATCACTGTTTGCTAACTTCCTACAGAAGATGAGTGCAGCCATGGTTGACCTATGCCAGATTGTGTTAAATCAAGCATTATCATGCAAATTCAAAAAGTGGTGGAAATTTTCAAGCTGTGTTAAAGTGAAATCACACAAAAAGAAGCACATAAATCCAGACCTGCCTGTATAGATTTTATGCTGTTGCCCTTTTGTTTACATCAACGAAATTTAGTGTAATATAAGTTGCTTTTTTTTTTTTTTTGGGAGGGGGGGGGGTTTACTGTGTTACCT